>JACZCZ010216670.1_pt1 | contig 10097 bp, 6 predicted proteins | sample 8641811 | NCBI WGS metagenome assembly JACZCZ01 (sample SAMN15324610, study PRJNA640507) | soil metagenome | isolation source: intercropping peanut in the first line | place: China: Luxin town, Laibin City, Guangxi Province | collected 2019-07-25 | depth 10cm m | reverse complement strand
GGCGGCGAGTGGCGCCAGTTCGGGTGGGTGATCGCGTTCTTCTACGCCGCCTGCGCCGCCCTGCGCCTGGCGCGTTTCAACACGGTTTCGGTCACTGGCGACAAGCGCTACTTCCAGGGCTTGCCCAGCCCGTCGGCCGCCGCGACGGTCGCCGCCTTCGTCTGGTTCTTCGCGAAATGGCGCGAGCCGGGCCTGCCCGGACTGATCCTCGCCTTCGCGGTGACGGGTTACGCCGCGGCGCTCATGGTGTCGTCGTTCAGTTATCTCAGCCTCAAGCAGATCGACGTGAACGCGCGGGTGAAAATTTCATACCTCATCTTCGTCATCGGTCCGATGCTGTTCCTGATCAGTGTGGATCCGCCAACCATGTTGTTCGCGATGTTCGTCTCCTATGCCACCTACGGCCCGGTGCAGTGGTTAGTCCGCAAGTTGCGGCGGCCACGCGCGGCCAGCACGGCCTGAGACGCGCGGAGACGAGGCGATGAGTTCGCTGCGCAACGCCTACCTCGAAGTGCTCGGCATCGACCGCTGGGTGCCGCGGGGCGCGATGGAAGAGGCCGTGACACTCGCGGTTCCACCCGTGGCGCCGAAAGTCTCCGCGCGAGTCGAGGTGCCCGTCGCGAATCCGGTTGCGCCGCCGCGCGTCGCGCCGGCGCCTTACCAGCGCGGACCCGTGGCCGACGACTGGACTGGCCTGCGTGAGCAGGTGGCCGGCTGCCCGGCCTGCGAACAGCTCTGCCGCACGCGGACCCAGACGGTGTTCGGCGTCGGTAACCAGCGCGCGGAATGGCTGGTCGTCGGCGAAGCTCCCGGCGCCGAGGAAGACCGGCAGGGCGAGCCCTTCGTCGGGCGCGCCGGTCAATTGCTCAATGCCATGCTGCTGGCCATCGGTCTGCCCCGCGACACGGTGTACATCGCCAATGTCCTCAAGTGCCGGCCCCCGGGCAACCGCGATCCGCGGCCCGAGGAAGTGAGCAACTGCCTGCCATTCCTTTCGCGGCAGGTCGAACTGCTGAAGCCGAAGATCATCCTCGTGGTCGGCCGCATCGCCGCGCAGAACCTGCTGGCCACCGATGTGCCGCTGGCGCGGTTGCGCGGCAAGCTGCATCACTTCGGCAAGGCGGACACGCCGCTGGTCGTCACCTACCACCCCGCCTATCTACTTCGCACCCCGGCCGACAAGCGCAAGGCCTGGGAGGATCTCAAGTTTGCGCGCGCCACGTATGCCCGCCTCATCGGGGGAGGCAGCGCCTGATGGCCGCGCGCCATGAAGATGTGCGCGAGGTGCCGGAAGTGCACATCCGGCCCATGATGGAGATCGACCTGCCCGACGTCGCCGCCATCGAACAGAAGAGTTATGCGTTCCCGTGGAGCGAGAACATCTTCCGTGACTGCCTGCGAGTGGGTTACACCTGCCGCGCGCTGGATCTGGCGGGGCATATCATCGGCTACGCCGTGATGAGCCTGGGCGCGGGCGAGGCGCACGTACTCAATGTCTGCGTGCGCGATGAATACCGCAGCCGGGGGTTTGGTCAACGGTTGCTGGAGCATTTGCTCGAGCGCGCGCAGGCATCCGGAGTCAACGAGGCCTTTCTCGAGGTCCGGCCCAGCAACCTGGCCGCCATCCGGCTGTACCAGCGGCTGGGCTTCGAGCAGATCGGCATCCGGCGTGGCTATTACCAGGCGCCGGATGGCCGCGAGGACGCCATCGTCCTCAAGCTCGCGCTGGGTGCGCCGCTAACTACTCCGCCCGGCTGATCGTCAGCGTCACGGTCTGCGTCTCCTGAATCGAGCCGTCGTGATAAGGCGTGGTGCGTGTCCGTTGCGAGCTGGCGTTGCGGCCCGGCGGCACCAGCATCGGGCCGTAGTTGCGCTGGCCATCGGAAGGTAGCGCCGGCACGAACAGTTCCAGGCTGACCTGCGTGAACGGCTGCAGTATCGGCGACCCTTCCGAGCCATCGGCATTGAGAGCATGCGTCGTCACGGTTGCCGTGAACGGATGGAAGGTGGCCGTCGAGGCGCCGATATCGATGAAGGGCGTCAGGTGGAGCGTGACCGAGCTCGACGGGGTGCCGCCGCGCGTGCGCACCAGCGGCACCGAGAGGCCGTTGACGCGCCAGGGCGCGGTCACGTTTTCGTTCGCCCAGGTGTCGGTGGAAACGCCGCCCTGGTCACGCGTCCGCCGCTTGGTCCAATTCAGCGTGGTGAGGCGGAGCTGAGAGTCCTGCGCGCTTTCTTGCAGACCGAACCGGCTCTCGCCTTCGATCACCGCGTGTCCGTCTTCCTGGAACGTGTCGATGCCGTTGCGATCACCTGCCGTGTATGACGCTGTCCAGTGGGCGTTGCGCGTGTATTCCATGCGGAACGCCATCCGGAAGTTGGAGCATCGCGGCAGGTCCTCATCGAGCTGCGCCGCTTTCTCCGCATGCCCCCACAAGAGCAATTGACGGATGGTGCTCATCATCAGCTGCAATTGCGGCGGACCACCGAGACTGCGGCATTGATCGGCGACGTGATCGGCATACCTGTCGAACAACGAGTTGATGCGTGCCGAGACTTGCTCGGCGACCAGTTGGAAAGTTCCTCCGTCGCCGGACTCCCCGGACAATGCCGCCAGGCGCAGGAAGTTCGCGCCCGCGGAGATCGCGGCTGGCGCCAGTGTGATGTCGGCGTCCGCGGCGGCGAAGGCCGGCACGACCATGTCGTTGTAGTAGCCGCGCAGCGCGGCAGTCGCCGGGCCTTCGACGCCGGCCGCGGCGATCGCCTGGTGCGCGATGCGCGGATTCTGCTTCGCCGCCGACGTTGCGACGCCCACGGCCGCACGCCACTGCGCGGTCAGCGAAGGCGCGAGCGCCGCGTTGATCTGGTCCGCGGGGTCCGCTGGCCACGCAGCCGCGAGCGCGGACTGCTGCTCGGGCGACGCGACCGCGATGCCGACGATGCCGAGGCGATCCAGCATGATGCCGGGCCGCGTTACCGATGGGCCCAACTGGCCAACTACAATCGGAACCATGTGCAGGTTCGAGCCATCGCTGTCGGCTGTGAATCCGATGAGCTGCGCCGGGTCGAGCGTTCCCATCATGGCGTCCGGAATGGTGAAGGTGACCGTGAGGGTCTTCTCGGTGAGGAGATCGCCCGGCGTGAGGTGAAGTGCGGCCACCACGCGTATCACCTGCGGGCCGATGTCCGTGACATCCGCCTGGGTCATCCACACCTCATCCAGAAAACTGTTCACGGGCACGGACAACCGGCTCTCCGCGCCACTGCTGTGCAGGAATCCGAACGCATACGTGCCCTGCGAGCCGGGATCCCACGACAGCAGGCGGATCTTGTCGGGCGACACGGGCCTGATCACCGGCGTCGCCGGCAGCGGAGCGGCGGCGCGGGGGAACGGATCGGCGGGTCCGGTGAGAGGCGGCAGCGGGCCGTCGCCGGTCGGCGGCGGTGGCGGTGGCGTGATCGTCGTGACCGTGACCCGCGCGTTGCCGCTCGTCACGCTGCCGCCAGCATTCGACACCACGACCGAGTAGATAGCCTGATCGTCGGCCACTGTCAGCACCGGCGTCGTGTAGCTCGCCGCCGAGGCATCGGCGATCGTCGTGCCGTTCTTCCTCCACTGGTACGCGAGCGACTCGCCGGTGGCGGTCACCGTGAACGTCGCCGTGCTGCCTTCGGCGACGCTGGTGTCGATGGGCTGGGTGGTGATGGCGGGTGCGGTCACCGCGGGCGGGGGCGGGGGTGGAGTGTTGCCGCCCGGCGGGGGCGAGTCGTCCTGCGAGCCGCCGCCGCAGGCGCCGAGCGCCAGCAAGGTCGCCAGGGTTGTGAACCGTGTCACGAAGTTCATCGCAGTTCTCCGCCGATGCGCCGGAAAGACCCGGGGCTTTCCAACCAGATGCGAAACGGGCCGGCGATTCGGACACGGATGCGAAAATATTCTGATCGCCCATGCGAGACTTGCCGCACATGACATCCGCACCCGCGCCCGAACCGGTGACGCAGCTGTTGGCGCTGGCACGTGCCGGCGATACTCGCGCGCTGGATCGCGCGTACGCTGCGGTTTACGAGGAGCTCAAGCAGGTCGCGCGGCGCCAGCTGCGCCGCGAACGCGGCGCGTTCGAGACCACGGCGCTGGTGCACGAGGCTTACCTGAAGCTCGTCGCCGGTGAACGGCCGTCTCCCGAGGACCGCAATCACCTGTTGGCGCTGACCGCGCGGGCCATGCGACAGGTGCTGGTGGACCATGCCCGCTACGTCAACGCGCAGAAACGCGATGGCGGCGGGCCCACGCTGGCCTTGCTGGACGACGCGGCCGCGTCCGCCGAGCCCGACGCGCTCGATGTGCTGGCCGTCGACGAAAACATCGAGGCGCTCCACCAGGTCGATCCACGCCTGGCGAAGGTCGTCGAGCTGCGCTGCTTTGGTGGCTATGACGTGGCGGAGATCGCGCAGATTCTATCGTTGCCCGACTACACGGTGCGTCGCGACTGGCGCAAGGCTCGCGCCTGGCTGATGGCCGAACTCGCGCGATGAACGCCCACGACCGTCTGCGTCGCGCGCTCGAGGTCTTCGAAGCCGTGGCCGATCTGGACGATGAGGCGCGCGCCGCGAAACTCGGCGAGTGGTGCGCCGGCGACACGGATCTGCGCGCCCGGGTGGACGCCATGCTCGCCGCCGATGCGGACTCCGGCGATCCTTTCGAAGGTCGCGCGGCGCGCTGGAGCGAGACGCTGCAGGCCGCCGGTAGCGAGGCCATGCTCGGTCGCACTTTCGGCGCGTGGAAGATCGTGTCGGTAGCCGGCCGTGGCGGCATGGGCGTGGTGTACGAGGTGGAGCGCGCCGACGGCGCATATGCGCAACGTGCCGCGCTCAAGCTGTTGCACACCGGGGCACAACCGCCCGTGTTCCGTGAACGGTTTCTGCGCGAGCGGCAGGTGCTCGCGCGGCTGCGCCATGCGCACATCGCGACACTGCTCGACGGCGGCCTTACCGACGCCGGGGACCCCTGGTTCGTCATGGAATACGTCGACGGCGTGCCCATCGACCGCTGGTGCGACGCGCAGCGGATTGGCCTGCGGGTGCGCGTGGAGCTTTTCCTGCAGGTCCTCGAGGCGGTGAGTTACGCGCATCGCAACCTGCTCGTGCACCGCGATCTCAAGCCATCCAATCTGCTGGTCGACGCGAGCGCCCAGGTCAAACTACTCGACTTCGGCATCGCCAAGCAATTGCAGGACCCCGACATCACCGCGGTCGCGGACCGCGCCGTGACCTTCGGCTTCGCGTCGCCGGAGCAGTTGCACGACGCGCCCGTCACGACGGCAACGGACGTCTGGCAGCTCGGCGTCGTGTTGCACCTGCTGCTGACGGGCGCGCATCCCTTCCGGCTGGCGCGCGACACGCCGCTCGCTACCCAGATCCGGTTACTTGATGGCGAACCGGAATCGCTCGTGTCATCGGCTTTGCGTGCGAGCGCGGCACAAGTTTCGGCGCGCGGCAATGACGATCCGGCCGCGCTCGCGAAGAGGCTGCGCGGCAATCTCGAAGCCATCGTGGCCGCGTGCCTTCGCCGCGACCCCGCATCGCGATATGCGAGCGTCGATGCATTGGCCGAGGACCTGAGGCGCTGGCTGGAGAACCGGCCGGTGCTGGCTTCGCGATCCGGCGCCGCCGAACGAACCGCGCTCTGGCTGCGGCGAAACCGTTTGCTGGCCGCCTCGATCGCCGCCGTGTCCCTGGCGCTGCTCGTCGGCACCGGCCTGTCGCTGTGGCAGGCGCGAGAGGCGCGGCTCGAGAGCGCGAGGTCGCGCGAGTCATTGCAGTTCCTCGCGGACACGTTGACCGCCGCAGCGCCGGAGCAGGCCTTGAACACCGAAGTCAGCGTGCGCCAGTTGCTCGACAGCGCTCGCCGGCAACTCGACGAGCGTGGCGTTGTCGACTCCCAGGTGCGTCAGCCCGTGCAGCGCATGTTGGGACGACTCTACTATTCCATCGGCGAGTTCAAACTCGCCGTGCAGTTGCTCGAAGCGGGTCTGCGCGGTGTCGAGCCCGGGGATCGCGTCAGCGCTTTGGCAATCGCGGACGACCTGGTCGTGTACTCGGATGCACTCGGCAGCCTCGAGCGCAATCCCGAGAGTCTCGCGGCGTCGGAGCGCGCGGCCGCGCTGCGCCGGCGTTTCGCGCCGCATGATCCGGAACAGCAACTGCGCGCCCAGGCGCACCAGACTCTGGGACACGTGCAGAAGTACGGCTGGGAAGTTTGCCGCCAGCGCGCGGAGGCGGCGCTGGCGATGGCAAAACGCATGCCGGATCCGCCGGTCGACGTCGTGATGCGCCTGTACTCCGATCTCGGCAGCGTGGCCAATTTCACCAATGACCGCGCTCGCCTGCTGCAACTCAGCGAGGAGGGCCTGGCGTTCGCCGATCGTCATGCCATCCCGCCCGAGTCGCCGCTGCGTTTCACGATGCTGCGGAACCGGATCGAGGGACTGGTGCTCGCGGGGCGCGCAGCCCAGGCGGAGACGCTGAGCCGTGCCGTCATCGCCATGGCGGAGAAGTCCGGCGGCGTGGGCGCGACGCGACTGTCCGTGCTGTACAACGCGCTCAGCATGTCGCTCCGGGACCAGGGCCGCTATCGGGAAGCACTGGTGGCGCTGGCGCGCGTCGATGAGCTCATGCCCATCGACAGTTCCGGCCCGCGCAACATCGCCGCGACGCGCGCCAATCTGGCTTTGGTGAACGCCCTGGTCGGCGACTATCCCCGCAGCATCGAGCTGATGCGACAGTCCATCGAGTCGCTGGATCGCGCGGCGGTCGCGGACGACGACTCCTTCCGACTTGCGCGCGAGCACAGCTACGCCCGGGTGCTGCTGGCGAGCGGCCGCCGCGCGGAAGCCCGCGACCGGCTCGACCGCGCTCTCGCGATGACCGGCAAGGTACTTGGCGAAGACTCGGAGGGCTACGCGCTGCTGCTCGGCGACAGCGTGGAACTGGCCCGGCAGGAGCAGGACGCCCTGCTGGGCCAGCGGTTGCTGGCGGAGGCACGTGAGCGCTTGACGCGTCGCGGTGTCGCGGGAGATTCGCGGCAGGCCGCGCGATTCCTGCGCCACGACGCGGCGTTCGCGCGGATGCAGGGAGACCTTGCCGTGGCCGAGGACCGGCAGCGCGCCGCGCTACGAGACCTGCAGGTGTCCGGCAATCCCTTCGAAGTCGCCGTCGCGCGCGGCGAACTGGCGGATATTCTGCTGGCGCAGGGGCAGAGGGCCGAAGCGCGCACGCTGCTGGCGATGGCGCTGCCCGTCATGCGGCAGTCCGTGTTGCCGGCGCAGACGGATCTGATGGCCGCGGAGGCGCTGGCCGCTCGGCTGGGGCAGTAGACGCAGGCGTCCCTTCGCCATCATTTCGCATCTAACAACTCCCCGAGGGAATCGCCCGGACCGGTGACGGCGGCGCCTTTCCTGCCGCGGCCCGGCCGCGGATCGCCGGGGGCGATTGGCCAAATCAATGGCCCCGCTGTTGAGCGCGCCCCGATCGCTCTCTATAAAAGCGCGTCTCAATAAAAACCAGGCCGGCCAAGAGCCGCCAACGAGGGAAACTCCATGATTCATGTCCACACGGCGAACGCCGTGCGTCCGAGCGCGCGCCTCTGCAATTCCTGCCCAGCCACTCCATTGGCTGCCGCCATTGCCTTGTTGTTGGGCGCGGCGATTCCGGCCGTGGGAGCCGATCAGGGTCCTGCCAACGCCGCGTCGGAGCCCGCCGAGAACGCGCGAGTGCGGGAGGTCGTGGTCACCGCGACGCGCATGATGGAGCCCGTGACAATCGAGATGGACGCGACCGTGCCTCGGCAGCCCTTGCCGTCACATGACGGTGCCGACTATCTGAAATCGGTCAGTGGCTTCTCCGTGATCCGCAAGGGCGGCACCGACGGCGACCCGGTGTTCCGTGGCATGGCGGGATCGCGCGTCAGCATCCAGACCGATGGCGAACTGGTGCTGGGCGGCTGTGGATCGCGCATGGATCCGCCCACGGCGTACATTTTCCCCGAAACCTACGATCGCATCGTGATCGTGAAGGGTCCGCAGACGGTGTTGCGGGGCCCGGGCAATGCCGCGGCAACGGTGATGTTCGAACGCGATGACCCGGTATACCAGGAGTTCACCTTTCGTTCGCGCGGCAGCGCGCTGGCCGCGACCGCCGATCGCCGGGACCTGGTCGGCAATGTCGAGGCGGGTAATGAGCATGTGTATGGGCTGCTTTCCGCTTCGCGCGCCGAGTCGGGCAACTACCAGGATGGTGGCGGGCGCGAAGTGCATTCGCGTTACCTGCGCTGGAACTCGCATGCGTTGCTGGGCTGGACCCCCACCGAGAACAGCCGGTTCACGATCTCGGGCGCGCGCAGTGATGGTGAGGCGGCTTACGCCGACCGATCCATGGACGGCTCGAAGTTCGCGCGCGAGAACGCGGGGGTGGGCTTCTCGCTGGATCGCCCCGACCAGCTTGTGCGCAAGGTGGAAGCCCAGGCCTTCTATAACTACGTCGACCACGTGATGGACAACTACAGCCTGCGCGAAATCATGCCGTCGATGATGATGATGGCGAACAATCCGGATCGCCGGACCTCGGGCGCGCGGGCGTCCCTCGATCTGTCGCGCGATTCGCTGGGAGCCACGCTGGGTGTCGAGATGCAGGAGAACCGGCATACCGGCCGATCCACCAGCAATCAGAATGGCGATCCCTACCAGCGGAAGCAACGCGTCGAGGATGCGCGCTTTCGCGTCGTCGGGTTGTTCGGCGAGGCGAACTGGCAGTTGGCGGAGGACCAGAAGCTGATCGCCGGGGCACGCGCGGACGCCTGGCATGCGCGCGACAACCGCGCCACGCGCGCCGGCAACCAGCCGAACCCCACGTACCGCGACGAACGCAATGAAACCCTGACCAGCGGTTTCGCGCGTTACGAGCGAGACGTGCGCTCGTTGTCGTCCACGTTCTACGCCGGCGTGGGCCATGTCGAACGCTTCCCTGACTACTGGGAGATCACCGCGGGTAGCGAGAGCACCACCAGCCTCAGCGCTTTCGACACCACCGCCGAGAAGACCACGCAGCTCGATGCCGGCTTCATCTACCGCTCGAAGCGCCTCGAGATGTCAGTCGCAGGCTTCTACAACCACGTCGACGATTTCATCCTCATGCAATCCGCTTTCATGAAGGGCGCGCGCAGCACCACGGTGACGCGCAGCGTCGATGCGGTCACCTTCGGTGCGGAGCTCGACCTCGCGTACCAGATCGCCGAGGGCTGGAATGTCACGGGTGCCGCGGCCTACACGCGTGGCAAGAACGACACCGACGGCCTGCCGCTGGCGCAGATCCCGGCGCTGGAGCTGCGAGCCGGCCTCAACTACGACGCCGATCGCTGGTCCGCCGGAATGCTCGTGCGTTCAGTGTCGGACCAGGAACGATTCGCGCTCAACCAGGGCAACATCGTCGGCAAGGACCTCGGCAGGAGCGATGGTTTCACCACCCTGGCCGCGAGCGCGACCTGGAAGTTGACGGATCGCCTGCTGGTTTCGGCCGGCGTGGACAATCTGTTCGATCGCGATTTCGCGGAACACCTGAGCCGCGGTGGCGCGAACCTGAGCGGCTACGAACAGACCTTGCGCGTCAATGAGCCGGGTCGCACGGCCTGGTTGCGCGTGGGCGCGGATTTCCGTTAGCAAGCACGGCCGCCCATCACCGCGTTGATGGGCGGCCTTTGCCGCTGCGCCATCGTCGATGGCGGCGAGGCCGACTGCGGGGGCTGGTATCATGCGCCGCCTTCGCGCCGGCCCATGGGTTGGTCGCGAACGCGCTACCTCCCACCGTGATCCCGCGAGCGATGACATGTCGGCTGAAGAAAGCCTTGCAGAAACCCTGAAGAGACGAACCTTCGCCATCATCTCGCACCCCGATGCGGGCAAGACCACTCTGACTGAAAAGCTGCTGCTGTTCGGCGGCGCCATCCAGCTTGCCGGCACGGTCAAGGGCCGCAAGGCCGCGCGTCACGCCACCTCGGACTGGATGGCGCTCGAGAAGCAGCGCGGCATCTCCATCACCTCGTCGGTGAT
>JACZCZ010121595.1_pt1 | contig 10102 bp, 7 predicted proteins | sample 8641811 | NCBI WGS metagenome assembly JACZCZ01 (sample SAMN15324610, study PRJNA640507) | soil metagenome | isolation source: intercropping peanut in the first line | place: China: Luxin town, Laibin City, Guangxi Province | collected 2019-07-25 | depth 10cm m | reverse complement strand
TCAACCTACCGTGCCCCACCGAACGTACGCCCGGACTCACAAGGTCTCGGCGCACCTTGCCGTTTAGGAAAGAGCGCACATGTCCCTACGCCTCGACCCCAAGCTGCTGCACCCGGCACCGCCGGACCCGAATGAGCGGCTGAAGGTCCGCGCCCTGGTGGTCGACGAGGACGCCACCGCCTACGCCTCGCTGGCGGGGATGCTGAAGGCCGCGACCCGGATCGAAGTGACATCGCGCCACGCTGCCGACTACGAAACCGCGTTCGGCGCGCTGCTCTCCAACCAAGACGACATCTGCTTGGTCAACTACCGCATGGGCGCACGCACCGGTCTCGAGCTGTTGGGTGAAGCGACCCGGGCGGGGACGCGCGCGCCGGTGATCTTGATGGGGTCGACCAAGGACACCAGCAACGACATGACCGCGATGCGGATGGGCGCGGCAGACTTCCTCGACCGTTCGCGCCTCAGCACAGATCTCTTGGAGCGGTCGATCCGCTACGCGCTCGAGCGCAAGCGCACCGAAGATCGCTTGGTGTACTTGGCGCAACACGATCACATGACCGGTCTGGTCAACCGCACGTTGTTCAAAGAGCGTCTGGAACGCGCCATCTCACGCGCGCGGCGCGGCGGCTATCGCGTGGGCTTGCTGTACCTCGACGTCGATCGCTTCAAGAACGTCAACGACACGCTCGGTCATCATGCCGGCGACGAGCTCTTGATGACGGTCTCCAAACGGATCACCGAGAGCATCCGCAATGTGGACACCGCTGCGCGTCTTGGCGGTGACGAGTTCACTGTGCTGCTCGATCTGCTGAACGTGGAGAACGGCGCTTCGATCGCCGCCAGCCGCGTCGTGCATGCGCTGCATCAACCGATGGTGATCGCGAACGAAGATCTGCGCGTGTCGGGCAGCGTCGGCGTCGCGGTGTTCCCGGACGACGCACAAGACGTGGACGGGCTGATCCGCAAGGCCGATGCCGCGATGTACGTGGCCAAGCAGCGCGGCGGCAACAACTTCGCATTCAGCACCGAGAACATCGAGCCGGCGCGATCGAAGAAGCTGACGATCGAGAACAGCCTGCAGCGCGCGCTCGACGAGAAACAGTTCTTTCTTTGCTACCAGCCGCAGCTCGACCTCGCGAGTGGTGCAGTGATCGGCGCTGAAGCATTGATCCGCTGGCGCCATCCGGAGCGCGGGATCGTGTCACCCGCCGACTTCATTCCCGCGCTAGAGGAGACCGGTTTGATCGTGCCGGTCGGTGAATGGGTGCTCGCGCACGCCTGCGAACAGAACATGCGTTGGCAGGAGCAAGGCATCGGTCCGCTGCGCGTGGGCGTGAACGTATCACCGCGTCAGTTCCGGCAATCACACCTGGTGGACGTCGTGCGCCGGGTGCTCGAGGCTACGGGCCTCGATCCGACGTTGCTCGATCTGGAAGTGACCGAGAGCATGTTGATGGACGGCGTCGAAGCCAACCGCCAGCTCAGCGCGCTCGAAGCGATGAACGTGCACATCTCGCTGGACGACTTCGGCACCGGTTACTCGTCGCTGGCGTACCTGCGCCGCTTCCCGATCGACGTATTGAAGATCGATCGCACCTTCGTCTCGGATGTCTTGAAGGACGAAGACGACGCGGTGATCGCCCAAGCGATCATCGGCCTCGCGCACAACCTGCGAATCAACGTGGTGGCCGAAGGCGTGGAGGATGGCGCGCAGCTCGACTTCCTGAAGCAGGCGGGATGCGACTCGATCCAGGGCTACCTGGTGGCCAAGCCGATGCCCGCCGACGAGTTCACCGCTTGGTACGTGCAGCACAAGAAGACCTCGCGTGTGATGCCCGCCGTCCCCCGCCCTGAGCGCAAGCGCCGCGCCGCCGCGTAACGTCCCAGGGACACTCGTCCCTGGGACACTCGTCCCTGGGAGACGACAAGCCGGCCGAGCCGCGGAACGTCCCTGGGACGATCGTCCCTGGGACGCTGGTTGCACGATCGGCGGGTACGCTGATGTAGGTTTTTGGACGACGTGATGCGCCGGCCTCTACGCTGACAGCTCTCGTAGGAGGCTGCCCGTGACCCTGATCCTCAGCGCCAAACGCAAGACCGTGCGCCGTGCCGTTCAAACGTTGTGCGACGCAGTCGCGCTCGATGGCTTTCGCGGCCTCGGCAAGCGCGTGCTCGACCTGTCGCACCGCGGCATGTTGATCGGCGCGCACGGCTCAGCTCAGGTCGGCGAGACAGTGATCGTCAGCTTCTGCGCGCCCTACATGATCAACCGCTGGATCGACGCGGAAGCCGAAGTCTGCCGCTTCATCGAAGGCCGGCGCCCCACCGACCGCTTCCCCGCCATCGGCCTCCGCTTCACGCACATCGATCGCACCGATCGCAACGAGCTCCTCACCCGCCTCGCCGGCCTGCCCCCACCCGTCCCCCAACGTCGCCTGCGCCAAGATTACGCGGAGACGATCAAACGCATCGCGCTGGCGGCTTAGCGATCGAAGCTCGGGCAAGCCACGCGCGTGGCGGTCCAAATACTACCGTGGTAGCAATCGGCCATGTCGTCCATGCGTCACGTGGCCAAGCTTTCGATCAGCATCCCACGCGCCCTCGAGAAATCCGTGCGCAAGCGCGTAGGCACCCGCGGCGTGTCCAGCTTCGCCGCACGCGCAATGCAGCACGAGCTAGAGCGCGCCGAGTTGGGAGACTTCTTGGCCGAGCTGGACAGCGAGCTCGGTCCACTTCCTGAAATCGTTCGTCGCAAGGCACGTGCGGCATGGCGCAAGTCCTGATCTTGAACGCGGAGGCGCTCAGCGCACTGGCCCACGCGCGAGAACGTGCTGCCGCTGCCCAACGTGCCAGAGCGATCTTGACGGTGGCGCATGAAGCCGCGGCATTGGTTCGAGTACCCGCGCCGGTCTTGGCCGAAGTATGCCGGGGCGGTCCGCGCGATGCCGCGATCGAACGGGTGCTCAATCACCGGGGGATACGCGTCGTGGAGCTTACGGCGTCCATGGCCCGACATGCGGGCGCTCTGCTCGCCGCTTGTCGCTGGAATTCCGCTCACGCGGTGGACGCGTTCGTGGTGGCAACTGCCGCAACCTTCGGCGCAGCGATGATTGCCACGCATGATCCGATCGACATCAAGCGTTTGGCGACTCGCGTGCCATCGCTCCGCATCTGGACGATCTGAGCGTCGGGCTGCACGAGTCTTACCGCAAACGCTGCAGCCTCAGGAACGCCGTCACCATGTCCAAGTCGTGGGCGGTCATCTCCTCGGCGAAGACGGGCATGTCGTTGAGCTCGCCGTAGATCGCTTCGGGAGTTGCGACTTGCTTGCGGATCCAAGTGCGCGAGCCGTACTGGGTGAGGTCGGGGCCGCCGATGCCATTGAAGTCGCCGTCGCCTTCGTACATGTGGCAGTCCATGCACTTGTCTTTGAACAGCGCCTTGCCTTCGCGCGCGAGCGTCAGGTCGTAGGCCGGGTCGCCTTTCTCGTGACCGAGTGAGAACAGGAACTCGGTGATCGCTTTCAGCGACGGCTCGCCGAGCTTCGACATGGACTTCATGTCGTCGATCTCGGTCGGACCGAAGTACTTTTCGCCGCGCGGATCGTGCAAGAGACCCAGGATCCACTTCCGCGATCCGAATGCGGTGTGCTCGGGTGCTTCGCGATCACCGACGCCGTCCAACACGTGACAGCTCGTGCATTGCTGCGCGTACAAATCGGCGCCGTAGGTCAGCGGATCGTTGTTCAACATCACGAGCGGACCGCCGGGTGGGATGCCTTGCTTCGCCAGCGTGATCGCGCGTTCGGCGCGGTGCTGCGAGTCGGCAACAGCAGCTTGGTATTCCTTGTCCGCCGCATCGTCAGCCAACGACTGAGAGGTGAGCGCCACGATGCCAATGCCGCCGAGCAGGATCGGCACCAAGAACTTCAAGCGATGGCGCACGCGACTCGACTCACCCCGATCCAGCAAGGGCAATGCAAACAAGAACGCACCCGCGAGCCCCGGCAGCACCACGGTGCCCACCAGCTCCAGCTCGCCCGGGATGTACTTGAGCAACTGAAACAGGAACAGGAAGTACCACTCGGGCCGCGGCGGATAGTCGACCGAAGGATCGGCCGGCGCATCCAAGTGTGCGCCGTGTGTCGCCTCGGTCAGGATCGCGATGACGCCAATCACGAGCACCGCAAACACCACGTCACGCAGCAGCTGTCCCGGATAGAAGCGCTCGACCTTCGAGAGATCCGCGCCGGCTGGGGGCGTGGCGCCATGCTTGCGGAACAAGGCCACGTGCAAGCTCACCAACATCACCAACGTCGCTGGCAACACGCCGACGTGAAGCACGTAGAAGCGCGTGAGCGTCGCCTGTCCGTACTCGGCGCCACCGACGATCAATGTCTGCACTGCGGGACCGATCACCGGCAGCGTGCCCGCGATGTTGGTCGCCACTTTGGTCGCCCAGTAACCCTTCTGATCCCAGGGCAAGAGATAGCCCGTGAGCGCGAGCCCCTGCACCACACCGAGCAGACCCAGGCCGAACCACCAGGTCACTTCGCGTGGCTTGCGGTAGGCGCCGTACAGCGCGACCTGGAGCAGGTGCATCCCGAGCACGATCACCATCGCTTGCGCGCCGTAGTGATGCAGTCCGCGGATGAACCAGCCGGAGGCCACGCGATGCTGCACGTAGAACACGCTCGACCATGCGTCGTTGATCGCGGGTGTGTACGTCGCCATCAACATCAAGCCGGTGATCGCTTGCACCGTGAAGATCGCGAGCAGACCGCTGCCAAATACGTAGGCCCAGCGCGCGCCACCGCGGATCTCTTCGTCGAGCGCGTGCGACATCAACGCGCGGTACCCGGTTCGTTCGTCCAACCAATCGGCGACTTTGTTCATGTCAGCCGATCTCGATGCGTTCTTTGACCTGAGCACGGAAGCGCACGAAGCGCACTTCCACCGAACCGTCGACCACGCGTGCTTCGAGCGAGTCCATCGCGCGCGGCGCCGGACCACCCTTCACTGCACCGTCGAGCGAAAACGCGCTCTCGTGACACGGACACGCGAACTGCTTGTGGCTCTCGTCGTAGCCCACCTTGCAACCCAAGTGCGGACACTCGGCGTTGAGCGCTTCCACCTTGTCGTTGTCGAGCAGACGCAGCCATACCGTGCCCAACTTGCGCTCTGGCGCGCGCGTCCAAGCGTCGGTTTGTTCGCCGAGCACTGGCACCGCCACCGGATGCTCTTTGCTCAGACGGCTCAGCTCCGCGACCTTGCGAAAGCCACCCTTGCCCTCGCGCTTACGCAAGAGCGGGTCGAGCACGTACGCCACACCGGGCAAACCCAGGACCGCCCCGATCGCCGCACCACCGACGGCGATCAACCCAGCCAGCACGCCGCGACGTGTGGCTTGTGGCGGCGTGGAAGGACGTTTTTGTCCCGCGCTGGCCGCCGCTTGTTCCGCACCCTGCTTGACGTCCACGTGGCCACCCCCGGGTCTTGTGTGCAGCCCGTAAATGGGCGTTTTTGTGCCGGAATCCGGTAGCATGCGGCCACCTCGCGAAGCAAGATGCGCGCGGAAGCCGGGGCCAATGGCAACCAGCGACACACGCCATAGAAGCTGGTGGGCGACCCGATACGGCGCGCTGCTGACGTTCTTTCTCAGCGCCTGCGCCGCCAGCATCCCCGCAGGCAAATACGGCGTGACATCGCTGGAGCTGGAAGGTGTCGAGGCGATGGATCCGGACGCGCTCGAGGCCTGCCTCTCGACGCACGAGCGCCCGCAGTTTGGCTTTTCGATTGGCACCGATGCTGAGCCCGAGTGCAACAAGCCGCCGTTCGACGCCTCGCGCATCCCGGTCGATCTGTGGGCGTGGCCATGGACCGACTGGCCGGTGTTCGACGAAGCGCTGCTTGATCGCGACATCGATCGCATCGAGCGCTGGTACGAAGCCCGCGGCTACTACGACGCGGTCGTCACCAACACCGAGACCACACCCGATCCCGAAGACCAGGAGATCGCGATTCGAATCACGGTGGCCGAGGGCGAGCCGGTGCTGGTGCACAGCATCACCGTGATCGGCATGGAGGCCTTGCCCGAGCGCGTACAGGAGCGAGTGATGCGCGCGATGTTGCTCGCGCCGGGCGACCGCTTCGATGAGCAAACCTATGACGCGAGCAAAGAGCGAATCGGCCGCACGCTGATCGAAGCGTCGTACGCGAAGGTGACGATCCAAGGCCGCGTCGACATCGATCCGGGGCTCAAGCAAGCGCGGATCGAGATTCAGGTGACGCCTGGCCCTGCCTGCCGCTTCGGTCGCGTGGTGGTGGAAGGCAACGATCATTTGCCGGCGCGTCCCATCGCTGCTGCGGCCGACATCGTTGCCGGTGCGCCCTACAGCGGCGACAAGCTGCGCGACGCCCAGAACGCCGTGTACGCGCTCGGTGCGTTCGCGTCGGTCGAGATCGTGCCGGCGATCCAAGCGGCGTCGAACGACATCGACGTGACGATCCGGGTCGTGCCTGGGCGTCTCACTCGCTTCGGCATCGGTGTCGGCGTGGCTTCCGGCACCAACGGCCTGCAAGTACAGAACGCCGATCAGAACATCGACCAGTGGGACCTTCACCTTCTGCTGCGCGCCGAGCACCGCAACCTGCTCGGGGGCATGCGGCGAGTGGAGATCGAAGACCGCCCACGTTTGATCTTCGACGACGCGTTTCCCAAGACGACGACGCCGCATCCCGGCAACCTCTTGTCGTTGGTGTTTCGTCAACCGGCGTTCCTGGAGCCGCGCACGACGTTGGTCGCGGGTGCGCTTTCCGACCTCGGTCCCGATCCGTACGGCGGCGGGTTCGATCGTCACGACTTCGACACGTGGATCGGGCCGGAGCGTCACTTCCTCGGTGGCAAGCTGGTGGCGTCGAGCACGCTGCACTTCGAACAATACGTTCGCCTGGGCGATCAGCCGGCGACGCTCGACTACACCGCGATGTACCTGCAGCACGTGGTGGCGGTGGACCTGCGCAACGACGTTCGGCATCCGCGCCGCGGCGTGTTGTTCAACTTGCGCTTCGAGCATGCGGGCTACTTCTTGCCGAGCGACTGGAACTACCTGCGCTTCACCCCGGAGGTGCGCGGCTACGTGCCGCTGCCGATGGGCATGGTGCTCGCGACCCGCGCGCGCTTCGGTGTGCTGGCGATCACACAGAGCGACATTCAAGCGCCCGATGGCGAGCCGATGACGCGCGAAGATCGCGAAGCCCAAGACCTGCGCGATCTGGGACCGTTGCGCGCACGTCTGCGCGGCGGTGGTCAGAACAGCGTGCGTGGGTTTCGGCCCAACACGCTCGGTGACGCAGAGATCGTCGAGGGTCGCTTGCTCAGCGGTGGTCTGCGCCAGTGGGAAGCCTCGATCGAGCTGCGCGTCCCGCTCACTGTGAGCTTCGGTACCGCTTTCTTCGTCGATGTCGGTGACGTCACGCGCGGCGACACCTTCCGCTTCAATCACCCGCAGACAACGTTCGGCTTCGGGCTTCGCTACAAGACCATCGTCGGCCCGCTGCGCCTCGACATGGGCATCCTGCCGCGCGCGCTTCAGGTCTTCGGCACCGATCGCCGTCCCGCGGGTCGCCCGTCGCAGAGCGACGGTGTGTTCGGCTTGGCCGATGGCGCCGTCCACCTCACGATCGGTGAGGCCTACTGATGGACAACCTGCGCCATTCGATCGAGGTCTCGATCCAACGCCAACGTCAGAAGTGGGCGTGGCTGTTCGCGCTCGGGCGCGTGGTGGCCGGCATGTTCCTGTGGCCGGTGCTCGGATCGATCGCGCTCACCGTCAGCGCGATCTTGCACTTGCAGACACCATTGGCCCGCACGATCGCGGCCGAGCGCGTCAGCACATTGGTGTCCGACCTGATCGTGGGGGAGCTGCGCATCGGACGCTTCGAGGACATCGGCTTGCGCGGAGCAGTGGCGCGGCACGTCAGCTTCTATGACGCCAACGGCACGCGCGTGATCGTCGCTAGCAAGGTCACGCTTGAGCTCAATCTGCCCGCGCTGCTCTACGGCACGATTCACATCCCCAGCGCGGAGATCTCCCACGGCACGCTACGGTTGATCGAAGGTGTGAGCGGACTGCCGACATTGATCGAAGGCTTTGCACCGGTCGACACCACGCCCTCGGTCGGCCCCACGCTGAACGCGTCGGTCGAAGACATTCATCTGCGCCACATGACGCTTTACGGCGAGCTGCTGGGATTGCGCGACATTCGTGCGGTCGATCTGAACGCGGACGGCCAGTTGTTCGCGACGCCGGAGATCGAGGTCAACATCGAGAAGACCCGCGCGCGCCTGATCGCGCCGTTCCCCTTCGAAGCGTCGATCGATGATCTGCACGGCTTGATCACGGACAGCCCGCACCGTGGGATCGAGCTGCACGCGCAGCTCTCGCGCGACGACGAGCACGCGTCGGCCAGCGTTCGCTACGCGGCACCGGTCGGAAGCTTGGAGTCCATCCTCGACCTCCATGTACATGCCGCACCGGTCCGCGCCGAAACCTTGCGCGATGTGGGCTACGACTGGGCGAGCCCGTTGTCCTCACGTCTGACTGGCGATTTCCGCCTGCGTGGTCCAGTCACCGATCTGGCGCTGACCTCACAGCTCGAGACCGACGGTGGACCGGTCAGCGTCGAAGGCCTGATCGCCGACGACACCGGTGTCTCGATCAGCGTGCGCGCGCTGGATCTGCACCTGCCAAAAGTGGTCCCGGAAGCACCCGACCTGCGCGTGAGCGGTCTGGCACGGATCGACGTGCTCAACGGTCAACCGAATCCGGTGTTGCACCTGGAGCTCCAGCCGCTGCTCTACGACAAGATCGCCGTGCCCTCGATCGAGCTCGACGGGCGCCTGCTCGAAGACGGCGTGCAGATCGATCACGCGCGCGCGACTCACTACCCAGGCGCACTGTCGGGCAGCGGCCATGTGAGCTTCGACGGCCGCGTGCGCGCCCACGTGCGCGTTCACTTCCCGGATGTTGCGCGCGACGTCAACGTACGCCGCTTCGTGCCCGATGCGCGTGGCTCGCTGCGCGCGGAGCTCGATCTGGACGTGGATCCGGCGCGACCGCGTTACATCGACTGGCGCGGGCGCGTGCTGCTCCAGAACGTCAGCTACGGTCCGCTCTCGGCGCAAGAAGTCGAGCTGGTCGGCTACATACGCGGCGATCGCAGCCTGCCGCGCGTGAGCCTCAAGGCCAAAGGCGAAGCCGTGCGCGCCGAGGGCTACTTGCTCGGCAACGCCAACCTCACCGTGCAAGGCGCCGCCCCCGAGTACCTGGCGAGCGGTGACTTCCAGCGCGAAGGTCAGCGCACGTTTCATCTCGACGCCAAGGTGCAGGCCAACCGCGAGCGCGTGATCGTCAACGCCGATCAGATCGAGCTGGCGGTCGGTGAAGAAACCTGGCGCGGCGTGATCGAACAACTGGAGCTCGTGGAGGGGCGGTCGATCGCGGTTCAGATGTTTCGCCTGGCGAGTCGATCGCAACGCTTGGAAGCCAAGGGCATCGTTCGCTTCGATGGCGACGACGAGATCGACGCCCAACTGCAAGGCTTCGACGTGACCGCCTTGCACGCGATCTTCGGCAAAAGCACGTATCTGCAGGCCGGGTTCCTCGACACCAATCTTCAGCTGCGCGGCGACATCAAGCGCCCCCAGCTCCTGCTGCAAGGCGCGATCACGGCGGCGACGATCAAGACGATCGCGGACGTCAATGGGCTGTACTTCGTCACGTACGAACACGGCGCGCTGCAAGTCGACAGCGAAGTGACGCTCGATCAGGCGGGCACGTGGACACTGAGCGGGACCGGCACCCTCGACGAGCGGCTGAGCCCTCTGCAAGCGCTGCGTGGCGGTGAGTACGACCTCACACTGGCGGTGCAGGAGTCGCAGCTACCGGCGCTGGCGGGCTTGTTCGATCAGACGTTGCCGGTGATCGACCACGCGACCATGTCGGGCTCGCTGCACGCGCGCGGCACGCTGGAACAGCCGACGCTCGAGACCACGATCGACTTGACTCAGGTGGGCTCGCCCAAGCTTGCCGACATCG
>JACZCZ010130499.1_pt1 | contig 10131 bp, 8 predicted proteins | sample 8641811 | NCBI WGS metagenome assembly JACZCZ01 (sample SAMN15324610, study PRJNA640507) | soil metagenome | isolation source: intercropping peanut in the first line | place: China: Luxin town, Laibin City, Guangxi Province | collected 2019-07-25 | depth 10cm m | reverse complement strand
TTACCCATGTCATCGGTATAAAACGTTACCGATGTGTCCGGAACGGACCTGAAGAGAATGGTGGAAAGGGAGGGAATCGAACCCTCGACCCCGGCATTATGAGCGTCCGTTGCGGAATCGCCTCAAAGAGCAGGGTTGAGCATAACTGGTCACGCAAATGTCCCGCACGAGCTTCGATCCGCCCGCTTGCTCCTTGACGTGATTAGCCCCGATTTCTGACAAAGGCGTCATAGCGAGAATGTATGCATCACTTCGACTCCGTGCGCCGCAACCTTGCTGTCGAGACCTCGCCAGCTGTTTATCCATTCGCGGTAGCTTTCGTAGTGAAATGCAACTTCGTTTCCCGCGACTGCTTGGGCGAAGCGAACGATTTCTTCTCGGTGCCCCGCAAGGTCTTCCGTCGCAATAGGCCGTCCGCCCCTCTCGGCCGGCTCGGCAAATAGATAGAAAAGGACCGGCGTCCTGCTCCGGCGGCGTCCTTCGGTCACCAGCCCAAATGCATACTTAACCAATTGCGCGGCATCGAGGTAAGAAAACGTCTCCTGCCCTGCGCGCAGACGGTCCCGCATCCGCTCGTAGCCGATCATTCGCCGACCCCAGACCGGGCGATCGTAGGCATCAGACAGGCTCACGGATTTCACATCCCGAAAGGGCTCAAAGCGTTTGCTTTCAATCCCAATTAGGGTCGTTGGGGTTTCCACAACTGCGTCCAGCCATGGATGGCGCCCGCCCGACCACGGGAATCGCGCGCAGAACTCGACGTCTACCATCTCCGGAACCCCGGCGCCCTCGATACCCCTCAAGGGTGGAAGTTGTTCTGGCCGCTCAATGAACCAGCCGAAACAGTTGACCGCGAGTGCCGCCGAACTTTCCGGGCTTGAGAACTTGTTGGACTCAATCTCCTTTCCTCCGGCATCCGCAAGGCGACGGAGGACATGGCTAACAGGAACGCCGGGCAAGAATTGCGGGACGCTCACTACTTCTTCTTAGTGAGCTTGCGGTATGCGATACCGCCGAGATACTTGATGCATCTGGACTCACGCGAATCATCGCTGCCTGATCGCACGGGAATTCGGGCCGCGTAACCGGTTTTAATCTCGTGCGGGCCCCACATCTGCGTGCCCGTCGATATCCAAGCCGTCTCATGCGTCACTCCGTGACTGAGCACAGTATTGTCGACAAGCACTTTCATCCGCCCAGACTTTTGCAGGAGTCTGCGCCCTTTATGGGTCGATGCTTTCAGCAACCAGGTCGCGAGCACCGGCACGTACTTGAACCGCAGTTGCTCAAGTCGGGATCTCCACGACATTTACAGAGTCCTCTTGACGTCGGTTGCCGAGCATCCGAACTGAGCGGAACCAATCACGCCAGAAGTTCGGCATCGACGTATACCTACTTCGCCACTTTTAGAAATGATCTTTGCCCGAAATCTGGTCCTCGGTTCATCAGATCAAAAGCACATAGGTCTGACGAATTCGCGCCGATATCTCCTCCAGCGTCCCCGGCAATCCTAACGCCCCGGGGCTAAGCGCCGCATCAGTTGCGATGCCCGCGAGGAATCGATCAAGGTCCTGCGAAATTTTCTCGACAACCGCGATCCGCGTTTCTGGAGCTAACAACTGTGCCAAACGGAGTACGTCATTCGCATGCTTGCGGATGTTCTTCGTATCCACGGCTTCGCCCTTCTCCTGCCGCGCCCTCAGGTCGAGCCAGGCGACGGACTTCAAGGGAATGAGCCGGTCCTCTCCCACCCAGGGCAAGCCGTCTGTTTCACGGCGTCCGCCCAGGATGAAGGCGTAGTAATCGTCATCGAGCAGAATCGCCGACAAGCTCGCTACCGCCTCATCGATAGGTATGGGCGTGAGATGACTGCCTTCGGCCAGCGAGATCCCTTCGGGAGCCCTGCAGAAGAGCTCCAACATGGCTGGAAATCGTGCATCGGCAGGCTTCTGAAACCGATAGAACGCTGGCTTTCCGGTGGCGCTCGCCTGCCGATTCTCGTACTGCCCGGCGTCAACAAATCGCCAAAACGTCTCGCCGAAACCGGCGTCGATTGCTTCGATATGCAGAACGACATCCAAGTCCTTCGTAGCGCGAAAGGCCAGGCCGGCATCTTCCATAGCGAGAGTCGCAGCAGTTCCGCCGATGAGCACGTACTGATGCGCGTGTGCGGCAAAGGACTCCCGAAACAGGTCCAGTCCCTTCACCACGGGAACTGTTTCCGGAGTTCATCGAGCGCCAACTGCACGCGTTCGTCCGTCTCATGTTGCAGACTGAGCGTGAGGGACAATGGGTCCGCTGTCCGGCTGTTGGCGAGTAGTTCGGGGCTGTAATTCCACAACTGCCACTCGCAGCAACCTTCACGCGGTTCCATCAGCTCTTCGACGCCTGCCTTCATCGCCGCCTTCCATTGCACAGGGCTCACGGCATAGACAGGCATGGCTGGCTCAGCAAGCAGAGATAGTTGCGCGAGCGCGCTCATGCCCGCTATGCGAATTTTTGGCGGTTCCCATTTGGTTGTCGGGCGAACCCAAACCGTGCGCTTCACCGGGCTGCGTAACAGCGGTTTCGCCTGCTCCCAGACTTCTTGCGGGCTGCGATCTGTATTCAGATGCCGATCTCGGCCCCGGCGCTCGAGCTTGACGATGCCCGTCGCGGTCAATTCGCGTACGGCTCGGCTCAATGTCATGGGTGTATAGCCGAGATTCGCGACGATTTCGGCGGGCTTCCATTCGGCCCGCCAAGGTTTATGGAGAAGCGCCGCGATGAGGAGTGCCTGCGTTGCCGGGCTCAACGCCGATGCCGGCGCCTGCTGCGTCTGGCGGAAATACTCGCGAAAATCGATACCAAGGTCAGGCAGGTACAGTTGGTTGCCCGGGACCAGGAATGGCACCTGCTGTTCGACGAGACGTTTGCGTTCGTAAGATGCGAGCGCCTCGGTGACATAGATGACTGGCAGGCTCGTTAGGGTTTTGAGCTTCTTGAGCTGCGCCCTCACCTCGGCCAAGCCTTCCCGCCCACCGCGCCGGTGGTTGGCCAGCAGTATCGGATGGCCGAGCAGCGTGAGCTCCCGGGTGTCAAAGGCATCCTGCAGAAAATAGGGGAGTTTCGCGGCGCCAGGCCACGGACGGATCTTGGCGGTAAAGCCAAGGCTGTCGCGCAAATACTGCTGGATGGCGGTATCGGCGAGGCGGGTATCGGCGGCTTTGGATAACATGACATCAGAACGATAACAGCAGTAATGTTATCGTGCAAATAGTCGGTTATATTCCACACCCAGGCCCTTGAAACGCAAAACATGCCCGGAGAACACTAAAGCCGCCGCCGCATTGCGCCCAACAGCCTCCTCGATTTCAATGCGCGAGCCTCCGCCGGGAACCGAACATGAGCTTTGATTTTTCCACGCTCGACATTCTCCGCCAGAGCCATCCGGCGTGGCGCCTGCTTCGTTCCGAACATGCCCCGCTGGTTGCCAGCTTCCTGCATCGGCTGTTCGTTGCGCCGAACGTGCGTGTATTCGCACAAGCCGATCTCGCCGAGGCGCTCGAGGACGAGCTGTTCGCATTGCGCGAGCAACTCGGTGCCGAAGCATTTCCGAAACCTGCGCTCGAATATCTCAATGACTGGGCGGCCAACGACAAGAGCTGGTTGCGAAAATTCTATCCGCAAGGTTCTGACGAACCGCACTTCGATCTGACACCGGCGACCGAGAAAGCCATAGCCTGGCTCGGAACGCTCGCCGAACGCCCCTTCGTGGGAACCGAATCGCGGCTGCTCACGCTATTCGAGCTCCTCAAGCAAATCAGCACGGGCAGCCAGGTAAATCCGAGGACGCGCGCACTGGAACTGAAAAAGCGCCGCGACGAACTGGACTCGGAAATCGTCCGCGCGCTCGCGGGCGACGCTCCGTTGATGAGCGACACCGAGATAAAAGACCGCTTCCAGCAGTTCATGAACCTTGCGCGGGAGTTGCTCGCCGATTTCCGCGAAGTCGAACACAACTTCCGCGGCCTGGACCGGCATGTGCGTGAACGTGTCGCCCTGTGGGACGGCGGCAAAGGGCAGCTATTGCAGGAAATCATGGGGGAACGCGATGCGATCGCCGATTCCGACCAGGGCAGGAGCTTTCGCGCTTTCTGGGATTTCCTGATGTCCCCCACACGCCAGGGTGAACTGACGGCGCTACTCGAACACGTGCTCGGCTTGCCTGCCGTCACGTCGCTGAGTCCGGACAATCGGACGCGACGCGTGCACTACGACTGGCTGGAGGCCGGAGAGCACACTCAGCGCACCGTCGCACTCCTTTCGCAGCAGTTGCGCCGGTTCCTCGACAATCAGGCATGGCTCGAAAACCGGCGCATCATGGATATTCTTCGCGGCATCGAAAACAAGGCACTCGCGATCCGTTCCATCCCTCCATCGGGCGAGTTCATGACCATCACGGGTCCGGCCGCCGACATCGAACTACCCATGGAAAGACCGCTGTTCAACCCACCGCTCAAGCCCAGGCTGGCCGACGTGGCCCCGCAGCCGGGTGACGAGGCGCTCGACTCCAGTGCCTTGTACTCGCAGGTCGTCATCGACAAGGCGCGACTCGCTCATCACATCCGGCAATCACTGCAGGACCGGTCACAAATCACACTTCGCGAGCTGTGCGAATCGCGGCCGCTCGAACACGGCGTCGCCGAGCTCGTCGCATACTTCCAATTGGCGAGCGATCAGTTCAAGTCCATGGTGGATGAGACCAGCACCGAGGTCATCGAGTGGCCGGTACCGCTGGGCGCCGGTGAGCAATGCATGAAGCGCGCGCACCTGCCACGAGTGATCTTCATCCGATGAGCGCGAAGGAGCCTTCTGTGGAACTCTCTTCGGTGGTCGTGCCGTTGCTGAAGGGCGTGCTCTATCAGGATGGCGATGCCGCCCATTGGAATGCATTGCTGCAATTGCAGGCGCGCGTGCGCGATTACGTGGCGGTGCTGGGGCTGGACCTGGTGCTGGATGAAGCCGAGGGGTACGCCTTCCTGCGGTCGCGTGCGAATCCCGATGGTGACCCTGAGGCTTCACTGCCGCGACTCGTGGCACGTCGGGCGTTGTCCTTCCCCGTGAGCCTGTTGCTGGCGCTGCTGCGCAAGAAGCTGGCCGAATTCGATGCGGGAGGATCTGACACGCGCCTGGTCGTCGGGCGCGAAGAGGTCGCGGAGATGATCCGCGTGTTCCTGCCCGACGGTAGCAACGAGGCGAAGCTCGTAGACCAGGTGGACACCCACCTCAACAAGATAGTCGAGCTCGGATTCCTTCGACGCCTGAAACCGCAACACGGACAGCCGGCGATGTTCGAAGTGCGCCGAATCCTCAAGGCCTTCGTGGATGCGCAATGGCTGTCGGAATTCGAGCAGCGCCTTGCGGAATACCGGTCACAAGTTGCGGGCACCGAGGACGGGGCCGCCGATGAATGACATCGAAACACAACAGCTCGGATTCGTCAGCGACGATTCTCTGGCGGGCTTCCGCCTGATGAGGCTGGAAGTGTTCAACTGGGGCACCTTCAACCAGCGCGTGTGGTCGCTGAATCCGGGCGGGCGGAATGTGCTCCTGACCGGCGATATCGGCTCGGGAAAATCCACGCTCGTCGACGCCGTTACGACGCTGCTCGTGCCGGCCCACCGTGTGGCCTATAACAAGGCCGCGGGCGCCGACAGCCGCGAACGATCTTTGCGCTCATACGTGCTGGGTCACTACAAATCGGAGCGAAATGACTCGGGCGGGACGGCCAAGCCGGTCGCCTTGCGTGATCACAACAGCTTCTCGGTGATTCTCGGAGTATTCCACAACGCCGGATACGACCAGACAGTCACGCTCGCGCAGGTCTTCTGGATGAAAGACATGCAGGGGCAACCGGCCCGATTTTTTCTCGGCGCGGCACGCGGACTGTCCATCTCCCGGGACTTCGCCCAGTTCGGCGCCGACATTTCGGCGCTGAGGAAACGCCTGCGCTCGCAGGGCGCCGAATTGTTCGACACATTCCCACCGTACGGCGCGTGGTTCAAACGACGCTTCGGCATCGAAAACGACCAGGCGCTGGAGTTGTTTCACCAGACGGTATCCATGAAGTCGGTGGGCAATCTCACCGACTTCGTTCGCACCCACATGTTGCAGCCGTTCGAGGTGGAGCCACGCATCGCGGCGCTGATCACGCATTTCGATGACTTGAATCGGGCGCACGAGGCCGTGCTCAAGGCCAAACGCCAGGTGGATTTGCTCACGCCCTTGATCGGCGATTGCGACCGCCACGCAGAATTGGCGCGTGAGGGCGAAAACTTGCGCGCCTGCCGTGCTGCGATCCGGTCATTCTTTGCGAGCCTCAAAGTCGAGCTGCTCGACAAGCGCATCACCTCGCTCACCGAGGAATGGCAGCGAAACGTGGCGGCCGCCGAGCGCCTCCAGGCGCAACGCAGTTCCCCGCGCGCCACGGAACTCGAGCTCAAACAAAGCATCGCCGACAACGGCGGCGATCGCATCGAGCGACTGGGGGAGGAAATCCGCCGGCAGACCGAAGAACGCGATCGCCGGCAGAAGAAGGCCGCCCGATATGAAGAGCTTGCCCGTCCGTTGCAGCGGTCCACGCCGGAGAACGAAGCGGACTTCCGGGCGCAGCGGCAGGACCTGCTGAACATGGTCGGCGCCTTGAATGAGCGTGACGACAATCTACAAAACGACCTGAATGAAACAGGTGTCTCCTTCACGCAGCAGCGCAAGGAACACGAACTGCTTCTGGCCGAGATCTCAAGCCTGCGCACCCGTCGCAGCAACATCGAGAGCACTCATGTCGCCATGCGCTCCACGCTGTGCAATGCGCTCGGCGTGCCGGAATCCGAACTGCCCTTTGCCGGCGAACTGATTCAAGTGCGCGATGACGAGCGCGAGTGGGAAGGCGCGGCGGAGCGCCTGTTGCGCGGCTTCGGCCTTTCGATACTGGTACCCGAAGCGTTCTATGCCCAGGTTGCCGAATGGGTCGACCGCACACTTCTGCGTGGGCGCGTAGTGTACTTCCGCGTTCGCCCTCGTGCGCGGGAGGCGCCGCCCACGCTCGCCCGCGACTCCCTCGCGCGCAAGCTTCTGATCAAACCCGACTCGCCTTTCTACGAATGGCTCGAGCGCGAAGTCGCGCATCGATTCGACCTGGCCTGTTGTGCGACTCAGGAACAATTCCGCCGTGAAGCCCGCGCCATCACTCGGACCGGGCAGATCAAATCGAATGACCAGCGTCACGAAAAGGACGACCGGCATCGACTGGATGACCGAAGCCGCTATGTGCTGGGCTGGAGCAACGCGGAGAAGATCGCGGCCCTCGAACGACAGGCTGCACAGTTGACATCACTATTGCAGGAGACCGGCCAGCGCATCGCGACACTGCAACAGGAGCAGAAAGCGTTGAAGGGGCAACGCGACGCGCTGTCGAAACTGGCCGAGTACCTGGAGTTTCGCGAGATGGACTGGCGCTCGATCGCCGCCGATATTTCCCGCCTGGAGGAACAGAAGCGAGAACTCGAGTCTGCGTCGGACGTCATGAAGCGATTGACCCAACAGCTCAACGTGCTCCAGGAATCGCTGCGCGACACCGAAGAACAACTGGAAACGCACAAGGACCGGCGTTCCAAGAGCGAACAGAAGAAAAACGATGCCGAAGCAATACGCCTGCAAGCGAGGGCCACGCTGGAGGATCCGGCACACGCCACTCATGCCACGCGGTTCGACGCCCTGGAAGGCATGCGGGCAGAAGCGCTCGGCGAACATCACTTGACGGTCGAGTCCTGCGACAATCGCGAACACGACTTCCGGGAATGGCTGCAGCGAAAGATGGATGCCGAAAGCAAACGCGTCGAGCGGGTACGCGAGAAAATCATCGATGCCATGCGCGCCTATCGGAACGAGTTTCCGCTCGACACGCAGGAAGTCGATGTCGCGGTGGAGGCAGCCGACGAGTACCGCGAGATGCTCGAACGCCTCAACGCCGACGACCTGCCCAGATTCGAATCCCGCTTCAAGGAACTGTTGAATGAAAACACGATCCGCGAGGTCGCGAACTTCCAGTCACAGCTGAATCGCGAACGCGAGCTGATCAAGGAGCGGATCGCCAACATCAATCGGTCACTGGAACATATCGACTACAACACGGGGCGTTTCATCACGCTGGAAGCGCAACTCTCCAGTGACGCCGATATCCGGGATTTTCAGACCGAATTGCGTGCTTGTACCGAAGGGAGCCTCACCGGGTCCGAAGATGCCCAATACTCGGAAGCCAAGTTTCTGCAGGTCAGACAGATCATCGAACGATTCCGCGGGCGCGAGGGACAGTCGGAGATCGATCGCCGCTGGACCGCCAAAGTCACTGACGTGCGCAGCTGGTTCACATTCGCGGCATCGGAGCGATGGCGCGAGGACCGCACCGAGCACGAACACTATTCCGATTCCGGCGGAAAGTCCGGCGGCCAGAAGGAGAAGCTGGCCTATACTATTCTGGCAGCCAGCCTCGCCTATCAATTCGGCCTCGAAGCGGGCGTTGCCCGCTCCCGTTCATTCCGATTCGTGGTGATCGACGAGGCATTCGGCCGCGGGTCCGATGAGTCCGCGCACTATGGACTCAAACTTTTCGAGCAACTGAACCTGCAACTGCTGATCGTCACTCCACTGCAGAAAATACACATCATCGAGCCCTATGTTTCCGGCGTCGGATTCGTCCACAACGAAGACGGCCGCGCCTCGAAGCTGCGCAACCTGACGATCGAGGAGTATCGGGCCGAGAAGGCGCGATTGCAGGCATGAGCTGGACGACGGCTGCGGACCTGCGCGTACAGGTACAGAAGCTTTGGGACCGGGGTGTGTTGCCCGCGGCATTGGTAAGCGGCGCGGCATTGTTTCCGCGCCGGCTCGTGCTGAAAGTACCGACGTCCGAAGAACTTTCGCAAAGATTCGATGAAGCACGCGAGTGGGCTGGTGAACTGAGAAGAGTTGCGCACTGTCGCGTTGTCATGCGCGACCTACGGCATCGGGTCATTGGCAGCAATGCGGTTCCGTGCGAAGTGTGGGTTGATTCGTTGGCAGACGCCTTGGCGATGATCGGGCTGGGCAAGGACGCGCGCACACTCGACGAGTTGTCGAAAGCAACTCGTGCTCGCAATGCGCCCCTGCTTCCGTGGCTGGAGAAGTACGCCTTGCGTGCGTTGGCGCTCGCCGACGATTGGCCGCGAATACTCGATGTCATTGCCTGGATGCAGCTGCATCCCCGCCCGGGTGTCTATCTTCGACAGATAGACCTGCCGGATATTCACACCAAGTTCATCGAGGGCCACCGCGGCGTGTTGTCGGAATTGCTCGACTTTGTCTTGCCGCCAGAGGCCATCGATGTGCATAAAGTTGGCATCAGCCAGTTCTGCGCACGCTATGGATTCCGCGACAAGCCCCAACGCGTCCGGATTCGCATGCTCGATTCCTCCCGTGCGCTCTTGCCGATGAGAACGGATCAGGACCTGACTTTGAACACGGACGCATTCAATCGGCTGGAGAGTCCAGCGAAGCGGGTTTTCATCACGGAGAACGAGATCAATTTTCTGGCGTTCCCTGACATCGCGGAATCCATGGTCGTCTTCGGCGCCGGATACGGGTTTGAGATGCTGGCGAATGCCCCTTGGCTTCGCCAATGCGAAATTCACTATTGGGGTGACATCGATACCCATGGCTTCGCGATTCTCGATCAACTTCGCACGCGCTTGCCGGACGCCCGATCGTTGCTCATGGATCGGGGCACCCTGATGGCTCATCGTTCGCTTTGGACGCGCGAACCAAGTCAGGAGCGGCGCGATCTGGCGAGACTGACGTCGGCCGAGCGGGAGGTCTTCGATGATCTGCGTGACAACAGACTGGGTGAAGGAGTCAGACTGGAGCAGGAACGGATCGCATACAGCCGACTTCATTTCGCACTGTCGAGATTGCAACCGTGTTGACTCGACGCCGCGTCACGCAAAACTCCCGGATTGCTCTTGCTGAGAAGCGCAGGGCCACACGTAAGTGCCGGAAAAGTTGGTGGAAAGGGAGGGAATCGAACCCTCGACCCCGGCATTATGAGTGCCGTGC
>JACZCZ010127096.1_pt1 | contig 10149 bp, 8 predicted proteins | sample 8641811 | NCBI WGS metagenome assembly JACZCZ01 (sample SAMN15324610, study PRJNA640507) | soil metagenome | isolation source: intercropping peanut in the first line | place: China: Luxin town, Laibin City, Guangxi Province | collected 2019-07-25 | depth 10cm m | reverse complement strand
GGCGCCTCGAGCCTGCGCTCGGAGCGCTGGTCTTCGGCCTGCACGATGGGGCGCTCGACCTCGCGCACGTTGGCGAGATATTCGTCGAGGCGTGCGCGGCCGCGCGCCCCCAGCTTACCGGCTACCCCGTGCACGTCCTCGGCAACGGCGTCCAAGATGCTCGTCGTCTGCTCGAGCCGTGCCCGGCGGGCCTCGGCGCTCGTGCCGTCGCCGCCGAACATGCGCTCGAAGACGACGCGCGGGTTCAGCTCCATCGGTAACGGCTGTGTCGGCGTACGCCACGAGATCGTGTCCATGTACGTGCAGAGGAAGTCCGCGGCACACGTACCGAAGATGTTCGAGCTGTCCTCGATCGCGAGCTCCATCGACGGGAAGGTCGTGCCTTGGCCGATTCTCTGCGCGATGACCTGGTCGATCGACGTGTCGAGCTCCACGACGTTGCCGCGCGGCGCGTGCGCGCACGCGGAGAAGAACCCGGGGCACGCCGAGTGCGCGTTAGCGCCTTCGGAGTAGAGACCCGTGACGACGTTGAAGTGCTCGCGTAAGCCGGCGAGCGGCTTCAAGATGACGGGCAACTCGAAATCGGTGCCGGTCTTCTTCGGCATCCAGACGTCCATGATGACGCCGTGCGGGATGTAGACCGTGCCGAAGCGCAGCGTGCGCGGCGTCGACGACTGGGCAAGTGCGGGCGTCATTGCGTCCAGCAGCGGCAACGCCACGGCGGCGCTAACGCCCTTGAGGACCGTGCGTCGCGACAACTGTTTCTTGCTGATGAACATAAAAGTCTCCCCTCTACCGCGAAGAATCTAACGCAACTCTGGATCCGACGTCTGTGCCGGCCATCCGCATTTGGAACGGCTCGCTCATAACTACGCCGAGCACGAGGCTCGAGAATCGGTAATCGGCTTCCGCGGCCTGACGCACGATCGCTCGCGCCGTCGGCATGTCGGCTGCCGTCAAGGCGCGGCCGAGCGCATACGTCATGAGCTTCTCCGTGCCCGTGCGAACGAACCGTTCGGGCTGGCTCAAGATGGCCGCCCGCAGATCTTCCGGCCCGTTGACCGGCCCGAAGTCGCGCAGCACGTGAATCGGGCTGCCGTAATCCACGACGGGCTCGCCGTTGTCTTCGGTGCGCCAGCGGCCGATGCCGTCGTAGCGCTCGAGCACGAGGCCGATGGGGTCCATGAGCTGGTGACAGCCGGCGCACGCGGGATCCGCGCGATGTCGCTCCATGCGTGCACGCATCGACAGCTTTTCCGCAGTGTTCTCGGGCAGCGTCGGCACGTCGGGCGGCGGGTCGGGCGGCGGCGTGCCCAAGATGTTCGTGAGGACGTAGTTGCCGCGGCTCACGGGCGACGTCCGGTTCGGATACGAGGACAACGTGAGGATGCTCGCCTGGCCGAGCAGGCCGAAGCGGCGAGTGTCCGTCAGCGTTATGCGGCGGAACTGGTCGCCGTAAATGTTCGGGATTCCATAGTGCCGAGCGAGCCGCTCGTTCAAATAGGTGTAATCGGCCGACAGGAGCTCCGTCAGCGGACGATCCTCGCGCACGATCGTCTCGAACAAGAGCTCCGTTTCGCGGACCGCGCTCTGGCGCAAGTTGTCGTCGAAATCGGGGAACACGTACATGTCCGGCGACGACGCACGCAGATTGCGCAGGTACAGCCATTGACTCGCGAAGCTCTTCGCGAGCGTCGACGCGCGCTCGTCGGCGAGCATGCGCTCGACTTGCGCGCGCAGCTCCGCCGGCTGGCTCAGTTTGCCGGCGACGGCAGACTCGACGAGCGCGTCGTCGGGCAAGCTGCCCCACAAAAAGAACGACAGCCGCGTGGCGAGCTCGACGTCACCGATCTTGTACAGCGTGCCCGGAGCCGCGTCGGCCGGATCCTGCTCCACGCGGAACAGGAATTGCGGCGCCACGAGAATGTATGCGAGACCTGTTTGCACGCCGGCCTCGAAGTCGCGGCCCTTCGCGCGCTCCGCGTCGTAGAGCCCGACTAGGCGAGCACGCTCGGCGTCGGTGATCGGCCGGCGATACGCGCGGCGCGCGATCGTGCTCAGAATTTCGGTCGCGCACGGCGCTTCATCCGCCGTGTTCGTGGGGTAGCAGGAAAAGATGCGCGTGCGACTCGCCGAGTTGCCGGGCCCTGCGATCGACAGCGGCCCTTCGATCACGATTTGATCGAGCTCGGGGATGCCGACGTCCATGCGCGCGTCGTGCTTCTCGCGCGCGAACGGCTGCAGCACTTCTTGGCGCGTGGCCGAGCTCTTCTTCGCGAATGCCACGCCGACGTCGTGCTGGCCGGCCGACACCGTCACGCGCGTCTCGAAGCGGCGGTCGATCTCGTCGGCCGTCTTGCCGGGGAACATTTGCGCCGGCACTTCGTCCTCGGGGCCGCCGAAGCGCGTCAGCGAGAGGCGCCCGCCGTCTAAGCTGACCTCGAGATCGTGCGGCGTCTCGGTGCCGCGGACGACGTCCACGGTGTTGCGCCACAACCGCGGCCGGATCACGTACTCGCCGTCGACGGGGAAGTGATGGCTCACGAGCATGCCGCCGCGCGTGCCGAGGGGCAGGCCCTCGACGTAGTCCGTCTGCGAGCGGTCCGGCGGCACCCGATAGGTCGAGACGGCCGGCGCAATATCGGTGTCGCCAATCGCGGCGCTCGTGATCTTCCAGGCCGCCGAGAGGTAGCGGTCCATCAACGAGGGGTCCGTCCCGAGCACGTCCGCGATGTTGTCGAAGCCGTAGGCCTCGCTGTCGTTCGGCAGCAGGGCGGCCGGGTTTACCTCGAGCGCGAATAGGTCGCGGATCGCATTGCCGTACTCGCTGCGGTTCAAGCGGAGCAGCGCTTTGCTGCCGGGGTTCGGCTTCGCGGCCGCGGCGCGGTCGAGCTCGGTTTCGAGGAACGCGACCAGCTCGCCGGCGGTCTCGTCCTCGGGCAACGGCTCGCCGGCCGGCGGCATCATGCGGCCGCGCAGCTTCCTGACGACGGCTTCCCAGACCTCGGCATGCGCGCCGACATCGGTCAGGGCCAGGCCCTCGAGTGTCAGCTCGGCGGTGCGCTCGGCATCGTTATGACAGTCGGTGCAATAGCGATCGATCGTCGCTCTTGCTTCGGCGGCTTGCTCCTCGACGCTCGGCTGGCAGGCAGCCAAGGCGAGGGCGACGGGAATGGTGGCTAGGGAACGCATAACCTCAAGACGCTACGGTAAAAAAGCTCCCGAAGGTAGCGGCTAGCGTCAAGAACTCACAGGACGGACCCGTGCAGGGCGCGGGTGCGGGCGTTACGGCCGGACGCGCACGTATTTCTGCAGTCGCCGCGGCCGCGGTTCGCCGCCGTAGATGTTGCCCTCGCGGTCGACGACGGCGAACTCCGCGCCGTTGCCGGCGCGTACACGGGGGTCGCCCCATGGATAAAGAATGAACTCGCGCACGGCGCCGGTGGCCGCATCGCCGATGCGAATGCCCATGTCCCAACCGGGGTTCTCGATGTCGTCGGACTCGGAGTCGGCCACGACGATTCGGCCCAGGTGGTCGAAGAAAATGCCGCTCGGCCGGCCGAACTGTGTCCAGCTCGCGAGATGTACCCCTTCTTGATCGAAGAGCTGGATGCGGTTGTTGGCACGGTCGCCGACGAACAAGCGGCCGTGTGCGTCCATCGCGATCGCGTGTAAGGAGCGGAACTGGCCGTTCTCGGAGCCCGTGCCGCCCCAGGCTTTGACGAAGGTGCCGTCGCTGCGGAATTTCACGACGCGGTTATTGGTACCGACGTCGTGGCCGTCGGCGACGAAGATGTCGCCGTTCGGGGCCACCACGATGTCGCTCGGCGCATTGAAGTGTGACTCGTCGTTACCGGGCACGCCGGGCGTCCCAAGGCGCATCAGGACTTCGCCGGCCGGGCTGAATTTCACGACTTGATGCCCGCGGTTGCGGCCGAGCGCGCCGCTCGTGCGAGCCACCGTCGCAGCGTCGGTGACCCAGACGTTGCCTTGCGCGTCGACCTCGAGGCCGTGGGGCCAGATGAACATGCCGCCGCCGAAGCTCGAGATCGTGCTTCCGTCCGGCGCGAATTTCACGACGACGTCGAGGTCCGACTCGAGGCACTCGTAGCCGAACGCGTCGCCGCCGGCATCGCAGCGCAACACGGCCCAGACGTGCCGGCCGTCCACGTCGATGTCGACGTCGCCCACGGCGCCGAGCTCGCGGCCGCCCGGCAGTTTTGCCCAGCCGTCGACGAGTCGATAGGGGTTCGGTAGCGCTTGCGCCAGCAGGAGCGACGGGCCGCCGAGCGCCATTAGCGCGACGAGCCCGAGGCGCCACGAACGCGTGTCGATGCTCATCGCGATCTCCTCGGACGCGGTGCCCTCCAACCCTGGGCGCGGGCTTCGCTTTCGGTGCAGAACCAGCGTTCGCCGCGCGCTTCGTCGATTCCGGTGTCGTCGTACGCCGGCGAGTCGGGCGTGTGATAAATGCGGTCGCCGTCGCCGTTGATGTTGCCTTTGATGGCGCAGCCGTTGCGCCGCACCGCTCGCGGAGCGGCGTCGCGCGCGCTCGCGGTTTCGCGTTGTTCGCTGCGGTACGCCTCGGGCGCCGTGAACTCGCCGGCCCAAATGCCGCGCCGTGCCGCGCGCGCTTCGTTCTCTTCGTCGACGTAATCGTTGCTGTAGCGTCGGTATGCCGTCGCGAACCCCGACCGAGCCATCTCGGCCGCGAGGTCGATGTTGCCGACGCGGCACACGGCGATGACGCGCTCGTAGTCGTCGACGTCGCGCCGCGTGCAGGCGATGCTGCGATCGCCGATCAAACTGCGCAGCTTGCGCGCCGCCTCGTCGCCGCACGCCCACGCGCGGCCGTCGCGCGTGCACGATTGGCGGCCTTCGGGCGCGTCGATGCCGAACAGCCGCACGCCCACGTCGCCGAGCTCGAACGAATCGCCATCGATGAGCTTGGGCCGCCCGGTCAGGCGCTCTTGTGGCGTGCATGCCAGCTCGGCGCTCATCGCGAGGAATGCGACGCCGGCCACGGCGAGTGCTTTGAGCGTGCGCATGATGGCGTGACGATACGCCGCCGCCTGCGGGCTCGGAAGGCGGGTGTACCATTCCAAGCGGCGAAAAATGGAGATGGCGCCGATGCAAACGCACGCGAAGCTCTGGGTCTGCGCGGCCGCTGCAGTGCTGGCGGCGTGCGGCAACTCGTTCGCTCAAGGCCCGTTCACGATGACGCCCGTCGCAGAGTTCAACGAGCCATGGGCGATGGCGTTCCTGCCGGACGGGCGTCTGCTCGTCACGGAAAAGCGCGGCGCGCTGAAGCTCTATTCGTTCGACACGCAACGAACCGGGGACATCGCCGGTGTGCCGGCCGTCGAGTACGGCGGGCAGGGCGGCTTCGGCGACGTCGTGTTGCATCCCGGGTTCGGCACGAACGGGCTCGTGTACTTCAGCTATGCCGAAGCCGGAGAGCGCGGCACCGCGGGCGCGGCCGTCGCGCGGGCGCGCCTCGTGCTCGACGCGGCCGGGGGCGGCAGGCTCGAGGACGTCGCGGTCATTTGGCGGCAGACGCCGAAGGTCGAGGGCCGCGGCCATTACGGGCATCGCATCGCGTTCGGCCCCGACGGGTTTCTCTACGTCAGCTCCGGCGAGCGGCAGAAGTTCACGCCGGCGCAAGACCTGCAGCAGACCTTGGGCAAGATCGTGCGCTTAAATGACGACGGCAGCGCCGCGGCCGACAATCCGTTCGCCGACCGCGGCGGCGTCGCCGCGCAGATCTGGTCGGTGGGCCACCGCAATCCGCTCGGGCTCGCGTTCGACGCGCAAGGCCAGCTGTGGAACGTCGAGATGGGCCCGATGGGTGGCGATGAGCTGAACCGCGTGCAGCGCGGCGCCAACTACGGCTATCCGCTCGTCAGCAACGGCAGCCACTACGGCGGCGCCGACATTCCCGATCACGACACGCGCCCCGATCTCGCCGCGCCGGCGGTGTTTTGGAATCCCGTCATTTCCCCGTCGAGCTTGTTGTTCTATGGCGGCAGCGAGTTTCCGGAGTGGCAGGGCGACGCGTTCATCGGCGGCCTGTCGTCGCAGTCCCTCGTGCGGATCGAGTTCGCCGCCGACGGTACGGCTCGCGAGGCGGCGCGGTATCGCATGCCTGATCGCATGCGCGCTCTGGCGCAAGGGCCCGACGGCGCCATCTGGGCGCTCGAGGACGGCCGGGGCGGGCGGTTGTTGAAGCTTACGGCACAGGCGCCGAGCCGCTAACGCTTCCGTCCCGTTGTCGGTTTAGAATTCGGTCCTCGGCACCGTACCTTTCGAGTGTCAGCAGGGGGAGATCGTCATGCGTGCGTCGCACTTCGTCGCGTTGGTTACGGGTGTCGCAACATTGGGGCTCGCAAGTCTCGCGGCCGGCCACCACAGCCAAGTCGGCATTTTCGACTCGAAGCAGAGCATCGAGGTGACGGGCGTCATCAAATCGATCTCCTGGCGCAACCCGCACGGTCAGATCCTGTTGACGCAGACCAACCCCGACGGCACTACGACCGAGTGGGATGCCGAGACTGCGTCCATCGCGGTGCTGCGCAATCGCGGCGCCGAGCCGAGCGCCGTCGTCGTCGGCGACCGCGTGACGATCGAGGGCGCGCCGTCGGTGCGCGGCCGCAAAGAGATTCTCGCGCGTAGCATGCTGCTGTCGTCGGGCTACGAGTTCACGTTCGGCTCCGCGAACGCGCACTTCCCCGAAGGCAAGGCCGGCCGCGTCGTCGGCCGCGCGTCGATCGAAGCCAACGTCGCCGAAGCGACCGCGAAAGCCGACGGCATCTTCCGCGTGTGGTCGACGATCATGAGCGACCCCGCAGCGTTTCCGATGTTCAAGGGCGGGTATCCGTTGACGGCAGCCGGCCGCGCCGGCCTCGCGCAATGGAATCCGCGCGACAACTCGCTGTTGCGTTGCGGCACGAAGGGCACGCCGCTGATCATGATCTCGCCGTTGCCGATGGAGCTCACGAAGAGCGGCGACACGATCGTCATGCGGCTCGAGGAATACGACACCGTGCGCACGATCCACATGAACGCCTCTGCCGTAGCGCCGGCCGAGCACACGCTGCTCGGCTTCTCGCGCGGCCGCTTCGAGGGCAACACGCTCGTCATCGAGACCGATCACATCAAGCCGGGTTACTTCGATCACGAAGGCACCCCCATGAGCGATCAGATCAAAGTCGTCGAGCGCCTCACGCCGAACGCGGACTACACGCGGCTCGATTACACGCTCACGACGACCGACCCCGTCAACTTCGAGCGGCCCTTCGATCTGACGCGCTACTTCGTGTGGAAGCCCGAGAATACGGTGCACCCGTACGAGTGCCTCGATCGCTTCTGAGCTCGAGAAGAATCGCGCTAGAGCAGTACGATGAGGTAGTTCAAGCCGGCGAGCACGCTGCCCATCAGTGTGGCAGCGGCCCCGAGCGCGAGACCCCAGCGCGCGAGCTCGGGCCGGTGCTCGAGGCAGAACATCAGCGGCAGGCCGGGCAGCGTGCCTAGGAACGCCGCCGAATGCAGGCAGTGCGCGACGCGCGGCCAGCGGGTGCTGAAGCTCAGGAGCTCCGGCCGCGCGAGCACCGCGGCCGCGATGAGTCGATCCGTGCCGAGCGTGGCGCGCGCGCTGCCGGCCGCTTCCTCGCCGCTCAAGCCGGCCGCGACGCCCTCGTCATAGAGATCCAGATAGTGCTCGCCCAGCTCGGCGACCGTTCGTTCGACGTAGAGAGCGTCAACGCCGCTCCGCAGCAGCTCGAGTCGTAACGACTCGAACGCCGGGTCAGGCATGCTCGGGGTCTCCGGGCGCGCCGCGCAGCGCGGAGTTGACACCGGAGCTGACGCGTTTCCACTCGTCGCTCAGATGCTCGAGGCGGCGTTTACCCTTGGTGGTGACCGCGTAGTAGACGCGCTCGCGGCCGTTCACGCTTTTGCGCCGTGCTTTGAGCGCACCGCCCTCTTCGAGCGAGTGCAACACGGGGTAGATGACGCCTTCGCCGAAGCCGATGGCTTCGCCGGTTACAAGGCGCATGGCTTTCACGATCTCGTAGCCGTACATCTCGCGGCCGCTCAGCATGCGCAGGACCAGCAGTTCCGGCACGCCCGTCAAGAACGGTGGATTCGTCTGAGCCATGGTCATCACCTTAGTCCCTGGCCGGCGTACTCGCCAGTCCGATTTCGTCTCTCGCGTGCGTCGTCATTCGAGCTCGAAACGAAACACCGTCTCGAGTCCGATACGTTCGACGGCTACTCCATCGACGACTCGCGGGTTGTAGCGCCAACGCGCGACGGCTTTCAGCGCCGCTTCGTCGAACGTCGTGCCGGGCTCCGACGCGACGACGATGGCGTCGCGTACGGTGCCTGCCGTCGTTACGGAAAATCGCACCTGCACCCAGCCTTCGATGTTTCTCGTGGCAGCGCCCGGCGGATAGTCGGGCTGCATGCGCACGAGAGGGACAGCGTCGCCGTCCATGCCGCTCGTCGGGAGACGACTACGCTCGACCGGTGGTGTCAGCCGCGGCGGCGTGTAGCCGGCGACGAGCCCGCCGTCGCCATCGCCACGCGATAACGTCGGCCGAGCGAGCTCCGTCACGGGAGGCTCGCGCGTGACCTGCGGCTCCCTTCGGTTGATCGGGGGCGTGGACGGACGCTGATGCGTGAAATGGATGCGTCTTGCCTCGCCGAGCGGTTCCACCGCAAACGGCACGCTGACGAGCTGCCATAGGCCGACGAACAACGCGATGCTCAAAGCGGCGCCTGCAAGCACGGAAACCGGCACTCTGATCGCTGACATGTGACGTCTCCTCGGTTCGTATTGACGCGGCAAATCGATACGACCCGACCATGCCTCCCCGTTAAAGGCATGTCAACCTGGAACGGGTAGGTATGGGCGGAGAGCGGTGTTTTTGCGCGTCAGAGCGCGGTGGTATCGGTCTCGGCGGGCGTACTGGCCGGTGCCGATCCGGCTTCGGTTTGCTGCAATGCGCGCGCCTGCGCCGCGACGTAGGCGCGGATCGTCTCGGCTTCCTCGGGGCTCAAGAACTCGGACCAGCCGATCATGCCGTTCGGCTCGAGTGCGCCGTCGATGACGATGTTCTTCCACAGCGCCGCGCTCGATAACGCTACCGAGCGGCGCAGATCGGGAATGATGTTCAAGGAGTGGGTCTCGCCGCCGTGACAGCGCGAGCAGTAAACGCGATACGGCTCTGCGCCCGCCGCGATCATGACGCTCGAGAAGATTTGGTCGGGCGGATTGGCCGGCGGGGCGGGACCCGGCCCCGGAGGCAAGGTGGCGGTGCCGCCGAGCTTGAAGGCGAAAATGCGCCCGGGATTGCGCGCTCGCGCATCTGCGTCGTTGCCGCCGGAAAAGCCGCGGCCCGCCATCACGGCGATGTACTGCTCGCCGTTAACGGCGTAGCTGATCGGGCCGGGCGCCATCGAGTTCGGCGTCTCGTGCGACCAGAGCTGCTCGCCCGTCGTTGCATCGAACGCGACGAGCTCGCCCGTGATCGTGCCGCGCCCTTGGAACAGCAAGTTCGTCGCCGTGGTCAGCACGCCGCCGCCGAAGCCGTCGACGGTGAAGCGCGGCGCTCCGGCCACGGGATCCCAGGCGATCAGCGACGAGCCCGACAGCGGCGGGTTCGTCTCGTTCAGCGCACGATCTGCGGCCGTCGGCGGTCCGCGATAGATGCCCGTGTTGTTGAGCCCCTCGCGAAAGACGAACTCCGGGTCGTTGCGGTAGATCTGCGATGCACGCGATGCGCGAAAGTAGACGAGGCCCGTGACGGGGCTATACGACATCGGCGACCAGTTGTGTGCGCCCAAGCCTGTCGGCGAGCCGACGAACGGACCCATGTCGTAGTACGCGTTCGGCACGATCGCAGGGCGGCCGGTTTCGAGATCGACGTGCGTGGCCCAATACGTCGGCACGAAGTTGTTGGCCGACAGCACTTTGCCGGTTTGCCGATCGAGCACGTAGAAGAAGCCATTCTTCGGCGCGTGCATGATGACTTTGCGTTGCACGCCGTCGAGCGTCAGATCGGCGAGGATCATCGGCTGCGTCGATGTGAAGTCCCACGACTCGCCGGGCGCCTCTTGGTAATGCCAGAGGTATTCGCCGGTGTCGGG
>JACZCZ010276614.1_pt1 | contig 10151 bp, 8 predicted proteins | sample 8641811 | NCBI WGS metagenome assembly JACZCZ01 (sample SAMN15324610, study PRJNA640507) | soil metagenome | isolation source: intercropping peanut in the first line | place: China: Luxin town, Laibin City, Guangxi Province | collected 2019-07-25 | depth 10cm m | reverse complement strand
GGAGCGGGCAATGGGATTCGAACCCACGACTTGCAGCTTGGGAAGCTGCCACTCTACCACTGAGCTATGCCCGCAAACTTCGGCGATCGTTAGCGTTTTGAGCGCAGAGCGTCAAGCGCGTGGTCGCTTGCGTGCCATCGTCGCGTCACGCGAGCCGCAGGGGCCGTGAGGGAATCTCGCGTGTGTGACGGGCATCGTCACGCATGGTTTCCGGTCGCGACACATTGGCGTCACGGACGGTTGGTACTTCCCTGCACCGTTACAGGTGCACGATGTTTGAGGACTTCGGAGACGAGCAGAAGAACCAGGCCGGACGCGGACGCCAGAGCGTGTCGGCAGTGCTGTCGCTCGGCATCTTCGGCCTGATCGCCCTCGCTGTCGGCGGAGCGATCACCGCCCACCAGGTTCACAAGCGCCGCGTCCAAGAAGAGATCGAAGTGGCCTTCGATGACCTGCCGAAGGTGGAAGCACCGAAGCCAAAGCCACTGGTGCAGGCGGCATCGGCTGCGCAACGCAAAGCAGCGGCGCGGCGGCCAGTGGTGGCACCCAAGGCGATTCCGAAAGAGACGCCACAAGAAGCAGAGGGCGACCTCGGCGAAGAGCAAGACACCGGCCCGGTCGATGGCTTCACGGACGAAACCGGTCCAGTGGTTGTCGCTCCGCCGCCTGCACCGCCTGCGCCCGAGCCTCCGCCGCCGCCTCCGGTCGCACCGGCCGCGCAAGAGCGCGAGACGATCTCACGCCCGGTGTTCGTCTCTGGTTGTCGCGCGCCACAGGTCCCCGACGCCTTGTTGTCGACGGCAGCGACGATCGAGATCGACGTGCGCATGCTGATCGGTCCCAACGGTCAAGTGATGAGCGCGGTCGTGGTGCAAGCGCACCCGCTGATTCCCAACGAGCTGATCCTCAACTGCGCCAAGGCCCAGACCTTCGAGCCCGCGCATCTTCCTGACGGCACTGCCGTTCCATATCCGTTCAGGCGCCGCTTCGTGTTCCGTCCGGCCCAAGCCTGAAGCAAAGGAAACCTAAGTCATGGAAATGAACCTCGTAGAGATCTGGTCCGGCATGAGCAATCTGGTGCGCGCGGTCGTGATCGTGCTCACGACCCAGGCGCTGGCATGCATCTACGTCGTGATCGACCGACTGATTCTGTTGTTCACCGCGTATCGCCAGGGTCGCAAGTTCGCCAAGCAAGCCGGACCGCTCCTGGCCAAGGGCGACTATCCAGGCGCGGTCGAGATCGCGAAGCAGCATCGCGGCGCGCACTTGGCCGACTTCATCGTCACCGGCGTCGATACGTTCATGGATCAACGTCGTCGCGGTGCGGACGAAGGCAAGGCTGCGTACCTGGCCGAGCGCGCGCTGGCACGTCAGAGCGAGACGCTGGGCACATCGCTCAACAAGGGCATGAACATCTTGGCTTCGACCGGCTCGACGGCGCCGTTCGTCGGCTTGCTCGGCACCGTGCTCGGCATCTTGAACGCCTTCAAGCTGGTGGCCGAAGCGGGCTCCGGCGGCATGGGCACGATCGGCGTGGCGATCGCCGAAGCGTTGATCGTCACGGGCTACGGCTTGATGGTGGCGATTCCCTCGGTGCTGCTCTTCAACTGGCTGAGCACACGGCTCGCGCACTACGAAGCCGGCCTGACCCGCGCGCGCGGTGAGCTGGTCGACCGCCTGGAAGGCGGCACCACGTCCGCGACCACCGAGGTCGAGAGCGAGACGTCCGTGCCGGCAGCTGCCTTGGCGCGTCAAGCGACGCTCGCGAGCTGACACGGGAAACCACCTAGGCCTTAGGAACCACCATGGACCGCGCACGCCGCAGACGAATGACTGAGCACGCCGCCGTCGTGCGACCGCGTCCAGTGATGAACGTGACGCCGCTGGTCGACGTGGTGCTGGTGCTCTTGATCATCTTCATGGTGGTGATTCCGGCGATGCAGTCCGGCGCCAGCATCGAGATGGCGGGCATCTTCAACACCGACGAGCCCACCGAGAAGAAAGCAGAGCCGTTCAAGCTCTCGATCGACAAGGAAGGCACGATCTACCTCGAAGACGAGATCGTGAGCCGTACCGCGCTCGAGTCGAAGTTGCGTGCGGCGAGCAAGCGTGAGCCGTCGCGGCGCGTGGTGGTGAAGGCCGACAAGAATGCCGAGTACACGCAGGTTCGCGACCTGTATCGCGTGGCGCAGCAGGTGGGCTTTCCGGGCGTGTCTTTGCGTGTGAACAAGCGCAACGCGGACGAAGGGAAGTAACGGACATGGCCTTCGACGTCGGAAGCAAGCCGGGCAAGAAGGGTCGCGCCGCGCCCGAGATGAATGTCACGCCACTGGTCGACGTGGTGTTGGTGCTCTTGATCATCTTCATGGTGCTGACCGCGACCATGAACGAGTCGTTCTGGGTCCACGTGCCCGAGAAGGACAAGAAGCAAGAGCAGGAGCCCGAAGAGAGCGATCCGAACGACCAGCCGATCGTGGTCAGCGTGAACCAGCAGGGTCGCATTCAGATCAACCAAGACGTGTATGCCGACGCGGAGTTTCCGGAGCGCCTTCGACGCATGCTGGTGGCCCGCGGCGAGCGTCGCATTTACTTCGACGCCCAACGTGGCGTGCCGTTTGACCGTGCGATGCAGGTGATGGACCTGGCGCGCGGCGGTGGCGCTGCACACATCGCAGTCGCGACCGAGAAGCTAGCCCAATAAATACCTAGACCCGAAAGCGGAGCTTGTACTTTTCATGTTCGCCGACCTCCGATCTCTGATCGGGCGGGTGGCGCTGACCTTGGGTTGCGTCTGCGCCCTGGCGGCGACGTCTGTCCAAGCCCAAGCCCCAGCCGCGCCTGATGCTGCTGCCGATGCGGGCGTTGCGGACGCGCCGACTGCGCAGAGCGACGCAGGATCCACCAGTGACGCTGGCGTGGCGGAAGGCGGTTCAACGTCACCGACGACAGCACCAACACCCACGACACCCGCGACCGAAGCCGCGCCCACCGACACGGTGCCGTCACCCGTCGACGCACCGCTGCCCGATGCACCACCGACGAACCTCGAAGCCGGCGCCGATCCTGAGACCGGTATTCGCGGTCGCATCGTCGATCGCAAGACCGGCCTCGGCATCGAAATGGCGCCGGTGTTGATCGTCGATCGAGAGCGCACACGCAGCGCGATCACAATCGAGAACGGCGCGTATCAGCTCAACGTGCCACCCGGCGTGTACACGGTGCGCTCGTTCTACGACCTCTACCACGGTGCCCGCCTCGCCAACGTACGCGTCACCCGCGGCCGCTTCATCGAAGTGAACCTACTGCTCGATCCGGTCGACGAGGTCGAAGAGATCGCGGTGGAAGAGATCGAGGTCCCGTACCGCGCGGATCTGACGACTGCAGCGGCGCAGGACGCCGTTCGCATGGAAGCAGGCGGCATTGGCGATGGCATGGGCGCGCAGCAAATGTCGCAGAGCGGCGCGAGCGATGCAGGCAGCGCTGCCAAGCGTGTGGTGGGTGTCACGGTCGAAGGCAGCAATCTGGTGATCCGTGGTCTCGGCGGCCGCTATTCGCGCGTGCTCATGAACGGCGTTCCGTTGCCAAGCACCGACCCCGACAGCCCGTCGGTCGACCTCGATCTGTTCCCCACGAACGTGATCGACAGCATGACCGTAACCAAAGCGTTCCTACCGAACATGCCGGCCGATTTCGCTGGCGGTGTGTTGGACATCGGCACCGTCACGTTCCCGCGCGACTTCACCTTCGAGCTGGGCCTTTCGGGTCAGTACGCATCGCTCGCCACGTTCCAAGAGCGTTTGGACCACGAGGGTGGATCGATCGATGCGCTTGGATTCGACGATGGGACGCGCGCACTTCCCGACGCGTTGCCGCGCACCGCACTGATCCCCGCGCTCTACGAGGACCGCGGGCAAGCCATTGCGAGCTCCTTCGAGAACAACTGGTCCTATCGTCGACGCACGGCGCTGCCCAACCTAGGGCTCGATCTCACCCTCGGTGATTCCATCGATGTCGGCTCGGGGAGCCGCTTCGGCTACTTGCTTACCGCTGCGTACGATCACGTCGAGTCTCGCGTGACGGGTTCATCGCGCAAGTTCCCCGGCTACAACCCCGATACGGGAGAGGTGGTGAGCGGGGACCAGTCGACGGCCTACCCACGCGTCGAGGTCGGATCGGAAGACGTCCAGCTTTCCAGCATCGCGACGGCGAGTCTCGATGTCGGAACGGACCACTCCGTTACCGCGCTTACTTTGTTCAACCAAAGCGCGTCGGACGACACGGGCTACCGACGAGGCAGAGACTCTGACATCGATGTAGGCGAGGACGTTGAGAAGTGGCAGCTCCACTACACAGCGCGGCAGGTTTGGTTCAACCAGCTCTTCGGTGATCACCGCAACCTTGGTGGCACGCGGCTTCGGCTTCGATGGGACGGCTTCTTCGCGCTGAGCAGGCGCGACGAGCCGGATCGCCGAAACATCACGTATCAGACGTTTGGCGCGAGCGAAGATCTCTTGTGGTCACAAGGCTCGGCCCAGCGCGTATTCACCGATCTCACGGGTCAAGACGGCGGAGGCGGTGCCAGCTTGCGCTTCCCGCTTTGGACCGAAGCGTGGGGAACCGTCGGCGCTTCGGCCCGCATCACGCAGCGCGAATTCACGATTCGACGCTTTCGCTACGCGCCCACCTCCACCACCACGATCTCGTTCGCGTCCGATCCAGAGATCATTTTTGCGCCGGAGAACCTGGGTACGGAAATCGTGGTTGCGGAAGCCACGCGCCGGCAAGATGGCTTCGCGGCGAGCCAAACGGTGGGTGCCGGGTATGCAATGCTGGAAACACCGCTCGTAGGCGCCTTGTCGCTCACCGGCGGAGCGCGGTTTGAGATCTACAAACAGGGCCTGGAGACGGCGAGTCCCGTGCTTCCCCAAGAGGGCGAGCTGGAGGTAGAGAAGTCGTCGCGCACCGACATCAACGTGCTGCCTGGTGCCGCACTGAAATACGAGTTGTCGGAGACGATGCTGTTGCGTGCCGCCTACGGACTCACGGTGGGGAGGCCGCAAGCGCGTGAGCTCGCCTCGTTCCTCTACTTCGATTTCGTTCGCGATCGGAACATCGAAGGCAATCCGAACCTGCGCACGACGAAGATTCACAACGTCGACCTGCGGTGGGAGTGGTTCTTCGACGAAGGTCAGATTCTCGCCGCCTCGCTGTTCTACAAGAAGTTTCTCGACCCAATCGAACAGTACCTTGGTGACGACGGTAGCTCCGGAATCTACGGTAACACCCTAGGTGCGACGGCCCTTGGCGCCGAGTTGGAGGCGCGTGTCAGTCTGAAGCACATCGCGCCCGTGCTCCGGAACTTCCAGTACGGCGCCAACCTGACGCTCATCGACTCGACCGTTGAGCTCACCCGAGAGCAGACGCGCGCAACGGTTCCTGGCGAGCGCGCGCTCTACGGGCAGGCGCCGTACGTTCTCAATATGTCACTCCGCTTTGCGGATGCCGACACAGGAACGTCACTGGGGCTTGTGTACAACCTCGTCGGACCTCGGCTGTCAGATGTCGGTAAGCGCGTCAGCGATGAGCGGTTCTTCCCAAACGTGGAGCGCCTGCCGGTTCACTCACTGGACCTCGTGAGCGATTGGAAGGTCAGCGACCACCTCAAGCTGAAATTCAAGTGGAAGAACATGCTGCTCCAGTCGGAGCGCTGGGATCAGGGCGGAGTGATCATCGTGCGGAAGTACCCCGGAACCGTTGTCTCGGTGGGTCTCGACTACAGCTACTAGGTTTTCTGAGCCAGAGCCTGCTCCGGCTCCATATGGGAGAAGAAACACAATGCAAACGATTCCTTTGAAACATCTTATGGTGGGGGCCGCGTTGGTCGCGACAAGCGCGCTCGGAGTGGGTTGCGGCGATGACGACGGCGGCGGTTCTGGTGGCACGAGTGGCTCCGGCGGCATGGGCGCCATGGACGGCGGTGGCACCGGCGGCGACAGCGGCACCGGCGGCGATACGGACGCCATGGTCGCCGGTACCGGTGGCTCGTCTGGCACCGGCGGTACGGGTGGTGGAGAGCCTTGCGATCCGTCGGTCAAGGAAGTCGACGTGGAGGATGACATCACCACCGACACGACTTGGGATTGCGGCACCTACCTACTCAAGCAAATTGTCTACGTGACAGACGGTGCCACGCTCACGATTGAGCCAGGCGTGCAGGTTCTGGGCGACTACACCATTGTTCCCGATATCTCAGCGCTGATCGTGGCGCGTGGTTCCAAGCTCGAGGCGGAAGGAACCGAGGAAGAACCGATCGTGTTCAGCTCCAGCGCACCGGTCGGAAGCCGCGCTCCAGCGCAATGGGGTGGCGTCGTGTTGCTTGGCTCAGCGCGAATCAACACCGGCGGATGCATCGGTGGCGACGAGAACAATGGCTGTGCCGGCGGTTTCCTCCAGAACAACATCGAGGGCCTCGCGCCAAGCGATCCGAACGCTGCATACGGCGGCACCGACGACGCACACGACTGCGGCACGATCCGATACGCGCGCATCGAGTTCGCAGGCTTCGAGCTCGCGGCGGGCAAGGAGCTCAACGGTCTGACGCTGGGCGCCTGCGGCAGCAACACCACCCTGAGTCATATCCAAGTGCACCGCGGATCAGATGACGGCATCGAGTTCTTCGGCGGCACCGCGAGCATGGATCACGTAGTGCTCTCTGCGAACTCCGACGACTCGCTCGACTGGGATCTTGGGTGGACCGGAGACGTGCAGTTCTTGGTCGTGCACCAAGCCACGAACGATGGTGACAAGGGCTTCGAGGCAGACAACAACACCGACGTCGAAGACGCCACGCCGCGGTCGAACCCAACCATTTTCAACGCGACGATGATTGGAAACCCGACCAAGACGGGCATGCTCCTGCGCGAAGGCACGCAAGGCACGCTCCGCAACTTCCTGGTGCAGGACTTCTCGATTGGCGTCGACTTGGCCGCAGCTCAGGTGAACCTGGCCACCGAGTGGCCCACCAACCTGTCGATCGAGGACAGCTGCTTCCACAACGTCGCTGAAATCGGCGACTCGGACCCGATCGTTGCGCCAGCGACGACCGACGACGACATGGGCTTCAACGAGACCGCGGCGATCACCGACGCTGCGCGCGGCAACGTGACTAACGTGAACCCGATGCTCGGCAGCGTGAGCATCGAGGGGCCGAACTACGTGCCGGCAAGCACGATGCTCGGTGGCAAGGCGACTCCGCCGGCCGGCATGGACACGACCGCGACGTACTGCGGCGCGTTCGCTCAGGGCGGAACCGACTGGACCGCCGGTTGGACCTCGTTCCTTGCGGACTGAGAACTAAGAGTACTCCCTTAGGCCCTGCCTCTCACCCAGGGGCAGGGCACTGTTCTCCCTCGCCGGTCATGTCCCCGGCCCTTACGGCGCCCTCCCCAGGGGCGCCGTTTTCTTTTAATGGCTAAGGACTGACCCAACCACGACGGGCCGTGGAATGGTCCGACGCGCGATTCGCTTCAAGCTGCGAGGCGACGCCAGACCTGACGGGTCAGGTTGCGCACGCTTGCGGTCTTGCTGCTGCGCGTGGCTGCACCGGCTTCGCTCGGGGTGGCTGTCGTTGCCGCGACGGGCTGCGTCGTGGAAGTGGTGGCTGCCTTGCTCGGCAATGTGAGGCGAAGGATGCGACGCCATGCGCCGGCGAGCTGTTGCGGCATGGAGCCCGTGTTGTACGCGACGCCGTAGCGCTGACAGATGGCGCGCACTTCGTCGGCGATCTCCGGGTAGCGCGACGCCGGCATGTCCGGAAACAAGTGGTGCTCAATCTGGTGACTGAGGTGCCCGGTCAACACGTGCATCCATGACGGGCCTTCGATGTTGGCGGAGCCGCGCACTTGGCGCAGGTACCACGCACCGCGCGATTCGTTCTCCAAGGTGCTCTCGTCGTAGGTCTGCGTGCCGTCGGGGAAGTGCCCGCAGAAGATCACGCTGAACGCCCAGATGTTGCGCGTGACGTTGGCGGTCAGGTTGCCGGCGAACACCAGCGGTGCAGCCGGACCTGCCAGCAACGGGAACAGCACGTAGTCCTTCGCGACCTGCGCGCTGGTCTTCTTCAACATCGGCTTGGCCAGCGCCCAAAACTCTGGCAACGGCTTGCGGCCGGTGAGGGTGAGGTTGAGCTCTAGGTCATGCACCGCGACGCCGGCCTCGAACGCAAGCATCAAGCCCAGCGCGTAGATCGGCTGCAGGATCGTCAGCGGCAACCAGGCTTGCTCGTCGGCCATGCGCAACAGGCCGTAGCCCACATCGCGATCTTTGCCGACCACGTTGGTGAAGGTGTGATGGATGTAGTTGTGCGAGTGGCGCCATTGCTCGGCGGGGCAGCTCCAGTCCCACTCATAGCGATTGCCGTTGAGGGCAGGGTCACGCGTGAAATTGTACTGGCCGTGAATCACATTGTGCCCGATCTCCATGTTCTCGAGCACCTTGGCGAGCGCGAGCATGGCGGTCCCGGCGAACCACATGGGGGGGAACACGCTGGCGAACAAGGCGCCGCGTCCGGTGGCTTCAGCGATCCGCTGGAGACGAATCACCCGACGAATGTGTTGGACGTCGCGCTCACCGAGGTCGCGCATGACGTGATTGCGCAACGCATCGAGCTCGGCCGCGAAGCCTTCAAGCTCCAGCGCTGAGGGCTCCTCGGACGTGCGACTTAGGTCACGTGGAACGATGTCTGAAATGGTCATAGGTCCAGGCTCACGTCGCTAAGGGGGGTGTGGATGCAGAGTTGAATCTCTTCGTCGCGCGCGTCGCTGGTCTCGCCGGTCAGCTCGTTGCGTACGGTGCCTGAGAGCTTCTTGCAGGTGCAGGTGTGGCAGATGCCCATGCGGCAGCCGTACTGGGGCTGAAGACCAGCGTGCTCGGCTTGCTCCAACAAGGAGATGCCAGGGCGTGCGTCGCTCTGCTTGTTGCTACGCGCGAAGGTCAGATGACGATGACCAGTGGCTTCCGCGAGCACCGGCACCGCAGGCGACTTCCACAGAGGTTGGAACCGTTCACTGTGCACGTGCGCGGAGAGCCCTGCATCCGTGTACATGGCGATCACGGTCTTCATCATGCCTGCCGGCCCGCACACGAATGCTTCGTGGCTCGACCAGTTGGGGACCAGTTGCGAGAGCTGTGCTTGGCTCAGCAATGGCGCTGCGACGCCGCGGATGCGGGAGCTGGGCGCAGTGCGTTGAATCTTCAGCGTCGCGTTCGGGAGCTGCGACACCAGCGCGCGCAGCTCATGCTCCAGCGGCACTTCGTCCAGCTCGTAATGCAACCACGTGAGCGCACCCTGGTACTTGGCGCGCACGAGCTCGTGGGCCATGGCGATCATCGGTGTGAACCCGCTGCCGCCGCTGATGAACAACAACTGCGCCGGCAGCGTTGCGGGCAACAGAAACTTGCCCTGGGCTTGGCTCAGGGTGACCACGTCGCCCACTTGCGCGCGCTCGTTGACCCAACGCGAGACGTGACCTTTGGAGTGCGCCTTGATCGTCACGCGCAGCGGCTCACCGGGCCTCGGTGCGCAGCTCAAGGTGAAGCTGCGTGTCTGCTGCACGCCATCGATGGCGACCGTGAGCAGCACGTGTTGACCGGCTCGGTGACCGCGCCAGTTGTCGTTGGGGAGAAGTCGCAGCGACGTGACGTCACGACCCTCGCGCTGCACTTCGATCACACGCGCGCGCACTTGATCGAGCGACCAACACGGGTCCACCAGCTCCAAGTAGTCGTCGATGCGACGCGGCGACACGAGCGGGGCGACGAGCTTCTGAGTCGTTGGCTTTCGTAACAGCGCCCGCAGCGGATCACGTACGACCGACAGCATCTGCGAATCAAACCAGCCGGGTCTGTCCGCCGCGTGGCGCGGGTGTTTCGGGTTCGCATTCCGTGATTCGATGCTGTCCGCTTGTTGCACGGTATGCCCCTGGTTGGTGACGGTCGAAAGAGTCGTATGCAGGTGCCCGATCGCACACCACAACGCAAGGCGACTTACCCACGAGAGCGCCTCCAACAAGGCGAATTGTGCGCGCCGACGTGTCCGCTTTGTGCGCAGTCACCGTGTCCCGGCGTCTAGGGAGTCGGCTGCTGCTCGATGT
>JACZCZ010142236.1_pt1 | contig 10151 bp, 7 predicted proteins | sample 8641811 | NCBI WGS metagenome assembly JACZCZ01 (sample SAMN15324610, study PRJNA640507) | soil metagenome | isolation source: intercropping peanut in the first line | place: China: Luxin town, Laibin City, Guangxi Province | collected 2019-07-25 | depth 10cm m | reverse complement strand
CACCGCGAGCGTCCGTTCTTCGGCGAGCTCGTGGACTTCATGACGCGCGGTCCCGTGGTTGTCAGCGTGCTCGAAGGCGAGAACGCAGTGGCTCGCTACCGCGAGATCATGGGCGCCACCGACCCGAAGAAGGCGGCGGACGGCACGATTCGCAAGCTGCACGCGAAGGACATCGGGGAAAACGCTGTGCACGGTTCCGACGGACCGGACACGGCGAAGTTCGAGATCGGCTACTTCTTCCCCGGCTTCGACATCCTCTGAACCTTCTCGTCAGCCGAGCGTCGACGAAACCCGTGTGCCCGTTCATCCTTCGTTCGTGGATGGCGGGCACATCGCGTTTAAGCCGTGCGTGAGCTCCGCAATCGCGGGGTGCATGCTTGCGCTCGCGGGGTGTGCGTCGTCGGTTGCATCGCCTCGACGTACTGCCGGCACAGCCGCGGATGACGTGGTGGCCACCGTCCTTGCGTCGCGCTTGCCCGCCGGTGCCAGCGCGTGTGCGGTGGTGCAGCCGCGTTGGGTGGATCCTGCACGTCGATCGCTCCTGCTGCCGTTGACTGCGGTCGACGCGTTCGTGTGGAGCGTGAGCCCGATCGAGGTGTACGCCGAGGCGCATCAGCGCGACCGGATGGGGCCGGGTGCGTCGGTGCGCTTGTTGCGGTTCCGCGGATCGTTTGCCGCACTGCAAGCCCAGCTGGCGCAGCAGCCGGACTTCGCCGTGCAGTGGGATGTTCCGCCGAGCGAGTGTCGACCGGATCATTGCGTGATCAGCGCGCGTCGCATCGACGACGACATGGTGCGCTTGGAGCGTGGGGTGTGGCGCGAGCGCGTCAGCGGTGTGGAAGGCCAATGCGCCGCGTTGTCACGACAGGATCCCACCGTGACTGAGGTCTCAGTGCGCGGTGCCGAAGAGATGGCGTTCTCTGGAGGCTTGGTGCCGCTGGTGTCGACGACGACGCAGATCCACGCCGGCTCGCGCGTAGTGCAGGTAGTCCAACGCGACGAGATGGACAGCGTCGAAGCCGCAGAGATATTGGCGCAGGCCTCGGTCGATATGCTCGGCGGACAAGCACGCTCGCTGGGCCGGACCGCCCGTGAGCAACACGGCACAACGGTCGTGAGCACCACAGACCTGACCTGGGACGACCTGCGCCTGGGTATTGGCGATAGGCAGCGCGAATCGGCGAATCGGCGTTATGCGGAGCTCTTGTTGTCGTTGGAACCGGACGACGCGATCGACGCTCGTCAGCTGACCCATGCGTTGATCCAGCTGCGCGCGCGCTTGGCTCTGTTGGAGTATGCGCCGATCGCGCCTGAGCGGTTGAGCGCTGCCGTGGCGCTGGCCGAGCGCATCCATCTCGCGAACCCGACCGATCATGACAGCGCGTATTTGCTCGCGCTCCTGTACGTGCGTTTCATGCGCGAACCCGAAAAGGCCCAGTCCTTGATCGACCAGCACGCACCGGCAGATCCGCGCGTCGAACGCTGGATCGAGCTCGGGTTTCAACCGGCCAGGTCGGGCTCGGATCCTTGAGCATCTCGCGGCTAGGATGCGCGAATGTCATCGCGCTGGTTGAGGCTCGCGGTTGGGTTGGTCTGGACGACGTCGATCGGTTGTCAGGAAAGGCGCCTTCCTTTCGTCCCTGACGCCGGTGACTCTGGTGGTTCCGTCGACTCCGGCAGCGCGGTCGAACCCGGGTTCCGCGGCGAGCTGACGGGACGTCTCGTTGCTCCCGACGAAGCGCGTGGCGGTAGCTTTGGTCAGGCGGTCGCAGTGTCTGGCGACACGCTGGTGGTCGGGGCGCCCTTGGATGCGAACGGCGGAACGGGGAGCGGTGCTGTCGCTGTCTTCGTTCTGCGCGATGGTGCCTGGCGCCTACAAGCGTTTCTTCGCGCGAGCGATGCCGCGCCGAACGACAACTTTGGACAAGCGGTGGCGATCTCCGGCGACGTATTGGTGGCAGGCGCGTTCCTGAGATCAGAGGGCGCGTTGTTCGCTGGCGCGGCGTACGTGTTCGAGCGTAGCGGCGAAACGTGGTCGGAGATCGCGTGCCTGACCGCGAGCAATCCGGGCATCAACGATCGCTTCGGAGCGAGTGTCGCAATCTCCGGCAACACGATCGCGATTGGCGCCGATGGTGAGTCGAGCGATGCGATCGGTGTGAACGGTGAGCAGAACAGCGAGGCGGCAAGCACCAGCGGCGCGGTATATGTGTTCGATCGTCGTGGTGGCCAGTGGCAGCAGACGGCATACCTGAAGGCAAGCAACACTGACGCCTTCGATCTCTTGGGCTGGAGCGTCGCAATCGACGGCGATACGTTGGTCGCGGGCGCGTTCGCCGAAGGAAGCGACGCCACTGGTGTGGACGGCGACAGCACGAACAACCGCGCGATGGGCAGTGGCGCAGCCTATGTGTTCGAGCGCGACGCAGCCGGTTGGGCTCAGACCGCGTACCTCAAGGCGAGCAACGCCGAGGCGCAGGATGGGTTCTCCAACAGCGTCTCGATCGCGCGCGACACGATTGTGGTCGGTGCGTACGGCGAGGACAGCGCAGCAACGGGTGTCGATGGGAACGGGCATGACAATGGCGCGGACCGCAGCGGAGCAGCCTACGTGTTTCAGCGTTCCGATCGTGGTTGGACGCCAGCCGCCTATCTGAAGGCAAGCAATACGGGTGGCGGAGATGCGTTCGGCGCAAGCGTGTCAGTCAGCGGCGGTCGGATTGTGGTGGGCGCGTTCGGCGAAGCCAGCGCTGCATCTGGCGTCGACGGGGATGCGCTGGACAACAGCGTGAGTGAGCGCGGAGCGGCCTACGTGTTCCAGCGTGTCGACGACGCGTGGGCTCAGCGCGCTTACCTCAAGCCTGAGTACGTTGGAAACGCGGCAGCTCGCTTCGGCTACAACGTCGCAGCCTCCGGCGAGTGGGTCGCCGTGGGGGCAAGTGGCGAGCCGCGCTCGATAGATGCGAGCGCCGGTGCCGCTTACGTGTTCCGTTGAGGGTGCCCTGCCGTGGGCGGTGCGTGCCTAGACGTCGAACTTGATGCCTTGGGCCAAGGGCAGTGACGTGGAGTAGTTGATCGTATTGGTGGCGCGACGCATGTACGTTTTCCATGCGTCCGATCCCGATTCACGCCCACCGCCGGTCGCTTTCTCGCCGCCGAATGCGCCGCCGATCTCTGCGCCGCTCGGACCGATGTTGACGTTGGCGATGCCGCAGTCGCTACCGGTGGCGGACACGAACCGTTCGGCTTCGCGCACGTCGTTGGTGAAGATGCTCGATGACAAGCCCTGCGTCACGGCGTTCTGCAGCTCGATCGCCTCGTCGAGCGTCGTGTACTTCATGACGTAGAGCACCGGGGCGAACGTCTCTTCCATCACGATCGCGGTCTGTCCTGGCATCTCGCACACGGCAGGGCGCACGTAGAAGCCGCCGGCCGGAACGCCGCTCAAGATCCGCTCGCCGCCGTGGACGCGTCCACCTTGTTGTTCAGCGGTCGTCAAAGCGATCTGCATGCGCTCGAATGCGCTCTCGTCGATCAACGGTCCGACCAAGGTGCCTTCTTGATCGGGCGCGCCGATCGGAAGGCTCTGATAGCTCCGCAACAGGCGCGGCATCAGCGCGTCATGCACGGACTCATGCACGAAGAGCCGTCGCAACGAAGTGCAACGTTGACCGGCGGTGCCGACCGCGCTGAACACGATCGCGCGCAACGCCAAATCCAGGTTGGCAGACGGGGCGACGATCATCGCGTTGTTGCCGCCCAGCTCGAGCAACGCCCGACCGAAACGTGCCGCCACGCGCGGTGCCACCTGAGCGCCCATGCGCGTGCTGCCGGTCGCGCTCACCAGGCGAATCCGATCGTCTTCGAGCAAGGGCGCGGCGACGTCACTCTTGCCCAACACCACCTGCGAAAGCTGTGGCGGAGCGTGCTCGAAACCGTTCGCGGCGCGCTCGAACAGCTTCTGACATGCCAGCGCGCAGATCGGAGTCTTCTCTGACGGCTTCCACACCACCGAGTTGCCGCACACGATGGCGAGCGCGAAGTTCCACGCCCAAACTGCGACAGGGAAGTTGAACGCGCTGATCACCGCGACCGGACCGAGCGGATGCCACGTCTCCATCATGCGGTGCCCGGGGCGCTCGGACGCGATCGTCAGCCCGTACAACTGGCGCGAGAGACCGACCGCGAAATCGCAGATGTCGATCATCTCCTGCACTTCACCGAGACCCTCTTGCAGGATCTTTCCGCTCTCCAGCGTAACCAGGTGTCCCAGTGCCTGCTTGTGCGTGCGCAGCTCCTGGCCAAAGCGACGGATCAGCTCGCCGCGCACGGGGGCCGGCACGTTGCGCCACGAAAGGAACGCTTCCTGTGCTTGTTCGATGCTCGCGATCACGTCGATCACGACCGCCAGTGGAACGCTGCCGAGCAGACGTCCATCGATCGGCGAGCGCGATTGCAGCGGGCCCGACGCGAGCTCTTCCTGCGTCAGTCCCAGCGCCTCAAACACGTCCATGTCGCGCATGTGTTTCTCCGTGCCGAATGGTTGGCTTAGGCGTAGTAGCGGCCGAAGCGGTTGCTGAGGAAGTCGGGTAGCGACACGTCTTCCTGCTTCAAGAAGCCGTGTGCCGGTAGCTTTCCCTCGCGCACCAAATCGACCATCGCGCAGACACCCGCGGCGGTGGTGATCTGAATCGCCGACAGCTCAGCCGCGCCGATCTTTCCGTTGTAGATTTTCTTGGCGTAGGTCTCTTGCGTGAGGCGACCTTTGCGCGTGCCGCTGACCGTGACGAACACGAGCACCACGTCCTGCACGGTCATCGGCACCGCGTTCTCGAGCACCGCCTTGAACAGCTCGCGTTGATGGCCGAGCGCAAGATCATTCACGAGGAACTTGATCAGCTCGCAATGGCCCGGATAGCGGATCGTCTTGTAGTTGAGGTTGTCGACGTGTCCGGCCAGTGACTCGCAAAGCGTTCCCAAGCCGCCGGAGGTGTTGAACGCCTCGTAAGTGATGCCGTCGAGCGAGAACTGTTCGTAGCCTTCCAACGGCTGCACTTCGATCAGCTCGCCGTCTTGGATCACCTCGCACGGGTTGCAGTACTCGTTGATCAACCCGTCGGTGCTCCACGTCAGGTTGTATTTGAACGCGTTGGTCGGGAACTGGGGCAGGGCGCCGACTCGCATGCGCACGCGCTTGAGCGTGTCGAAGCGCTTGGCCAAGTCGTGCGCGGCGATCGAAACGAATCCAGGCGCGAGCCCGCACTGCGGCATGAAGACGGTCGGTGCTTCGTGGGCCAAAGCGCGCACGGCACGCGTCGTCTCGACATCCTCGGTGAGGTCGAAGTAGTGCACGCCGGCTTGCTTGGCCGCGCGGGCGATCTCCACGTTGAGGAAGAACGGACACGCGCTGATCACCATCTCGAAGCCTTGCAAATGCTGCGCGAGGTCGCGGCTGTTGCGCGCGTCGATCAGCGCGGTCTTCAGCTTCCCGTTGGACACTCGATCGGCGAGCGTCTGGTCTCGGTCCGCCACTGTGATGTCGTAGTCACCGGTGCCGCCGAGCATTTCGACGATGGCGGTTCCGATGTTGCCAGCTCCCAACAACAGCAACTTGGTCGTCACGCACGAAGGATAGCCCGGTCACAGGAGGTGGAGCCATCCAAGCTTCGCGTCAGATGTGGAATCGCCCTTGTTCCGGGGGCGTCGCGAGGCCAGAATCCGGCCCGGCATGGGCTTTCTTCCGCGCGGTACCCGAGGACACGTTTCCCAATTGCGGCTCGCGCAGCTCAAGGTGGCAAAGAAGGCGTGGTCCTTGTTCGCGGTGGTGGCGTGCGTGGTGTGGTTGGGAATGGCGTCGGGAGCTCGCGCCGATCAACCGCGCGACTACATGTTGCGGCTTCAACCGTCGGGCACCTTCGCGCTGATCGATTTCTTTGGCACCGGCTTCCAGGCCACGCTTCAACACAGCGCGGACATCTACGGCACGCTCAACAACCTGCAGGTGCGCGCCAACGTGCTCGCGATGTACCCGCTGGGAGAGGCCGGCTTCGGCTTCGATCTTCGCATCCTGATCCTGCGCCTGAGCGGTGATTTCGCGCTGCGCTCGGTGTGGCGTGATCTGGCCTTTGCGCCTGGCGAACGCACCGATCGGGCGGCGCGTGCGGAGCGTGACGTGCCATTCGCCGGCGACACAACGTCGGACAGTTACTCGGTTGCAGAGGGCCGTGCTGAGCTGGTGATTCCGTTCAATCGCCACCTGCTCGTGACCACGCTGGGCGCGCTGCGTTACGAAGGACCGCATCCGACCTCGTTCGACTGGCTCTGGGCTTACGTCCACGACAGCGGCTTCATCCCGCGCTGGGACATGCAGATTTGGCTCCACCACCGTGACTGGGGCGGGTTCGGACCGTACGTGGAGATCCTCTCGCTGCCGCGCACCAACGAGCGCCAACTGGTGTGGGCGTTTGGCATCACTGCGGTGACGCGCGCTGGCTTGCTGACGCGACGCGACGACCTGGTCTACTTCTCGTTCCGCATTCGTCCTGGCGACGACGAGTTTGGTCAGCACTCGCTGGGGGCGCCGGTGCGCGGCATCCTCGTGTATCGCGTCGCGCTGCCGCTCTGAACGGCAACGCGGAGATGGTAGGCGGGACAGGGATCGAACCTGCGACGTTCGCTGTGTAAAAGCGACGCTCTACCGCTGAGCTACCCGCCCGTGGGCCGCTTGCGCCCCGGCGTTGTCCGAGAAATCCCCGTGTCAGTCAAGGCGTTGGAAAAGGCGCGCCGCGGACTTGGTCGCAGCTGACCGCGTTCTGAATGTCGCCGAGGCGTACCAGCGAGAACACGAAGCCTCGGCTCGGCGTGTTGTCCGGGAGCGCAAGGCCCGCAGGCGGCACGTCGCCTGCTTGCATCACGGTGTACTGCGGCAAGCTCAAGTCCATGAATGCGCGCTGCGTCTCGTCGCAGTGTTGCTCGGGACCCGCTGGCAGGCCTCCCGGGCCAGCGGTGCCTTCCTGCACCAGGCAGCCTGTGCCGCGCGGTTGAAAGTACTTTGCGCTGCCGGTGCCGCTTGCGTGGCTGCAGGTCGCTGCCAACGTCGCGCTGCCTTCGATGCCCGAGCGCGTGCCGAGGAAAATTCGATCCGCGCGCTGCACCGCATTGAACACCACGAACGGATCGGAGCTCAGCGGGGGCGCCGCGTAGTCGTAACCGCCAGGAAAGCCAAAGACATCGACACAGCCGGACGCGCGCGCTTGGCCGCTGGTACGCATGCGCACGGTCATGCCTGGGAAGCCATCTGCGTCGAGATCAGGAAAGCACGCTTCACCGATCGCACCGCCAGTGCACGCAAAGCTCTGGCTCTGCGTGGGCGTCGGCCACGCGCCGCGAGGATCGAGCAAGTTGATGCCGAGCAGCGTGACGGTCTCGTTGATCGAGAGCTTGCAGCCCGGATGCAAGCAGTGGAATCGGCCGCTGAGGGTGTCGTACGGCATCGATGGGCGGTCCCAGATGTCGTTGGGGAACTCTGCCGCGAACGCTTCACAAACGGGCTGGCTGAAGAACTGCGGGATCTCGATCTGACACGGCTTGTACGTACCCACGAAGTTGCCGTGGGAATCGAGGCTCGCAATGCGCGCTTCGACGTAGATTTTAATCCTGCCGCGACCGGGCTCGGTGATGTCGATGAGACCACCATTGCGCCCGCCCCAATACACATCCGCTTCGCCGCGCAGGGCCCAAACCCCCTGACCCGCGCACGTGGTGCTGCGATCGATATCGTCGGCTGGGGCGCCGCATGCGCCGCCCGGTGCTCCGTTGTAGTGGCAGCCGAGATCATAGGTGCCGTTGAGCGTGCCGCAGCGTCCTTCGGCGGAGCAGCAGCCTTGTTCCTGCGCACCCGAGACGGCGCTGATCGCGTTGGGACAGGTGCTGCCGATGACGCCGGGCTGATCGCGTTGCATGCAAAGCCCATCGAGCGCGGGCACCGTCGCCCCCAGGTCCAACCCACACTGATTGGCCGATTGCGCGCGGCCGGCCGTGACGTCGTCGAGGCGGGTGCAGCAGGTGAGGGCGGGGGCGACCGGTGCGGGGCAGTCGCTGCTGCAGCGCGTGACAACGCCCACGTCCGGCATTCCACTGTCCGGGAGGCTGCCGGCGGTGCCGCCCGTCCCCGCGCTGCCCGCCTGACCGCTTCCGCCATCGTTGCTGCCGAATCCCGCAGAGCCTGCGGTGCCGCCGCTGCCTCCCCAACCCGCGCTGCTGCCGCTGGTCGCAGCAGTCCCGAGACCCGCTACGGGGGTTCGGTCCACAGCGCAGCCGACCGTGAGCCCGGCGACCAGGCACGCCAAGGTGCCCATCCTGAAGAGACGGTGACGCACATCCACCCAGCACCCCGTATACGCGTCAACGGTAACGCCTGGAAGATCGCCCTCAGCTCTGCCCAGGTTTTCGCCCGAAATCGAGCGCGAGCTGGGCGCGCCGCGGTTGGGTCTGAGGCGTGAGCACGTCGGGGCCGTCGTGTGCTGGATGGTTCACGAGGTCGGAGATTGCGGTGGCGATCAAGGGCTGCGGGTGCTGCCTCGCGGTGATGAGTGCCGTGCGGTCGCCGCGCAGCCATGTGGCGCTCGTCGTGGGATCGAGCAGCAGCGGCATGCGGTCGTGGATAGACGCAATCTCCAGCTGGGGTGGCTGCGTGATCACCGCATAGGTGTCGACCACCGTACCGTCGCGCGCGATCGTCCGCTCCCACAGGCCCGCCATTGCAAGGATGCCCGCGGCCGGCGCGATCAACCAGGGTTGCTTACCGGCATCGTTGCGCTGCCATTCGTAGTAGCCGGTGGCCGGCACGATGCAGTGACGCGTTCCGAGGAGATGCCGAAACATGCTGCGTCGATGCAGATCCTCGACGCGCGCGTTGATCGGTCGCGGTGCACGGCGTGCCGCACCACTGCCCGCCAAGATGCCCCACTGCAGCAGCTCCAGGCGCTTGCTGCCGGTTGCGCTGATGCGCAGCACTGGCGAGAGCTGACTTGGCGCGATGTTGAATCGCGGCATCCAGTCGTCGATGTCGATCTCGTCGATCGGCAAGTACTGACGGAGCTCCTCCAGGTCAGGCGTGACCAGGTTGAAGCGTCCGCACATCGGTTACTCCATCGCTACTGTTGTGCGGCCGGCGGGTCGACCGTCGGGGTGGGAACCGCGCCTGGCGTCGCCTGTGGTTCGATAAGCTGGCCGTTGCGATACTCGATCGGAGGCATGCGCTCGCCGAAGATCGCGACCGGGTCGCTGACGCAAAGCGCTTCACGCAGCACTTGGTCCATGTGCTCGACCAGGATCACGCGTGTTGAGCTGAGCACGCGCTTGGGGATCTCGCGGAGGTCTTTGCGGTTGTCCAGCGGGATGATCAGCGTGTTGATGCCCGCGCGGTGAGCCGCGAGCATCTTCTCTTTCAGGCCGCCAATCGGCATCACGCGTCCGCGCAACGTGATCTCGCCAGTCATCGCCACATTGCGGCGCACCGGGATTCGCATCAACGCGCTCGCGATGCTCGTCGCCATCGTGACGCCAGCGCTCGGTCCATCCTTCGGGACGAATTCTGGAAAGTGAATGTGGAAGTCGTTGTTTTGATAGAAGTCGTCCTGCAAGCCCAACAGACGCTGACGCGATCGGATGTAGCTCATCGCCGCCTGCGCCGACTCCTGCATGCCCTTCTCGAGCAAGCCTGTGATCACGAGCTTGCCCTTGCCGGCGACCACGGCGACCTCACACTCCAGGATCGCGCCGCCATAGTTGGTGTACGCAAGCCCGTTGGTGAGACCGATTTCGTCCTTCTCCCCGGCTTTCTCGGGCCGATACTTCGGCACGCCGAGAAAGTTCGGCACGTTCTTCGCCACCACGCGGAACTGCTCGTCGTGCTCTTTGCTCACAACCTTGCGGGCGATCTTGCGGCAGATGCTTCCTAGCTCGCGCTCGAGGCTGCGTACGCCGGATTCCTTCGTGTAGTGATGGATCACGGTCCGTATTGCGTTCTCGGTGATCTCTACGTCCACGTCTTTGAGACCGGCCTGCTCCTTCTGGCGCGGGATCAAGTAGCGCACCGCGATGTTGAGCTTCTCGAACTCGGTGTAGCCGCTGAGATTGATGATCTCCAT
>JACZCZ010046252.1_pt1 | contig 10155 bp, 12 predicted proteins | sample 8641811 | NCBI WGS metagenome assembly JACZCZ01 (sample SAMN15324610, study PRJNA640507) | soil metagenome | isolation source: intercropping peanut in the first line | place: China: Luxin town, Laibin City, Guangxi Province | collected 2019-07-25 | depth 10cm m | reverse complement strand
CATGGACAAGATAGTAGCCAAAGTCCCCGGCTCCCGTTTACCCGATCCGCCGCCCCGGTCTCCGATGGAGGAGGAGCTACCGCTCGTAAGGCGGCATTAAACTGCCGGGCTTGCGGCAAGTTTGTCCGCAAAGGGCGTAAGCATTGCTCTACCCTCTGCTACGGTCTAGCCATGCGGGGTAAGAGCCGTAAGGATCGTACCTCCCCTAGTACCAAGGAGTACGTACAGATAGTTAACGAGTACGGTAAGCGGGAGTACCTCCATAGATTCGTTTACCGCCATGAGTACGGAGACATCCCGGAGGATTGCGTAGTCCATCATAAAGACGAGGACAAGCGTAACAATGATCCGGCAAACGTAGAGGCAAAGTCCCGGAGAGAGCATATCCCCCAAGCTCATTGGAGATGGCAAGACCGGGTAGGGTATTACCCAAGCCTAGAGGAGCGGTTAGATGCCGCAATGGAGCAAACGTCCTCATGGGATGAGGACATACCCTTTTAAGGAGAAAGCCATGTTTATAACCGTTAAGCTATTTACCCCGGAGGGCGGCTTTGTTAGTACCGTAACGATGCCCGCCTTTCAGATTATGCCCCAAGTCCTCGTATGGGGAGCTAGGAGCTTTGTCCATGTAGACGGGCTAGAGATGTTTGAGGAGGGGGACGCCCCGGACATCGGAGATGAGGGAGCCTACATTGAGGCTTTTGCGTACCATGTCCCCCCAATGGTAGCGGAGATGCCGGACGGCAGTAAGGTAACCTACCCCGGTTTGGAGCCAATCAAGGAGTACGTAGACCCCCGGCTCCCGCATGAAAGAGAACCCGCTACGCCGGACTCTTTCGGAGGATCGGACTATGAGTAACCGGGCGGAGCGGATTGTAGCCGCTATCATCTACCTAACCCTTATTGCTTTCGTAGCCTATGGAGCATCATGTCTAATCGAAAAACTCCCGTAAAAGCAAAGAAACCTCCTACCCCGGAGGAGATACGCTCGATCCGTAGAGCTAAGCGGATGGCAGAGCTACAATTACTCTACGGGGCGCAATGGTGGCATTATTGGGAAAACGAAACAAACCCTAGGGTAAATCCCCGGCTCATAGTCCCTTATAAGCGGTAATGCAGATAGAGACGCTAGACTTACTTAAGTCCCAATTGATTAAGAAATATGGGGAGGAGGGTTACCAAGCCCTCCTTTCTACGTCTAGCGTTTTTAAGCGGGTCTACCGGGAGGATCGGGTAGCCTTTGTCCATGACTGCTTTACATGGATCAATAAGAAAGCTCCTACCCACTACCAATTAGAGGTACTAGGCAAGGTAGACGCGGGAGCTAAGAGAATAGCCATACAGTCCTTACACGGGGTAGGCAAGACTACGCTTATGTCTTGGTTTACTCTGCATTTTGCCCTTACTAGGGATAAGGAGGATTGGAAAGGGCTAACTACCGCGTCCGCATGGCGGCAATTACAGATTTACTATTTCCCGGAGGTTAGAAAATGGAGCCGCCTCCTCAATTGGTCTAGGGTAGGGAGGCAACCTTTTAACGAGAGGACGGAGCTACAAAAGCTCTCCCTCTCTCTCCTTACCGGGCAACATAATTGCGTAGCCTCTGATAACCCCGGCTTGATAGAGGGCGCTCATGCCGATAGGCTCCTATACCTATTTGATGAGAGCAAGCTACTCCCCGCCGCTACGTTTGATGCGGCGGAGGGAGCTTTCTCCAATGCGGGCGTAGGAGGAGCGGAGGCTCATGCCGTAGCCGCCTCTACCCCCGGAGTCCCCCAAGGCAGATTTTACGATATATGCCGGAGGGCGGCGGGTCTCCATAATTGGGAGGTAGTTAAGATTACCCTCGATGATGCCATTAAAGCCGGGCGGGTCTCCCCGGAATGGGCGGAGAATATGGCGGCGCTATGGGGGGAGGACTCCCCGATCTATCGTAACAAGGTAAGGGGAGAGTTTGCAGAGCAAGACTCCTCTAGCGTTATCCCTCTCTCATGGGTAGAGGCGGCGGTAGATCGTTACAAGGAGCTTGCCAAGGTAGGAGGTCTAGCTCTCGATAAGCTCCCTCCGCTTACGGCGGTAGGGGCAGACATCGGGGACGGCGGCGGAGACCCTACGGTTATAGCTCCCCGGCATGGGGACATCATTACCAAGCTAGAGGATTGGGGGAGTAAACCTAACGAGCAAGTCTCTACGGCGGGCAAGATCGGAGCCTATATCAACCTAGCGGAGGCGGTAGATACCGCCCAAGCGGTAGTAGACGGCATAGGGGTAGGTAGCGGCGTAGTCTCGATCATGGAGGCGGCGGGCTACATGGTAGCAACCTTTATAGCCTCTGCCGGGACGGATGCAAAGGACGCATCCGGGCATTTTGGCTTTTTGAATCTACGGGCTTTTGCTTGGTGGAATATGCGGGAGTTGCTAAATCCCGAAAACGGGCGTAGCATTGCATTGCCTCCCGATCCTACGCTAATCGGAGAGCTAACTACCCCTAGATCGATAGAGGTAGCCGGGGGCAAGATCAAGATAGAATCCAAAGAGGACATTAAGAAACGAAACGAGGGACGCTCTACGGACTATGCCGATGCGGTTATAATGGCTTTCTGTATGGAGCATCTAGGACTTAAGAGGGCTAAAGCATGGTAACGAAAAGGACATCCTACCCCATACCGGACGGCTACCGTATGCTCCGGCAAGGAGAGCGGATTGAGGAGGGGGATAAAGCATACGCCCCGGCTCTTGAGAAGTTTGTACCGATCCATAAAACCTACTCCGGGCAAGACTGCAAGACGTTTGTATGAGCGATCCGCAAGGATGATAACTACCACCTAGCTAACATCGAGAGGAGGGCGGAGCATGGCGGCTAAGATCGAAAAAAAGGTATGGTACGATGCTTGGCAAGAGGGGGAGGCTATCGCGCCGCTCCTCAATACGCTTGAGGGTCTAGGGCATACCATATTCCAAGTAATCTATATCCGGTACTCCAAGGAGGGTAAGACCGGATACCGGGTAATCTATTTTAGGATGGAGGAGCAAAAGAATGTTAAGTAAGGCAGTCCCGGTTAACCCGGTAAAGAATCTCTCTATGAGTCTCCGGGCAAAATTGGCTATCGAGAGCTTTGTAGCTAACGGGAGCGGGTTAAGGAGCCTAGGGGAGTTTATTTTCCCTACTAATACGTTTATCAATGGCTCCTATGATCTTAATGCCGGATGGCTCTCCGTAGAGCCTAGAAAGTTCCCCTACCAAAACGTAAACGGGTATAACTCGTCTATCGTTATGGCTTGCGTTAATTGGATTAGCCGGGCGTTTATGGAGGCTAATCCTACCGTCTTTAAGACAAACCAAGAGGGAGACCGTCAAGCCCTACCGGGGCATAAGTTTCTTAGCTTTTGGCGGACTCCTAACGTCCATTACGATAACTCTACCCTCTTAGGAGCCGGACTCATCTCCTATTACCTAGATGGCAATGCCTACTTTTTCAAGGAGAAAGGAGACGGCGGCTACGGGTATACGCGGGCGCTGTACTACGTCCCTCATTACCTCATTACCCCCAAGGCAGAGGAGGGGGAGTTTATCTCCTACTACGAGTACAATGTTAACGGCAAGAGCTACCGCATCCCCCCGGATCGTATCCTCCATGTCCGTAACGGTCTCGATCCGTACAAGCCTATCTCCGGGCGTAAGATACTCGATCCGGTACTATCGGAGATTTATACCGATGAGGAGGCGGCTATGTTTGTAGCCGCCCTAGTCCGTAATACAGCCATCCCCGGCGTAGTCATTCAACCCGATACGGAAAAGGTAAAGGTAACGGATGAGGATGCCATCTCCATAGTAGAGGCTTTTAAGCGTAAGTTTGGGGGAGATAACCGGGGGCAACCTCTCATTACAAACTTTGCCGCCAAGGTAACGCAAGTAGGGTTTAGCCCGGAGCAATTGCAGTTTAAGGAGGTACGCCGCCTCCCGGAGGAAAGGGTAGCGGCTCAATTTCAGATTGCCCCGGTAGTAGCCGGGTTAGGAGCCGGACTCGATAAGTCTACCTACAATAACTACGAGCAAGCGGAGCGGCATAGCTACCAATCGGCGCTTATACCCGTATGGATCGAGTTTGCCGCCGCTATTACAAAAAACCTACTGCCGGAATGGACGGGAGACCCCTCCTATCAATTCGCTTTTGACTATTCGGAGGTACGAGCGCTCCAAGAGTCCCAAGATGCGGTTAACCTCCGTACTACGAAACTATGGACTGCCGATGTCATAACGCGGGCGGAGGCAAGGGAGGCGGTAGGCTATGACTATGATCCTAAGAGGGATGAGGTTTTCTATTCGGACATCCGGGTAAAACCCGGCTTGCCCGCTCCTACCCCCGTAGCTCCTCCCGCTACGCCGGAGAAAAAGGCTCTATACCTACTCAAGGCGGCAGAGACGGAGGATAACCTTAACGCCGCATTGAGTATGGGGCAAGAGGCAGACGTAAAGGCGGCTATCGAGGCTATGGAGGGGGAGCTAGACGGTCTCTTTAAGGACATAGCAAGAGAGGCGGAGAGCCAAGCCAAGCAAGGGGTAGACGTATTTAACCCGGAGGCAGAGTCCGCCCGCATTACCCAAGAGGCTTTTAAGGTCTTGTCCGTTACGCTACTCCTCCGGGGTATATGGGGCGGCATGGGTAAGAGCCTAGAGGAGGCTACCGTAGATACGGTCTCTCTCCGGCTTGCCATATCGGAGGGGGAGGCTTGGGGGCAAGATGCAAGTAACGAGGTTAAGAGCCTCCTCCTCCTTATGTCCCAATCCTACGAGGATGCTCTTACCGATCAAACCCGCAAGGCAGTCCTAGAGGCTATCAAGGGAGCGGAGCAAGGGGAGAGCGTAGGCTCGATAGCCCGGAGGATCAAGTCCTTAGTATCCGGGCGGGAGATGTACCCCGGCGTTTATAAGGAGGGCTACGATGCGGCAAAGGCGGCGGGAGCCTCCGATGAGCAAGCCCAAAGATCGGGGGAGAATAGAGCTACCCGGTATAGAGCCAAGCTCATAGCAGAGACGGAAACCCGGACGTATCAAAACCAAGTAACCCTTACGAGCTACGAAAAGGGCGGGGTACAAAAGGTTAAGGTAACGGACGGGGACGGTTGCGGATGGAGGGAGCATAACGATACGGATAAGGCGCATAACACTATCCGGCTCCTTGGGGACGCTAAAAAGTTTGTCCTAGCTCATCCTAATTGTAAGCGGCGTTTTTTCCCGATCCGCAAAGGTTGAAAAAAGCGCTTGACATCCTCCGGGGACATGAGTTAAGGTCTCTCTTGGATCGGGCGGCTCCCGGAGACCTCATGGAGTGGGAGACATGAGCCTCCAAGCCGCCCGATCCGATCCTTTGAAAACTTGCTACTTACTTGTCTCGTCTTGGGCAGTATTCCCGGTCTTTGGTTTTCTTAGTGCCTTTTGCCGGATCGGGAAAACCTACCGCCCTCAAGGGTGAACATACAAAAGCCCCGGATCATCTCCGGGGCTTTGTTCGTTTGGGGCTTGCCCGCCCGCTACCCGTTAGGATCGAGTCCGGCAATCCGCCGCCGCATCCTTACCTTACCCTCCTCGATTAAATCCGGGCGGCTCCGGGCTAGATGCTCGATAGCGTTATATAGCGCCGTCCATTCCTTATTGAGCTTTGCCTTTATCTGCCGATGATACCGGGGAGCCTTACCCTCATCTACCCAAGCCAAGACTACCCCCCCCGGATAAACCGCTCTTGATTATCTGCCATTAGCCGCCCTCCTTAAGTACGCTTGCTCCTCCGCCTTGGCTAATTCCCATTGCTTAACACTAACTAACTGCCGCTTTAGCGTAGCAAGGAGAGCCTCCGCCTCCGCTACCGATACGTAGAGCCTAGCCCTATGATCCGTAGCAAGCCCGGAGAGCCGGACGGAGAGGTTATACGTACCGTCTGCCTCTCGATGGATGCCAGAGTCTGCCCCCGGCTCCCATGATCCATTAGCTATGATGTCCTCCGGGCTACCCCCGGACATGCTGTAAGCCTGTATTCTCATTAGTCTACATCCTCCCCCAAGTAGTAGTTTTCGCAAAAGCGGTTAGTGAGGGAGTACCGGGCGGCGGGAGCGTAAGGGCTTGCCCCTACGGATTGTACCATGCCGCTACCCCGGATAGCGTCTAGCTCTGCCCTAAAGTCCTCCTCCGGGGCGTCCATCTCCTCCGCCCAAAACTCGTACAAGTCCTCATAGGAGATGTCCGAATCATGCCCCGCCTCCGTAAGGATCAAAAACCCGGCATAATTGAGGGAGGCTTTGATAGCAAGCCTACGCTCTCTACGGTTAAGGTCTTGGATGCTCTTAGCTACGTCTTGGCGGCTAACCTCGATGCCTTTAGCTATTTTGCTTGGTAAAAATGACATTGCCTTTTAAGGGGGAGTATCCCGGCTCCCCGTCCGGCTAGGGTTACTATCGAGGGATGGAGAGGATAACCTCTACTGCACAATAAACCAAGAAAGCTATAAAGCCTACTACCATCCATGCCGTTAATCTACTTCTCATAATTTACCTCCGGGCGTCTTGCCCATGTATAGAGAATAGCCTAGGAGGGGGTAGATGTCAAGGAAATAATGAGGGGAGGGTAAAATAAATTTACTCCTCCCCGGTAGGGGGCTAGATGCCCCGTCCGTAGGCTTTCGTATCCTTGATGCAGATAAAGACCCTACCGTTAAACTCCTCCCGGTTATCGCTAAAGCCCTCCTCCTCAAAGTAGGGAGTACCGGACATGGAGCTTACCCGGACTGCATGGCGGACAAACTCCCCGCCCTCCTCGATCTTGCGAAACCATCGCTTACCAAAGGTCTTAAACTCCCGCCCGTCCTTGAGGTCTTTAACCCATACGTCTACATCTAAGATAGTGACATTAGCCCGGATCATGGCGGCAAGGTCTGCCGGGGAGACCCTAGCCCGGATAGGATAGCCGGGAGCGTTACCAAGGGAGGTACGTACCTCAAAGCCTACTACCTCGTAGCGCTCCGTATGGAAAACATGGAAACGGATGTCTCCCCGGAAAGAGTTATCCGGGGTAGCCGGGGTAGCCGGAGCTACCTCCTCTGCCGGAGCCGGGGTCTCCGGCTCCTCTCCTCTCCGTCTTATCTCCCGTACCGTATCGTTAAGGTCTCTTGCCCAAAACTTGCGGGGAGAGGGGTTACTCTTTAAGCGGGCGTACCGGGTTTGTAGCTCTTGGATAGTTAACGTCTCTAGGTTTTTTCTCATATATCTCCTTGGGGTAACGTCCCCGATAGATAGAGACTACCCTAGGGTAAGGGGGGATGTCAAGCAAAAAAGAGAGGGAGGGAAAAATAATCCCCTCCCCCGTAGATGAGCCTAAGTCCGGGTTAATGCCTATGCCCCCGGATCATGCAGACGAGGCAAACCCCGCCCCGGAAAAGGAGCCATCCCATAACTCCGCCGATCATGCCCGCTATTAACGTCTCGATACTCATTCCGTACCGTCCATAAAAGCCCCATGAGCTTCTAGCAATTGGTAGAGCCGATCCGTAGGAGGGGTATACCAAGGGGGCTTGATTGTCTTGCCCCCGGCGTCCTTAACGCCGCCCCTCTTGGTCATGTTAGACCAATGTACGATAGCAAGCGCCGCCTTTGCCGGGATGCCGCAAGAGGAAGCCGTACCGTAGACTACAAAGAGCAAGTCTCCTATACCGTCTGCCGTCTCTACGAGGTCTCCCCTCCGCATGGCGGCTATAAGCCCCTCCATCTCCTCCCGGATCAAGCGCTCCCGTAGATCAATGGTAGCCTCATCCGGGATGGATGGCTTATCCGCTATGACATGCTCGAAAGTCCTATGGAAGTCAAAGAGCATAGCCTCCGGGTCATATACCCCGGTCTCCATGTAGTCCGGGGCTATCTCTGCCGGGTAATCATCCTTATTCATTCTTTGCCGTCTCCTTTTTCTTACCCCGTTTCTCTACGGGGTAGCCTAGCTCCTCTTGGCGGATCATCGTAAAGGTATGGGTATCCGCCTCAAAGCGCTTACTATGTTTCATCTCGAAAGGAGTAAAGTCTACCCATGCTCCTTTACGAGGGTCTACGATATAGCGGACTCCGTTATCCGCCTCAAAATGATGTCCTACCCCGGCAAGCTCTACTAGCCTAGCAAGGGCGGCGGCATGATCCTTATGCCATTGCTTGACGCGCTCCGCTTGCTCGTCAAGATCGGCATACTTTTGCTCTGCCGCTCGTAGCTCCCGCCGTACCTCTACGGCATGGTTAGCCTTTGCTTGGCAGTCCGTAGAGCATACCGGGTTAGCGTCCAAGTCTACTATGAGGGTATCCTCCGCATCTTGGATAATCTCATCCCCGCATCCGGTACAAGTATACCGGACTAGCTCCGCCTCATTCTCTCTAGCCTCCTCTACCTCATCGGAGTAATATCTCTCCGGGGTAACGCCCTCCGGTATAGCCGGGATAGGGCATCCATTAGGGCAAGGGGAGCCGTTATCCGTCTCCCCCGATCCGCCGCAAGCCGGGCAGTCTCTAAGCATCGTAATCCTCCTCCTCGTCTGTTATGGTAATCTTGCCCTCATCCTTGAGCCTTTGGGCAATGTCTTGGTATTCGGCGGAGATTACCCCTAGGGACGCCCTCTCCTCCGTTTCCTTGGCTACTGCCGCCTCCCATAAGTCCTCATCCCGGAAGTCCTTTATAGCCTCATCTACGAGGTTTGCAAGCGTATCCGGGTCAAGGGCATCTAGCTCCCATGAGCTAGACCCGTATAACTTAACATACTGCCCGGATCGGCTATCCGATTCTTTTGCCGGATTGGGGGGAGGGTTATAGCGGCGGACTTGATCCATGTTAAGGGCAAGGCGGTTAACCTCGATACCCTCATCATAGAGAAACATCTCGATACGCTCCCTAATGTCCCTAGTCATATCAATACCGCTAGGGTCATGATCCCCGAAATGGAGGATAACGGTCTCTTGTCCCATGTCCCGGTAATGAGCAAACCGCTTGGCGGCATCGTACATAGCCGTTTGAGATGCGTACCCCCGGCAAGAAAAGTAGTCTATATCATTCCGGGCGGCTACCCGGCTAAAGATGCCCGCTAGAGCCTCTTTCTCTACCCATATCTCTACCCGGTTAGGTTGATCCGTCCATTTATCCCTACGGTAGCCTCTTGCGGCAGAGGCAATAGCCGCCTCCGGGTTATCCTTATGGACAGTCCCCCGGAGTCCTCTTGTACGGTCTACGATAGCCTCCCAATCTATTAGCCCGGCAAGGCGGGCATTGGATACTACATCCCCTAGCTTATCGTACTCCGTAGACTTATTGGGGATGAGGTCTCTAGCTACCAATTGGTAGTACAATTGCCGGAGGGTAAGATCATACCCCTTGGCTTGGTAGCCCTCGATGATCGAGTTACAAAGATCAATTACCTTGAGGGTATTGCTCTTAAAGTTAAAATGCCTAAATGCCTCTTTCATTACGCTACCCTCCTACGTAGATTAGGGGTAATTACGGCGGCTATCGCTTGCTCGTCTCCGCCAAGGTAGACGCTCCGGTTAAGCGGCGTCAAGACTAGGGAGCCATCTTTGAGGCATGGCTCGATTAGCGTACCGTAAGCCTCCTCCCCGGCTATGCCGCTCTCCTTGATTACGGCAGTCTCTAGGGTAAGGAGGTCTACCGCCCCTCCGGTAAAGCCGCCTAGTATCTCGATGGCTACTTGTACGGCTATCGGGAGAGATACGTACCTCTCGTAGTTTTTCTTAAGAGCCTCAAAATGGGCTATATGCCCCTCGATCCTCGTAAGGGTCTCCTCTTGCCATACCTTGCGGCTCGTTTGTTCGCGCCTCCTTTCCGGGGCTTGCTCGTCTCGTACCATGTAAGTAATCTCCTTTGATTGTTACTCCGGCAATTGCCGTACAGAGAGATTGGCATAGGGAGGGGTAACATGTCAAGCTCTAAAATGGGCAAGCCGGATTTATTTTTGATCCGTCTAGTATTATCTCTTGGAATATGGTAAAAGTTAACCCTATGATAAAAAAGAATACGCCGGAGGGGAGCGGATCGAATTGTCCCCGGAGCCATGAAAAGAGAAACCGGATCAAAGACTATCGGAGGCAAGACGAGCGCCCGGTAGAGCGGGCGCAAGACCT
>JACZCZ010010582.1_pt1 | contig 10177 bp, 11 predicted proteins | sample 8641811 | NCBI WGS metagenome assembly JACZCZ01 (sample SAMN15324610, study PRJNA640507) | soil metagenome | isolation source: intercropping peanut in the first line | place: China: Luxin town, Laibin City, Guangxi Province | collected 2019-07-25 | depth 10cm m | reverse complement strand
CTGGCGCAGGGCAGCGGCGAGAACATCACCTTCCGCGAGCAGTCGATGACCATCGGCGGCAGCGGCAGCGCCACGGTCAAGCGCTTCGCCCACCGACTCGACATGGCCGCGCTTGGCCTGGCCGCCGGCGACGACCTGATCGTGCAGCTCAGCGTCAACGACAACCGCACCCCGACCGCGCAATCGGCACGAAGCGCCAGCCTGATCCTGCGCTGGCCGTCCGACCTGGGCACCGAGACCACCGGCCTGGAAGGCATGGTCAAGAAGGTGCTGCCGGCATACTTCCGCAGCCAGCGCCAGATCATCATCGACGCCGAGGCGCTGCTGAAGGACAAGCGCAAGCTCGAAGCCGACCGCTACGTGAAGCGCAGCGACGAGATCGGCGTCGACCAGCGCATCCTGCGACTGCGCTATGGCCAGTTCCTCGGCGAAGAGGCCGAAGGCGAGCCCAAGCCGCCGCCGACCAATGATGCCGACGACGCGCATGGCGCTGGCGAAACCGCCGCGGCCCCTGCCGACGAACACGGCCACGCCGAAGCGGGCGGGGCAGGCAAGTTCGGCGAGGAGGGCGCCGTGCTCGAAGCGTACGGCCACACCCACGACCACGCCGAAGCGGCGACGCTGCTGGATCCGGACACGCGCAAGATCCTCAAGTCGGCCCTCGACGAGATGTGGCAGTCGGAAGGTCACCTGCGCCAGGGCCATCCCGAACTCGCCCTGCCCTATGCCTACCGCGCGCTGCGCTTCATCAAGCAGGTGCAGCAGGCCACGCGCATCTACCTGGCGCGGGTCGGCCCGGAACTGCCGCCGATCGACGAGAGCCGGCGCATGAGCGGTGATCGCGCCGGCCTGGCCAACCGCGACGACGCCCTGGTGGCGGCCGACATCGCCGACCCGACGCTGGCAGCGCTGTGGAGTTCGTTGGACGCATCGCAGGTCCCGGCCGCACCGATCGACTTCACCGCCCTCGAGCGCTGGCTGCGCGAGCACGAATCACGCCTGGCCGACCCGCTTGCCTTCGTCGCAGCGATCGAAGCGCTGCGCGCCGACCCGGATTGCGCGAGTTGCCGCGGCGACCTGCGTGCCTTGCTGTGGCCGCTGTTGCCGCGCCCGGCCACGACCGTGCCGCGACGCGATGCCGGTGACGCCGGCGGACGGCGCTACCTGGAAGCATTGCGCCAGGAGGAACCGAAGTGACCGCGCCTGCCTTCAACCTGCCGTTGCTGGTGGCCGCGCTGCTCGTCCTCGCGGTGCTGCTCGCGTGCGCGCGATTGCTGCACCGGCAGTGGCGCGCGCAACCGGCGCAACGCTCGCGCGGTTGGCGCCTGGCGTTGCTGCTGCTGGCGCAACCGGTATGTGCGACGTTGCTGTACTTCGCGCTGGTGCCGCCTTCGCTGCCGGGCGAGGCCGGCACGCTGGTCGTCGCCACCGCCGGATCGACGACGGCGCAGTTGGGCGCAGGCCGCGGCGGCGAGGCATTCGTCGCCCTGCCCGAAGCGCCGCCGCTGGCGGATGTAGAGCGCGTCCCCGACCTGGCCACCGCGCTGCGCCAGCACCCGGGCACCCGGCGCGTGCGCATCGTCGGCGCGGGTCTCGGGGCGCGCGATCGCGAATCGGTGCAGGGCCTCGCGGTCGATTTCACCGCCATCCCGCTGCCGCGTGGACTGGTCGAACTGCAAGCGCCACGCCAGGTCATTGCCGGCGCGGACTTCGTGGTCGCCGGCCGCGCACACGGCCTGCCTGGCGGCACGGCCGAACTGATCGACCCGGGTCGTCGCCGCGTCGATCGCGTCGCCCTCCCAACCGACGGTCGCTTCGTGCTGACCGCGAGCCCGCGCGTCGCCGGCACGGCCAGCTTCATCGTCCGCCTGCGCGATGCCGGGCAAGCGATCGTCGAGGACGTCGAACTTCCATTGCAGGCGACTGCCGCAACGCCGCCGCGCGTGTTGCTGATGGCCGGTGCGCCAGGCCCGGAAGTGAAGTACCTGCGCCGCTGGGCGCGTGACGCCGGGCTGGGCCTGCAGTCGCAGGTCTCCGTCGGTGGCGGCGTGCAGCTGGGCGATGCGCCGATCGCGATCAATGCCGCCAACCTCGGCCGTTTCGACCTGGTGATCCTGGACGAACGCGCCTGGTCCGCACTGGGTGACAGCCAGCGTGCCGCGCTGAACGATGCGATCAACAACGGCCTCGGTGTCCTGCTGCGCATGACCGCCGCGCCGCCGCCGGCCGAGCCCCGCCGCCTGCAGGCGCTCGGGTCCGCGGTGGCCGGCGGCAGCGATTCGGCGACGGTGAAACTGGCGGCCACCGCACGCGACGAGGACGCCACCCGCGCACGCATCGGACCTGGCACCCCGGACGCACCGCGGTTGCACGACGCCGCACTGCCCGACATTCCTGCACTGACCCGCCGCGACCTGCGCATCCAGCCCGGCGACGCGGTGCCACTGTTGCGCGACGACACCGGCACCTGGATCGGCGCATGGCGCGCGCAGGGCCGTGGACGGGTTGCGCTGTGGACGCTGACCGACAGCTACCGCCTGGTGCTGGCCGGTCGCGACGACCTGCACGGCGAACTGTGGAGCGGCGTGCTGTCCACGGTCGGACGCGCACAGGCCCGCAACGACCTGGTCATCGAAGGCGAACCGCGCCAGCACGAACGCATCGCACTGTGCGCTGTCGGCGCTGCGGCAAACGTGAGGACGCCGGCCGGCGACACCGTCGAGTTGCTGCGCGACCCGGCCACCGGCCCGCGCAACTGCGCGGCGTTCTGGCCGCGGCAGGCCGGCTGGCACCAGCTGCGATCGGGCGAACAGACGTTGTCGTTCTTCGTGCGCGCACCGGCGACCGCGCCGGGCCTGCGTGCAGGTGAGATGGGCGATGCGATCTCGCGCCTGGCGGCAGGTTCCGCGGTCACGGCGGTGGCAGCGGGCCCGGTCCCGGGCCACCCCGGCGAGCGCTGGCCGTGGTGGCTGGCCTGGCTGCTGGCGAGCGCCGCCCTGTGGTGGCTGGAGCGCTCGCGCCTGGGTCGCCGTGCCTGATCGGTCCTATTTCGACTTGCCGTCGTACTCGTGGACCGGGATGGCGGCCAGGTCGATGCCTTCGAGGCAACGCAGGTTGATGGCGGCGATGGCGTCGCCCTTCGGATCGGTGCCTTCGCCGTAGGGATGGATGCCGCACACCGGGCAGAACCGGTGCTTGATCGCGTGCTTGTTGAACGTGTACGTGCTTGCCGCGTCCTCGGGCGTCTTGAGCTTCATCCGATCGCGCGGCACGAACCACAGCAACGAGCCTTTGCGTCCGCACATCGAGCAATTGCACGACAGGCCGCTGTCGATGCTGCCTTCCACTTCGAACGCGACGCGGCCGCAGTGGCAGCTTCCCTGGTAGTTCATCCGCGGACCTCCGAAACGAGTGGGGAGATTGTCGCCGGTTGTAGACGAAGCCAGGGTCGGTTGATCTGCCTGGCGCCGTTTTGCGGTTTGCGCTGAGTTTCGGTCTTGGAGGCGTCGGGGAGGGAGGAAGGTAGGCCCAAGAAGGAGCTTTTGGGCGGCGACGCCGCTTCCATGGATACCAATAGTGTCCGGCCATCACGCGCAATTGGTCGAGGAGCCTGTCTGTGAACGGGTCCCGCATTACAGGATACCGTTAGTCACCTTGCGGCGACGGGGCCGCGTAGCCGAATGCCTACAGAGCGTTGGTTCTGTCCGGGGCGGTCACGAATGCGCGTTCAGGTCCCTGACGGCCTGAAGCCGGGACTTTCACAACGCTGCATGGGCTGGGGAATCCTTGGAGGGATGCGATGGAAAGGTTGATGCTCGCTATGTTGCTGACATTGGCGCTCTCTGCTTGTGCCACGACGACCGATAGGCAGGAGGTCGTCAGTACGTCAACTGCGGCGGAGACATACACTCTGCAGAAGGCAACCGATCCGACGAAAACAGCTTACGAACTTTCAGAGATCGATCGCGCGAATCTGGAGCGTTCGTTCAGTGGGGTCCTGGCGTTTTGTCAGGAACGGTTGTCGGGTTACGAGTTGCAATCGAAGACCCAAGCAAAGAAGGCGTTCTGGATATCACTCAGCGGATTGCTTGCTGGTTCGATCATCTCGCCCGCATTGACGGCAGCCAGCGCGAAAGGAAACGCTGTATGGATCTCGGCGCTGAGCGGCTGGGGTGGTGCGACTAACTTCGTGTCTCAGTCGTATAGAACGTCGGGCCTGAGTGGGACCACGATCGCCGAAACTCGAAACAAGATCATCGACAAGGTCGGCGTCCACATCGCGGTGGCAAGCGACGGAGATCGCACTTTCGAAGAGCGGAAGAATGCACTCATGCAGGCTAGAGCCGAATGCATCCTGTATCAGATCGCAGTCCCATCGGTCCCTTCGGGTTAGCCGCGTGCCTCCAACGGAATAATCACGACCGGCCTGGGCGTCGCGACGCTTGGCGCCGTCGCAGCGCTGCGAGGAACGCGCCTACGTGACGGACCAAAATGTCAACGCTCCGGGTTCTCCCGATGCCCGTAACTGAGCACGCGGGTGATCTGCCACTTGCCGTTTGCGTTGTTCCACACGATTACGAAGTCGGCCAACCCCTCGCACTTGCCGCTGTCGAACTGGCAGAAGCGGTGCGAGCCCTCCTCGATGGCGCCGAAATCCTTGATCGGATAGACCTTGAGCGTGCCCGGCACCAGCTCGCGGCGGAAGTGGCCGCACACATACTTCTCCGTGCTGGCGAGCATGTCCTGCCGCGACCAGGTGACGCCGCCGGTGTCGTGGTAGAACTCGACGTCCGGGGCGAAGTAGCTGGCGTGCTTCTGCAGTTGCCCCGGCTCGCTGCAGGTGTTGAACGCGGCGAACACCTCGGTATCCAGTGCCGAGATGCTGTCGAACAACGGATCTGCGGCAGCTTTCGCGCCGCCGGGCCCGGAAGCGAACGACGTCCCCATAGCGGCAACGGCCAGGGCGGCAACGGCCATCAGGGCGGCCAACAGCGGGATCGGCTTCTTCATGCGGGTCTCTGCGCAGGTGACGAGGGATCAGGGCAGCAGCTGCGACCAGGTCGCGGGCTTGGCCACCATCAGGTAGAACACCACCAGCATCGCGGCGAAGGCAGGGTAGCCCAAGGCCTCCCACCATTTCGCGTAGCGCCAGTAACGGGACGGCAACTGATTGCCACCTTCCGCGGCCGCCGTTGCCATGGCCGCCATCCGCACCTGCAGCCACACCACCGGCAACCACAGCGCGCCGGTGACCAGGTAGAGGGCAATCGATAGCGCCAGCCATGGCGTCGCCAGCGGCCAGCCGGCCAGGTGCGCCATGAGGAAACCACTCGCAGGCTGGATCAGCACCGCGGGCGTGGTGAACCACCAGTCCGCCCGCACCACCAGCCTGGCGACGACGGCCTGCGCCTGCACGTTGCCGCTGCGGTTGCCGAAAAACAGGTAGAACGCCGTACCGAATCCCGTGCCGACCAGCACGACGCTCGACAGGATGTGGACCCATTTCACCAGCAGGTAGGTCGTCATGCGGCAGTGGCCTCCTCGATGGGTTCGAGCCCGGGCGACACGACTTCGTCGACAACGTCGGTAACCATCCCCCAGCGTGCGAACTCGGTCTGGAACTCGGCGAGTGTCAGCAGCCCGGTGGCGGTGAACGCGCCGGCCGGCATGCCGATGCCGGCGGCCAGCTTGCGGGCCAGCAGGATCGCCGGCATGCATGGAATCTCGGGGCCATGATCGTTGTCGGCAGCGACGTGCCAGGCGCGACGGGCAGGCCGCCCGCGCTGATCGAGGCCTTCGATGCGGACGACCATCCCGCCCAGGGCCGAGCCCAGGAAGTCGAATGCAACGGCGGTGCGATTGAGAAGGCCGGCCCATCGCTCGGGCCGACTCAGCAGGCCACGGCCGCGCAGCCAGGCCAGCACCGCAAGAACACGCTGGGTGAACCCGACCTCGAGTGCCGCCCGGAACATCACCCGATCACGCACCCCGTAGTGCGAGGGAAACAGCTCGAGATCCGGGATGTCGCAAAGGGCGCCGATGCGCGAGCGCATGCGCAGGAAGTCCACGCGCTCCGGGTGGGCCCAACCAGGCGCCTCGATCCATTCCCCATCCCGCCAGACCCGGATCGGCTCGCCGCAATAACTGAGCACCGCCGCAAGCGTCGCCTTCCCGCGCGGCGCGGTCTGCGCGGGAGCGATGCAGATGTCGATCGAGTCGACCGCCGTCCACCCTGCGCACAGATCCTCGACGACCGCCGAAGACAGGGCAGGTACGGTGCTCGCACCGGTGATACCGATGCGCCCGGCCGCCCGGAACTGCGCATCCAGCGCCGCAGGGAAATCACAGACGAAGCGCCGGCCATCGGCGAGGTCGACGTAGTGCGCCCCCGCCTCGGCCGCCGCGTGGGCCGCCTTGTACGACTGCTGCTGGAACGGCCCGGCGGCGTGCACGACCAGCCCGATCTCCAGCTCCCTGAGGGTCCGCGCGAAGTCCGGCGAAGTGAAGTCGACGGCCACCGCACTGGAAGTGCCGCCAAGCGTGTCGGCCAGTTGCCGGGCCTGGTCGCGGTTGCGCCCGGCCACCAGCAGCTCGATGGTCAGATCGCCGGCGAGTGCGCGGCAAATGCGCGCGCCGAAGTTTCCATAGCCACCCAGAACCAGTGTTCTCATCGAGCCGCCGACCTCAGACGTTGTACCGGTTTGATCGTATCAACGAGCCCCCCGAGCCAGCCCATCAGAAACACGATCGCGAAATAGTTCTTCCGCGACGGAATGACAAATCTCAACCCGTCTGCGCCTGTCGACACATGCGCTCTGCCTTATGGGACCGCAACCAGCCAAGCACGCAGCGACGGTGCTCGGGTTGAATGGGGAATCAGACCGCCGGAGCGCAGCCACTGGGCTTGAAAACGCGCACAGTTGAAGCCGGGTTTCTTTCCAGGGCTCCACCCACACGCGTGGGACGCCTGGAGAACGACCCGCCGCAGTTGGGGCAGCGACCACCCAGCTTTGACTCAACGCACGTCGTGCAGAACGTGCACTCAAAGGAACAGATCCAGGCGTCCGTCGAATCTGGCGCCAGATCGATATCGCAGCACTCGCAGCCTGGACGCATCTGCAGCATGGCGGACTCCTGCCGTGGGGGTGCCAATTATCGCGCGGTCCAGCGCCTGAAGCCGATCCGCGAAGCAGCTTCGCCTTGAATGAGCTGTCAGGCCGCTGCCGCGCGCTGTGCTTGCGTTGGCCCGGAACGCCAGCCCAGGAGGCGGGCCGGCAGGAAAAGGATAGCCTGCAAGAGTGCGAACAGCGCAGAGAACGTGACGCCTACCAGACGGAATGGAAGGGAAAGCAGCCAGACAACCGGCCAGAGAACCAGCGCCAGAAGGGCTAGCGGCCAGCAAAGAACCAACAGGATGCACCAGGCAAAAAGGGCAATTACCGTCTTCATGTTCCAGCCTCCCTACGACTGACAGGAGGGAAAATGTTGCGACCGGGAAAGGCCAGGGGCAACCGGCATGCGACGTACTGGCCAGAATCCCGGACGAAGCCTTGGATACGGCGACGGAACCTGGTGCCTGTCCCGAGTCAAGCCGAGCTGCGAAGTTGCTTCGCCTTGGATGAACTGTCAGGTCCAGCCCCAAGGCAGAACGCGATGCCGGAAACGAGGCCAATGAACCCTGCAAGCAGTCCCTGGGATAGTTTTGTGAGCTCCCCTGAGACGAGCCAGACCAGCAGCATGTCAATGAGGACGCCAATCAAGGATGCGCCGACACAGACAGATGCCCAGTTGAGGAACTTCAGGGCGCGCAGCAGGAGAACAAAGGAAGCCCGACCAGAGTTGTTGCGAGGAATGAGATGGGCGTGGCCATTGCGAAGATCCCGCCCATTCCAATCAGCAGATTGGCGGGCGATGGCGCACGGGCCTGAGATATCAGCGCCATGAAGATGAGAGTGATCGGAACCACAAGTGAGGCGAACAGCACTCCGAGCCAGAGAGAGCGTTTGTGCTGGGGTTCACTCATAGGGTCCTAACGCCTGAGTTGAGCCAGGCCACGAAGCGGCCTCGGCTTGAATGAACTGTGCGCCCTCACCCTACTCAACTGGCTTGGGGCGCTTCTGAGCAAACTCTGTCTCCACAAGGTCAAGCCAAGCAACCACCCGATAGTGCTCCTCAGGTGCGACCTTCAGGAGTTCTTTTAGGGCCTGCTTGGCCTCAGAGAGCTCGCCAAGCTGGTAGTGCGCTTTTGCCAAAGCCCAGTGTGCCTCCGGTCGCCTTGGCTGCGTCGCCAGCCATTCGATCGCAGCGAACTTTGCGGCGGTGCTCTGGTCGGATGCGAGAAGTTCATCCAGCTCCGATTGCTTGGGTTGGCTGCGATTGCCGCGCCGATTCTCACGCATGACACTGATGATGTTGACCGACAGGAAAAAGAATATCGCCGTAATGGAGGCAACGCCGGCAGCAATGAACACCAGCAGCCACTTGATGGCGCTCAGTTCGCGAAGCACTGGCTCAAGGGATTCCAAAGTTCCACCTATGAGGGCTGAATGCCAGAGTGAAGCCGCACCGCGGGGCGGAGTCGGCTTGAATGAACTGTTAGGGCAATGCCCGCCAGTGGCTGGACACCGACGCTTTGGCAACTCGTCCATCCGATCCCAGCTCAAGCTGGACGAGCCAACCTTTGGTAATTAGCCATGACTCTCGTGTATCGACAAAGCACTCGATGATTCCGGCGCTCGGCGTGGTGCAGCCGAACGCCTTGGAAGGAAAGAGGAGTCGAGGATCTAGAGTCCTCCCAACGAGGTGCTGCCGAAGTCCGGCCTCCACTCTGTGTGGGTCTAGTTCCGCCGCCGCCTCCCAAGATGGAAAGAGGCCCGCAGAATTGGCCACAACCTGGGCCGAAGACAAGCAACCGCAAGCGGTCGGCGAAGTAAACAATGCGCTTACCCCGACCAGCACAGCCGTGGTTGTGGCTGAGATCGCTAACAGACCCTTCTGCATTGGCCAAACTACCTGATAGACGGACCCGTTGGTCCGGTTCTACGACTGACGCTACATGCCAACGAACAGGCTGTAACCCCCTGATGATGCGGACCTTATCACCCATCCAGGTCCCCAGATAGCTCTGGTGTCTGCTATCGGCCACAAGCGGCCATTCGACTACGCTTGAGCTAAGCCGCGCCGCGAAGCGGCGTCGGCTTGAGCGAGTTGCTATCCGGTGCTCGCGTTAGACGATTGAGCGAACAGCTGGAACCCACCGTACGCCATTCTTTTCGCATCAAAACCGGAATTGGATGAAGCGATCAACTCCGCCATCCTTGGGTCAGCCGCGACCTTCTCGTTCGCCAGATCACGTGCCTCACGAGAGCTAAAGACTACCCATCCAAACACGATGGTTTCCTGCTCCGTTGCAGCCAGGAGGTCAGTGAACGAGCGCGTTCCCTCCAATTTCAAATCGTCACCGACATATTCCCAGTAGTCGAGTGCGCCATGTTCCTTCCAGATCATTGCAGCCGCCTGGGCAAGACGCTTGTACTCGTTCAGGTGATCTAGCGGAATGGGGAAGACAAATCCGTCTATGTAGTGAGCCATATCTGCTCCTATAGCGGCAACTGGATCTCGTGCTTGTGCCGGATATCGCCAGAGTTGAGCCGAGCCGCAAAGCGGCTTCGGCTTGAATGAATTGTTAGGCCGCTAGCGCAGGACGAGCCAGCTGACCAACACGGCTCCGATGACCACGGCCACGCGTAGGAACCAGATGGAGTGAAGATACTCCGGTCCTTTGACCTCAGCCGACCATGCCTGGGAAAAAGCTTCACCGAAGGACTGGCGAGCAGCCTCAAGGCGAGATTGGCGCACCCCGATAGATCTTTGCAACTTGGACAACACGAGCAGTCCGACAAGCGCGACAGACCATGCTAGAACGACGAGCGCGACTCGCTCGATGCTAGTGATGGTAGGCCCAGCGAGTTGATCCACACCGATCAAGCCAGCCAACAACAGAAAGATGTAGTTGGTAACCGACCATTGTTGGGTTTTGAAGTAAGTCATGTCACTCACGGTGACTTGGTAGAGGAGCATTAGCTCTTCGCGGTTTTGGCCGGCACTACTGTCTGTCATAGAGGTCTAACGCCTGAGTTAAGCCGCACCGCGGAGCGGTGTCGGCTTGAATGAACTG
>JACZCZ010008070.1_pt1 | contig 10179 bp, 7 predicted proteins | sample 8641811 | NCBI WGS metagenome assembly JACZCZ01 (sample SAMN15324610, study PRJNA640507) | soil metagenome | isolation source: intercropping peanut in the first line | place: China: Luxin town, Laibin City, Guangxi Province | collected 2019-07-25 | depth 10cm m | reverse complement strand
TCGAGGATGTCGAGGTTCTGCCGCCGGATCATGTACAGCAGCAGGTCGAGCGGCCCTTCGAAGGCGTCGAGGAATACTTCCAGGGCCTGCGGCGGGATGTAGAGATCCTTGGGCAGTTGCGTAATGGCCTCGCCATTCACGATGGCGAATGGCATCTCCACCTGCTCGGGTGAATTGGGCTTGTCGGCGACCACCTCGGATTCCGAGTTGTCGACGACGACGCGCAGATCGGCCTTGGATTTCGCCATAGTTAGTCCACCCGCAAGTTCATGGCATGCCGCACGTCGTCCATCGTGGCGCGCGCCGCGTCGCGGGCCTTCTCCGCGCCTTCGGCGATGATGTTGCGCACCAGTTCCGGATTCTCCTCGAACTCCACCGCGCGTTTGCGGATGCCGCTGATCTCTTCCACGACCTTGTCGATGAGAGGCTTCTTGCATTCCAGGCAACCGATGCCGGCGGTGCGGCAGCCGTTCGCGGCCCAGGCGCGAGTTTCCTCGCTGGAGTAGATCTTGTGCAGGTCGAACACCGGACAGATGTCCGGATTGCCGGGGTCGGTGCGGCGCACACGCGCCGGGTCGGTCTGCATCTGCTTGAGTTTCTTCGCGACCTCGTCCGGGTCCTCGCGCAACCCGATGGTGTTGCCGTAGGACTTGGACATCTTGCGTCCATCGAGTCCCGGCACCTTGGGTGTGGTGGTGAGCAGCACCTGCGGCTCGGGCAGGATGCTGACGTTGCCGCCTTCCAGGTAGCCTAACAACCTCTCGCGGTCCGCCACCGTGAGGCGCGAATTGCTGGTCACGGTCTCGCGCGCCTTCTCGAGCGCCAGCTGGTCGCCGTTTTCCTGGAACTTCTTGCGCAGCTGCTTGTAGAGCCCGCTGGCGCGTCCGCCGAGCTGCTTGATGGCCTTCTCGACCTTGGCCTCGAAGTCCGGCTCGCGGCCGTAAAGATGGTTGAAGCGGCGCGCCACTTCGCGCGTGATCTCCACGTGCGCCACCTGGTCCTCGCCCACGGGCACATAGGCCGGCTTGTAGAGCAGGATGTCCGCGGTCTGCAGCAGCGGGTAACCGAGGAAGCCGTAAGTCGCGAGATCTTTTTCCTTCAACGCTTCCTGCTGGTCCTTGTAGCTCGGCACGCGCTCGAGCCAGCCCAGCGGCGTCACCATCGACAGCAGCAGGTGCAGCTCCGCGTGCTCGGGCACGTGCGATTGCACGAACAGCGTGGACACCCCGGGATTGAGACCCGCGGCCAGCCAGTCGATGAGCATCTCGCGGATGAATTTCGGCAGCTGCTTGGTGTCTTCGTATCCGGTGGTGAGCATGTGCCAGTCGGCCACGAAGAAGTAGCACTCGTACTGGTACTGGAGGTCCACCCAGTTCTTGAGCGCGCCGTGGTAGTTGCCGAGGTGCAACTGACCGGTCGGGCGCATGCCGGAAAGGACTCGTTTTGCTTGCGGATGGCTGCTCACGGAAGCGGCGGAGTATAAGCGGTGCCGCGCGCTAAATCCCCAGCGTTTCCAGTGCTCCGCGACCAATCCTTGTTACGGCGGGCGGCGATACGGCGAGATCGACGACGGTCGTGGGCTCGATGCCGCAATGGCCGCCATCGAGCACGCAATCCACTTGATGCTCGAGCCGGTTTCTGATCTCGCGACCGTCGGTCAGCGGCATGTCGTCACCGGGCAGCAGCAAGGTGGAACTCATGATGGGTTCGCCGAGTTCCGCGAGCAGCAGTCGCGGCACTTCGTGATCGGGCACGCGGATGCCGATGGTGCGTCGTTTGTCGTGCTGCAGCCGCCGCGGCGTCTCCTTGGTGGCGGGCAGCAGGAAGGTGTACGGTCCCGGCGTCGCCGTCTTGAGCATGCGGAACTGCCAGGTTTCCACCTTGGCATATTTCGCGATTTCCGCGAGGTCGCGGCATACCAGCGTGAAGTGATGATGCCGGTCGGCCTCACGGATGCGACGGATGCGTTCCAGTGCGTCCTTGTCGCCAATGTGGCAACCCAGCGCATAGCAGGAATCCGTCGGGTACACGATCAGCCCTCCCGAGCGCAGGATTTCGGCCGCGCGCCGGATGAGGCGCAGCTGCGGGTTCTGGGGATGTAGCTCGAAGTATTGACTCACGTGGGCCGCCAGACTTGGCGCGGGCGGGCCGCTATCATACGCGGCCCCTGCCGTCCGCCCGACTCCAACAGACAGAATCACCGCATGGAAACGTTGATCGAACTTGCCCCACTGATCGCGTTCTTCGTGACCTACAAATGGTTCGGCGGCATCTACCCGGCCACCGCCGTGCTCATGGTCGCAATGCTGCTGTTGCTGGCCTGGGACTGGCTGCGAACGCGCAAGCTGCCGCAGATGCACCTGATCAGCGCCATCCTGGTCTGGGTGTTCGGCATCGCCACGCTGCTGCTTCGTGACGTCCGTTTCATCCAGTGGAAGGCCACGGTTTTCTACTGGCTGGTGGCGCTGGCCATCGGCGGCACGGTGTGGATCGGCAAGATGACGTTGCTCGAACGTCTGCTCGGCAAGGGCCTGCCCGAGGAGGTCAAGGTTCCGCCTGCGCGGTGGCGAAATCTCTCGCTGGTCGCGGCGGCGTTCTATGCCGCATTGGGTGCCCTCAATCTCTGGGTGGCTTACAACATGAGCGAGGAAACCTGGGTGACGTTCAAGACCTGGGTGGTGGTGCCTCTGCTCTTCGTGTTCACCGCGGTGCTGATCTTCTGGATCCTGCGCGGGGGCGAGACTCGGGAGGCTTCTCGATGAGCAGGGAGCAAAGACTGCGTGTCGCGCTGGAAGCGGCGCTGGCGCCCACTCACCTCGACATCCGGGATGACAGCGCGAAACATGCCGGCCATGCCGGCGCGCGCGAAGGCGGACATTTTCACGTCACCATCACCTCGCCGGCCTTCGCCGGCCGCAGCGCGGTGGAGAGGCACCGGATGGTCTATGCTGCCGCCGCCGAACTGATGGGCCGGGACATCCATGCGTTGTCGATCGACGCGCGCGACACGCCCAAAGACGTTGAATAGAAAATCGTCTGAAGAACGTTCTTCAACTAATTGAGAGATCAAATGAAAAGCACCCGTATCCTGGCCACCTGCATGGCCCTGGCGCTCGCTGCCTGTGGAAAGCAGGCCGAGAAACCGGCAGCCGATGCCGCGCCGGCATCGCCGCCCGCGGTCACCGTGAACGGCAAGGCCATCAGCCAGAAGACCTTCGAGTTCTACGCCAGCACGTTGGCGCGCAAGCCTTACGCCGAGATCTCGCCCGAAGATCGCGAACAGATCCGCGAGAACCTGGTGCGCCTGGAGCTGTTCGCGCAGGAAGCCGAGAAGAACGGGATTGCGAAGGACCCCGAGGTTGCATCCGCCATCGAGATCTCGCGGCTGCAGATCATCCAGAATGCCACCGCGCAGAAGCTGGCCAAGGACACCGTACCCACCGAAGCCGAGCTGCGCGCTGAATACGATGCGCAGCTTGCGTCCATGCCCCTGGTCGAACTGCGCGCCCGCCACATCGTCGTGAGCGGCGAGGACGTGGCGCAGAAGGTCATCGACCGCATCAAGGGCGGCGCCGACTTCGCCGCGCTCGCCAAGCAGATGTCGACTCACAAGGAATCGGCGCGCAACGGCGGCGAGCTGGGCTGGTTCCCTCCGAATGCCATGGGCCCGGAGTTCGGCAATGCCGTGGGCATGCTCAAGAAGGGCGAGGTCACGCCCCGCCCCGTGCAGACACGCATGGGCTGGCACGTGGTGCAGCTCGAGGACACCCGCGACAGCCAGCCCCCGCCGTTCGACCAGGTGCGCGAACAGCTGAGCAAGTTCGTGCTCACGAAGAAGCTCACCAGGTCGTCGGATGAAATGCTCAAGGCGGCGAAGGTCGAGCCGGCACTGACCACCGAGTCGGCCAAGGCGCTGAATGCAGCTCCAGCCGCGGCACCGGCAGCTCCGGCTGCGGCCCCGGCCGCCGCCCCAGCGGATAGTGCCGCGCCGGCGCCGGCCACCGAAGCGCCGAAGTCGAACTAGTTCGAACTTGCGACGGCCGCCGCGGGTTCAGGCCTGCGGCGGCCGTTTCGTTTTCAGGATCTGGTCGAGCGCCGCTTCGTCGAGTATGGCGACACCCAGCGACTCGGCCTTGGCCAGCTTGGAACCCGCATCCGCGCCGACCACGAGATAACTCGTCTTCTTGGATACGCTGCCGGAAACCTTGGCACCAAGCTCGCGCAGCGCGTCCTCGGCGGCATCACGCTGCAGGCCGGACAATGTGCCCGTGATCACGAAGGTGAGACCGTTGAGCGGCAGCGCCTCGGCGCGCGTCGGTTCCTGTTCTTTCCAGGTCACGCCCGCGGCGCGCAGGCGCCGGATCACGTCCCGCGCGGCGGGACTCGCGAAGAACTTCGCCACCTCGGCCGACACGATGGGTCCGACGTCCGGCGTTTCCTCTATCTTCTCCGCTGTCGCGGACATGAGCTCGTCCAACTTGCCGAACTGTTCGGCGAGCGCACGCGCCGTGGATTCACCCACCTGCGGAATGCCGAGCCCGAACAACAACCGCGGCAGCGTCGTATTCCGGCTCTTCGCGATGGCATCGACCACGTTCTTTGCGGACTTCTCGCCCATGCGCTCGCGTTCGGCCAGCTCCGCCGCATTCAGATCGTAGAGATCGGCAGGCGAACTGACGGAGCCGTCCTCGACGAGTTGCTCGATGAGCTTCTCGCCCAGTCCTTCGATGTCCAGCGCGCGCCGGCCGGCGAAGTGCATGATCCATTCGGCGCGTTGCGCACGGCACTTGAGCACACCACCCGTGCACTTGTAGACGGCCTGGTCTTCTTCGCGCACCACGGGCGACTGGCACACCGGGCATACGGACGGCATGACGATGTCGCGCGCGTTTTCCGGGCGCTTTTCGGGTAGATAGCGCACCACTTCCGGTATGACATCGCCGGCGCGACGAACCACCACGGTGTCGCCGATCCTGAAACCCTTGCGCGCCACCTCGTCCATGTTGTGCAGCGTGGCGTTGCTCACGGTGACGCCGCCGACGAACACCGGCTTGAGTTTGGCGGCCGGCGTGAGCGCACCCGTGCGCCCCACGTTGAAGATGACGTCCTCGAGCACCGTCATCTCCTCGTCGGCCGGGAACTTGTGCGCCAGCGCCCAGCGCGGTGCGCGCGACGCGAACCCCAGCTTCTCCTGGTCAGCGCGCCGGTCCACCTTGTAGACCACGCCGTCGATCTGGAACGGCAGCTTGAGCCGGCGCTCGCCGATGTCACGGTAGTAATCGAGACAGCCTTCCACGCCCCGCACCTTGCGGTTCTCGGTGCCGGTCCGCAGCCCGAAACCATTAAGCCAGCTGGCGAGTTCGCTGTGGCGCTCGGGTACGGCACCGCCCTCCACCACGCCGAGCTCGTAGAAATTGAGATCCAGCGGCCGCTGCGCGGTGATGCGCGGGTCGAGCTGGCGCAAACTACCCGACGCCGCGTTGCGCGGGTTCACGTAGGTCTTGTCGCCGCGCGCCGCGGCGTCGGCATTCATCTTCTCGAAGCCCTTGTAGGGCAGGAACACTTCGCCGCGCACTTCCAGCAGCGCCGGCGGTTTGCCGCGCAGCTTGCGCGGCACCGAGCGGATGGTGGCGACGTTGGCGGTCACGTCTTCACCGGTGACGCCATCACCACGCGTGGCGGCGCGAACGTATACGCCATCGCGGAACAGCACGGAGATGGCCAGGCCGTCGAGCTTGGGCGTCGCGGAATAATCGATGGGACCTTCGGTGCCCAGTCTCTCGCGGACCTTGCGGTCGAAACCGCGCAGGTCTTCCTCGCTGAACCCGTTGTCGAGCGACAGCATCGGAACGAGGTGCTGCACCTCGCCGAATTCCGAGGCCGCGGCGCCCGACACGCGTTGCGTGGGCGAATCCGGCGTCACGAGTTCGGGGTGCGCTGCTTCGATGTCGCGCAGCTCCTTCATGAGCCGGTCGTATTCGGCGTCAGGCACCGAGGGCTCGTTCAGCACGTAGTAGCGGTAGTCGTGTTGATCGAGCTTGTCGCGCAGCTCGGCGGCGCGCTGCGTGGCCTTCGAGTTCGCCATGGCCTGGAGATCAGCCCTGGCCGGCTTGCGGCGAACCCGGATTCTCGAGTGACTGGCGCAGGCGCGTGATTCGCTCGGCCGTGAGTTCCTGGCCATGCTGGTCGGTGATCAAACCACCCAGGCGTTCGGCGAGTTGACGGGCGGCGTGCACCAGTTCCTCGAAGACTTCGCGTTCCGGCGCGGGCCCGGGCAACACGGCGAAAAGGTTGAGACCCGAGAACCTCTGCGAATCCATGATGGACGGATCGAAGGTACCGGGCTGCGCCAGCGCCGCCGCCGACAGCAAGACCCTTCCCTGCTCATCCGGTAGATGGAAGATGTCCATCGGGCCGTGCCAGAAACCGCAGCCGCTGAAAGCCTGGCGCAACGATCGACCGGGGAATCGTGGCTCCCCCTTGGGAACCACGCGCAGGGTGACGATGCGCCGCTCACCTTCGGAGGGCCACGCGAGCGTGAGCTTGGGCGCGCCGACGGTGGGCACGTGCTCGGGGACCACGCGCGCTGCCGAGATCTCATCGTCCTGGCCCAGGTAGGGCTCCGCGCGGCCGATCTCGACGCGAGGCTTCACATCGGGACGATCCGCGGTCGCATCGTGCGAAACGTCCACCGCGACTTCATCCGAGATGGAAATACCCAGCGCGCGGCGCGTGCCCGATTCCGAAGTGCTGGCCAGCTCGATGACGGGCAACGATTCCTGCGGAGCCATGCGTGCTTCACGCACGACATTGATCTCGGGCAACGACTTCAGCTCGTTGCGCTCCTGGCGCTCGATGGGGCGCGGCGGTTCGGGCGCCGAATCGTCCCGCGAGGCGTAGACCGTCGCGGGTCTCTGGCCGCGCGACCGCCACCACTCGAACCCGGCGATCCCGGCGACGAACAGCACGCCGACCACGAGCAGGATGATGCGCAGTTCGGGCATTGCCTCGTGAGCCTCAGGCCGTCGCCATGCGCACCGCTTCCTCGACGTCCACCGACACGAGGCGCGAGCAACCCGGCTCCGTCATGGTGACGCCCAGCAACTGCGAGGCGAGTTCCATGGTCGCCTTGTTGTGCGTGATGAAGATGAACTGCACCTGCTGCGACATCTCCTTGACGATGTCGCAGAACCGGCCGACGTTATGCTCGTCGAGCGGCGCGTCCACTTCGTCGAGCAGGCAGAACGGCGCGGGATTCAGGTCGAAGATCGAGAACACCAGCGCCACCGCGGTCAGCGCCTTTTCGCCACCCGACAGCTGGTGAATGCTGCTGTTGCGTTTGCCCGGCGGACGCGCCATGACAGCCACGCCAGCGGCCAGCACGTCTTCGCCCACGAGTTCCAGGTAGGCGTGACCGCCACCGAACAGCTTGGGGAACTTGGCCTTGAGACCGTCGTTGATGCGGTTGAAGGTGTCCTCGAAACGCGTGCGCGTCTCCTTGTCGATCTTCGCCATCGCCTCTTCGAGCGTGGCCAGTGCCGAAGTGACGTCGGCAAACTGGCGATCGAGGTATTCCTTGCGCTCCGAGCATTCCTTGAGCTCGTCGATGGCGGCGAGATTCACCTGGCCGAGCTTCTCGAGATCGGCGCGCGTGCCCGCGAGAGATTCTTCCCAGGCCGGCACGGCGGCGTCGTCCGCGAGCCCGGCGAGGATTTCCGGTAGTTCGAAGCGCGTGGCCGCGAACTGCTCGACCAGGCCCTCGCGACGCACACGGGACTCCTGCGCGACCAGGCGCGCCTGTTCCATGGCCTCGCGCGCGCCGTTCACACGTGTTTCGGCATCGAGTCGCTTCTCGTCGAGCGATCGCAACGCGCCATCGGCCTCTTCGAGCGCACGGCGCTCGGTGGCGAGTTCGGACTCGATCTCGAGCCGGCGCGCGAGGAAGTCCTTGAGCTTGCCTTCGAGTTCCACGATCGGCAGGTCGCCGTCCGCCAGCGCGGACTCCAGCTCCTGCGAACGCGAATGCGTCTGCGTGCGCTGATCGGCCATGCGCTTGAGGCCGATGGACACGGAGGATTCGCTCGAACGACGCGACTCGATGCGGATGAGCAGGTCGCGGCTGGCGAGCTGCGCCGACTGCCAGCGTTCGCGCGCCGATTGCACGGCCTCGCGGCGGCCCTCGCGCTCGCTCTCGAGATCCGCACGGCGCGAATCGAGCGCGTCCAGGGCAACCAGGCCGCGGTCGAGTTCGGCGCGCGCACGCGCCAGCGCGTCCTGGCCGATGCCGACTTCACGCGTGACCTCGGCCGCCTCTTCTTCGAGGCGCTCGCGGCGCACCGTGGATTCCTGCGAGCGGGCGCGTTCGCCCTCGAGCTGGCCCAGCAGATCGGCATGGAAACGATGCGCGCCCTGGATGGTGCTCTGGGCCTGGTCGCGCTCGCGCTCCGCGGCCGCGAGTTCTTCACGACAGGTGGCCAGGCGCGCCTCTGCCGCCTGCACGTTTTCCTCGCTGGCGGTGAGTTCCACGCGCAACTGCTTGACGCGCTGCTCGCGCTCCAGCACGCCGGAGTGCGGATCGCCGCCGCGATTGACGCGCAGCCAGTCGCGGCCCAGCCACTCGCCGGTGCGCGTGATGACGGATTCGTCGTGAGCCAGCTCGCGACGGATGGTCAGAGCTTCGCTCAGCGTCTCGGCGAGACGTACGCGCGACAGCAGGCGCACGATGGCCCCCGGTCCGCTGACCACGCCGGACAACATGTTGGGTGTGCCGTCGGCATCGACATGTCCGCCGGCCTGCAGCAGCGACACGCGGCCCACGGGGAGCGAGGGCAGCACGTCTGCGACTTGATCGAGTTCATCGACGCACAGCGCCTCGAGGTAATCGCCGAGCGCCGTTTCCACGGCACGCTCCCAACCACCCTGCACCGACAGCTGCGCCGCCAGTCGCGGCTGCTTGCCAAGACCGGAACTGTTGAGCCACTCCGCCGTGCGCGAATCGCCGCGCTGCAAGGCGGCCTTCTGCAGTGCCTCGAGCGACACCACTTCGGCGCGACGCTTTTCGCGATCCGCGCGCCCTTGTTCCAGCGCGCTCTCGGCCTCGAACTGCGCGGCGCGCAGTTTCTGCGAGCGATCGAGCGCAGCGTTCAACGCGCGCGAGAGTTCGTCGGCGGTGCTGCGTGCGACGGATTCCTTCTCGGCCAGCTGCGCCAGCAGCGCCGAGGATTCCTGCGCCATGAGCGCTTCACGTTCGACAGCCAGGCGGTCGGCCTGCGTCGCGAGGCGGCGCAGCTGGTTCTCGAGCTGCTCGATGCGTGCGCGCTCCACCTGCGTGGTCTGGTGCGCGGCGCCCTGCTCGCGGTTGAAACCTTCCCAGCGCTGCTGCCAGTCCGACAGCTGCTGCTCGGCCGACGACAAGTCTTCGTTGAGTGACGTCTCGGCCAATTGCGCGCGCTCGAGCTCGGGAGCGAGCTGGGCGATCTCCACGCGCAACGACTCGATCTGCCGCTCGTCGCGTGAAATATGGCTCTCGAGTTCGGCGAGGGTGGCGCGCGCTTGCGCGAGCTCATTGCGCTGCTGCTCGCGCAGTTCGCGCGTGTGCGCGATGGAACTCTCGGCGCGGCTGATCTCCGCGCCGATCTCGTAGTAACGCGCCTGCACCCCGTTCACGCGCTCGGATTGTTCATGCTGGTAGACGCGCTGCGTCTCGATGGCGGCCTCGGCGGCGCGCTGGTCGGCCAGCGCCTGCTGCATGCGCAGCTCGCATTCGCGCACCGCGCTGTCCTGCACCTCGGCGCCGGAGTCGATCTCGCGCAGGCGCAGGGCCAGCAGTTCGGCCGTCAGGCGGCGTTCGGTTTCCTTGAGCGCCTGGTAGCGGCGCGCCGCGGCGGCCTGGCGTTGCAGGTGGCGGATCTGCTTGTCGACTTCGTCGCGCACGTCCTGCAGGCGCTCGAGGTTTTCGCGCGTGTCGGAGATGCGCGCCTCGGTCTCCTTGCGGCGTTCCTTGTAACGCGAGATGCCGGCAGCCTCCTCGACGAACATGCGCATGTCGTCGGCCTTGGCCTCGATGACACGCGAGATCATGCCCTGCTCGATGATGGCGTAGCTGCGCGAACCCAGGCCGGTACCCAGGAACAGCTGCGTGATGTCCTTGCGGCGGCAGCGCGCGCCATTGAGGAAATA
>JACZCZ010015398.1_pt1 | contig 10196 bp, 5 predicted proteins | sample 8641811 | NCBI WGS metagenome assembly JACZCZ01 (sample SAMN15324610, study PRJNA640507) | soil metagenome | isolation source: intercropping peanut in the first line | place: China: Luxin town, Laibin City, Guangxi Province | collected 2019-07-25 | depth 10cm m | reverse complement strand
GATCAGATCCTCGAGCGCGGCGACACTTATTTCTGGTTGATGTATGAAGTAGAAGCTGATGAAGCCGATCTGGTTTATCCATATCCTCAGGCTGATGCTACGTTTGAAACAGTAACCGTTAATGGTGTGGAACATGAAACTGATGTTCCATCCACAGAAGGCTCACATGCTGTTGTGCCAACCATTGCACCGAATGATGCATATGCAAACGCCATCGAGATAACTCCCGGCGTCTCTACTCAGAGATATGGATCCTACAACTACAAAGCGACATTCGAACCCAACACCGATTTTGAAAAACTCGCTTACTGTGCTACACCTATTTACGGATCAGCAATGGATGGTTCCAATTCAGTTTGGTGGCACTTCAAGGCACCGAGTGATGGATTTATTACTGTCGATCTTTCTTTGTGTGACTTCAATACGCTCCTGCTCATTCAGGATGAGAACCATGATCAACTTGCGTGTAATAAGGACATCGATCAGGAAGCATTCGTGTTTCAATCGAAGATCACAAACTTTGAAGTGAGGAGCGGAAAAGATTATTACATCAGAGTTACTGGTGAAGGACAATATCCGGGTGACGTCAACGCAGCCAGCGGTGTTGTGCATATGGATTTCTCATTCAGCGTTCCTCTTGGTGTTGATGACGGAAACGATCAGCAGCTTTTGTCACTCTATCCCAATCCCGCATCAACCGTTGCTTATGCTGATGTAGCACTCAAGACACCCGCGAACATCACGATTGAAGTGATCGACATGATCGGTCGTGTAGTGCGTGCCAACAATCTTGGGGTGCTACCAGCTGGAAAGCACCACGGACTTCCGGTAGAAATCTCTGATCTGCCATCCGGATCTTATCTCATCAGGATACAGGGAAGACAAACCACCAACACGAAGAAACTTATTGTACTTAAAAAATAAAGTCGTTGCACGATAACACTATGCAAACAACAGAGCCAGAAGAACGCAAATGGTACCTCGCTGCAAGATCACTCACGGATACACTCACATCTGAAGAAACCGAAGAGTGGGAACAGATCATGCAAGATCAGAGGTTTCGTGATCAGTTTGAGCGTATTAAAAAATATTGGAATGATTCTGAGAAGTTGCCCTATCTGGCGATCAGCACAGAGGCTGATTGGCAGCAGGTAGCAGGAAAGATCCGCTCGTTGAAACCAGAGAAAGAACGTAGCCTGTTCCCGGCCGTGCTGAAGTATGCAGCGGCGATCGCGGTAGTTGTTGCTGCGTCTTTTTTAGTATGGAAAATGACGTTGCAGTCAGATGATACACTCACCATCACAAAGATCGAAGCACCAAAAGGAGCACGCACCTCGATCACGCTGCCGGATAGTTCTCATGTATGGTTGAATGCCGAGAGTTACATCATGTTCGACCAACAGTTTGGTAAGGATCACAGGAACCTCACACTTGAAGGTGAAGCTTTCTTTGATGTAACGAAGGATGACGTCCCGTTCAAAGTTCACACCCGGTCATATGATATCGCTGTACTCGGAACAGCATTCAATGTAAAGGCTTATCCCGATGACTACATCTCCACAACTACGCTCGTGCATGGATCACTGAAAGTAACAAGGAATGTAAGAGGCAAGACCGAAGAATTCCTTCTTCATCCTAATGAAAAGATCGTATTGCTCGGCGACACAGCAGAACGCATTAATAACACCATCACCCTCGAGAAGAATATCGACGCTGCAGCTGAAGCAGATTGGAAAGACGGCTGGCTTACTGTGCGTGGAGAGTCACTTGAAGATCTGTCCAAGAAGATCGAACGTCTCTACAACGTGAAGATCGAGTTCCAGGATGAGAACATGAAATCGTATCGCTACAGCGGACGCATCCAGCAGTTTAGTCTGGAGCAAGACATGAACGCGTTAGCATTGACATCACCAGTCCGATTCGAGATCCACGAAAAGCAGGTAAAGCTCAGCATCGACGAATCGGCAAAAGCCAAGTACAACTATTGAAAGCTTGTAAGCCTATAAGCCTATAAGCTTATAAGCTAACACAGACACGTTTAACAAGACAACATTACAATATGACTGATCACTACTTCTGAAATACCAAATGTTCCAAAAAGACGGGACCATCCGATGCGCTAACATCAAATGATCCCTGAGACGGACAACATCTGTGCGACCTGTGAGGGCGAGCAACAAACTATTCATCCAATCCTAACCGAATTCTATGAAAAATTCAGGATACGGCCAACGTCTGCGCTGGTCAGTATTGATTAAAACAGCATTGATCATGAAAATCTGGCTTTTATTAATGATCCCAGTCGGCATAGCGATCGCCGGAGACGTGCACGCCCAGCGTGTCAGTGTTTCGTTGAAGGACGTCACGATCCGGGAAGCATTACACGCCGTGGAGCGGGAAAGTGGTTATTCTTTCTTCTACAACGATTCATTCGAGGATCTCTCGCGAAAGGTATCGATCGATGCAAAGGATCAATTGCTGAATGATGTGATCAATACCATGCTGAATGGTACTTCACTCACACACAAATTCCTCGATGGAAAACTCATTGTGATCGTGCTCAAGGAAACTTCAAGGGTCGTACAGGTAAAAGGAAAAGTAACCTCATCCGATAACAAAGAACCATTGCCCGGCGTGAGTGTCTCTATCAAGGGAACTGCGCGAGGAACGATCACAGACTCGAACGGAGATTATACCATCGATGCAGAACCAGGAGTAATACTTGTGTTTTCATTCGTCGGTTATCTTTCAACGGAAGTTACAGTCGCACAAGCAACCGTGATCAACATCGATCTGCAGGTGGATACAAAGATGCTTGGAGAAGTCACTGTTGTATCAACTGGCTATCAGGAACTCGATAAAAGATTGTTCACAGGCTCCGCGGTGATGCTCGATTCAAAAGATTTTAAAACAGAAGGCACAACCGATCTAAGCCGCATGTTACAAGGACGTGCTGCCGGTGTCTCAGTGCAAAATGTATCCGGCACATTTGGTGCGGCGCCTAAGATCAGAGTTCGTGGTGCTACGTCGATCACGGGTGACAACAAACCATTGTGGGTTGTCGATAATGTGGTGCTTGAAGATGTTGTGAATATCTCTGCGGAACAACTTACAACCGGTGATCCTAATACGCTCATCGGGTCTTCTGTCGCGGGACTCAACGCAGACGATATCGAAAGCATTACGGTTCTGAAAGATGCATCAGCAACAGCATTGTATGGCGCACGCGCGAAAGATGGTGTTATTGTTATCAAGACAAAACGTGGACGTATCGGTAAGCCTCAGATCAGTTATACCGGAAATTTTTCAACTTATCTCAAACCAACTTACAACGATTTCAATATCCTGAATTCATCGGATCAGATGTCGGTGTATGCCGAAATGGAAAGAAAAGGATTGTTGAATCATTCCGTGATGTCAATGTTGCCTAACGGCGGCGTTTACAAGAAGATGTATGATATCATCAATGATTCCTACAATGAAGACACCGATAGCTACGAACTTCTCAACACTCCGGAAGAACGTCGTGCGTATCTCCAGCGATACGCTCTTGCTAACACCGACTGGTTTGATGTGCTCTTTAAGAATTCCTTCGTTCAGGAACATTCGCTTGGTGTTTCAACCGGAACAGATATTTCTCAATTATATTTTTCCGCAAGCTATTACAACGACAATGGATGGACCATCGCCGACAATGTTGATCGCTATACATTGAATGCACGTGGTACATTTAAAATTTCAGATAAAGTGAGTTTCGGTCTTACGGCAAACGGATCATCCCGCACACAACGCGTTCCCGGAACGGTAAGGCGTGAAGTGAATGTAGTTGAAGGAAGATACGATCGTGATTTCGATATCAACCCGTTCAGCTATTCACTGAACACAAGTCGTGTGCTCACAGCTTACGATGAGAATGGAAATCCGGAATACTTTACCAGGAATTATGCGCCGTTCAATATCATGAAAGAGGTCGCGACGAATTACATCGATCTCAATCTTCTTGATCTTCGTCTGCAGGGAGATTTTAATTATCAGGTAACGAAAGCACTTAAGTATTCTTTCGTTGGTGCAGTGCGTGATGTGCGTACAACTACCGAACACAAAGTAGAAGAAGAATCCAACATGGCTGAAGCGTATCGTGCTGATAACACTCAGGTGATTCGCGGGAACAACAAGTTCCTCTACTGGAATCCTGACTTTCCTAACCTTGATCCAGTCGTTGTTCTCCCTGAAGGAGGATTTTATAATCGCTCCGATGATCAGATGCGCAGTTACTATCTGAAGAATCAATTTGACTGGAATCATACATTCGGAAGCAATCATCATGTGATGCTCATTGCAGGCCAGGAGATCAGAATGGTTGATCGACAAAATTCATACGCGAATGGTTATGGATATCAATTCAACAAGGGTGGACTTGCATTCACTGACTATTTAATCGTGAAGCAACTACTCGAGGGCAACTTCAATTACTTCGGCATGGGATATACGCGTGAACGTTACGCGAGCTTCTATGCAGGAGCGAATTACTCATGGAAAGACAAATACATCCTTAACGCCACCATTCGTGAAGACGGATCAAATCGTCTTGGTGAAGCACGTACCGCAAGATGGATCCCAACATGGAATGTGAGTGGCGCCTGGAACATCGATACAGAGCCATTCATGGAGAATATCCACACGTTCGACTTCCTCACCCTTAAAGCTGGCTATGGCCTTACGGCGAATGTTGGTAATGCTACGAACTCATCAGTTGTTTATCGCAGCAGTAACACACAACGTCCCCATCTCGACGAAACAGAAGCACAGATCATTATCGATGGTTTGGAAAATCAGGATCTCACATGGGAAAAACAATATGAGTTGAACATCGGTGTAAGTACTGGCTTTTTCAAGAAGGTCACCGTTATGTTCGACTACTACAAGCGAGATCACTTCGATCTGATCAGCGTGATCAAAACATCCGGTATTGGTGGTGAACCTTATAAAGCCATCAACTATGCAGATATGAAATCGCATGGCGTTGATCTTACAGTTGGTGCTACACTTTACAACCGTGGAAAGTTTAACTGGACCACGAACTATGTTTTCAGTTACAACAAGAGCAGGATCACAAACCTGAAAAATCTTCCGCGTATTTACAATCTTGTCTTTCAGGATGGCGGTGCGCAGCAAGGTTATCCGGTCCGTGGATTGTTCTCGATCGATTACCAGGGTCTCGATCCTAACACCGGCATTCCAAAGTTTATCGATCATGATGGGAACCTCACTTCAAATGTTTACTTACAAAGTTTGAATACGCAGTATCTCAAGTATGAGGGACCTGTTGATCCAACTTACACCGGCGGACTTTCGAACACGCTCAGTTATAAAAATTTCTCCTTGAATGTTTTCTTCACGTATCAGGGAGGAAACAAGATCAGACTCGATCCTGCTTTCAAAAGCTCGTACTCCGATCTCGATGCCATGCCGAGAGAGTTTCTCGATCGCTGGGTAATTCCCGGAGATGAACAATACACGAACATCCCCTCAATTCCAGACCTGACCAATCTGGCTGGCTTGGGAGAAACATATCCTTACAACTCCTATAACTACTCCAGTGCCCGTGTCGCTGACGGTTCTTTTATAAGAATGAGAACGATCGCGCTCTCCTACAACCTTCCTGAGAGAACGATCGGAACTACACCATTCAATGCTGCGTCGATCAGCATCACCGGAACGAATCTCTGGCTGCTGTATTCCGATAAAAAATTATTGGGACAAGATCCCGAATTCTTTTCATCGGGTGGTGTAGCGCTTCCGGTGCCAAAACAAATTACACTCTCAGTAAAACTTAGTCTGTAAGAAATGAATGATCTGAAAAACAATAATGCGATGAAGAAGAGTCTGACCATGATCATTGTTGCAGCAAGCTTGTTGTCTGCGTGCAACGACTTCCTTTCAGAAGTGCCCGACAATCGCGCGAAGATCGACTCGAAAGAGAAGATTGCTGAGCTTTTGGTAACTGCTTATCCCGAGGGGAACTACATTCCATTTTGTGAGGCGATGTCGGATAATGTGGAAGATAATTTCGGTGGCAGTCAGGATGTGACAAATGCTGATCCATATTTCTGGCGTGATGGTGCAGCGACGTGGCAGGATTCACCGGAGAATTATTGGAACAACTGCTATTCAGCGATTGCTGCGGCGAATCATGCGTTGCGAGCAATTGCGGAAGGTAACATTCCCGAAGATCTTTCTGCGCAGAAAGGTGAAGCGCTCGTCGCAAGGGCTTATTCTCATTTCATGTTGGTAAGTCTTTTTTCAAAGATGTATGATCCAACATCCGCACACAGAGACCTGGGAATTCCTTACGTAACAGAGCCAGAGACAGTATCGCTCAAAACTTACGAAAGGCACACAGTAAAGTATGTTTATGAAATGATTGAGAAAGATCTCGTCGAAGGACTTCCATTGATCAGCGATCAGAGTTATGGTGGTGATGGGAATAATGCTTCGAACATCGCGAGGTTCCATTTCAATCGCAATGCTGCTCATGCATTTGCTTCACGCTTCTACTTGTATAAGCGCGACTATGAAAAAGTGATCGAACACTCGAACATCGTGCTCAATGGAGCAAACCTGCCTTCGACACTTCGTCCATGGACAACAACATACAAAAGTTATACTACGAACGAACTTGCTCTCGCCTACACGCGCGCAACTGAAAAAGCTAACCTGCTCTTATGCGAGACAGCTTCGGGATGGGGCACTTCCTTCAATCGCATGCGCTATTCAACTGGTGCAAATCGAATCAGTGAGATGTTGTATGAATTCAACCCGACGTATGACTATTACGCGTATTCATCTTACTACACAAACACAGGTATCTACTTCATTCACAAATTCAGAGAACACTTCGTACGGATCGGAACAAATGCAACCACCGGATATTCATACACAATCATCCCGCTGCTCACACAGGAAGAAGTTCTCTTGAATCGCGCGGAAGCGTATGCGATGACGATCCAGCTTCATGAAGCACTCGCCGAGATGAATAAGTTCATCAGCACCCGCGTTATGAATTATGATCCTGAAATACACAACGTCACGTTCAACCGGCTTTACAATCTCTATCGTGAGAATGACAATAAAAAGGCTATCGTTCGAGGTATCCTTGAACTTCGAAGAGTAGAATTCCTCCACGAAGGGCTTCGGTGGTTTGATATTCTTCGTCATGATATTCCAGTGGTTCACACAACTACGGACGGTGAAGTTCATACGCTAGTTCCCGGTGATCTTCGCCGGACATTGCAGATACCGGCAGAAGCAATTTCAATCGGAGGCTTACAACCCAATCCACGTTAATCATTCGAGACTATGCAGTTCAGAAAATATTTGATCATGACCGCCATCATCCTTGCAGCAACTGCATGCGATGATCCATACAACGATGCAGTGAAAGACACTGAATACGTGACGAATGATCCGAAGTTCCCTCCTACTCCACTAGACAATTGGCTGCTGTACAATTTCACACAACCATTCAACATCGAAGTGAAGTATCGTTGGGATGCATCAGAAGCAGATCTTTATCGGACACTTGTACCACCGAAGGTTACGCAGGTCCAACCTTTAATGGAAGTAGTGAAGAGCGTCTGGATCGATCCCTATGATCAACTCGCCGGCGGTTCGTTCATCAAAACATACTGCCCGAAACAATTTCTTCTCATTGGAAGCGCGCGGTATAATATTGATGGCACGTTCACACTTGGAACGGCAGAAGGTGGACGCAAGGTTGTACTCTATGTTGTGAATGACTTTGTACCTGAAGATCGCAGTGCGCTCAAGACAATGTTACATATCGTGCACCATGAGTTCGGTCATATCCTCAATCAGAAAATTCCTTATCCATCTTCATTCCGTGAGATCACCGGAGGAGCATACACAAGTGACTGGCGGTTTACCTCGATCGCTCAGGCTCGTGCCAATGGATTCATCACTAACTATGCAATGGCGTCACCAGATGAAGACTTCGTGGAGATGGTTGCTACGATGCTGATCCAGGGAAAAGAAGGATACGAAGCAATACTGGACTGTGAAACAAGTGCAACATCTCTCGCTATTCTTCGGAAGAAAGAAGAGCTTGTTGTTCAATATTATAAGGAGTCGTTTAACATTGACTTTTATGAACTACAAAACGCAGTACAAGAGGCGATCAATGCCATCGCTCCACCAGATGAAGATCCCGAAGAACTTCCTCCACTATTTGATCAATGGGGATTTGATAAGGACAACAAATCAGTTCGATTTGATCTGTCATTACTGAATGAACCCGCAGAATTTTCACAACGCTTCATCCAGGATCGCTCGCGTATGTATAACGGCGGCTATAATCTCGATCCGAATTTCAAACTATACTTCACGTCGGAAGATCAGCTTGCCCTTCGCCAGTTTTATTATGCACTGGATGATGAAGACAGGGACAACAAGCCTATGACGTATTACTTCTACTTTTCAAAAGACGATGAAGGGGTGGTATCACTGGAGTTCAGCGATCTCGATGAAAATGCAGCGTTCCTTCGTGATAATTTAGAAGTCGGCGCGGTGGGATCATTCTTTGCCAATCGCTTTTTCACCATCGATTGGCTGCAGACATGTACCGGTCAGAGCTTCGTGGGTTTCTATCCGGAAGATTCACCAGACAACTTTGCTTTCGGCATGTTGGAAAACTAAACGCACAGAAATCATGACGAACAATAAATTCATATCACTACTAAATTCCTTTATCATCTTCGGTTGCGCGATCGCACTCCTCTCCTGCGATAATGAGTATGATACGATCTTCAATGAATCACCTGATGAACGAGTCCAGGCCGAACTTGATCGTTACGAAGACCTGTTGATGAGCTCACAACATGGTTGGAAAGCAGCACTCTACACCGGAAGCGGTGCGGGATATTTCTATTATTTCGATTTCAATGAAGATGGAAGTGTGTCCATGCTTTCGGATTTCAATGCAACTACCGCCGGCGATGTGATGGAAAGCACGTGGACATTGAAGGCATTGCAACAGATCACGCTGAGCTTCACAACATATTCCTACATTCATCTGCCGGCTGATCCCGACGGTGACATCAACAACGGCATTCCCGGCAGCGGACTTTTATCTGATTTCGAATTTTCGTTTGCGCGATCATCGGGGGATAGCGTCATCATGAAAGGCATACAACACAACGCTCAATTTGTTCTCGTGCGCTCAACAGCCGAAGAGAAACAAGCCTACCTCGATAAACGTATTCAATATCTGCTTGAACAAACCGAAACATTCCTTACCGGAAATTCAAGCTACCTCCTGACATTACCAGATGGGCTCACAGTACCAATGGCATTAAGCCTCCCTCGGAAAATGATTTCTTTTCAGTATGTAAATGGTGAATCAATTGAAATACCGATCACATCATACACATTCAGTACAGAAGGAATTCTGCTTAGAGATCCTATCACAATCGGAACATCAACGATCGACAAACTACTCTGGGATGATGACGCAGGTGTATTCTATGCTCCACTCTCCGAACGCATTGATCTCGTGGGAAACAACGAACCATTCATTCTCACGCCACCAACACCGTTATCAGACATCGTCGGACATCGATTGGTCACTGCCGTTCTTCCGGGCAATGCAGCACAATCTCCACTCCCCGGACAATCAGGATGGTTTACATTCTTATTGAATGACGCAGCAGAAAAATTGAAGAACGGAGATTTCAATCTGACATTGGAAGGGATCAGGTTCGTGTTCGTACCCAATACAGACAGAATGCTGATGGTCGTTTCAATCTCCCAGCCCGTGAATGGAAATCCAACATTATTCAACGCGCAATACACCTACTCCTATCAAGTCCGTGATGGTGGCATCTTAAAATTCAAACTCGAACTAAAAGACACCAACGCCAATCTCATCTACCCCGATCTCGCTGAGATACTCAGCCACTTCGATAACGATACGTTCAAGATGGAATATGTCGGAGGAGGGTTTGGATTGATTGCGAGTTTTTTTAGTCAGGAGGATAGTGCGTATTATTTTGCGGGATATTTGTAGATGAAAATCAATTGCATCGCAAAATGAGACCCCGGTATCTTAATTGCTCAACCAATCATCAATCGTCGCAGAATCCCGAATGGGATTTAATTTGAGTAACCCCGCATGAAAT
>JACZCZ010003906.1_pt1 | contig 10206 bp, 8 predicted proteins | sample 8641811 | NCBI WGS metagenome assembly JACZCZ01 (sample SAMN15324610, study PRJNA640507) | soil metagenome | isolation source: intercropping peanut in the first line | place: China: Luxin town, Laibin City, Guangxi Province | collected 2019-07-25 | depth 10cm m | reverse complement strand
GCTCTACACCAGCTGGGGCGAGGGCTTCACCGACGCCGTCGCTCAAGTCGTAAACCTGATCGTCGTTGCGCCGAGCGGCTGCCCTAACACGGTCGTCGCTCCGGTGTCGTATCCGCAGAACCGCGAGATCGTCACGAGCCGCGAGTTCGGCTTCAGGTCGGATTGGCTCGACGGCACTCTGCGCTTCAACGCGAGCTACTTCGACGCGAGCTGGAACGGCATGCGCGTCGCGACATTGGCGACCGACCCGTGCACGGGCAATCGCCAGCCGAATACGGTCATCACGAGCGACGGTAAAGGCGAGGCCGACGGCTTCGAGTTCGAGCTCGTCTGGGCGCCCACCGATCGTTTGCGTCTCAACGCCAACTTGGGGCTACTCGACACGAACTACTTGTCGACCGGCACGTTCTCGAACACCGGCGCCGACCTCTCGGGCCCTGTCGTGATTCCAGTCACCGACCTCACGGGCACGGGGATTGCGTCGCTCGACTCGCCGTTCGCCTACGCGCCGGAGACCAGCCTGTCGTTGGGCGTCCAGTACGAGCAGCCTTTGTCGAGCGGTGCGAGCCTGACCTGGGTCGGCAACTACGGCTGGATGGACGACTACGTGCGCGACACGGCCAACCACCGCATCCCGCGCGACGCGAACGGTAACATGATCTTCGAGCCCGCCTACGGCGTCTTGAACACCCGCATGGTGTTCACGCCCAGTGAAGGCAACTGGACGGCCGACGTGTGGGTGACGAACGTCACGGACGAGCAGTACGTCAACGGCGGTTTCGACACGCGTACCGTCTGGGGTTTCAACTTCTCGGTCATCGGTCAGCCGCGCGAGTTCGGCGCGGGCATCAACATCCGATTCTGACTTTCGCGTAGAGGCAGCAGCGGCCGGTCGGCCGCTGCTGCCATGCGCCGCGGCGCGCCGCTCCTACGCGCTCTCCTGCGCAGGCATCGACGCCACGAACAGCCGCTGCGCCGGAATCGCAAACTCGATGCCTAGCCGTGCGAACTCGCGGTGCAATCGCAGGTTGATGGCTTGCTGGATGTCCATGTAGCGGTTGTAGTCGGGTGAGCGGACGTAGTAGACCGTTTCGAAATTGAGCGATCCGGCGCCGTGCGCTGCGAAATGGCTGCGATCGAACCGCGTATCGGTCTCCCCCTCCACGATCTCGCGAATCAACCGGGGGATGCGCTCCAAGGCCTCGATCGTCGTCTGGTGGGCAACAGCCGTCGCGAAGACCACACGCCGCTCCATCATGCGGCCGTAGTTGCGCACGCGGCTGCCCAACAAATCTGAATTTGGCATCACGATCTGCTCGCCGCTGAGGCTACGCAACCGCGTGCTCTTGATGCCGATGCTTTCGACCGTTCCCAGCACGTCGCCGACAATCAGGAAATCGCCGACGACAAAGGGTCGGTCGAGCGTGATCGACAAGGATGCGAACAGGTCGCTGAAGATGCTCTGCACGGCCAGCGCCACCGCGATGCCGCCGATGCCGAGGCCTGCCACGAGCGCCGTGATGTCGACGCCGAGATTGTCGAGTGTGAGTAGCGCCACGAGCGCCCAGATCACCGTGTTGATGATTACGCCGATGATGCTGATCGAGCCGAGCGCGGCCCGGTCCGCGGTCAAGCTGCGGCGGCGTTTCGCCTCGAGCCAGGCCGACGCCGTCGCCACGGCCCAGATTCCGGCCTGCCAGAAGAGAGCGATCGTGATGGCCGACGTAAGCACGCGCGCCGAGCTCGGCCCAAGTGTCAGCACCTGCGCACCGACGAAGAGCGAGACCACGATGAAGAAGAAAGTGGCGGTTCGGCTCGCTACCTGTAACGGAATGCGCAGTATGGAGACTCTGTTCGCTTCCAGGAACTTGCGGTGATAACTCATGACGGTTCGACGCACCGCGAGAAGCAGCGCTAACGTGACCATGGCAATGCCGGTCGCCATGAGCCACGCCACCGGCGAATTGCTGAAGACGGGTAAGGAAAGCAATTCCTTGAGCTCCATGGTCGATCTCCTCCGTGCGTAGCGCGTCTGCGGCAACCGCTGCACACAAACGCCGAAAGCTTCGACCCTAACCAGCACGCCTTTCGATGGTCAACCCTGGACCACGTCGTGGCATATCGCTTGCATCGTCGCCGGATGCTCGCGCATCGCCTCCCTTGCGAGACTCCCGAAGCGCACCGTCCACGCAGCGGTACGCCCGCGGGCGCCACGCGCTGGGTCCTCCCCGCGACGATCCTCGGCTCGAGCATGGGCTTCATCGACGGCTCCGTCGTGAACGTCGCTCTGCCCGCGATGCGCGACGACTTGGGCGCCGACCTCGGCGCGCTGCAATGGGTGATCAACGGCTACATGCTGGCGCTCGCGAGCCTGATCATGCTCGGCGGCTCCGCCGGCGACCGCTACGGTCGACGCCGAATGTTCGTCGCGGGGCTGGTCTCCTTTACGGTCGCGTCGCTCGCGTGCGCGTTGGCGCCGACTGAGTTTTGGCTCGTCGGCGCGCGCGTCGCTCAAGGCGCAGCCGCCGCGCTGCTCGCGCCGACGAGTTTGGCGATCATCGGCGCGGCCTATGGCGGCGAAGCGCGCGGTCCGGCGATCGGTACTTGGGCCGCCGCGGGGGCGCTCACTACGGCGCTCGGCCCGCCATTCGGCGGGTGGCTCGTCGACACGATCGGATGGCGCTCGATCTTTCTCATCAACCTGCCGATCGGCGTCGCCGCGCTCGCGCTTGCGTTCAAGTTACCGAAGGACCACAGCGCGAGGAACGCACCGCCGCTCGATCGGCGCGGTTCGCTGCTCGCGGCGCTCGCGCTCGGCTCGCTGTGCTATGGGTTGATTACGCTCGGCGAAGGCAATGCCCGCACCGGAACACTGGCCCTCGCCGCGGCGTTGCCGTTGACGCTGCTGTTCATTCGCGCGGAGCAGAGCACCGCTGAGCCGATGCTGCCGATTTCGCTGTTTCGTAACCGCGACTTCGCGGGCGCGAACGCGCTGACCGCGCTGCTCTACGCCGCGCTCGGCGGCGCGCTGTTCATGCTGCCGTTCCAGCTCATCGGGACTCACGGCTATAGCGCGCTACAGGCGGGGTCCGCCCTCTTGCCATTCGCCGCGCTCATGGGCCTCGGCTCGCGCTGGTCTGGCGGGCTCGTCGCGAAGCTCGGGGCGCGCCCACCGCTCGTGATCGGGCCGGCGGTTACCGCCCTTGGCTTCTTGGCGCTCGGCGTCACCGCGGCGGACGCGTCGTACTGGACCGGCGTGCTACCCGGAGTCGTCGTCATGAGCTTCGGCATGACGATCGCAGTAGCGCCGCTCACGACGACGGTGCTCAACGCCGTGCCCGAAGACCTAAGCGGCGTCGCGTCCGGCATCAACAACGCGGCCGCACGAGCTGGCAGCCTCGTTGCAGTCGCAGCGCTCGGACTCATCGTCGGCGACGCGGCCGGCGTCGGCTCGGCGTTGACTAGCGCTTATCGCGTCACGATGTACGCGACCGGTGCGCTTGCGGCCGGCGCCGCGATAACGGCGGCGCTGACGATCTCGCCTATTCCGGCGACGCGCACGTGAAGTTGGCAGCGTCGTCGATGCTGCCGCTGCCGTCGTACCGCGCGACCTCGGGATACGGGCACAGCGGTCGAGTGCGAACGGTATTGCCGTCGACTATCTTCGCCGCTTGAATTCGAGCCGGCGCTTCACCTCGCTCCACCCAGGCTTCCAGCGCTCCGAGCCCATCGAACACGTCCGGGCCGGCGCCGCCTCTGCAATGGCTCACGCCAGGCAGTAGAAACAAACGATGAAAGTCTTGGACGTCGCGGCGCGCCGCGGCGGACGTCGCTCCACCGACTGTCGCCACGACGCTGTTGAAATAGTCGATGCTGTTGTACGGCGTAATGCCCCAGTCGGCCCAGCCGTGGTACTGAATGAGCTTGCCGCCGCGGTCGCGAAACGGCCGTAGATCGGGATCCATCGAGTTCAACAGCTTGCCGACGTGCTCGTCCGCGTACGCGACGTCGCGCTCCAGGTTCATCGTGGCGTAGCTCCAGGTTGGATCTTGGAACACGAGATAGCGGTATAGCGATTCGGCCCAGGCGACTTGCCCGGTGTTGCCGAGGTAGCCGCCGGCCATCAGGTTCCAATTGAGCTCGCTGCCGTGCGGGAAGCCGGGGAAAATCTTCGATCCGTCGCTGCGCCGGATATCCGCGTAGATCTTTTTCACGGCCTGAACCTGCGGCGGCGTCAGGCACATCGCCGAGTCGCCGCCCGAGCACTCGAGCTCCTCGGGATCGAAGCGACACATGGCCGGGTTCTCGATGAGCCCGTCCTTCGCGCCATCTTGCGTATCGCACGCGGCCAACACGGCCTCGTGAAGCATGGGGAGCTTATTGATCGGCGAGATGAGACTCGTCGCCGGGTCGACCTGCGTCGCGAGCCCGAAAGAAATCTGCGCCGCCTGTAGGTGCGTGATGTAGTTGGCGGGAGCGCCCGCGAGAATGCCGTCGTAATCGCTGGGATACCTCTGTGCTTCCGTCATCGCCTGGAAGCCGCCGCTCGAGCAGCCGCTGAAGTAGCGATATCGCGGTGGACTGCCGAACACGTTCTCGACGACCACCTGCGATTTCACCGACATCTCGTGGGTACCGCGGTGCGCCCAGTCTTCGACGGCTTGCCGATTCAGGGCTCCGTTCGACATCGCCCAGGTGGGGTCATCGCTCTCGCTTTGATGGCCGGTGTCGGTGCCGCCGACCGCGTAGCCTCGGTCCAGCGCTTGCGCCATCGGCGTGTACGGCAACTTTCCGTAGAACGCGCCGAGGCCGAAACCCACGAAGCGCCCGTTCCAATTCTCGAGCGGCATCCAGGTCTCGAACTGGATCGCGGGCTCGACCACGCCGGCCACGCGACAGAACGATCGATGAACCTTCACGGGTGCAGTGAGGCCGATTCCTTTCTCGGTGCCGGGCACGGCGTATTCGCCGGTCACGCGCACGGCTTCGGCGCGCGTGATCCGCGTTTGCGGCAAGGCCAAGGCCGCGACCGCAGAACAGGCTTCATCCAAATTGCGCGCTGTCTGAGCGTGGGCGGAACTGGCGGTGAACGCCACGGGCACGAGGGCGAAACCGATGCCAGCAAGTTGTGTTCTACTCAACATGTGCCTTCCCCCTTTCTAAGCCGTCGCTCGACGTTGGCGCTTTGCGGCCCTCGCGGTATCGTACCGGCAATCGAAATCGACTGCGTGATCACCATGCGAAACTCGCGATCCCTCTCCTCATTGGCCGCCGTGTGGGCGCTTACATTGTTCTCGAGCGGCGCGCTCGCGCAAGAGCTCACGATCACGAATGCGCGCATCCTCGACGGCACGGGCAACGTGATCGAACGCGGCGCCATCGTCGTGGCGGACGGCAAAATCGCTTCGGTAGCGGCAGGCTCCCCCGCAAGGTCGCGCGGCCGCGTCATCGACGCCGCCGGCAAGACCGTGATGCCGGGCTTCATCGAATCGCATCGGCACCCGATCGGCGGCGGAGCGGACTGGCTCGCATCGGAAGCGCCGGCGCGCATGCAGGAGTTTCTCGATGCCGGCTTCACGACGATGCTGTCCGCCGGCGACGACATCGGCACGGCCCTCGAGCTCCGTAGCCGCATTGCCGACGGCCGCATCAAAGGCCCGCGCCTCATCGTGCTCGGGCGAGTGCCGACGGCGCGTGCGGCAGCCGGCGGCGGCGGTGCCCCACGCGTCGATCCGGCACGCTCAGATCGGTCGCGGGCCCCACGTACCGAGGCTGCCCCCGCCGTCCCGGCCGACGAGACGCGCTCGGCCGTCGCAGCAATGGCACGGGCCGGAGTCGACGGGCTCAAGACCAACATCATCGTGACACCCGACGGCCCCGAAGAAGCCACGCTGACGCTCATCGCGCAGGAAGCGAAGAAGCACAATCTGCCCGTGATGACGCACGCGGTCACCGTGGACGACACGCTGGCGGCCGTGCGCGCGGGCGTGCAGGTGCTCGCTCATACACCGCACATCGGGCATCTCACCGACGAGCAGGTGAAGCTCATCGTCGACGCGCGTATCCCGATGATGTCGACGCTCGGCGTGTTCGTGCCCTACTTCGACGACGAGGACGAGCCTACCTTCCGCGACTTCGAGCCGTTCCCGTGGAACACGCTCTCGAGCGGCGGCCAAGGACCCGTCAATGCACGTCTGCTATGGGAAGCCGGGATCGTCTACGGCTATGGCACCGATACGCGGTTCTTGCCGCGCGAATCGCTGGCGCTCGAGCTACGCCCGCTCGCGCTGATGTTCTCGCCGCGCGAGATCGTGCAGATCCTCACGCGCAACGCGGCTGCGACCGTCGCGCGCGACGACATCGGCACGCTCGAGCCCGGCAAGCTCGCGGACATCGTGATCGTCGACGGCGATCCGCTCGAGACGGTGACCGATCTCTTGAACGTCGTGACCGTCATCAAGGGCGGCGAGGTCGTCGCCGACAACGACTAACCACGCCGGCGCATCGATCGCAACAACCCTACTCGACGACCTTCGTCCCGGCGATGAGGTCGTGCAAACACTGTCGGTCGCGCCGGAAAACGAGCGCGATGTCGATCACTCCGAACAGGGTGAAGGCATGCAGGATCGCGCCGTTCAGCACGAGCGCTGCAAACGTCGCTACCACGCCGATCGCCAGCGTGCCGTAACGCAATCCCAGCGTTCTCGCCAATGTCGGCACCGCGTCGTTGTCCGCACGGACGATGCGCGTGCCGACGAGCCACTTGCCGATGGTCTGCCCTCGCGTCGCCAACAGATAGCCGTGCATCGCCGTGAACGCGGCGAAGCCGACGAACGCAATCGTTCCATACGATAGGTCGCCGGAGCTCGCGGCCGTCCAATCTCCGGTAAACAACAGAAACGGCACGACGAACAGGGCCGATGCAGCGGCGTCGACCATTGCACCGGCGAGCCGGAGGCCTCTTGTCGCCAAAGTCCCTTTGGCCGGCGCGGCCGCCGCAGGGTCGCGGACCTCGGCCTGCGGTGGCGCGTAGGGATTGTGCTGGGTCATCGGGGAGTCGGTTGCGCGCGGCGGCGGCGCGTTCTCGCCCGCATCCGCCCGATACCAGCGTGCGTCACCCGGCGATTCGCTCCGCCGGCGCCGCGAAAAACGGCAGAACGGCGAGCAGCTCGGTGGCCACGGCGGAAAACACCAGCGAGCCGCCGCCCCAGAAATAAGCGGGATGGACGCGGCCGCGGTTGTTCCAGTCGAACAACATCGCAACGATGACGTAGAGCAACAATACGGCAACGTTGACCGGCGCGGTCATGGTGTTGCCCGAGAGAACGATGAGCCGCCCCAAGGCGGGCGCAATGACACAGATCGTGGCGCAGAGCATGAGCCGGCGGTGCCAATCGGTCCGCCTGCGGTTACGGATTGCGGCGTAAACCAAACCGCCGAAGACCGCGATGTTGATCCAGTCGAGCGCAAGAAAATACGGCGGCGTGAAGAACGGCGGCGATCGGCCTACGGCCAGGGTTAGGGGCGTGAGCACGAGCCCCACAAGCACCATCCAGACGGCAAATACGGCGCCGATGCGGCCGAGCTTGCGGTGCAGGGCGATGCCGTCCCGGAATACGAGCACGTTCTGAACGACGTACAAGCCGATCCAGGCCGTGAAGGTCACGCCGTGCACGTGAACCCACCAGGGAGAGCCGAAGCTCGAGAGCCCGGCGACGTAGAACAGACTGAAGGCGACGATCACCGTGACGGCGATCGCAACCGCCATGACCAGGAAAAACAACCTCTCGCGCAGCTCGGCGGACGCACGCGGAACGGCAACGGTGCCCATCGGCTCGATCCCCTGCAAGGCGACACGCGGTGCTGGAAGATGCGCGCGCCTTCAGGCGGAAGTCAACCGATGCTCGAGGCCCCGATGACCGGCGACAACACGTGCACGCGCGACTTGAAGCGCCAGCCACTGGGCGTCTTCACATATTCGTCGACATAGATCCCGACTTGGCCCGCCGTGGCGTCGTCGAGGAAGCGGCCTTTGTTGGCGGGATAGATGGCGTACGATTTACCGCGCGCTCCACCTGGGGCCGCCTCGACGACCAAGCTCTCGGACAAGTGGCGCACGTTGGATCGCCCCGGCGGCGCCTCGGTGGGGCCGGGTTTGACGGTGGAGCAGTCCGGGCCTCCGGCAAGCCGCTCGAGCTGTTCGCGCGTATCGAATACCCTCGGAGCGCCTTCGCCGCTATCGATTGCGAACGAGCCTCCCTCGACGAAGAGATCGGAAAAATCCTTCCCGCCGTTGGTGCAATAGTCGAGCGCGAAGCTAAATCTCGCCACGAGCTGCTGGATCTCGATGTAGTCCATGGCCGTCAAGGGCGTCGGCGTCTGCGCGACGACCGGCCGTTCTGCCACGGCTGACAGCCCGATGGCTGCAGCAGTGATCGCAACATAGGTTCGGAAATACATGCGAAGCCCCCCTCGCCTTCAGCGCGCGTCATTGCCTGGGAACGAGAATATATCCTCGGCTTCGGGCTGCCGCATTCCTTCCTCGTGATAACGCTCCCAGATCTGCGCCCAAGGCTGGCCGTAGATATCGGGGTACTCATACTCGAACGTCGTGCCGGGTGTTACGGGCGTCGCCACGCCTTTGATCGGGAACATGTGCGGGACACATTCCATGTAGACGAATGGATCGTTGGCGTTCAAAGCGCCGAGACGCTCGTACTCCTGCACGATGCGGATCGGCTCGACGAGCGCGTCCTCGTCGTAGAGAACGGCCTCGTGCTTGATGCCGACGAGCTTGCCGCTGACGTCCTTGCGCGGCGTATAGATCTCGATTGTCTGCAGCTTGTTGCTGAACTCCGCACCACCATGGTTGATCCAGCCTTGCACGTTCGAGGTATGCGTGATCAGCGCCTCGCCGTCCCAGAAGCCGATCGTCTCGCCGAACCACTGCGGCACCGCGGGCCCGAGGCGCGGGACACCGCCAGAGTCCTCCACGAACTCTCGGCCGATGTGGATTTGCGTCATCAGTGTCTTCGCAGCGTTGCGCATGTCGAGCACGAGGTCGGGGGTCATCACGAGGTTCATACGCGCACCACCGTATTGCGCGAAACGCCGCATGATCCCTTCGGGCCAGCAATAGGATCCTGGCCATTGCGGCGCGTTGCTGCCGGAGTAGTGGTACATCTGGCGCACGAATCGCAGCTGATATTCGGGCGTGAGCAACGAGAGATAGGTCGGGATCTGCAGGATCGCCCCGTGATACCAGGTCGCGGTCTTGGCGCGGTTGCGCAGATACTGACCGTTCCAATCCGCTAAGGCGTCGTACGCGTGTACGGTCGGGCCGCCTTTCGCGCGCGCTTCCGTCAGGAGCGCCGCATAGTGCTCCGTCGCAGTCTCGAACCCATACGGGCTCACGATCTGTTCGCGCGGATAGTCGCGATCACAGAAACCCCACGCGGCCGTTCGCGGCGGATCTGCGCCGATCAGCGGTACCTCATAAGCACCCCAGATCTGCTCGAGACCGACGGGCGAATTGCAGCGGTAGTAGCGCGGGTCGGACCAGAGCTCGCGGTCCTGATAGAAATCCTGCGTCGTGAAGATGTCGCGCTCGAGCGGCGTAACCCCGGCCGGTACGGCGCCGTCCTTCGCAGCATAGATGGGTGGATGCTCGGGCGGGATGCCGGCGCCGGCATACATGCCCTTCCCCTCCGAGCCCACGATGACGTCGGGCTCGAAGGGGTCGGGCGCTCCACGGCCGACACTCTGCTGCGAGAAAGCAGCGGCAACCGTCAGCAATGCGGCGGCGGCCAGGGGCCATTTCAGCCCCGACATCGACTGGCAACGCCGTGTCCGCGACATAGGCTAGAACCGACGACGCACGGACAACGCCCATTCACGGCCGCGATTCGGCATGCCGCTCGCGCCCGTCGCCGTGCGTCCGAAAATGGAGTGGAAATACTCTTCGTTCGTCAGGTTGATCACGGCCAGCGAGGTTTCCCACGCATCGTCAACCGGATGGTAGACGAGGCGCGTGTTGTACAGCGTCCGCGAATCGATGCGGTTGTAATCCGCGTTGACCGGTTCCGCATAGATCTCCGACTGATGGTTGACATCCAGGCGCACTCCGATCGATGCCCCGGAAGCGAGCGGGAAATCGTACTGAGTACCGATGCTGTACTTTTCCTCGGGCGTGAACGGCGTGACCAT
>JACZCZ010121526.1_pt1 | contig 10208 bp, 10 predicted proteins | sample 8641811 | NCBI WGS metagenome assembly JACZCZ01 (sample SAMN15324610, study PRJNA640507) | soil metagenome | isolation source: intercropping peanut in the first line | place: China: Luxin town, Laibin City, Guangxi Province | collected 2019-07-25 | depth 10cm m | reverse complement strand
TCGCGCGCGGCGAGCTGCGCACGCAGCCGCGCCAGCTCGGCGTGCAGCTCCTCGACCTCCGCGATCGGCTGCGTCGTGCTCGCGCGCGCGACGCGGCGGGGCAGTCGACGTGGAAGTCCCATGGAGCTGTGGACTTCCACATTGCCGCCGCGGATCCTGTCGGTGGTACCTCCTGCCCAAGACCTATTTTTCGGTATACAAGGTTGGATGGGGGAAGCGAAGGGAGATGTGGCTGTGGGGCGTGCAGCTCGGGTCCGCCGCCTCACGCCAGGCGAGCTCGCGTGGGTCGCGCTGCTTCCATGCGCGGCGGCGACGGTGGCTGCGATCGTGGTGCTCGGACCCCCGCTCGGCGCGGCGGTCTTCCGCTCCGGCGGCGATGCACTGTGGCCGCCGACCTGGTGGGAGGCGCGCGGGCACGCCGAGCCGACGGAGCAAGCCCGCTATCTGCTGGCGATCCTCGGCCCGCTGCTCCTGACCGCGTCGATGATCGCGATCATGCGGCGCGGCCCCGTCATGCGGCCGCGAGCGATCGCCGCCGTGGTGTCGCTCTCCGAGGCGCTCGCGATCGGGTTTGTGGCGCTCGCTTTCGCCAGGCGGCTCGACGGCGTCGATCCGCCGCGCGTCATAGGACTCCGCACGGTCATCGAGGCGGTCGCGCTGGTGATCGCGGCACTCGCGGCGCTGCGCCGGCAGACGGTCGCAGAGCACGTCGAGCGATTCGTGCGGGAGTCGCGCACGAGACGCTGGATCGCGCTCGCGCTTGCGCTCGCGCTGATCGTCTCGTGCGTGCTGCAGGCCGTCACGACGGATCGCCTGGTCGAGGACGGCGGGCAGATGAACTGGACTGTCAACGACGCGTTCGCGGTGCTCGACGGGCGCACGCCGCTGGTGGACTACCACCCGATCTACGCCAAGTTGCTGCCCTACCCGGCTGCGCTCACGATGGCGCTGTTCGGGACGACCGGCTTCGTCTACAGCGTGCTGATGGCCGCGCTGAGCGGCGCGGCACTGCTCGCCGTCTACGCGGTCTTTCGGCGGCTGACGCGAAGCTCGGTGCTCGCGATCGCCCTGTTCGTGCCCTTCGTGGCGATCGGCGAATTCGAGCATCCGCTGCGGATGGCGGCGATGTGGCCGATGCGGTATGGCGCCTACGCGATGGCGTGGCTGGCGGCGTGGTGGATCGACCGCCGTGCCGTTTCCCGCGGCTGGCTGCTGTTCTTCGCCGCGGGCCTGCTCGCGATCAACATGACGGAATTCGGCGGCGCGGCGCTGGCGGCGACCGTGGCTGCGGTGCTGTGTGGACGGCCACGCCGGGCGGGGGGTCTGCTGGCGCTAGCGCGGTCCGCGGCTGCCGGCCTTGCCGCCGCGGTGGCGTGCGTGGCGGCTTTGACGCTCATGCGATCGGGCGAACTGCCGCGCCTGTCCGTGCTGCTCGAGTGGCCGAGGATCTTCGGGACGCTCGGATGGTTCTCCCTGCCGATGCCGGCAATGGGGCTCCATCTGCTGCTCTACGCGACGTTCGCCGGTGCCGTGGGGACCGCCGTCGCACGAACGTTGCGCGCCCAGGACGACGATCCGCTGCTGACGGGCATGCTGGCGTGGAGCGGGGTGTTCGGGCTGCTTGCCGGCAGCTACTACGTCGGCCGCTCGGAACACTTCAAGCTGATCTCGCTGTTCTCCGCGTGGGCGTTCGCGCTCGTGCCGTTGACGGTCGCCGTGGTACGCGCGCTCTCCGCCCGCGGGTGGCGACGTCCGCGGCCTGCGGAGGTGCTCGTCCTCGTCGCGTTTGCGGTGACGGTGTGTTCGATCGGCCACATCATGTCGCCCGTGACGCAGATCCACCGCCTGCGGGCACCGCACCCGGAGCCGACCTATCGCACGACGGCGGAGGACGTGATCCGGCAGCGCACGCACGCTGGCGAGCGGGTCGCGCTCTTGATTCCGGAGGGGCACCGCATCGCGTACGACCTCGGCGTGCGAAACGTCTCGCCCTACGCGCTGCAGAACGCGATCGTCACGCGCCGGCAATTGAACACCTTGATTGCGGTGCTGCGGCGAGAGGACGTCAGGACCGTGATCGTGCCGTTGCCCGGCAGCATGATCGCCGGAGAGGGAGACACCGCGCTGGGGCAGATCAGCACGCTCGCCGCGGCGGGGTACTCGCCGGTGCGGAAGGACCCAGGGGGCCTCCTCGAGCTGCTGCGCATCGGGAGCGCCGACGGCAGCTGAACGTGCGACATGCGGGTGGCTGGACTTCTCGCAAACCGTGTGGGGCGCAAGGCGAGGCGGCGGGCGCTGGAGGTTGTGATAACTCGCTGACGGCGCAACTGCGATATCGGATCTCGCTCCAGGATCCGATATCGCTCCCGTTAGGATTCGGCCATGACAATCACTAGGCAGCTCTCGGCCCGCCTCGTGCTGGACGACGCCGAGGCGCTGGACTTTCTCGCCGCACTCGACGATCCGACGGCTCTCGAGCCGGGCTTGCGGCGGCCGGTCGAGCGATCTCGTGCGCTCGACACGACGGATTCGATTTCGCTGAGACGATCGGCTGAGGCGACGCCGTGATCGACGAGGCGACCATCATCGAGGCGGGGCGCCGGCTCTCGGAGGCGGCGCCGGGCGCGCGTGTCGTGCTGTTCGGCTCGCAGGCGCGGGGTGACGCCGGGCCGCTGAGCGACTTGGACTTCCTGGTGGTGGAGCCGGAGGTTGAGAACACGGCGGTGGAGTCGGTGCGGCTGCGCCGTGCCCTGCGCGGGATGCGGATCTTCGCCGACGTGGTGGTTGTCCGCGAGCGCGACGTCGAGGACTGGCGCGACGTGCGTGGCAGCCTCATCCATGCGGCACTTGCCGACGGGCGCGTCCTCGTCGCCTGATGGCGAGCGAGCGCGATCTGGCGGAGCAGTTGCTGCGTCTCGCGCGTGACGACGAAGCCGCTGCGCGAGCGATGCTCCACGTTGGAGCTGTCACCGACGCGATCGTCGGCTTCCACGCGCAGCAGGCGGTCGAGAAGGCGCTGAAGGCCGTGCTCGCGTTCCACGGCGTCGAGGTTCCGTTTACCCACGACCTTGCCGGGTTGGCGGAGCGGTGCGCGGCAGAAGGATCCACGTTGCCGTCGAGCTTGGCCGAGATCGACCAGCTGACGCCCTTCGGCGTCCGCTTGCGGTACGGCGACCTCGACGAGATGGTCCCGGTGGCTCGCGGGTTGTCGCTCGGCTGGGCCGAGCAGGCTGTCGTCTGGGCGCGCGCTGTCCTCGACGGGACGACCTGACTCCACACGGCGCGTTCAAACGAGCCAGCCAGTCATACACAACCGGCTGCGGGACGGTTTGCACAACGTCCATCACCTGGGAATGCGCTCGAGTGGACTCGAACCACCACGGGCCATACGGCCCACAAGGCCCTCAACCTTGCGCGTCTACCAATTCCGCCACGAGCGCGGGCGAGGGCGTGAGTATAGGGGAGCCGCCGTTGCGGGTCCGTCCGAGGGATCGGTAGACTCCTGTCGAACACACGTTCGTCTTGGAATCCGCACTTGGGAGCGCGTCTGCCCGATGGTCGACCTCACGAAGCGCCAACAGGAGATCTTCGAGTTCATCAAGCGCTACTCCGCGCGCCACGGCTATCCGCCGACGGTGCGCGACATCGGCAAGGCGGTCGGTCTCGCCTCGTCCTCGACGGTCCATGCCCACCTCGCGAACCTCGAGAAGCTTGGCCTCGTACGGCGCGATCCGACCAAGCCGCGAGCGATCGAGCTGCTCGACCGCGCCGTCGAAGGAGTTCGCAACGCGGTGCGGCCGCCCGGCCTTCCGCTGCTCGGTCAGGTCGCCGCCGGCCAGCCGATCCTGGCCGAGGAGAACGTCGAGGAGTACATCCAGACGCCGGGCGTCGTCGGCGGCGAGGACGGCGAGTATCTGCTCCGCGTGCGCGGCGAATCGATGAAGAACATCGGGATTCTCGAAGGGGATCTCGTGGTGGTCGCGCCGCAGGACACGGCGCGCAACGGCGAGGTCGTCGTCGCGCTCGTCGGCGAGGAGGCGACCGTCAAGACCTTCTACAGAGAGGCCGACCACATACGGCTTCAGCCCGAGAACGACGCGATGGAGCCGATCCGCACCCGTGAGGTGCGGATCCTCGGCAGAGTCGTCGGCCTGATGCGGAGCATGTGAGGCGGTGTTGCTGGCGGAGCGCATCGAGCGACCGGTGTCGCTGTTCGGTCCCCCGGAGACGGAGGCCGGTCCGCGCCTGCCGGCCGACGCTGCCGCACGCGCACATGGCGATGACCTGAGCGGCAGGCTGACGCTCGACGACGCGATCGTCGGCGCGTGGGAGGGCCTCGTCGCTCAGGTCGTCGTGGCGTGTCCGTTGTGCGGCGGTGCGCTGCAGCCGCATGGCGCGCAGGTCGCGGCCGGCGGGCGGTGCGGCACGTGCGGAACGACGCTGGACTGAACGCCGCAGCAATGCGTGCAGCGGTTGCGCACCGCGCGCGGAGAGCTACGCTCCTGTCCGCTGACCAAGCAGTCGCGGAGGTTCGTCCTTCGAGGAAAGTCCGGACATCACAGGGCAGGGTGGTCGGTAACGCCGACCCGGGGAAACCCGCGGGACAGTGCCACAGAAATGACACCGCCTACGTCCACCGCACGGTGGGCCGGCAAGGGTGAAATGGTGCGGTAAGAGCGCACCGGCGTCGCGGCGACGCGGCGGCCAGGCAAACCCCACCCGATGCAAGGCCAAGCCGGACCGTTCGCAGGTTGCCCGCCGAGGTCCAGGTCGGCCGCACAGATGGATGGCTGCTCACGACAGAATCCGGCTTATCGGTCAGCTACGGAAAAGCCCCGCTCCGGCGGGGCTTTTCTATGCCTCGAGCACGACGGCGAGGCCTTGGCCGACACCGATGCAGAGCGCTGCGACGCCCCAGCCGCCACCACGGCGACGCAGCTCGTAGGCGCATGTCGCGAGCACGCGAGCGCCACTCGCACCCAGCGGATGCCCGAGCGCGATCGCGCCGCCGTTCACGTTGACGCGCTCCGGATCGAGCTCCGTCCACTCGGCGATGCACGCGAGCGACTGCGCGGCGAACGCCTCGTTGAGCTCCAGTACCGATACGTCGTCCCACCCGATGCCGGCTCGTCTCAGCGCCAGGTTCACGGCGTCGACGGGCCCGATCCCGAACACGTCCGGATCGACACCGGACGCCGCACGGCCGGCGATGCGCGCGAGCGGTTCGCGGCCGATCGCCTCGGCGGCGCGCTCGTCGCCGATCAAGACAGCGGCCGCGCCGTCGTTCAAGGCCGAGGAGTTCCCGGCGGTGACGGTGCCGTCCTCACGTCGGAACGCGGGCTTGAGCTTCGCCAGCGCCTCGATCGAGGAGTCGGGTCGCATGATCTCGTCCCGCATCAGGTCGGTGTCGGGCACCGGCACGACCCAGTCCTCGTAGAAGCCGTCGTCCCAGGCGCGCGCCGCGAGGCGGTGGCTGCGCACCGCGAACGCATCCTGCGCCTCGCGCGAGATCGCGTATCTGTCGGCGAGGCCCTCGGTGGACAGGCCGAGCGAGATCGTCCAGCGCTCGGGCATCCGCGGGTTGATCAGGCGCCAGCCAAGCGTCGTCGAGTGCAGCGTCTCGTCGCCGCGCGGGAAGCCCTTCTCCGGCTTCGGCAGCACCCAGGGGGCGCGGCTCATCGACTCGACGCCTCCGGTCAGCACGAGCGAGGCGTCGCCGCACGCGACTGCGCGACTGCCGGCGATCGCCGCCTCCAGCGAGGAGGCGCAGAGGCGGTTGACGGTCACGCCCGGGATCGAGGTCGGCAGTCCGGCCAGCAGCACCGCCATGCGCGCGACGTTGCGGTTCTCCTCGCCGGCGCCGTTGGCGTTGCCGAAGATCGCGTCGTCGATCGTCACCGGGTCGAGCCCGGGCGAGCGAGCGACGATCGACCGCGTCACATGGGCGGCGAGGTCGTCGGGCCGCACCGCCGCCAGCGCGCCTCCGTAGCGCCCGAACGGCGTGCGAATCGCGTCGAGCACATAGGCCTGCCGCATGCCCTGGACCCTAACGGTGCCCGGCAGATGCGAGCGCCGATGCGGGGCCGGCGGCGGGCGTTAAAGAGCTGGTTTCGGGCACCACACGCGTCTGAAGGCCCGTCATTGCAAGTCATGCACCGACTTGACACGTAGCCGTTCAAGTTTCTAGGGTCATAAAAGGCGCGAAAAGGTGTTCGCGCTCGGCGGTCACGTCACGCCGCCGATGGGGGAGATGGCGTTCGCACGTCGCCGGGCTTGGCGACGGGCGGGGGAGCTGCGCTGTGCTCACGTCGCGACGTGCCGGACGCGCCACGCGTCCATTCCGCACATCTGCGGAGAAAGGCAGAGAGACAGCATGAAGACACGCAACCACCGCGTCGTCATGGCGGCCGTGATCGCCGCGATGGCGCTGATGATCGGGGCAGGGGCCGCGCAGGCCGTGTTCCCCGACTTCACAGGCTGCAGGGAATCGTTCTGCATCGACATTCAGCAGCGCAGCGGCAATTTCAACATAGGGGGCTTCAACGTCCCGCTGCATGAAACGCTCGAGATCCGCGGCAAGCTGGTCCCGAACGGCACCGAAATACCGGACTTTGTCGCGCCCGCGGGCACGACCGGCTTCTTCGCCAAGGCGGAGAGGGTTCCGGGCGGCCTCCTCGGCATAGAATGGCTTCCGGGGAACAGCGTGCTAGCGATCACCGAGCTCGCAGGCCCGTCGTCGGCGATCAGAATCGAACCGAACACCGGACGCGTCAGACTCCCGATAAAGGTCCGGCTCGTGAACGTGCTGCTCGGGATGGACTGCCACATCGGCAACAACAGCCATCCGGTCAACCTCGATCTGATCACGGGGACGACGAGCCCGCCGCCGCCGAACAGACCGATCACCGGCAGGAGAGCTCTCGCCACGGGAATCCCCGGTGGCTTCGCGCTGATCGGCAACACCAACGTCGAAAATTCGTTCGCGGTGCCGGGTGCGACCGAATGCGGCCTCGGGCTCGGGCTCATCAACTCGCTCGTGAACCTGAAGCTCGGGCTGCCGTCGGCGGCCGGCAACAACTCGATGGTGCTCAACAGCGACGTCGCGCTCGCCTTCGTCCCGTAGAAGGCGTACGCGTCGCGATCCGATCCGCCCTCTCCGCGGGAGGAGAGGGCGGGTCGCGCCGCTGCACGGCGCCGGCTACGCTCACGGCGGAGCTTCCGACCGTGACGCCCGAGACACGCTACGCCCGCGCCGGTGACGTCCACATCGCCTACCAGGTCGTCGGCGACGGGCCGATCGATCTGGTCTACGTCCCGCCGCAGCTGCAACAGGTCGAGCACCTGTGGGCCGAGCCGCGCATCGCCGCCTTCTTCGAGCGGCTCGCGCGCTTCAGCCGGCTGATCCTGTTCGACCGCCGCGGCACCGGTCTGTCCGATCCGATCTCCTCCACGACGACGCTCGAGGAGCAGATGGAGGACGTGACCGCGGTGTTGGACGCGGTCGGGTCCGAGCAGGCCGCCGTGTTCGCGCAGGCGGAGGGCGCGGCGATGGCGGCGCTGTATGCGGCGACCCACCCGGAGCGCACGCGCGCCCTCATCCTGTACGCCGGGATGGTGCGCATGACCGGCGCGCCCGGCTACGAATGGCCGGGCACGCCGCGCGAGCGCGAGCGACGGATGGAGGAGATCTTCGCCACGTGGGGAACAGGCGAGCGGCTCGCGGTGATTGCGCCCAGCGTGGCGGACGATTCCGCGATGCGCAGCTGGTTCGCGCGGCTCGAGCGCCTCGCGGCGAGCCCCGGACAGCTGCGGCTGCTGTTCGACATCGCCGGCGAGACCGACGTGCGCGACGTGCTGCCGTCGATCGCGGCGCCGACGCTCGTGCTGCACCGGCGCGAGGATCTCGCGATCGACGTGCGCCACTCGCGCTACGTCGCCGCCCACATCCCCGGCGCGCAGTACGTCGAGCTGGAGGGACATGACAATCTGCTGGTCGTCGGCGACAGCGAGCGGGTTCTCGCCGAGGTCGAGCGCTTCCTCACCGGCACGCACACCCCGCCGGAGCCCGACCGGGTGCTCGCGACGGTGATGTTCACCGACATCGTCGGCTCGACGGAGACGGCCGCGCGCCTCGGCGACCGCGCCTGGCGCGAGCTGCTGTCGCGCCACGACGCACTCAGCCGGGCCCAGCTCGCGCGCTTTCGAGGACGCGCGGTGAAGTCGCTGGGCGACGGCTTCCTCGCCACGTTCGACGGTCCGGCGCGCGCGATCCGCTGCGCGCTCGAGTTGCGCGACGCGGTGCGCGAGCTCGGCGTCGAGCTGCGCGCCGGCTTGCACACGGGGGAGTGCGAAGCGATCGGCGACGACGTCGGCGGCCTCGCGGTCCACATCGGCGCGCGCGTCGGCGCGCTTGCGGCGCCGCGCGAGGTGCTCGTCTCGAACACCGTCAAGGACCTCGTCGTCGGCTCCGGCATCGACTTCGCCGACCGCGGCGAGCACGCGCTCAAGGGCGTTCCGGGCACCTGGCGTCTGTGGGCCGCAGGCTCCTAGACGCGGTCGGAAATTCGACCGGTACCCGGTGTGCTGACAGTCCAAACTTGACACTGAAGCACTCTATTTTCTAGTGTCTTCATGCGCGATCCCTGGGGTCGCGCGTCCGGCGGGTTCGGTCACCGCCGATGGGGGGATTGCGCTGCGCTGCGTCGGCGACGACGCACGCGTGGGCGCGGGCTCGCATCACTGCGGTCTGAGCGCGCCGGGCTCGTCAACGTCCGCGCGCAGCGCGGGGAAAGGCAGAGAGGCATGAGATCACGCAAGCTCACTCTTGCGTTGGTTGGGGTGCTCGCCGCAGTGGCGTCGGTCGCCGGCGGAGGGGTCGCTCAGGCGGTGTTCCCCAACTTCAGCGGCTGCACAGCCGTCAACGAATCGAACACGCGGTGCATCGACATCCAGAACCGCTCCGCGAACTTCAACATCAAGGGCTTCAACATACCGCTCGGCGAATCGCTCGAGATTCGCGGCATGGTTACGCAGAACGAAACGGGGGCGGTCACGTTCACGCCACCCACCGGCACGAACGGCTTCTTCGCCAGAGCAGTCCCCGTTCCCGGTGGAGTGTTCGGCATAGAATGGCTGCCGGGCAACAGCGTCCTAGCGATCAGCGAGCTGGCCGGCCCGGCCTCGTCGATCAGACCCGACATAAGCAACCTGAGCCTCAGACTGCCGATAAAGGTCCGGCTCGTGAACATATTGCTCGGGATGGACTGCCACATCGGCACGAACAGCAGCCCGATCAACCTGAACCTGAACACGGGCACGACGAGCCCGCCGCCGCCGAACACGCCGATCACCGGCAGAGTCGGCACGCTCGGCTTCATCGAAGGCGGAAGAGGCGTCACCTTCACCGGCAACGTGCACGTCGAAAACTCGTTCGCGGTGCCGGGTGCGACCGAATGCGGGCTCGGTCTCGGGCTCATCAACTCGCTCGTGAACTCCAGGCTGAGGATCCCCTCGGCTGGCGGCAACAACTCGATGCAGATCAACGACGACGCCGCGATAGGGCTGCCGTAGCGACCGCTCTCGCACCGTCGATCGCCCGGCCCTCGTTCAGCGAGGGCCGGGCGATGTCTTTCCACCTGCGGATGGGAGTCTTCTGTCCCCGGGTGGTGGAGCAGAGTGGTGACCCGAGGCGAACATGCGTTCGTGTCGATCGTCTGCGTCCTGCTTCCGCGCTTCGAGCTCGCCGTCGCCGCCGGCGATCGCCAGGAGCTGCTGCGCGAACCGGTCGCGCTCGCGCCGGAGCCCGGCCGTGAAGCGTGTGTAGGGGAGGTCTCTCCAGCCGCGGAGGGGTTCGGAATGCATGCCGTGGTGCCGCTGGGGGGGGCGCTCGCGCGCTGCCCGTCGCTGCGGCTCGTCCCGCCCGATCCCGCGGGAGTCGCGGATCGCTGGGAGCGGCTGCTGGTGCGGCTCGAGTCGATCGGCGCGGCGGTCGAGCCCGAGCACTCCGGGCTTGTGTGCTTCGACGCGCGCGGCCTGCTGCGACTGCATGGCGGCTCGCTCGAGCGGGTGCTCGAGGCGGCGAGGGGCGCGCTGCGCCAGCCGGTCCGGCTTGGCGTCGGACCCTCGCGCTTCTGCGCCTTCGCGGCGGCGTCTCGTGCGCGCGTTCGCCGGCCGGAGGTCGTGGGGGGGGGGGGGGCGGAGGCGGGGGG
>JACZCZ010130899.1_pt1 | contig 10222 bp, 8 predicted proteins | sample 8641811 | NCBI WGS metagenome assembly JACZCZ01 (sample SAMN15324610, study PRJNA640507) | soil metagenome | isolation source: intercropping peanut in the first line | place: China: Luxin town, Laibin City, Guangxi Province | collected 2019-07-25 | depth 10cm m | reverse complement strand
GAAACCCTTGGCGCGACTACTGCGTTGGTATCTGCATGACCCACTCGATCTGGCGCATGGTTTCCCTGTCGATGCTGCTGCTGAGCGGATTGCCCGGCCCGATGGCGTTCGCCGCGGATTCCCAACGAGTCGCACTGGAAGGGGCTATCACTGGTTGGGTGAGCGCCGTCAATTCGCAGGATGCGAACGCGCTGTCCCGGTCGATGACCAATGACGTCGAACTACTGGACCCGGATGCGGCCACCGTAAAGGGCCGCGACGCCGCGACCCGAACGCTGCGGCAAGTCGGCGCACGCGGGCGGCTGGTGGCCGCCACCCGCGAAATCACGATGGCCAATGACCTCGCGTGGCACGTGGTCACGTTCTCGCAGATTCAGAAGAACGGCGACGTCCACGCGCGCGGCCAGGCGCTCGAGATCTGGAAGCGGGAGAGCGGCCGATGGAAACTGCACAGGCAGATGAGCGCGGGGATCATCAGGCCCGCCAACACGCTGACGCGCCCATCTACCGACGAACCCGTCCTGGATCGACCCAAGAATTGACGCGACCCCAAAACGTCAGTTCTTGCGGCCGACGAAGTAGATGCTGGGGAAGGCGAAGTTTCCGAGCCCGGAGTTCTGCAGCATCCGCACGGTACCCTTCCGGTTCGGGTAGATGGTCAGGTAGTAATCCAGCGTGGCGTCGTCGACGTCGCTGAAGACGGCGCGCAGCTCCCCACCGAGCTCGCTCAGCGTGAACCCGGCATGCGCGCCCAGCTCGTTGCGAAATCTACCGCGCAGGCGCGCCTTCCAGTCTATGGCATTCCACTCGATGCGTTTGCGCAGCGGGACCGCGCTCCCGATGTAGCCCACGATGCGGTAGCGATTCGGCGTGCCTATCCACAAGCCGCCGCCCTTCGCGAGCACGCGATTCATTTCGGACAAGGCATCCCGGTAGCGAGGGATGTGCTCGAGCACGTGATAGGAGTACACGAAATCGAATTCGTCCGTGGCGAACGGCAATGACGTGGCATCCGCTTTCTGCAGGCGCGCTTCCGCGGCCGCTTCCGGATCGAAGTTGCCGTGCAGGTCGATACCCGTCACGTCGCAGCCCAACACCTTCGCCAGCGCGTGCGCCTCGCGGCCGTTGCCACACCCGACCACCAGCATGTTCGAGATGGGCGCGGCGTGCCTTTGCCGAATGAGGTTGGCGACCTGCGACGTGCGAAGCGGGATCGAAGCCATTGAACACACTCCATTGCGATGGGAAACAGGCGGAGCGGCGGGGTCCGCGTGCAACGAACATATGCGATGAGTCGTGAAGCATGGGTAAGCACCGTCCGATTACCCTGTCGGAATCCTGCACGCCATGGCGTGGTAGGCCTCCAGGGTGCACAGTCACGGAAAGGAGACCCCAATGATGCGAAGACTGTTAGCCACGGCCGCCTTTGCCTTCGTGCTGGCCTGCAACACGCTGGATTCGAGAAGTGCGGCGCAAGGTGTCGCGGCAACACCGGCCACAAACAGCCGCACCGGAATCTACGACCCCGCACTCGACGCGCGCGTGGACGCCCTGCTTCGCAAGATGACCCTCGAAGAAAAGGTAGGCCAGCTGGTGCAGTATTCCGCCGGTCAACCGACCGGGCCTGGTACCGGCCGCACCGACTACGAAGACATGATTGCCAAGGGCCAGATCGGCGCGCTGTTCAACATCGCGACGGCAAAGGACACCAACAAGTACCAGCGGCTGGCGGTCGAGAAATCCCGCCTCAAGATTCCGATCGTGTTCGGGCTGGACGTGATCCACGGCTTTCGCACCACGTTTCCCGTTCCGCTGGCGCTGGCTTCCACCTGGGATCCGCCGCTGGTCGAGCAGACGGCGCGCATCGCCGCGCGTGAGGCCTCGGCCACGGGTGTGCGCTGGACGTTCTCGCCCATGGTGGACATCGCACGCGACGCGCGCTGGGGCCGCATGACCGAAGGCGCTGGTGAAGATCCCTATCTCGGTTCGGTGATGGCCGCGGCGTACGTGCGCGGCTACCAGGGCTCACGCCTGGACGCACCGGACAGCGTCGCGGCCACGGCCAAGCACTACGTGGGCTACGGCGCCGCCGAGGCCGGCCGCGACTACAACACCACCGAGATCTCCGAGCACACGCTGCGCCAGATCTATCTACCGCCGTTCCGCGCCTCGGTGGACGCGGGCGTGGCCACCATCATGTCCGCGTTCAACACCTTGAACGGCGTACCCACCTCCGCCAATCCGTTCATGCTGCGGAACATCCTGCGCGACGAATGGGGCTTCCGCGGCGTCGTCGACAGTGACTGGGAGTCGGTGCGCGAGCTCATCCAGCACGGCGTCGCCGTCGATCGCGAGACCGCGGCATTGAAGGGCTTCATGGGCGGCGTGGACATGGACATGGCGAGCAGCGTGTATCACGACCACCTCGTCGGGCTGGTGCGCGCGGGCAAGGTGCCGGAGGCGCGCATCGACGAGTCGGTGCGTTACGTGCTGCGACTCAAGTACGCGCTGGGCCTGTTTGAAAAGCCCTATGCCGACGCAGCGCGCGAGCGCAAGGCCATGCTGCGTCCGGATGCCGTCACGCTCGCGAAGACGGCGGCGGAGCGATCCTTCGTGTTGCTGAAGAATGCGCCCGTGCAGGGCGAACCCCTGCTCCCGCTGGCGGCGCGCGCGAAACGCATCGCGCTCATCGGCCCGTTGGCAGACGATCTGCCGAGCGCGCTCGGGTCCTGGCCCGGAATGGGCAAGGCAGAGGACGTCGCCCCCTTGCACACCGCACTCGCGAAGCGCGTCGGCGAACAGAACTTCGTGCATCACAAGGGCGTCGGCGTCACCGGTGGCTCCGATGAAGACCTGTCAGCCGCGGTGTCGGCGGCCGGTAGCGCGGACGTCGTGATCCTGGCGCTCGGCGAGAGTAGTCAGACCATGACCGGTGAAGCCGCTTCGCGGGCTTTCCTGGGGCTACCCGGGCGCCAGCAGGAATTGCTCGAGAAGGTCGTCGCCACCGGAAAGCCGGTGGTGCTCGTGCTGTTCAGCGGGCGGCCGCTCACGCTTCCCTGGGCCTTCGAGAAGGTGCCGGCGGTGCTGGCGGTGTGGCAGCCCGGCGTGCAGACCGGCCCGGCAATCGTCAGCACGTTGTTTGGCGAATCGAATCCTTCCGGCAGACTGGTGGTGAGCTGGCCACGCAGCGTGGGGCAGTTGCCGCTCTACTACAACGCGCTCAACACGGGGCGCCCAGCCAACAAGAACGACCTGACGAAGCCCATCGGTCCTCCCGAAGACAAATATGTGTCGAAATACATCGACGAGAGCAACGACCCGCAGTTTCCGTTCGGGTACGGACTGTCGTACACCAATTTCCGTTACGGCCCGGTCGATATCAGCGGCGGCGGGCTCAAGGCGGCGGAGTTGACCAAGGCACTCACGGATGGCGGCAAGAGCGTGTTGACGGCCAGCGCCGATGTGACCAACACGGGCCCGCGTCCGGGCGAAGAAGTGGTGCAACTCTACGTGCGACTCATCGGCACCAGCATGGCCCAGCCGGTGCGCTCGCTGAAGGGTTTCGAGCGAGTCGCACTCGCTGCCGGTGAGACGAAGAAGGTGGCGTTCGCGCTGAAGCCGGAGGCGTTCGCCTTGTGGAACGATCGGCATCAATGGGTGGTCGAGCCCTCGAAAGTCGCCGTGTACATCAGCGCGGATTCGGCGACGGGATCCCCGGCGCTTTTCGAGATTTCAGAATGACACACTGCGAACGCTACGCCTTTTTCACGAACTCCGATTTCAGCTTCATGCCGCCGAAACCCTCGATCCTGCAATCGATGTTGTGATCGCCTTCGACGAGCCTGATGCCCTTGACCTTCGTGCCCGCCTTGAGGGCCGATGACGCACCCTTGACCGGCAGGTCTTTGATCACGATGACGGTGTCGCCGTCTGCCAGAACATTGCCATTCGAGTCGCGGACGACCGATTGGAAGTCGTCGCTTTCGAGGGATGGGGCCGCGTCAACAGCGGGCGCCCATTCGTGCGCGCACTCGGGACAGACATAAAGCTCTCCATCCTGGTAGGTCAGCTCTGAATTGCATTTCGGGCAGGGCGGCACTGTGGTCATCGTGCGAAATTGTAACCGGTAAGTCCGGCTCGCAGTGACGCGCGCGCGTGGTCAGACTCACTCTCGCACCAGTGGCCGCGGCGCATGAATGCCCCGCAGCGCCGAATCGACCAGGACCACCACCTCACCGCGCATGCCGTCCGGATCCTGAAACCATAGCGCGTGAAATGCACCGAGATCTTCCACAACGCCGTCGCTCGCCCCCGCCTCGACCAGTCGTCTGCGAAGTTCCGTGAAGCCATCCTGCGATCCGGCGGTCAGCGCGATGTGATCCAGGTGTCCGCGCGAAAACATCTTCGCCATCGCGGAGGCATGGTCGTTGCCCGGTATTTCGGCTGGATGGAGCCATGACGAACTATCCGCGATCCGCAAAATCGCGTGCCGCAGTCCCGGCATCTCTTCCCTGAATACCTCGTGCATGCCGAACACACCTGTGTAGAAGTCGACGAACCGGTCCAGATCGGCGGTGACGATCGCAACATGATTCAAACCCGAGAGATAGGGCATTTGAATGGCCTCTTGCTGCGGCGGCGATGAATCCCGGCTTCGCACCGGCGCACCGGCGCCTGTCATTGCCCCGACACACGTTTACCGAAGGAGATTGCGTATGCGGGAGACCGGAACAGCAATACGGGGTCCTCGGTCGGCTCGATGCCATCGCTCATGATCAACGGATCGAAGTTGACGTTTTCGCACGCGGCGCCTTTCTGGGGTTGTGCGGAGGTGATGCTGAGGGTTCCAGCCTTTATCTCGCGGCGATCCTCGGGCCAGAGTCTTGTAGGGTCCGTCTCCGGGTCGCCGGCCTCACCGATCGTCACGACCATGTCCCATTGAACCGGGCCGCGACGCAATCGTTCGATGAGCCTGGTTTCGAGAAACTGCTGAGGTGCCGAGGAGAGCTCTGAGTTGCTGAGCTCCCCTGCGCCGTCCTTCGGCACGAAACGCCACCGCACGAGCGTGGTCTTCGCCTCGTGATTGACGAACTTGAAGGTATGAATTCCGAAATAATTGCTGTGAGTCCAACTGGGTGGAGGGTTGTGTCGCGCCAGAAACGCCAATTGGGCCTGGCTATCGGGGTGACTGGCGTGAAAGGCCTTGATGCGTTCCGGATCAGGCTTCCCCGGCTCTTCTTTTGGGCGCCTGGCGACGATCTCGTCGAAGAAAGCCTGCGGCGAACTCGCCCCGAATACCGGGGTGTTCAGCATCGTCATGTGCTGCCTGCTGCCGTCAGCAAGCTGGAATTCAAGCGCGAGCCCGCGGGGAATGCGCGCCGTATCCGCAATGTGAGGGTTGCCGCCAGGCAAGGAGAATCGCGCGACGACCTCCACTGGTTCACCACTGAAAAGAGCCGAGCGAGTGTAGGGTCGCGCCACCGCGTGTCCGACGAACGTTCCCGCAGCGCAGGTCCCCTTGATGTGATTGCGGCGTTCGCCCGGATGCACTCCGAAAGTCTGCTCGAGCGCCGCGACCACCTGGTCAGGACGCACCTCGCTTGCCTCCGCGCCTGGCCTCAGCGATGCGGCCGCAGGTGCTGCGTCACCCAGGACAAACTGCAGCAGTCCGGCCATGTCGTGAGACTCGCCATCGGGAGGTATACCGACGCGCTCCCGCGGTAGTTTGAAGCGGTTCACCCAGTAGGTCGGATACCCGAAGCTTTTCGCGCCGTACGCGTCCCATCCCCCGAACGCCGCGAACACGATTTCTTCCTTCTTCAGGCCCAGTGCCTGCATTCCGAGTGCGTATGCGCCGGCTGACGGCTTGTACGTGCCATTGCGAGCAGTGCTGAGGAGCTGATCGAAGTGCGCGGTGAGCCCGGCGTGATCCGCGTTCGCGCGCAACATCATGGGGCTGAAATTGGCGATAGTGATGATGCGCACGCCCGCCGCTCTGAGACGCTGCAGCGCCTGTTGCGCGTCCGGCCAGGGGCGCAACGTGAGGTAAGCATTCAGCAGCCTAGTTCGCGCCTCGCTACCGAGACGCACCTGCATCGCGGCAGCGGTGTAGTCGAGCGCATCGGCCGTGACCTCGAAGAAGTCCGCATGCTGACCCGTGATCGAGCGAAGGAAGCCGTACTCGAACTGCTTGCCGCGCCACCCCTTGGCGAACTCCGCCGCCCTTCCCGGCGCGACTTCTTCGACGGCCGGAAGAATGGAATCAGGGTCGAAGATGACGAAGTAGTCGAAGGCCACCGCTTTGAAGCGCGGCGAGGTCTGGCCCTGGACCGGCAGATGCAGAGCGAACAAAATGAGAATCAGCATTCGTTGCAATGCGGAAGAAGTCATCGATGCTCCGAGGCTCGTTGCGTTGGGCATCAATGCGTGGATTTCGCCCGGTCGGTTACAGGCTCAACTCGTGTAACCAGACAGGCAGTTCGATCGCATTAGCATGAGTGCCAAGGTCTCCACCCCGACGCCAAGGAATTGAGCGCGCTTGAATCCCGCTCGTGACCGACAACTCGCCGAGCTCCTCGCCCGCGGCCAACGGGGCGACCAGGCCGCCTACGAGAGTTTCCTTCGCGAAAGCTCGGTCGTGCTGCGCGCCTTTCTGGCCAGGCGAATGACGTCCGCCAGCGATCGCACCGAAGACGTGTTGCAGGAAACCTTGCTGACGCTGCATCGGGCCCGTCACTCGTTCTTGCCGGGGCGACCGGTCGGCCCCTGGCTCTACGCCATCTGTGAACATCGCATCGCCGAGTTTTATCGTCGTTATCGCCGGATGGCAGCCGTCGAGATGTCGACGGATCTGCCCGAAGTGGCGGCGGCCGATGGATCGGAACCCGAAGCAGAAGGAGTTCGAAGCCTCGTGTTGGAGGCTCTCGGCAAGTTGCCACGGAAGCAGCGCGCGATCATCGAGAGTCTGAAGCTGCGGGACCTTTCCGTGAAAGAGGTGGCCTTGCAGTCGGGCATGAGCGAGAGCGCGGTCAAAGTCACGGCGTTTCGCGGCTATGAGGCCATCCGGAAGTTGCTAGGAGTGAGGCGGAAATGAACACCGAAGAGCTGATCGACAGCCTGGTGCGTGATTCGCGCCCGGTGACGCCACCGTCACGGCCAGGCGTCCAGCTTGCAAAATGGAGCGCGATTGGCGCGTTCTATGTCGCAGCCGGCGTCCTGGTCATCGGCACTCGCGATGACCTCGACAGGATGTGGCACGAAGCCGCGTTCGTCATGCATACGCTCCTCGTGCTGGGCGTGACTCTGCTTGCGGCGGTTGCGGCTTTCAAAGTCAGCATTCCGGGCCAGCGACTACGGTTCCTGACGAGTAGCGCGGCCATTGCGGTCGCGGCATGGCTTGCGTGGATCGTCAGCGCACTGGTCGCCGCCAGCGAGCCGCATGCCGGCTACGGTTGGAAGTGTTTGAGGAACATCGTCGTACTCTCGGTACCACTCGCCGCGCTGGCGTATTACATGATGTGCAAAGCTGCGCCGTTGCGAGCGGGAGCGGCCGGGTGGCTCGCGGCGCTCAGCGCAGCCGCGGCTGCCGATCTGGGAACACGATTCATCTGCAGGAATGACCACGGGTTGCATGCCCTGATTTGGCATTTCCTCCCGACCCTCGCGTTGGGCGGCGCGGGCGTGCTCGTAGGTCGACTCGTGTTTCGATGGGATGCGGCGCGCAGGCAGTGACGGCAGAGGGCGCCGTGGATCTGCCCGTCTGGAAAACGCCTTGACTTGCGCTATCCGGATCCGAGATTTGCCAGCGGCAATACCTTGCCGGGCTGGACCCGCGCCGGGCGCAATCACGGTGTCCCCGTCCAGGGTTCCTTGCAGCCGGTCACATCGGCCGTGGCCGGTTGCATCTATGTTCGTTCCTTATGACACCAACGTCCCGCCCGCACTCGCGCCCATATCATGGGCCCGCCTGCAGCACGCAGGTGCAGGGCGCGGAACCGCCAGCGCGTTTCGAAGCGGAGCTGGAAACCGAATACGTCCGCACGCGACTGATGAACGACCGCACGCTCATCCGCATGGCCTGCCTGCTGGCATTGCTCGTGACGTGCCTGCGCATCGTCGAGCTTGCCGTGAACGGCGGCGGAATGCTCGTGCAGTTGCAACCGCTCGCGATCCTGTTTCCGATCGTTGTGCTTTCGACGTCTGCGCTGCTGACCTGGTTCGCGTGGCGCCCTTCCTTCCTGCAGCGATACCTGCCCCTGGCGAACGTCGCCGTGCCCACGCGGAACGTCTTCGTAGCGGTCGCCGTCGCGGCGATGGCCGCGCGTGGCCAGGTCGAGCTGCTGATCGTGATGCCCGCCATGGTGCTCAGCCCGTTCTTCTTCCTCGGGCTCCACGTCAGGCCGGCGCTGATCTGCGTGGCGCTCACCATCGTCTCGTTCACCGCCGCGGCGCTCGTCTTCGATCTGCCGGCAACCATCCTGCTGCGCTCATGCGGATTCCTCATCGTCACCGCCCTCGTCAGCGCAATGGCCGCCTGGCAGATAGATAGACAATCGCGCCGCAGTTTCCTCGAGGGCCGTCTGATCGCCCAGCTCGCCGAGCACGACGCACTCACTGGCGCGAAGAACCGACGCGTGTTCGACGAACAGCTCGCCCGCCTGTGGCAGCAGGCGGTCGAAGACCGACGCCCACTCGCGATCCTGCTGATCGACGTGGATCACTTCAAGGACTACAACGATCGCCACGGGCACCAGGCCGGCGACGTGGCATTGCAGCAGGTGGCGAAGGCCGTGCAGGCGCAGATCCACCGGCCGCTCGATGTGTTGTCCCGTTACGGGGGCGAGGAATTCGCCGCACTGTTGTATGACATGGATGGCGCGCAGGCATGCGACATCGCCGAGCGCATGCGACTGGCCGTGAGCGCCCTGTCCATCGAGCATCGCGGCGCACGCGCCGACCGAGTGGTGACGGTCAGCATCGGTATCGCGGCGATTCAACCGCGGGCCGATCGCGGGCCACTCGGAGCGCTGCAGTTGGCGGATGAGGCGCTGTACGGCGCGAAGGTTCGCGGGCGCAACAGCGTCCATCTTGCCGCGGAGTCGGAATACAGCGATCTGGAAACCGGGGTATTCGCCAAGCAGTCGTTCGCAGGCTGAGAATCCACCGCGCCTTCCGACGCCGTTCGAGGCGCCGTCGTAAGCCTCGCCCGCACCTGCCGACATTTTTTCAGCCGCGACTTACACGCGGCGACCTCCGCACGCATCGAATGGGCATTCCATGTCAGGAGCGGTCGATGCGCCATCTGTGGTTGGTATTGCTTGTTTTCACTGCCGCTTGCGCCCTCGAGGCCAGCGCGCGCGATGGCGCCGTCGCCTTCGTGCACGTCAACGTCGTTCCCATGGACCGCGAACACGTGCTGCGCGATCACACTGTCATCGTCGCGGACGGCCGCGTCCTGGCCATGGGACTCGATCTCGCCCCGCCCGAGGGAGCGCGCGTCATCGATGGCCACGGAACCGCGTATCTGTCTCCCGGACTCGCCGACATGCATACGCATTCCGAGTCCGCGGAAGACCTGTCCCTGTATCTGGCCAATGGCGTCACGTCGGTATTGCACATGGGCGGTGCCCGGCCTGGGTTCGTCGCCAACCTCGTGCCGGCGGTGAATCGTGGCGCGATTCCCGGTCCCCACGTGTACACCAGTTTCAAGGTAGATGGGTCCGGGCGATTCAACGGATTCGTCATCAAGACACCCGCCGAAGCGCGCGCGATCGTCGGACTCGCCAGGACCAATGGCTATGACTTCATGAAGGTCTACGTTGGTTTGTCCTCCGACGTTTACGCCGCGCTTGCTGATGAAGGTCGCCGACTGGGCATGCCGCTGGTGGGCCATGGCGTGTATGCCGTGCGTCTCGAACGCCAGCTTGCCGCGGGACAGGTGTTGGTCGCCCACGCCGAAGAGTTCTTCTATTCCTTCTTTACTCCCGAGGGCGTGGACGAATCCGACACACCGCCCGACCCCGCGCGCATCGCAGCCGCGGTGCAGCTTGCGAAGGCCCACGACTCGGCGGTCACCGCGGACATTGGCACGTACGCCGCCATCGAGCGCCTCATCGGCAGGCCGGACAGAATCGCGGAATCCCTGCAGCATGCCGAAGCTCACCTCGTTTCCCCCGCCGACCGGCTGGCGTGGACCATGAGTGGCTATGCGGGAAAATCCGCG
>JACZCZ010118991.1_pt1 | contig 10232 bp, 8 predicted proteins | sample 8641811 | NCBI WGS metagenome assembly JACZCZ01 (sample SAMN15324610, study PRJNA640507) | soil metagenome | isolation source: intercropping peanut in the first line | place: China: Luxin town, Laibin City, Guangxi Province | collected 2019-07-25 | depth 10cm m | reverse complement strand
GCGCGCCGCGGCCTTCGTCGCGCCCTTCGTGCGCGATGCGTCCGGCGACCAGGAAGGACTGCCGGTCGCGCTGATGGAGGCGATCGGCTGCGGCTGTCCGGCCGTGGTGGGCGACGTGGCGGGCGTGCGCGACCTGCTCGGCGACGAAGCGCAGCGTATCGCGGTGGATCCGCGCGATCGCGAGGCGCTGGCGAACGCGGTGATCGAGGTTCTCGAGAAGCCGGAGGCAGCAGCCAGGCGCGCGCTGGCCTTGCGGGAAGCGGCAGCCGAACGCGTGGACTGGGATCGGATCGCCGCGCGCTACGCGGCGATCATCGGCGCGGCAGTCGCGGCTCGATCCGGGCGATGAGTTCGTCCCAGCCCTCCACGGGCACGGGCGGCACGAAGCGGTCCGACAATTGTGCTTCGATGCGATCGGCCAGCGCCGCCGGATCGTCCGCCGCGTAGAGGCAGCGATCGCGCCACGGCGCGAGCAGGCTCCCCATCGCGCCGAGGTCGGCGGCGGCCACTGGCAGTCGACAGGCGAGCATCTCGTACGCCTTCTGCGGGAAGCAATAGCGGCCGAACGGCGTGTCGAGCACGCAGATGGCGCCGACGTCCAGCGCGCAGAACAGATCGGCGACGCGGTCGTGCGGCAGCGCGCCGAGCGAATGGACGCGAGCGCCGGACGGCGGCGGAAAGCCGGGTTCATGCGGCCCGGCGAGCACCAGGCGCACGTCGGGCCGGCGTCGCGACAGGATGTCCCACGCGGCATAAAGCACGCCGATGGCCTTGTCGCGATACAGCCCGCCGGCGGTGCCGACCAGCAGCGCGTCGGCGGGCAAGCCCAGCGCTTCGCGCGCGGCGCGCTTGTCCCGCGAGCGGAACACCGCCTTGTCGACGGAGCTCGGCATGGCGATGACTTCGCCGCGCGCGCGGTAGTCGTCGACCACCAGTTTCCGCAGCGGTTCGCTGGTGGTCAATACGAGGTCGGCGCGGCGCACGGCTCGCCTGAGCGCACTCACCATACCGGGGATGCGTGCCTGGCCGAAGCCTTCGAAATTGTCGTAAAGGTCGGCGACGAATGGGCGCTTGAGCTTCCGCGCGAGCCATTCCCCCAGCGCGACGTGGGGAATGTCGGAAGCGGCGATGATGAGGTCCGGATCGAAATCGTGAAGCTGGCGCAGGAGTCGCCCCGGATAGGCGGCGAGGCGGGGCGCGATCGCGCGCCCCCAGTTGCGCGAGCGCCAGCGCAGGCGGCCGGGGCGCGCATCGTGCTCGACGTCAAGGTCTTCGAGCGTCGTGGAGTACGCAAGGCAGAAGGCTTCGACCTCGTGGCCTAGCAATGCCAGCTGCCGCGGGATCTCGTACAGGCGCGCGTAGCGGTCGAGGACGACGTCCTTGGCCATGTAGCGGCGCTTGCAGAGGTAGGCGATGCGCACTTGCCGCTACTCGATGATCCGCCGCGCGGCGGCGAGGGCGGCGCCGACGACCTGGTCCATGTTGTAGTAGCGGTATTGGGCGAGGCGGCCGACGAACGTCACGTCGCGCTCGGCGGATGCCAGCGATTCGTAGCGCTTGAACAGCGCTTCGTTCTCCGTGCGAGGAATCGGGTAATACGGATCGCCGTCGGCCTGGGGATACTCCCGGACGATCGACGTGCCCTGATGCTGCTGGCCCGTGAGGTGCTTGAACTCCGTAATCCGAGTGAAGGAAAAATCATTTGGATAGTTCACCGTACCGACGGATTGGAATTGCTGCGTATTCCCGTGATGTTCGTGTTCGAATCGGAGCGAGCGATACGGGAGCGGGCCGAAGCGGTGCTGGTAGTACGCGTCGATGGGGCCGGTGTACACGATGTGGCCATATGGGAACCTGTCGCGGACCGTGGAAAAATCGACCCCGCATTCGATCGAGATGTTGGGATGATCGAGGATGTTCCTGAACATAGCGGTATAACCGGCGCGCGGCATCGCTTGAAACTCGTCCGTGAAATAGCGGTCGTCCGTGTTCGTCCTCACCGGGATTCGGGCGGCGACGCCCGCCTTCAGCTGCGACGGATCAAGGCCCCATTGCTTGCGGGTATAGTTGAGGAAGAACTTCTCGTAGAGATCGCGACCGACGGAATTGAGGACGACATCTTCGCTCGTCAGAACCAGATCCCTGGGTTCGCGTACCCGCTCCAAGAATTCCGCGGCGCCGCTCTCATCGAGATTCGTGCCGTAAAGGCGGTTCAGTGTGTCGCGGTTGATCGGAAACGGCAGTTGCTCTCCCTTCACGACCGCGCGAACGCGATGTTCATAAGGGTGCCACTCAGTGAATTTCGAAAGGTAATCGAAGATGCGCTGGCCGTTGGTATGGAAGATGTGCGGTCCATAGCGATGGATCAGAATTCCGTGAGAATCGAATTCATCGTATGCGTTGCCTGCGATGTGGGGGCGCTTGTCGATGATGAGGACCTTGCGCCCGGCTTCGGCCAGTTCTCGCGAAACGACTGCGCCGGCGTAGCCGGCTCCAACCACCAAAGTCGCGCTCATTTCTTGATGCCCCAAATGCTGTGGCGCCTGCCATCAAGCCCAAGCAGGCCATCGAACGTGCCGGCGATGAATGCCAAAAACTGCGTGCCCCGCTGCCCCCGTTCCGTCATTGCGACGGCCAGGCGGACCAATGTTCCCGGAAGCGCTTCGGTGAAGAGTCTAAGGCCGTAGTACTTCCTTGCGATCAGGATCCTATTCCTGGTGTCGTAGTACCGCTTCCATGGTGTCAGCCTGAGGTATTGCACCCGCGCATGGCCAAGCCTGATCGTCCGGATCTCGGCTTTCGGGTGTCGGATCAGGCTCGATCCGCATTGGATGATCTTCGAGCCTCCAGCCCTTGCCCGGAGGCAATATTCGATGTCGTCCGCGGAAATGAAGAATCCTGCATCCGGGAGACCGATCCGCTCGACCAACTTCGAATGGATCAGGAATCCGAGGAAGGGAACGGCATCCACGCATGCCGTGGCTGGAAAGCGCTCCGCATGGCTGACGGTCTCCCCGCCTTGGAGAGTTGCCGGCCAAGAAAGGAACTCGCCTTCCACGGCGAGGGATCCGTAGACGTTGTCTTCGCAGTTGGCTGCTTCGACGATCCGGGCGAGGGCGGTTTCGTCCGGCAAGGCGTCGTCATCGAGCAGCCACGTCCACCCGGGGCCATCGCCGACGGCGACTCGCAGTCCGGCATGGAATCCGCCCGCGCCGCCCATGTTCTCCGGCAGGCGGATGACGACCACGTCCGCGCGCCGGCTCCAACCCGCATGATCGAGCATCTCGCGAGTACCGTCGGTGCTCGCATTGTCGATGACGTAGATCTTGTCTGGCTTCAACGTTTGCGCCACGAGCGCCCGCAGGCAGCGATCGAGCAGGGCCTTGCGGTTGTACGTGACGAGCACGACGGATAAGCGTCCGACCTGCATCACCGGGATGCCTTCTTCGCCAAGTCGCCCAGCCATTGCTGGACATCCCGATAGACCGCCTCGTCAGTCAGCCATTTTCCGGCGTAGATCTGCGCCGCTTTTGCATACCGATCGCGTTTGCCCCTGTCGAGGCATAGCGAGCGCAGTTGCGCGATCCATTCGTCCCGGCCAGCGGCAATGCTGCAGGCATCCGTCGGCGCTGGGGTCATGCCGTCGACGCCAGCAGGGCTGGTGACGAGGGGGCGTCCCGCGCCCAAGGCTTCGACGGTCTTTATCTTCAAGCCGGAACCAAAATTGATCGGATTGATGCAGATGTTCGACCAGGCGTAAAGCGGGGAAGGATCTTCGACGAAGCCGAGGAAGCGGGTATTCGCGGGAGAAGTAGAGATCAGGGGCTTGATCGAGTTCCCGATGTCGCCTGCGATCACGAGTTCGGCGGAAGATGCCGCACCAACGATTTCCGGCCAAACCTCACGCAGGAACCATAGAAGGCCATCGACATTGCATTCATTCGCGCCTCCGATGTAGAGGATCCGCGCATCGCCCGCATCAGGCATCGGAATGGGGTTGAAAGTGTCGACGCCCACCCTCAGGACCCGGCATCTCGTCAGGTTTTCCTCAAGGGTGGTGGCCTCCGCATGCTGGATCGCGATCGCGGCGTCGAAGGTATCCAGGATCCGGAACTCGGACTCCTTGTCGATTCGCAGTGGATATCTGATGCCGTTCGCCTGAAAGGCTTCTGCGCGCTTGTGCATCAAGTCGTGCATGTCCAGCACCACGGGGATATAGTCGCGGAGGATGCTGGCCGCCTCGTGCATCCAGATGTATTCGACGATCAGGGCGTCGAACTTCCGCCGGGAATGCAACCGGAAAACGAACGAATCGAGGCCGCGCGGGTACCGTTCCCAGTTCTCTCTCTCCTTGTAGATCATCGCGGACTTGAACATCCGGACGAGGAGAGAATCGAGAGTCGGCCACGATCGAGCCATGAGGAAATCGTCGATCGACCACTTGAAACGGCGGAGCAGGTTCGCGAAGCCTGGCGCGCGATATGCGACCACCTGACCAAGGAATGGCGTTTCCGGGCTCGATATCCTGCGCTGCCGCCCCGAGGCGACCACCAGCGTGACCTCGGCGCCCGCGCGGTTGAGGAAGCGGATCAGCGACGCGATCCTCGTACTGGCACCGGAAACCGCGGGCCACGGCAGAGCGTCGTGCACGATCCCGATATGCATTCCCCGCAAGTTCACGGCGTTACCCGGCAAACGAGTGCAGAGGCATATCTCATTGCAGCCCGGGCATATCGCCCCGACGAAAGCGCGCGCAACGCGTCGAGGCGAAGCAAAACAGGGTAGACATGGCGCTTGAAATACCTGTTGCCCGGTAGCTGGCGCAAGACCTCGCGGGGCGTGATGCCAGCTTGCTCCGCCTCCGAGACGACCTCGGCCGCCAGCTTGCGGAAAGATTTCGCCGCATCGACCGAGAGCCGCCTTTCGTGGAAAACGAAGTCGAAGAACTGATGGGCGAAATAGGCGAGCCTGAACTCCTTCCAGAGGCCGGCCTCGTCCAGGTGCTTCCTGATAATCGAATAGTTCACGAAATGCGCGCCCACGTTGTCGCTTCGCCGGCTTGAGCTGCCCGCGGCAAGAACCCGATAGTTGTAGACGGGCTCGTCGACGATCTTTATGGGGCGCAACCTCGTGAGGGTCTGGAACTTCCACACCACGTCCTGGTAGGCAGCACCCTTGGTCTCCAGCATGCGGATTCCGTGCAAGGAGAGAGCGGAACGATGGTATAGCGCGCTCCATATCGAGGATTCGTACACCATGAGTTCCAGGTTGGATGCCGGATCGACGATGCCGCCGGACTCGGGTTGCAGCCCCGAAAACGACATAGTGTGGGTTCCCCCTCCGGGCAGGATTTTCCGGAAGTTGCCCTTTACGATCAGGGCTCCCGATTCCTCGCCTTCCCGATACAGGCGTGCAAGCATCGCCGGCTCGATCCAGTCGTCGGACTCGACGATGGAAACATATCGGCCGGTCGCCAGATCCAGGCCAGCGTTAATGGCACTGCCATATCCGCCGTTCGGCTTGTGCAGGACACGGACGCGCGCATCCCGTTCCGCGAAGCCTTCGGCGAGTTGGCCACTCCGATCGGTGCTGCCGTCATCCACCACGATGATCTCGATGTCGTCCAGCGTCTGCCGGCAAATGCTATCGAGGCATTCCTCCAGGTACCTCTCAACGTTGTACACGGGCACGATGACGGAGACCGCAATGGCGCGGCTCGCCGCTTCGCAGGCCAGGTGTTCGGCTGCGATGTTCATGCGTTCGCCTTGCGCCAGCGGTCGAGTGGGCGCCCGATCAGGCGCTCGAGTTTGTCGATGTCTTCCGCGAAGGTTTCGTTGAGCCTGCGACGCGTTCGGTCGTGCATCCGGGGTGTCAGTTGACGCAAGGACTTGAGTCTCGTGTAAAGGCCGGGCCATGCCGGTTCTGGCGTAATGGAGCGGGCGAAGCGCATGAAGAAGGCGTCGTCCCGGAGCAGGCGTTGCGCTCTCGGGCCGCGCATGCGAATGGAAGAGACGTTGTGTCGAACGGAGACGTCGATCGGAACCCCTTCGTCCACGCCCAGGAAGCGGAAGATTTCCCGCATCATGCTGCCAGAGCCGGAAGCGAGATCCTCGTGCAGGTGGATTGAAACGTTGGGGAAGGCAGCCATGAAAGCCTTGACCTGCTCGTAATACAGACCTGGGCCGACCAGATCATATCCCCACCAATAACCTTGCCTGCATCGCTCCCTTCCCGCATCCATCGCCCTCTCGAAGGAAAGTTCCTCGTGACCGTCCTTTACGTGGTGCAGGTAATTGGAGAATGCGCGATCTACTGGGTTTCGCAACACGATGATTATTTTCGGATCGCCGAGTCTTTCCCTGATTTCCGGGATTGATTGCGCAAAGAAGGGTAGGTAGGCGACGCAAGCTTCACCGATCGCGTACGCACCCTCCGCTCCGTCGAACAGGCGCTCGTAATCGTTCCATCGGGTGACCCGGCCCCCACCATAGTTGTAACCGGTCGTGCCGCCAAGTTCGGCGTTGCGGCAGAGATAGAACGACTCCTTCAGCGACCCTGGAAGGTATATCTGCGGGTGCTGGCGCATGTAGTGATGCAACGAGGTCGTGCCTGCCTTGGCAGCACCAACAACCAGGAAATTTGGCCGCATCGTCGTTGCCTACGATCGCCGGGGATCGCCCGCGCCGGCATGCATGTTTACCAGCATCTGCGAAGGGCCAGAGCTTGTGAACGCGGCATGGCCCGCATTGCCGGGCACCACGAACCGGTGCAGATCGCGCGACCAGCTAAGCACTTCGCCGTGTCGTCGGAATCCACCTGCAACACGATATTTGCCGGGTGGAAGCGAAAGGCATGGGATTTCGATATCGAGGCGCGCAACGGCGGGTTTGATCTCGAAGCCGAATTCGCTCGCCATGGCCCGGAGCGACGTGGCAAGCTCGCCTCTCTCGTTCCAGATGCGCAAATCGAAAAGCACATCGTCGCGCGATTCGGAAATGGAAACTCGAAACCCCAGGGAAAACGGCTGCCCGACGTGGATCATGTCGACGGGGGTCGCGGTTTCCAGGTCCAAGCGGACGACGCCGTGGTAGGCGTATCCCGCGTCGTCGCCGGCGGCCGAGGCATCGGCCAGGAGGCTGGCCTGCATCGCCAACGCGTCGTCCGGCATTCCGGAAAACAGCGCCCTTCCGTGGTCGAGGAGAATGCAACGCTGGGCCGCTTCGCGAATCTGCGTTTCGCTATGCGAAACGAATATCACGCCTGTTCCGTTCGCCCTGAGCGAGGCAATCCGGTTGAGACACTTGATCACGAAGGCCAGGTCGCCCACTGCCAGCGCTTCGTCCACGAGTAAGACGTCGGGTTCGAGGTGCGCGGCGATGGAGAACGCGAGCCGGACGTACATTCCGCTGGAATAGTGTTGCACGGGGGAATCGATGAAAGCGGCAAGTTCGGAGAAATTCACTATCTCCTCGAACCTCCGGTCGGTCTCCCGTTTGCTCAGTCCAAGCACGGCTGCGTTGACGTAGATGTTTTCCCTGCCGGTCAGGATGGGATTGAATCCAGCGCCCAGAGCGATCAGGGCTCCGACGCGGCCCCGGATATGTATGGTTCCCATGTCGGGCTTGATCAGTCCGTTCAACATCCGCAGCAGGGTGGTCTTGCCCGCCCCGTTGTTGCCGACCAGTCCGATGCACTCGCCGCGCGCCAGCTCGAAGCTCACGTCCTTGATCGCCCAGAACTCCTCCGGGCGCAGCGACGTCGTCTCGCGCCTCATTCCGGACAATTCGCGGCCAAGATCCTTTGCGCCGTACCAAAGCGACTTGCGAAAGTCGCGGCAGAACTTCTTGGATACATGATCCACGCGCACGAGGGTGTCTGGCATGGTCACGTCCTGTTATGAGCCCATGCGCTCGACCAGGACCGGCGCGGCGATCCTGTAGATCGTCCAGCCCAGGAGGAGGATCCCCAACGCGCATATCGCGATGAAAATCAGTTCTCCGCCATTGGTCGGGACGTGCCCGGAAACGACCTGGCGCATTGCGCGTACCAGTTGCGTCAATGGATTGGCTTCGATCAGGGCGGCGGCCTTGCCGGTTTCTGGGGTCGCGTAGACGATCGGGCACAAGTACATCAAGAATTGCAGGACCAATGGCAATCCCCGGCCGACGTCCGTGTAGAGAAGGCCGAGTGGTGCCAGCACGACGCCCAATGCCGTTCCGATCATGATCGTGACGACGATGATGGCAGGGAGCGCCGCCAGTGCGGTGGTTGGCGCCATACCAAGCATTGCGAGCACGACGAGCATGATCGCGATCTTGATGGCGCCATTGAATGCTGCCTGGGCCATGCCGGAGACGACGAGCGCTTCGTGCGGGAAGTTGATCTTGGTGAGCATGGCCCTGGCCGACTGCGCCTGCTGGAGCGGCGCATTGACGGCATCCATGAAGATCGACCAGAAAAGGGTGCCACTGACGACGAAGGCGGGATAAGGCATGGACGTTTCCCGCAGGCCGACGATTCCGGAAGACTGCACGAAGATCCAAACCGCCGTGTTGGCGGCCGGAACGATGAACGCCCATGCAAATCCCAGCGCCGCCTGTCGGTATTGCGCCTTGAGGTCGCGAACGGCCAATTGCCACGCCAAATTCCTGCTGCGCGCCAAGTCGTGCACCATCTCGGACCACAGTCTCCACGGATGCCTCGCGGACGATTCCGAGGAATAGGCGGTGACCTGATTGTGGTGGTCTTCGCTCATTTGTCTTTCAACGGCCCGGGAGCCGGTGGCTTGGTTCCATTCGCTTCCCTTTCGCCCTGGTCGATCGCGTCGACCAACTCCCGCGCCTGGCGATCCGTCTGGGCGAACCAGTCCTTCCAGTTCCAGGGCCGCCCCATGGGCTTCCTGGCCCACGCCCGGGCTTCATCGTAACGCCCTGCGGTGGCGAGCAGGGCAGCGGCGTAGAAGGCGATCCGCGGTTCGTGATCGCCGGCACGATACGCGAGGTCGAGCTCGTGGATCGCCGGGTCCAGCCGCTTCGAGTGCAGGAACAGCTCGGCCCGCTCGACCCGCAGCATGCGGAAGAGACCGCTGCCATTCGGGTTGTCCATGGCGTGCTGGGTCAGCGCCAGCCAGTCGTCGCCGGACACCAGGCCGGGGCAATTCCCCGCTTCCACGGAAGCACGGAGCCGTTGCAGGATCAGGGCCGTGCCCGGAGTGACCTGGGCAGTATCGAGCAGGCGGGAGGTGCGCGCGATCCGCTCTCCCGCAGCATTGTCCCTCTCGCCCGTGTCGCATTCGATCGTCAGATCCTGCAGCGCGATGTTCGCGGCCGACGACTTGTCGCGCACTTGCGCGAGGACGGCCTGTGCCTCGTGCGCGTCCCCATGCTCGTACAGATAGTTCGCGTACTGCTGTTGCGCGCGCAGGGAATTCGGATGCTCGGCGTGCCAATACACCGTCAGGCGCGCCTCGTCGCCCCAGGCGCGCGCCTGGAGATGCGTGACGGTCGTTGCAAGCACCAGCCATCCGCTCAGCCCCAGCAGCACCGGCCTGCGGAGATGTCCCTTGAGCGCGAAGGCGCCGGTGGCAACCGCGAACCCAATGCCGAACAAGGGCACGTAGTTGCGATGCTCGAAATAGATCTCGAGCCCGACCACCGTGGACTCCATCGCTTGCCCGGCGAGATACCAGAGTACGCCGAAGGACAGGACCGGCATGCGCTTGCGCAAGGCAATCGCGGCAACGAACGCCAGCAGGATGAAAGCGATCGCAGGCAGCGTCGAGGTGGGATCCAACAGGCCGTGCGAGATGACGTAGTCGTCGTTGTAGAGGCTCGAGCTGGACAGGCGGGGCGCGAAGACCAGCGCGAGGTAATCCATCAGGACTCGCGCTTCCGTCATCAAACGTTCCCACAGGTCGAAGTTGCGGCTCGGGAAAGGGCCGACCGGCGCATCGATGCCGAACTTCGCGAGCTTCGCGAGCACGGCCAGGGAAGGCAGACCCATGCCGAGCCAGAGGATCCACCTCGGCCAGGCAGGCAGTTCGCGCATGGTGGCCGCCAGCAGCGTCCAGCAGGTGACGAGCGCGAGCAGCGGAACGAGCGCGCCGTTCTCCTTGCAAAGGAATGAGAGAAGCGTCGCGGCGCCCAGCACCGTGATTGCCGCGACCGCGCGACCGGGCGTGCGTGCCCGCGACGCGAGCGACACGAATGCCCACAAGCCGGCGAACGCGAAAG
>JACZCZ010010499.1_pt1 | contig 10240 bp, 12 predicted proteins | sample 8641811 | NCBI WGS metagenome assembly JACZCZ01 (sample SAMN15324610, study PRJNA640507) | soil metagenome | isolation source: intercropping peanut in the first line | place: China: Luxin town, Laibin City, Guangxi Province | collected 2019-07-25 | depth 10cm m | reverse complement strand
TCAACGCGACGTCGCGCATCGGGTCGTTGGCCGGCGGTGGCGGCGGAGCTGCGGGGCGTTGCGCCGGCGGTGCTCCCTGCGCGGCAAGCACGGCGGCGCCTGCCGCGCGGAAGCGCTCGCCGAAATCCGGCCCGAGCGACAAGTGCTCGTGGAACAGCGTTGCACCGCCGGCCAGTTCCTCGGGCATGTAGTCTTTGAACAGGGTGCGGATCACGGCGCCGCGCGGGAACGCGGGCGCTTGCGCAGAAGCGCGCAGCGGCAGCAGCGCGGCGGCCGTGAGGCCGCTCAAGAATTGCAGCGCCTCGCGGCGGGTCGTGGTTGCCATCGAGAATCCCCCTCAATAGAGCAACGTAGGATATCGCGCGTGCCAGACCCTGCCACGCGGATTCTTCAGGTGACAGAGCCGCGGCGATACGTGAGCATGTAGCGCTCGAGGGCGGCCCCGAGCGTCGCCGGTTGGGCTCATCCGAGGGGGGCTATGGGCTTGTTCGACAAACGCACTGCTGCGCTCTGCGTCTTACTGCTCGGCGTTGCCGCGCAAGCGCAGGAAGGCTATCCGCTCGACGGCACTTGGCGCGGCGAGTGGGGCGCGGATGGAGCGAAGAGCACCGTCGTCATCGTCATGAAGTGGGACGGCCAGAACGTCAACGGCATGATCAATCCGGGCCGCAACGTCGTCCGTTTCAGCAGTCCCGTGCTCGAGCCGAGCGACTGGACCGTGCACATCGAGGCGCAGGATCGCGGCGGGCAGCCGATCGTGATCGACGCCAAGCTCGACGACATCGGCTCGTACCACCGCACCATGACGGGCACGTGGAAGCAAGCCGGCGTCGATCATCCGTTCAACATGGCGCGCGAGTAGCCATGCGTCGCTCGTGCGTAGCAGCTCTGGTTCTCGCGGCGGCATTGGCGGGATGCGATCGCGCGCCGAGCTCCGCGGCGACGCCTGCGCAACCTACGTCCAGCCGGCCCGCGCCTCGCTTCCCCGACGGCCAAGTGCGTTTCGATAGCGAGCCCGGCTCGCGCGGCTATTGGGGCAAGGCCAGCGTCAGCTCGCTGTTCGAGAAAGGCGTGGCCGTAGCGATGGACGAGAAGGGCCTCCTCGCGAACATCGCCGACGCGCCGCGCGTCGCGCCGTTTCAGCCTTGGGCGCTCGCGCTGTACGAGTACCGGCAACGCAACGGACTGAAGGACGACCCGACGCGCGCCTGCATCGCTCCGTCGGGGCCGCGCCACCTGCACACGGCCGGCGGCTTCCGCATCATTCGCGATCCGACCTACGACCGGATGTACATTTTGTTCGGCGGCGGCAACCGCAACTGGCGCGTCGTGTTCATGGACGGCCGCGCGCCGCCGAACCCCGAGGAAGTGTCGGGCACGTATTTCGGTCATCAAGCCGGGCATTGGGAAGGCGACACGCTCGTCGTTCAGTCGAGCGGGTACAACGCGCGGTTTTGGTTCTCGAACGGCGGGCTGCCGCACACGGAGGCGTTACGCCTCACGGAGCGGTTCTCGCGCCCGGACTTCGACACGTTGAAATACGAAGTGACCGTCGACGATCCGCTGACGTACACGCGCCCGTGGACGGCCGAGTGGACCGTCGAGTGGGTCGACGGCGGGCAAATCGCGGAGCGCTTCTGCGAAGACCATCGAGACGAGCTCGGCGCGGGCTGAAGCACCGGAATCTTGGGGGAGAGAGTCATGTTGCGAACGGTATTGAAGTGGATCGTCGGCGGCGCGGCTTCGGTCTCGTTGACGTCGGCGCACGCCCATCACTCGTTTCGCGCGCAGTACGACGCGACGAAGACGATCGACGTCACGGGCTACGTCACGAAAATCGATTGGATGAATCCGCACGTTTACTTCTACATCGATGTCGTGAACGAGCAGGGCAAGACGGAGAGCTGGGCGTTCGAAATGGGCCCGCCGCACATGCTCGAGCAGCGCGGCTGGAAGCGAAACTCGATGGCGATCGGCGACGAGCTCGAGGTTAACGGCACACGCGCGCGCGACGGCAGCCTGACCGCGAATGCGCGCACGGTGAAGCTGAAGTCCACGGGCCAGATCCTCGGCGCGGCGTCGAGCGAGAATCAGAACGCGGCGCAAGCGCCGGCGCAGGGCGCGGGCGCGCCGGCGGCACGCTAGCATGCGCAGCAGCGCGATCGTCATGGCGTGCGTCGGCGTCGGTGCGGTCGCGCTGGCGCACGGCGCGACCGCGCAGTTTCGCGATCTGTCGGGCGGCCGCCCGCCACCGCGCACCGCCGACGGTCACGTCAGCTTCTCCGGCACGCCGGACGAGGTCGGGAATTGGGAAGGCAGCACGGCCAACGGCGCGGAGCTCATCTACCCGACGCCGGAAGACGACCCGGCGAACGGCACCGATGCGTTGCCGACGAATCTCTCCGTCGATCGCGTGCCGTTTCAACCGTGGGCACGCGAGGTGTTCGACGAGCGGCAGCGGACGTATTTGAAGGACGAGCCGCATGTCCGCTGCAAACCTTCGGGCGTCGCGCGGTTCTTCCACACGCCGTATGGGCTCGAGATCCTGCAGCCGCCCGGTTCCGACGAGGTGATTTTCGTGGGCGTCGGTAGCCCGCACACGTGGCGCGCGATCGACTTGCGCGCGACGCAGCACGCGGCCGAGCGCGAGCCGACGCGCTACGGGCACTCGATCGCTCATTGGGAGGGCGACACGCTGGTCATCGACTCGGTCGGCTTCGCGGACACGTTCTGGATGAATCGCCTCGGGTTGCCGCACACGACGCAGCTGCATACGATCGAGCGCATCTCGCGGCCGAACTTCGACACGCTCGTCTACGAGGTCACGATCGACGATCCCGGCGCTTACACGGAACCCTGGACCGGAGGCTTCTATCTCAATTGGCGAAAGGGCAACGAGCCGTTCGATTATCTGTGCCAAGACAACAACCTCGACCCCGCGCGCCTCGTTGGGCCCGAGGGTTGAGAGCGATGCGCGGAGTATTATCCTTACTATGAAAACGACACTTCGACGGCTGTGTGCGCGGACGGCGATCGCATTGGCGCTTACGGCGTGCGTGACTCTCGCGCACGGACAAGCGACTTCTCGCGCACCGGAATTCAAAGTCGACCCCGCGTGGCCGGCGATTCCGAACGGCTGGGTGCTCGGCGAGGTGACGTCGGTCTCCGTCGATCGCGACGACAATATCTGGGTTCTGCACGTGCCGCAGTCGATTCCGGAAGCGCAGCGCGCGAACGCGGCGCCGCCCGTGCTGAAGTTCGATGCGACGGGCAAGCTGCTGACGAGCTGGGGCGGGCCGGGCGACGGCAAGCCGTGGCTCGGCCGCGAGCACGGCATCTTTGTCGACGCCGACAACTTCGTCTGGCTCGGCGGGCGTGCCGGCTGGCCGCGCGTCACGACGCCCGGCGTCAGCGACGACATGATCATGAAGTTCACGATGAGCGGCGAGCTCGTGCTGCAGATCGGCCGCAGCGGCCAGAGCACGGGCAATCGCGACACCGCCAACGTGCATCAAGCCACGGACGTGTTCGTCGACACGGGCGCGAACGAGGTCTACGTGGCCGACGGCTACGGCAACAAGCGCGTCATCGTGTTCGACTCGGAAACGGGCGCCTTCAAACGTATGTGGGGCGCGTTCGGCAACCAGCCGCCGGCGACGTTCGAGGCCAACGTGCCGACGCCGCAGCCGCAAACGACGCCGGAGGGCCCGCGGGACTTCGGCTTGCCGCACGCGATCAAAGTGTCGCGCGACGGCGTCGTGTATCTCGCGGACCGCATCAACAATCGCATCCAGCTCTTCTCGCGCGACGGCAGGTTCGAGCGCCAAGTCCGCGTGACGAACGAGGGCAGCGACGTCGTGCCGGTGCCGGCAGGCTTCGCGTTCTCGCCGGATCGCGAGCAGCAGTTCTTGTACGTCGTCGACTCGGGACCGATGCGCGTCGTGATCTTCGAGCGCAAGACGATGACGCAGATCGGTGTCGTCGGTGCTCGCGGCAAGGAGGCAGGGCAATTCGATATCGTCCACCACATGGCGGTCGACTCGAAGGGCAATCTCTACACGGCCGAGATCGTCAACAACCGCCGCGCGCAGAAGTTCGTGCCCGTGGCCGCGCGCTAAACACGGTTTAGTGCGTCATGCCGTAGATCAGGTAATCGACGGCGATCTCGTACGCTTGCCGCGTGAACGGCTGCGGATAAGCCGGATTGTCGGCCTGCTCCCAGCCTTCGCCGTAGTCGATATTGTGCGAGATCACGACCATCCACCGCCCTTTGTCGTCGCGAATGCCGCGCCAGTGCGGCGTCACGCCGTCGGAGCGCTCGTACGTCAGGCCCGAGCTCATGTATTGCGGCCCTGGTACCTGCATGCGCTCGCGGATCTCGTAGGGTTGCGCGTAGATGGGGTCGTCGGCAGGGATGTCCTCGACGAGCCGATCCGGAAAGATCGCGCGCATGCCCTCCATGAAGAGCTCCCATTCGTACTGGCCGTGAAAGTCGTCGACCATGAGGAACCCGCCGCGCAGCATGTACTCGCGCATCTGCGCGGCCTGCGAGGCGCTGAACGACCAGGATCCCACCTCGACGGCGTAGAGCCACGGGTAGTCGAAGAGGGCGTCCGAGTTCGGGCTGACGATCTGCCCGTCGGGGTGAACGTCGATGCGCGTCAGGCGTTCGACGGCTTGCGAGAAATGGTACTCGGCGCGCGGATAGTCGACCGTCCAGGCGCCACCGCCTCGGAAGCCGCGGCCGCCGCCGTCGTACGCGAGCCGCGCAAACACCCATTCCTTCGGATCGGCGAGCGGCCGATCGGGGGTCGGCATGTAGCGGCGCCCAAAGCCGAACTGTGCCAGCGCGACGGACGACACCGTGCCGAGCATCACCACCGCTGCGATCAGGCGCAATCGTCGTTTCACGCGGATCTCCGGACGACGCGAGTGCTCTGCGGATGGTAGCGCAGACCACCGCGCCGCGCCGGAGTTCGCGGCGAAGTGGTGCCTTCAGTGTGCGCGGCGGCGCGCTGCCTCGATCGTCGCGACGTCGATCTTTCTCATCGGCATCATCGCTTCAAAGGCGCGCTTTGCCTCGTCGCCGCCGGCCGCCATCGCGTCGGTGAGCACGCGCGGCGTGATCTGCCAGGAGATGCCCCAGCGATCCTTGCACCAGCCGCACTGGCTCTCTTTGCCGCCGTTGGCGACGATCGCGTTCCAATAGCGGTCCGTTTCTTTCTGGTCGTCGGTCGCGACTTGGAACGAGAAGGCCTCGCTGTGCTTGAACGTGGGGCCGCCGTTGAGACCGATGCACGGCACGCCGAGCACGGTGAACTCGACCGTCAGGACGTCGCCCCGCTTGCCGTTAGGGTAGTCGGCCGGTGCTCTGTGCACGGCGGTCACCTCGCTGTCCGGGAACGTGGCGGCGTAGAACTCGGCGGCGTCTTGCGCGTCGTGATCGAACCAGAGACAGATCGTGTTCTTGGCTTGCATTTCGTTGCTCCTGTTCGTGGCGGTCCCTGACTTGCGGCTCAGCGCGATGCAGCTTTCAGGCCAGCGAGATGCTCGAGAGCGCTGGTCCACCCATCCGAGTGCGACCCGTGCTCCGCCGCGGGCAGTTGCTCGTGCGTTACGACGACCTCGGTCTTCGCGCCCAAGCGCAGGAAGTCGACGGTCACCAGCGAATCTGCGTGGCCGGTCGCACGCGACGCCCAAGTGAAAACCAACTGCCGCGGCCGATCGATGACGCGATAAACGCCCGTGTGCGGATACCGCTCCGTTTCGCCCTGCATGACGATCTCGTAGCGGCCGCCGACGCGCGCGTCGACTTTGGCCGTGGTGCGCTCGATGGTTCCGGGCCGCATCCAGATGGCGAGCGCGGCGGGGTCGAGCCAGGCGCCGAAGAGCTCCTCGGCGGCGGCGGCGATGGTGCGGCGGACGATGACGGACGTGGGGGCGATGGCTGTGTTCATTTGCGTTTCCTCTTCTTGGAAGTGACGTAGGTATCCAGGGCAGCGAGGCGGCTCTCCCAGAAGCGTCGGTAGTGCTCGATCCAGTCGGCCGCCTCGCCGAGCGGCGCAGCATTCAACGACAGCACGTGGTCGCGGCCGGAAACCGTGCGGCGCACGAGTCCGGCGCGCTCCAGCATGCGGATGTGCTTCGAGATCGAGTTCAGCGAGATCGGAAAATTCGCGGCGATTTCCGTGACGCGCGCGTCCGTTTCCGTGAGGCGCGCCAGGATGGCGCGGCGTGTCGGGTCGCAGAGTGCGTTGAAAACCCCGTCGAGACGTGCAGATTGATGTTCACCCATATGGGTGAATATTAGGCATGCAGAACGGGAGCCGTCAAGCGCTCGGCTATAACGGATCAAACGCGATGCATGAACTTGAAGACGTCCTCGTGTTGCGCGTCGATGCGCAAGCCCATCTCGGCGCCTTTTGCGTCGAGCCGCCGCTTCAGCTCGTCGAACGGCACGGCCGCTTTCTCGAGATCGGCGAGCATGATCATCGCGAAGAATTCGCGCACGGTGGTTTGGGAGATGTCGATGATGTTGGCGCGCGCTTCGGCGAGCACTGCAGAGACGGTGGCGATGATGCCGACGGTGTCCGCGCCGATGACGGTGATGATGATGCGATTCGATTTGCTGGTCATTGACGCGGGTCTCCGCCGCCGGGCTGGTATTCGAAGGCAAGCTCTTTGCACGCGTCGACGGCGAACGGCGCGTCGGCGGGCAGCACGGTATCGCCGCCGACGTATTCGTTCACGAAGTAGAGCGGGTCGGTGGCGACGTACTCGCGCCTCAGCGAGAACGTCGCAGGATCCAGCGTGAAGCGCTCGACGACGCGCAGCTGCGCGCTGTGCGCGACCTGCCCGGCCAGGCTGCCGGGCTCGAAGCCGACGGTGTCGACGACGAGCGCGTCGCCGTCCCACCGGCCGATCGAATGGCCGGCGCGACTCGGTGCGACGCCCTGCGGATGCGCGGCAAGATTCATGTGCACCGTGCGCGTGAGCCCGCGGCCGTACTCCATCGTGATGACGTCGTCGCCTTGAGTGATGCGATTGATCGTGCCGTCGAAGACCCAGTCGAACAGCACGCTGGTGATTTGGCAGGAGAGGCGCGGGTTGTGCTCCGGCGGCAGATCGCGCAGCGCGTCGGACGCCGCCTGCCCGGCAGGCGTCAGCGTCATCGGCGGCGGGAACCAGCCGTGGCTCGGGACGTCGGCCATTGCGACCTCGCCCGACTCGACCTTCGCGACGAGGCTCTCCGGCACGAGATTGGCGGCGCCCTGCGGCGGCCGCGCCATGATGTACTGCTCCTGCGCCCAGTCGCCGCCGAGATTCGGTTTGCCGGACGGCAGCCGCAGCGGCCGGTCGGCGCGGCTCGTCGAGCCGTCGCTCAACTGCTGATAGCGCTCGAGCGTCGGTGCGTCGCCGATCGTCAGCGTGTCCGCGTAGCAGTAATGCGGATCGTCGCGGTGGGGCCTGCCGAAAATCTTGATCTTTACGCCGGGCACGAACATGTCGGGCGACCAGCCCGAGCGGCGCAGCACCGTCGCTGCACGCATCTCGCACTGCATCGCCAACGGGGCACCGTTGGCGTCGACGGAGGTGAAGTGGACGTAGGAGTGGGGGTTCACGAAGTCCAGCGTGGTCAGCGTGCCCTCGACCGTGAGGTTCTTCGTAGGATCGAAGCGGCCGATACCGTGATGCGCCACGCTCGGCGCCGACGCGACGGCGAGCGCCAGAGCGAGCACGAACGATGTTGCCGAGTGCTGCGACCGCATGGTGCCCCCCTCAAGGACGCGGCCCGTAAATCGGCAACGGCGCGCCCAGCTCGAGCGCTCCCAAATCCGGCGCACGGCCCGCGAAACCGTCCGTAACGGTTGCGAGCGGTGTGCCGCGATCGACGGCGGCCGAGCCCGGTTTCAACCGAAAGTCGAGATCGCGCGCGTCGTAGAGCTTCTGCACGTTCTCGACATCCTGCGCGTCGAGCTGCGGGACGTCGACGAACACGTCGTAGTCGACAAGCACGCTGTTGCGATCGTTGCCGGTTGCTGCCGCGAACTGCTCGAGCGTCGCGAACTCGCGCGTCTCGAGCATGGCCTCGTGGCCCGGGCGGTTGTAGTCGGCGATTACCCCGCGCGGCGGCGCGCTCCAGCGGAACGACGCCGGCACGTTCGGGTTCGGCCGGAAGCCGTTGAAGTCGGACGACGTGTACTGCGTGAACGTCGTGACGTTGAAGATCGCGGGCGCTGCGTTCTCGCCGAGCAGCAAGTTGTTGCGCCAGTGCGTGTTCGACGTTCCCGCGGCTTGGGTCTCGGCCAGAATCGTGTTGTTGTAGAACAGCACGCCGGCCGCGCCGTTCGTCAGGCGCGTCGATCCGGCCGGGATGTGATACGCGATGTTGCGGATCCAGTAGACGGGGCCGCCGAGCGTCGGCTGATTGCAGAACGCGTGCGACGCGTGATTGATGAACATATTCCGCAGCACGCGGATGTTGTGCATGCTGCCGTCGGCCTCGATCGGGTTGTCGTGGCTGTTCGTGATGTAGTTGCCGTAGAAGTCGATGGCGACAGGGCGCCGGTCCCAGAACTCGCGTGGCGGATACTTCGGCCCGTCCGCGATGCCGGGCCCCGACGCGACCGAGCCGTCGGGATTGCCGTAGGTCTCGACGTTGATGCCGTCGTGGAAGTCCGCGATGTAGTTGTGCGCGACGACGTGGCCCGGGCCGTAGAGCTTCACGGCGACGTACGAGGCCATCGCCGGCGGGAAGATCTGGCCGTCGACGCCGCGGAACTTGACCCACATGTCGCCGGCCCAGCCGATCAAGTGCTGCGGATCGTTACGGCCGATGAACACGCTGTCGGCGATGTAGAAGCCGCTCGACCCGGAGTAATTCGTGAACACGCCGGCGCCGACGCGCTCGAAGCGGCTGCGCTTGACCGTCAGCCCTTTGGAACCCGCGAGAAACTGCGTGCCGGCGAGGATCGCGACCTCGGCGTTGCGAAAGGTGATGCCTTCGAAATACGTGTAGTCGGCGGCGCGCACGTCGAATAGCGCGTACGCGCCGTTGCCGTCGAAGATGACCTCGCCGTCGCCGGCCGCGACGATGGCGATCGGGCGCTCCGCGGTGCCGTCGGCTGTGAGGTAATACGTGCCGTCGAGCGGCGTCGTGCGGTTGACCGCCGCGTTGTTCGTGTACTCGTAGCGGTTGTATTGATACGTGCCTGCGTGCACGAGGATCGTGTCGCCGGGCCGCACGCGCGGCCGGCCCGCCGTCGCCCAGTCCGTGCCCGCGCACCACTCGTTGTAGGCGCACATGAGGCCTTCGAACGCGGGCTCGGTCTTGGTTCCGGTAAATCCGTGCGGATAGACATGGAACGTGCGGCCGCCGGCCGGCCGCGTGGGCTCGGCGCGCGTGCGCACGACCACGATCCGCTCGGCTTCGCCGCGGACGCCGTCGGGGTCGGTCATGCGGAAGCGCGCTTCGTACTCGGTGCCGGGCGTGAGATCGAGGATGCTGCCGGCAAACATGTTCGGCGCGACCACGTCGACGCGCGACTCGCTGTAGATGCGCTCGCCCTGCAGGCGCAGCAGCGGCAGCGCTTCGCGCCAGGCCGTGGCCCCCCGCTCGCGGAACGAGACGGCGACACTCGCGTTGCGGTTGTCGTCGCCTTCGATCCACCACTCGAAACCTAAGTTGATCAGCGTCGGCGGCTCCACGACGAGCTCGCCGGGCACGACGGCCGTCGTCCCCGGCCTCGCTACGTTTGCCGCTTGCTGTGCGCTTGCGGGTGTCACGGCGAGAGCCAGGAGCAGCGCGAGGCGGTCGACGACGCGGTGCAGTGTCATGGAGCGACTATCCTAGTGGGCGCGGGCGCGGGGACCAAGCGTTCCGCTCGCTCTCAATCTCGCTCGCGGCTTCCAAAAATTGACCCCGACTCCGGGGTTGCCGACGGACCACGGGCGCGCGGCTACGGGCTCTGCGGCGTGTGGCGTCAGTGGCACGCTCCTTGCTGTTTTTCTGCCGGGAGATCTCAGGAACCTTCGATGGCCCCGTCTGCGGGCGCAAGCCTTGCTTCTGCCTTGTCTAGGCCCGCGCGGGCCGCAGCGCCGGACCCTGTCCGGCTATCGGTCGTCATCGTCAATTACAACGGCCTCGATACGTTGCGCGGCACGCTCTCGAGCCTGCGACGGTACCCGCTCGCGCTCGCCGAGATCATCGTCGTCGACGACGGCTCGACCGACGGCAGCG
>JACZCZ010220582.1_pt1 | contig 10241 bp, 8 predicted proteins | sample 8641811 | NCBI WGS metagenome assembly JACZCZ01 (sample SAMN15324610, study PRJNA640507) | soil metagenome | isolation source: intercropping peanut in the first line | place: China: Luxin town, Laibin City, Guangxi Province | collected 2019-07-25 | depth 10cm m | reverse complement strand
TTCGCGCGCATCGGCTGGAAGAACCACAAGCACTCGGTCAACAACCCGTACTCACAGTTTCAAGACGAGTACACGTTGGACGAGATCATGAACGCCAAGATGGTGTTCGAGCCGCTAACCAAGCTGCAGTGTTGCCCGACATCCGACGGCGGCGGTGCCGCGATCCTTGCCAGCGAAGACTTCGTCAAGAAGCACGGTCTGCAGGCCAAGGCAGTGGAGATCATGGGCATGTCGATGACGACCGATTTCCGCAGCTCCTTCGACGACAAGAGCTGCATGAAGATCGCGGGCTACGACTTGAGCAAGGCCGCTGCGCAGCAGGTGTACGAGCAGACCGGCAAGGGTCCGGGAGACGTGGATGTAGTGGAGCTGCACGACTGCTTCAGCGCCAACGAGATGATCACGTACGAAGCGCTCGGCCTCGCGAAGGAAGGCCAGGCCTGGAAGATGGTGGCCGACGACGCGTTCACCTACGGCGGCAAGGTGGTGGTGAACCCAAGTGGCGGATTGATCTCCAAGGGGCATCCGCTGGGCGCCACGGGCTTGGCCCAATGCGCCGAGCTCAACTGGCAACTGCGCGGCGAGTCGCAGAAGCGCCAAGTCAAGGACGCGAAGATCGCGCTTCAGCACAACTTGGGCCTGGGCGGCGCGGCGGTGGTCACGATGTATCGCAAGGCATTCCAATGATCGAATGGTCGGAGCAGCACCTGGCGATCCGCGACATGGTGAAGCGCTTCGTGCGCGAGGAGATCAAGCCGAACCTGGAGGCGCTCGAGCACGGCGACATGCCGCCCTACGACATCCTGCGCAAAATGATGCGGACCTTCGGCATGGATCAGATGTCGAAGGCGCGCGTGCTCTCGCAGATCGCGAAAGAGAAAGCGGCGATCGAGAGCGGCAAGCCGATCGAGAAGTCCGAGAGCGGCGGTGGCGTCGATCGTGGTGACGCGGCGGCGCTGCAAGTGATCCCGATCATCGAGCTGTGTCGGTACTGCCCGGGGATGGTCACTGCGATGGGCGTCAGCGTCGGCCTCACCGTCGGCACGATCATGTCGCGCGGCACGGTGCGTCAGAAGGAGCGCTGGGTTCCAGAGCTCGTCACCTTGGAGAAGATCGGCGCATGGGCGATCACCGAGCCGGGCTCTGGCTCCGATGCCTTTGGCTCGATGAAGTCCACCGCACGGCGCGCGGAACAAGACGGCAAGCGCGGCTATCTGTTGAACGGGCAGAAGACGTTCATCACCAATGGACCGTACGCCGACACCATCGTCTTCATCTGTAAGCTCGATGAAGGCAACGCGGAGGCTGAGCGTAAGGTGGTGAGCTTCGTGCTCGATCGCGGCATGCCGGGATTCACGCAGAGCAGACCGCTGCGCAAGATGGGGCAACACTCGTCGCCGACCGGTGAGCTGTTTCTGGAGGACGTGTTCGTCGAAGCCGATCGTCTGATCGGCGAGAGTGAGACCGGCTCGATGCGCACCGGCGCCAAGGACACATTCACCTCGGAGCGCAGCGGCGTGCCGGCGATGGCGCTCGGCATCATCGAGCAGTGTCTCGAGCTCAGTGTGGACTACGCCAAGACGCGCAAGCAGTTCGGCAAGCGCATCGGCGACTTCCAACTGATTCAGCTCAAGCTCGCCAAGATGGAAGTGGCCCGCATGAACGTGCAGAACCTGATCTTCCGGCAGATCGAGATGGCCCAAGCCGGCAAGGGCATGAGCTTCGCGGAAGCGTCGGCCTGCAAGCTCTACAGCGCGCAGGCTTGCATGGATGTCACGCTGGAAGCCGTGCAGCTGTTTGGCGGCAATGGCTACATGGCCGAGTTCCAGGTCGAGCAGCTCTGTCGCGACGCCAAGGTGCTGCAGATCTACGCGGGCACCGACGAAATCCAGGTCACGCAGATCGCGCGCGATTTGCTCAAGGATTGACCGAACAGCCTGGCCGCAACGACCTCTCCACGAACGCGAGGTCTCGCTGGTAGGCTTCGGGGAGTGGAAAAGGTCGACATTATTGTCGAAGGTTTCGAGCCCGGCGCGAGCGACCCGGCGAAGGGGCTGATGCACGTGTTTGGTATCGACCAGGCCACGGCGCAGGTGATCGTGCAGCGCGTGCCCTTGGCGGTGAAGCGCAATGTCACGCTGGAAGCAGCGCAGCCCTTCGAGCAGGCATTGATCAAGCTCGGCGCCCGCGTGCGGTTGGTGCGTCACGGCGAGCCGCCACCGCCGCAGCGACCCTCGCGCAACGAGACGTCACTCGATGGCACGCCGGTGTCGCCGCGTCGCGCCGCGCACATCGAGACTGCGCTGATGCATGGCGGCGGGTGGGAAGCTGGCGATGCCGAGGTGCCGAAGGTGTCGCTGCCAGCGTTCCGTGCGGTTCGACCACCGACGCCTGTGCCGGTAGACATGAAGTCGTCGAGCAGCGGGTCCGCATGGCGGCCGCAAACACCGCCCACGCCCGAGATCGCGCGCTCGATCGCACCGCTGCGACCGAACACACCGCCGCCGATCGACATGTCGTTGCCACCACCTCCGGCAACCCCGCAGGCCAGCCTGCGTGACCCCAACGAACGCAGCGTGCTTCGTTCGGAGCCGCCGCCGGTGCCCTCGTTCTTGGCGCCCGATCCGATGGCCGCACCACCGCCGCGCGCCTCACGACCGCCAGAGGCACCGCGTTCGCTCGCGCCCGCGCAAGTGTTCGAAGCGCCGTCTGCACCGTCGATCGATCTCGCCGATGACCTCCCAGCCGAGAGTCAGCGTTCCGGTCAGTGGCATGCCGTGCGGTCGCCGCTCGAGTTCGACGCCACGTCGCGCACCACACCCTTCGCCGATGACTTGATGCTGCCCTGGGTCGGCACCACGCCCGAGCCGCCCCGTCCCACCACACCGACGCGTCGCAATCCCAAAGATCGCCGCTAGCTGTTCAAGGCCTTGGTCGTGTTACGGGACAGGGCCTTCATTGCTTTGTACTGCGCGTCGGCTTCGAGGCACTCGGTGATGCCCTCGACGTACGACCTGTTCTGAAAACCCAAGTCGCGCTCGGCGCCGCTGCAATCGATGCGCACGCCGGTCGGCATAGGCACTGGCAGCACCAAACCCCAGCTGCGTGACGCCTGCTTGAACGCTTTGAAGAAATCGTACACCGAGTCGGGTCGACCCGCGATCAGGTACGCCTTGCCGGCCGATGCATCGTTGCGCAGGGCACCGACCGCCGCGTTCGCCACATCGCCTGCGTGCACGAAGGGGAAGCGGAACGTCGGCACCGGCAACAACGGCAAGCGCATCAGCCAACGGAAGTACGGCATCATGTTGTGGTCGCGCGCGCCGTAGATGCCGGCAGGACGAATCGCGGTGGTCTTGAGACCGTGACGCTCGCTGATCGAGAACGCCAGCGCTTCGCTCAACTGCTTGGTGGCACGGTACGCGCCGCCTTGACGCCTGTTGCCGTCGAGCGTTGGAGAGTTGTCGTCGATTGTCGGCGCGCCGAGGTGCCAGCGATACACCCCGAACGTGCTGATGTGCACCACGCGCGGGACACCCGCGGCGGCGATCGCTTCGTAGACGTTCTCGGTGCCGAGCTTGTTGGCGTTGAAGTTGTCTTGCCAGCTCATGTTCATCCAACGGTAGAGCGCAGCATTGGAGATCACCGCATCGCAACCGATGAAGGCTTGCGTCAACGCGGCGCGATCCATCAGGTCGGCACGTCGCAGCTCCACACCTTGCTCGCGTAAAAATGGCGCCTTGTCCGGGTTGCGCACCACGCCCACGACGCGCGCTCCTTCGCGCAACAGCGCGCTGCAAAGGTAGGCACCCAACATGCCCGTGGCGCCGGTGACGGCGATGGTTCGATCCTTGATATCCATGGGCCGCAATGTCCGCAAAAGATCCGGCGTCGTCCAGCACGCTTGCCGCGGCTGTCGAGTATAAGGAGAACCCATGAGCTCGTTCTTCTTGCTCACGCTCGCTCTGCTCGTTGCCTGCGGGGCCGACGTGGCGGTGTGGTGATGCACGATCCGGTTTGGCTGCTTTCGTTCAATGCCGCTTTGCAGGTGTTGGTGTCGTCGCTGCTCGGCAGCTTGATGTTGATTCCGATGCAGCCATGGGGCCGTCGATGGGCGGAGAAGGTCGACATGCGCTCGCTGCTGTCGGCGCACCTCGACTGGTACATGCTCGCGTTCATGCAGTGGGGAGCGGCGTGGCTGATGCATCAATGGCCCGTCACGCAGTCGTCCTTCGCCGCGTGGCTCTTGGTCTTCGGCGGTTGGACCAACGCGCTGCCCTACTTGCTGCGCGGTGCGGGCATCAACGCCTTCGCCTTCGCCGGTGACGGACGTCAACGTGCTGCTGCGGCGATCTCTGGTGCCAGCGCGCTTGCGATTCTGATCGCGTGGTCGCTGCTCTTACGCGCGATGCTGACGACCTAGCGCCGCTTGCCGCGCTCAGACCTCGCGGTCCAGCTCACTGCGGATCGCACGCAAGAGTTGGTCCGGGTCGTAAGGCTTGGCGAGCAGGGGCGCATTGGCGTCGCGCAGGAGCGCCGACACGTTGACGTCCGCCGTGTAGCCGCTCGCCAGGAGCATGCGCAGCGACGGTCTCAGGTTGCGTGCGCGTTCGATCACTTCGCTGCAGCGCGGGCCCGGCATCACGACGTCGAGGATCAACAGGTCGTAGCTGTGGTTCTTGAGCGCCAGCAGCACCGCGTCGCCATCCGGCACCAACGTGACGTCGTAGCCGGCGCGCTCCAGGATCCGTCGCATCACTCGGCGCACCGCTTCGTCGTCCTCGCCGATCAGTAGGCGCTCCTGGCCACCGCTGACCTGACCTTGCACCTTGCGGCCCACGCTCTCGGCCGCACGCATCGTGACCGGCAGGTAGATCTTGAACGTGGTGCCGATGCCCACCTCGCTGTAGCAGTGCAGCATGCCGCCGTGCTGACCGATGATGCCGTGCGCGACCGACAAGCCAAGGCCGGTGCCACGTTCGGTCTTGGTGGTGAAGAACGGCTCGAAGATGCGCTCCAAGTTCGCAGGGTCGATGCCGTGGCCGGTGTCGGAGACCGTGATCAAGATGTAGCGACCGACCTTCGCCCACGGATGCATCTCGCGGAACGGGCCGTTGACCGCCACCACTTCGGTCTCGATCGTCAAGCGACCGCCGTCGGGCATGGCGTCGCGCGCGTTGAGGCACAGGTTCATCAACACCTGATCGATCTGCGTGCGGTCGCCTTCGATCAGCGCTTGCAGGTTCGGGGTGATCGCGTCGATCTGGATGTTCTGGGGAATCACGCGGCGCAGCAGAGGCAACAGCTCGGTGATCGCGGCGTTGGGGTCGAGCTGCACCAGCGCCAAGGGTTGCTTGCGGCTCATCGCCAACAGCTGGCGTGTCAGCTCCTGTCCACGCGCGGCGGCTTCCTCGATCGCTGCAAGCTCGTTGCGTGCGTCGGCGAGGGTGTCGGCTGTGCGGGCCAAGCTGCTGGCGGCGATCACCACCGTCAGCAGGTTGTTGAAGTCGTGCGCCACACCGCCGGCGAGGACACCGATGCTGTCCATGCGCTGCATGCGTGCGACGCGGCCCTCGAACACGCGCCGCTCACGATCGATCTTTCGCTCTCGCTCTTCCAAGCGCAGCCGGCTCGCTGCGACCGAGACCAGGTTCGCGATCGCCAGCATTTGATCGAGCATCGCTGGCGTCGGGGCGCGCACGCCTTCGTCGTGGAATGTGCCCATGCCAAGCGCGCCGAAGGGCTTGTCGAGCATCGCCAACGGCACGTTGATGATGGTGCGGTTGCCGAGCGCCTGAACGATCTCCTTGTTGGTGCGTGGATCGACGCGCGCATCTTCCACCACGACGATGTGTTGACCCGCGAAGATCTCCGCGATCATCGCGTCGCCCTCGAGCGGGATCGTCATGTACTGGTCGTAGATCAGCTCGCGCTGGGCGCCGGCCATGTCGATGATGCGTAACGAGGTGGACTCTTCCTGGTCCTTTACGCCGAGCCACACCGTGCTGTAGCCGAGCGTCGCAACCACGTGTGTTTGCAACGCAATCAAGAGCTCATTGAACGACCGCGAGCGTGCAAGCTCGCGCGCGAGGCTGAGCAGGGGTACCGGGTGGACCTCGGTCATCGGGACCGTGATGGTCGCGCCGGAACCCGGTTGTCGGCAACTGCCGTCCCTTTTGGGGCCGCCCTGAGGCGGTGCAGTGTTGCCCTGGCGGCCAACGGGCGTAGGTTAGCCGTCGGCTGCGCATCGGAGGCGGCAAGCATGGGTGAGCCATTCGATACCGCGGTCGCGCTGCTCAATGGGCTGGCGGGCGACTACCTGGCACGCACCAACAACGGCCTGGCGATGACCATGACGCTCGTTCACGCCGGAGAGCCGATCGCCAATGAGCGGGCGTCCTTGGCGAAGGCATACCCGCAGGCAAGCGACAAGGTCGTGCTGCTCGTGCATGGGCTGATGAGCACAGAGTCGATCTGGCGGATGCCGGACGGGACCGACTACGGCACGCGACTGCAAGCCGAGCTCGGCTACACACCGCTCTACGTTCGTTACAACTCCGGCCTGCCGATCGCCGACAACGGCAAGGCGCTCGCCAACCTTCTGAACGGGTTGGCGACGTCGTATCCAGTGCCGATTCGGTCGCTGCTGTTGGTCGGCTACAGCATGGGTGGCTTGGTCGTTCGCAGCGCATGTCACGTGGCGGCGATGTCGGGCCAGTCGTGGCTTGGCTGGGTGAAGGACGCGATCTACGTGGGGACGCCACACCGCGGTGCGCCGATGGAGCGTGTGGGGCGCGTGGTGCATCGCGTGCTGCAGGTGATCAATGACCCGTACACGAAGCTCGTGGCGGACATCGCCAACCTGCGCAGCGACGGCATCAAAGATCTGGGCGACAGTGACCTGCGGCACGAGGATCGCGCGCGTCGCTTGATCAGCATGAAGCTGCGCGATGCACAGCACCCGGTGCCGCTGTTGCCGAGCATTCGTCATCACCTGATCGCGGGCGCGTTCGTGTCGGAGCCGTGGATCGCCGACTTACTCGGCGACATGGTCGTGCCGCTGTCGAGCGCGACCAACACCCACGACGAGCGCGTGAAGGTGTTTCCGGGGCTCACGCACTTGGATGTCCCGCACAACGCGGATGTCTATCGACAGATTCATGCGTGGTGCGAAGCCATGCACTCAACAGCACACGCGGACACGCGTGCAGGCGCGCCGGGCGAAGGCGCGGAGAGGACCTGATATGAGCGACATCGACATCAAGAAGCTGCGCGGCCTCAAGGCGCTGGTGCAGGACGCGGTGATCAACGGCGCCAAGAGCATCGAAGAGGTGCACAAGGCGACCGCGGCGCGCCCGTTCAACGTCCTGGCGCAGATCCCCGGCGTGGCGGGCCCCTCCGAGCTGGTGCGCGCAGTGCACGACGCGATCGTCACCACCGGCTACGCAGCGACACGCGCGGTCACGCAAGCCGTGGGTGCAGGTCTCGATGTGGCGCTCGACGCAGTCGGACCGGCCGCGCCACCGGCCACCGCTGACGACGCGCCGCCCCCGCACGACGAAACCAAGTGACGCCGTTGGCCTACGGCATCCCGCGCAGGGCCAACGTCAGCGTGAGCTGATCCTGCTCGGCTTCCATGTCGGTGACGTGCAGCAATTCCAACGCGGTTTGTGTGAGTCGATTGCTCATGGCTGCGCGCACCAGCGGAACCCCGCGCAGGTCGACGCTGTACGAGTCGCGATCGCGCGTGGCCAAGGCGTGGCCGTGGGGAATGTGCATGCCGCGGGTGAACTGACCCCACAACGCGTGCGCCACTTCGCTTGCGATGGCCGCGACCAAGTCGCCGACGCGGGTGTCGCTCGCCAGGCTCGCGGGCTCGACTTGAAACGAAAGCTCCTTGGCGCCGTGCGGTGCGAACGCTGCGCCAAGCGGTAACAAGCTCACCATCATCGAGTCGCCGTTGCTGAAGGTGACGTCGAGCTGGATCGCTCCGGGCACGACCCGCACGCTGGCCGCGCTCACACCGGGCGCACGCCCCACCGCCACCGTGAGACGCGCGTGGCTCACCTGCGCTGATCGGCGCGAGATGTCCTCCAGTACCCTGCGCAACGTTTGATTGAGGCCGGAGTCGCGCACGCTGTCGCGCACCGACACCGCGGCTTCGCGCATCAGGCTCTTGATCACGTCCAGGCGTTGGCTCATGCAACGTCGAGACTGCCAGGTTCGAGCGCCGTCGTCGCGCTCGCCTTCTGTCGGCGCAGCGCCTCGAGCTCCATCGGGGTGGCGAGGCCGTCGTCGGTCTCACCGAGCAGCGCCGCGCGCAGGATCCACGCTTCCACATCGCGCGCACCGAGCACTGCTTCGAGGGCTTCTGCAGCCTTGGCGGTGCCGTTGTCGGTGATGCGCAGACGCAGCGTGATCGGCAACAGATCCCCGACCAGACCTGCTTCACGCAGTTGCATGTGCCCTTCGTTGACACGCACATCGAGCAGGTAGCGACCCACGTCGACCTTCTTGCCGATGCCCTCGACGCTGCGCATCACGCTCAGGTCGGCGCTGGCACGACGCTGTGTGATGTGCGCGGCCAACGCGTCGGCATCCTGCAAGCCAAGGCGTTGCAGCGCGCTGTGGGGAAGGGCGGCCACGTACAACGCCTGATCGATCACGCGGTTCACGGAGCGATCGTTGGGGCCGAGCTCGCGGACCGCGCGGATGCGCACGCCATCCAGCGAGACTTCCGAGAGCACGGCGGGCAGCGTATCCAAGTCGATCTTGGTTCCCGGGTAGACCTTGAGGTCGGCGTACTCGGCCAAGCTCGCGACACCGAGCGACAGTGCCGGCCCAAACTCGATCATCGGCTTCGGATGAAAGCCCTGCGAGTGCACGAGTGGCAAACCCGCGCGTCGACACAGGCGCGTCACCAAGCGCATCAGATCCAAGTGCGAGACAAAAGCCGCACGACCGAGCTTGGTGATCGACAGGCGCAAACGAATCGGCGCGCCATCGAGCGGCACGAACACCGGCTTGCGCTTGGCGCGACGTTGTCCCGGCGTCAGCACGACTGGCTCCGCGTCGGCGACGACTGGCTCGGGCGCCGGCGTCTCTTTCTTCGGCCGCGGCTTCAGCGCGCTGAGCTTGATCAGGGCTTGCGCACGTTCGTCGCGCATCGCGCTCATGTCACAGGCGATGCCGCAGTCGTAACAGACCAGCTTCTTCGGATCGGCCGCGTGATCTTCCAGGTTGGTGTGATGCACGAAGCGACCGACCGCCTTGCCGCAGGGCGGGCTCAGCCGGTTCTTCAGCGCCTTCTTGTATTCCTTGGCAAGGAAGTCGCGTTCGAGACCCACATCGATGTGATCCCAAGGCAGGCGCGCTGTCACCGGGATCGTGCCGAGGAAGCGCTTGGGGTCCACGTTGAATTCCGCAAACGCCGCTTCCCACGCATCGAGCTTCAACGCCTCTTGCCACGAGTCGAAGCGTGCGCCGCGCTTGTAGGCGCTCTCGATCACGTTGCACAGCGTGCGATCACCGCGCGCGAGCACGCCTTCCACCCAGCTGCCGACCGAGTCGTGCATCTTGAGCGCGACCTTGCTGCGCTTGGCCTCGTCACGCAGCAGCTTCTGTTTGCGCAGCACCTCGTCGTGGGAGTTCATTGCGCACCACTGGAACGGCGTGTGCGGCTTGGGCACGTGGGTGCTGACGCTCACCGTCACCGTGGCGCGCGTGTTCTGCATCTGCCGGCCGATGCGCTGCGTGCGCCAACCGGTGGCGACGATGCCGAGCACGTCTTCGTCCTCTTCCGTGGGCAGACCGATCATGAAGTACAGCTTCATGCGATCCCAACCGCGACCGAACACGCGGCGCGCGGTCTCGTGCAGCTGTTCTTCGGTGACGTTCTTGTTCACCACGTCGCGCATGCGCTGGGTGCCGGCTTCGGGCGCGAACGTCAGGCCCTTGGCGTTGCGCGACTTGAGGTCATCGAGCACCGCTTCGTCCAAGCCGTAGGCGCGCAGCGACGACACCGACAACGTGGCCTTGTGCTCAGCGAGCTCCGCCGTCACCTGCTGAATCAAGGGCGCGATCGCGCTGTAGTCGGCGGTCGACAGGCTGGTGAGCGAGGCACCGTCGTAGCCACCGTCGCTGACCGCGTGCTTGATCACGTCGATGATCTCCTGCGGGTCGCGCTCGCGTACCGGGCGGTAGATCATGCCGGCCTGACAGAAGCGGCAGCCCTCGGTGCA
>JACZCZ010172482.1_pt1 | contig 10244 bp, 9 predicted proteins | sample 8641811 | NCBI WGS metagenome assembly JACZCZ01 (sample SAMN15324610, study PRJNA640507) | soil metagenome | isolation source: intercropping peanut in the first line | place: China: Luxin town, Laibin City, Guangxi Province | collected 2019-07-25 | depth 10cm m | reverse complement strand
TTGACACCTGCCCGACGACGTAACCGGCGACCAACAAAAAGACTAAGCCCTGGGGGGGATGCTGGTGCGGCGCGGGCGTGGGGTGGCCAAGGGGGAAACGCCGGCGCCGCTGCCGAGAAGGGCTGAAGTGGCCAAGCGCGCCATCACTTGTCGTGCGCGATCGAGGCTGGCTTCGCTCACGTTGCGGCCTTCGTCGCCTTCTTCGAGCACGAGCCGCGTCACGCCTTCCATCGCCAACACCAGCGCACGGAACAACAGCGGGTCGGCGTGTTTGCCATCGCGCGCGGCACCGGTCGCGAACAGCTCTGCGAGCTCCGTGTGCACTTCCATGCGTCGCGCGTGCAGCGGTGACTCTTGACGATGCGCTTCGCCGCCGAGCACGAACACCAAGCGGCCTTGCTCACGCGCAGTGCTCAAGTGCGCCTCGATGCCGCGCAGGATCTGCTGCATCGGGTCGGACTCGGTCTCCATGCCGAAGCGACAGCTCGCGAGCAGCACCTCCGTACCCAAGCGATAGAGCGCGACCATCACGTCCTCTTTGCTTTGGTAGAAGCGATAAAACGTGCGACGTGACACGCCCGATGCCTTGAGGATGTCTTCGACCGAAGCCGCCCGTGCGCCGAGCTTGGCAAACACACCGGTGGCGCCTTGCATGATCATCGCGCGGGCGCTGGCCTCGCCCAGCTGAACCCCGGTCGGACCGGCCGGGCGCTTGGGCACCTTTCTTTCGCTGCGTGACGTCGGCATCGTTTTGAGCATGCAGCGTCGGCTCCGATCCTGTCATCAAGAATGTGTGCGCAGCATCACCTGACCGAAGTCACCCATTGCATGGCGCGGTACGGCCAGTTGGTCGAGGTGTTCCACTGCGAAATGATCAGATGCAGATTTGCGAGCGTGGAGTCTGGATGGATGTAGCCACCGTAGAGCTGAGCGATGGTCGTGTTGTTCTCCGCGCCCCAATCGCCGCCGCGAATCGGCTTCAGCGTGCGCGCTTCGTACAGGTTGGAGATAGGGCTGTCGAAGACTTTGATCGTGATGTCGTAATCCCCGGCGTTGAACCACGCCAACACCCATTTGTTCTCCACGCGGCGCAAGCACAGCTCACCGAAATCACCTTCGAGAATCACGCTCGCGGGGTTTCCCCACGCCCATTGGTTGCCCGCGTAGCCCCACGGCTCGTATTGGCTCTTGTCGAGCAGCGCGTCTTCCGGCACGCGGTGCAAGATGATCGCGCGGTCGCGTGAGATGAACTTGGTCGACATTACATAGACGTAGCCATCGCAACCGCGCTCCCACGTCCACAACTGCTGCAACGAGTCGTTCTCGGTGGCTTCCCAGCGCGCGTTGCTCACGGTCCAGCTCCCGCCGTTGTCGTCGGAATAGGCGATCTGCGTGTAGCTGACGTTGCCGAGCCCGGCGTTGACGATGAAGTGCAAGTACATGCGATCGCCGATCGTGATCGCGTCGGATGGAAGGTAGGTGCGGCCGTTCTCGTGCGTGTAATCGAGGATCTGCTTGGCGTACTGACCGCCCGCGGCGCCGTTGAATTCGATGCCGTCTCCATCGAGCCCAGGCGCCGATCGCAACAGCACCGGCGCGCGCCAGCCCGGTCCACCGACACCGTCCTGCTCGAACGTGTCGCCGAAGATGTATGCGATCTGTCCGTTCGGCTGTCGCACTGCGATGCCGAGATCGGTTCCGCCGACACCGAACGGAGCCGAGCTGGTACCGGAGCCGGTGAGGTCTTTGATCTTGTGCGTGGTCGCTGCCTGCTCGCTTGGATTCGGCGTCGCACCCGGACAGCGCATGGGACCGCCGGCGTCGTGCCCATCGCCGCTGTCTTGAGCCGTGCTTGTGTCTGTGTTTGCGTCACTCGGATCGCTGGCGTCGTTGACGGTCTGAGCGTCATGCATGTCACCGGCATCGACCGTGCCACCGCTTCCACTGGTGCCGCCGGTTCCCGCGCTTCCAGCGACACCACCGATGCCGCCGGTTCCGCCCACCGCGCCGGTTCCCGCGGTTCCGGCAATTCCGCCTGCGCCGCTAGCGCCGGCAGCGCTTGCGTCCTGTGGGCCGGCCGACGCCGCACAGCCGACCAGCGACAACAACAACACGGTCCATGCACGCATGACGCCTCCCCCCACCTCTTGGCAGCGTGGAATACGGCATGTATACCTAGCCCAACATCGAGGAGCAAGCGCCCATGAAGCGAGCCATGCGAGTCGCGCCGATTCCCGAAGCCGAGTGGACCGAAGAGATGCGTGAGGCGCTCGGGTCGCGCATGAGCTCCGGTCGCGCGCTGAACCTCTACACCACGTTGTTGCGCCACCCAGAGTTGATCAAGCGCTGGCTGGTCTTCGCCAGTTACATCCTCGGGGGCTCCACGCTGCCGCCACGCGCACGCGAGCTCTTGATTCTGCGTACCGGACATCGCTGCAAGAGCGCGTACGAGTGGGGACAGCACGCCTTCATCGCGCGCATGATCGGGATCACCGATGCCGAGATTCGGCGTGTGATCGACGGCCCCGATGCACCCGACTGGGACCCGTTCGAGTCCATGTTGCTGCGCGCGGCCGACGAGCTGCACGACGATCAAGCATTGAGCGACGCCACCTGGGCGGCGCTGTCGAAGCAGTACGACACGAAGCAAATGTTCGATTTGGTGTTCACGGTGGGCCAGTACACCCTGGTCTCGATGGTCCTCAATACGCTTGGCATTCAGCCGGAAGCCGACGTGGAAGGGTTTCCCACATGAGGCTTCAAAACAAAGTCGCGCTTGTGGTCGGCGGCGGACAAACGCCCGGCGACACCATCGGCAACGGACGTGCCGCTTCGATCCTTTTTGCCCGCGAAGGGGCCAAGGTGCTGGTGGTCGATCGTGACGGGGCCTCGGCGCAAGAAACCGCGGAGATGATCCGCAAGGACGGCGGTGTGGCCCGCGCGATCCAGGCCGACGCGACGCGCGAGGAGGACTGCAAGCGCTTCATCGACACCTGCGTGGCGGATTTCGGTCGGCTCGACGTGCTGCACAACAACATCGGCGTGGGATCCGGCGACAACAGCATCGAGATGCTCAGCGAAGACGCGTGGGATCGCATTTACGACGTGAACACCCGCAGCGTGTTTCTGGCCTGCAAATACGCGATTCCGGTGATGCGCGCGCAGCAGGGTGGGGTGGTGATCAACATTTCGTCGATCGCATCGATCTGCGCGACGCCGATCTCGTCACACCTCACCGCGTACAAGTCGAGTAAGGCTGCGGTCAACGCGCTCACGCAAGGCTTGGCCATGGCCAACGCGAGCTACGGCATCCGCGTGAATGCGATCTTGCCCGGCTTGATGAACACGCCGATGGCGATCGAGAGCTTGGCCAAGCGCTTGCAGATCGATCGCGCAGACTTGGTGCGCGCGCGCGATGCGATGGTGCCGCTCGGTGGGAAAATGGGAACGGCGTGGGACGTGGCTTACGCGGCGCTGTTTCTGGCGTCGGACGAGAGTCGCTTCATCACCGGCGTGTTGTTGCCGGTCGATGGCGGGCAGAGCGCGCGGGTCGGCTGAGCATCCAGGAGAGCGAACATGACGCACGACAGGACGATGAGGACGTGGATCTGTCTGCTGGCGCTCGGTTGCGCAGCAGCAGCGTGCACGGGCGACAGCGAAGAACCGCACGAAGGTGACGCGGCACGCGCGCAGGTGGAGGCGTTCGTGTGTACCGACCCGTCGGTGGAGATCGTGCCCGGCCTGAACACGATCGACGTCAACGGCCGCACGCGCACGTTCGTCGCGGATTTCCCGAGCGATCCGAGCGCACGCCTGGGCATCTTGTTTTCATGGCACGGCTACAACCAGCCCGAAGGCGAGCACCGCACCTTCTCCAATCTGGACCCAGACGGCGACCCGGCGCACCCGGTCGTGGTGATCACGCCCGACGATGTGGACTTCGACTTGCCGACCGGTCTCGACTGGCAGATCACCGAAGGCTCGGTCGAGAACAACGTGGACCTGCGCTTCTTCGAAGCGATGGTGGCGTGCCTCAACGCGCAGCTCGACATCGATCCCAACCGCGTGAGCTCACTGGGCTTCTCGGCCGGATCGGTGTTCAGCAGCTTGCTCCACACCGTGTATCCCAAGCTGATCCGTACCGTGGTCGCCATTTCCGGCATGTGGTTCAACGATCCCGCGCAGGTGAGCCTGATCGGTCTTGGCGGTGGATCGTTGATCAGTCCCACGTGGCCGCCGCTCGATCCGAGCGATGGCGGAACGATTCTGCTGACCCACGGCGGACCGAGCGACATTGCCGCCGCGATCATCAACCTCGAAGCGATGGCGCAGGCGGCGTTTCCGTTCTTGGCAGAAGCGAACCGGGTCGTGATCGACTGCCCACACAACAGCGGTCACACCGGTCATCCGGATGTTGGGCCCGAGGTGATCAGCAAGTTCCTCTCGGAGAATCCCAGCGACCAGGACACGCCGTACCTCAGCGGTGGATACGCAGGCTTTCCGAGCAGTTGCGCGCTGCGCTTGCCGTAACGAGACGCGAGCCCGGAACCGACGTGAACGACCGAGCGGGAACCCGTCTTGACACAAGGGATACACGGTATATACCTAAGCGCAGTCAAGCGAGGAGAGTGGTCATGGAGCTCTATCGACATCAGGGACTTTCGATCGCGTACACCCGAACCGGACGCGGCACACCCGTGGTGCTGCTGCACAACGGCGGCATGTCGCATGTGATCTGGCGCGACGTGGTTCCGACGCTTGCGGCGAGCCATGAAGTCTTCGCGCTCGATCTGCTCGGCTTTGGCGCGTCGGAGCGTCCGGCCGATGGCTACACGCGCAACCACTACGTCGAGATCCTCGAAGGCTTCCTCGACGCGATGAAGCTGTCGAAGGTGGCGCTGGTCGGCAACTGCATGGGCAGCGCGATCTCGTTGACGTTCGCGATGCGGCGACCTGAAGCCGTCTCGGCGCTGGTGCTGATCAATCCGCTCACGGAGGCCACGTTCAAGGCCGGCGGTTGGGGCACGGGGCTCAAGCTCACGCAGCTGTTTCCCACCCTGTCGCGCGCCGTGACTGGGCCGTTGAGCCACCTGCGCTTGCCGCGTGCGTTCTCGGGACAAGCGGTGCGCTTTCAGCTGGGACGTCGCGGTCGTGAGGCCAAGCTCGATCGGCAGGGTGACCTCTGCGCTTGTTACGACTCGCCGACGCAGATGCGCTCGCTGATGGGCGTCTTCGGTGATCTCAGTGGCTATCGCGAGCTCGACCAGCTCTCGCCACCGGAAGGCTTTCCACCGATCACGACGATCTGGGGTTTGAGCAACCGCGTGCTTTCGGCGAGCGCGGGCCGTCGCTTGGGCGAGACGCTGCGCCCGGTGCGCCAAGAGTGGCTGAAGGGGTGTGGTCACTTGCCGATGCTCGAAGCGCCGGAGCTGGTGGCCTCCGTGATCGTCGAAGCGTTGGCAGACGCGGAGCGCGTATCGGGGCCGCCTGCAGACGCACCAAGCGTTCCGGCAAGGTCGGACAACACCGCGCGCCTCGCGCACGCCCGGAGCGTTGCCCAATGAACAGCCAGCTTTTTGTCGGCGACATCTTCAACCTTGCGGACATTGCGCTCGACGTTGCGCAGCGCGATCCGGAGCGCGTCGCGGTGATTCAGCCCAGCGGCCGCGACGAGCAGGGCAAGCGCAAGTACAAGAAGCACAGCTACCGCGAGCTGTCGGCCGACATCGAATCGGTGGCGATCGGCTTGCGCGAGATCGGCATCGTCGAGAAGACACGCACCGTGTTCCTGGCGCCGCCAAGCTACGAAGCGGCCGTGGTGGGCTTGGCGCTCACGCGCGTCGGCGCAACCACGGTGTGGATTGATCCGACGGTTGGCTACTTGAACGTGGCGGAGCGTCTCGGCCGCTTGAAGATCGAAGCCTTCGTCGGCATCCCGGTCGCGCACCTCGGTCGCATCACCTTCGGTTGGGGCCCGCGGTTCATGTCGAAGGCGATCGTGGTCGGTGGCAGCTTCCCCGGCGCGCGCACGGTCGCATCACTGCGACGGCCTGTTCCGGCGGTGATTCCGCGCGCGGTGCTCATGCCCGAAGACCCAGCGGCAATCATGTACACGACCGGCAGCACCGGGCCGGCGAAGCCGACGCTCTATCGCAACCGCGAGTTCTGCAACGTGTTCCGGGTCGTGCATCACACCTGGCGCTTCGCGGAGATCGAAGGCGTGCCGATCGACATGCCGGTGTTCCCTGCGTTCTTTGCGGTGGGATTGAGCGCGGGTGGAACGATCGTGATTCCGCCGATCAATTTCGTGCGCCAGTCGCCGGCGAAGGTAAACGCGCGCGCGCTGCTCGAAGTGATCAATGACTGCGGCGTGCAATCTCTGTTCGCGTCGCCGGTAATCTTGGAGAACCTCGCGAAGCTCGGCCACGAGGAAGGCGCCACGGCACGATCGCTGCGCACCGCCGTCGGTGGAGGAGCGCCGCTTTACTCGCACGTGATCGGCCCGCTGCAGGCGATGCTCGCGGAGGACGGATCGGTTCACGCGGACTACGGCGCGACCGAAGCGTTGCCGGTCAGCGAGATGCCCGGTCGCGAAGCGCTTGCGGAAACCTATCCCGCCACGGCACGCGGGGCTGGCTTGTGCGTCGGCCATCCGTTCCGCGGTGTGACGATCAAGATCGTGGCAATCGAAGAGCAGCCGATCGCGACGTTGGCGCAAGCGCGCGAGCTGGGCGTCGGTGAGGTGGGCGAGATCCTCGCGTCGGGTCCGCACATCAGCCCGATGTATGCCGACGACCCGGCGAGCACCGAAAAGAACAAGATCATGGGCGCGGGCGGTGAGGTGTGGCATCGCCTTGGCGACGCGGGCTACTTGGATGCGCAGGGTCGCCTGTGGTGCTGCGGTCGCCTCGGACATCGGATCGCGGTCTCCGACGGCGGTGATCGACGTGCGGCCACGTTGTTCCCGCTGATGTGCGAGCCGATCTTCGATGCGCATCCTGCCGTGCGTCGCAGCGGCTTGGTGGGCGTACCGTCGTCGTCCGACGCTGGGGTGCGTGTGCCGGTGATCTGCATCGAGCTGGTCGAGCACGACGCCCACGACCGAGCACAGCTGGAGGCCCTGCGCGCGGAGCTGCTTGCGATGGCGGCGGCGCACCCGAATACACGCGGCATCCGTCACCTGATCTTCAATCCCCGCCTTCCCGTCGATCCGCGTCACAACTCCAAGATCGAGCGCCCGGCGCTGGCCAAATGGGCTGCCAAGCACCTGCCTCGCGCGGCGCAGACATTACACGGTGTTGCAGATGTGGCGTATTGATGTCACATTGACGCTCGAGATGTGATGTGTCGCGGGGAGGCCGAGATGGCTGCAGTGATCGTCGATTCGTCAACGCCGGAGGAATTGCCGAGCAGCACGCGCCGCAAGATCTCCGAGATCCTCACGCGTGACGAGATCCGAATGCTCAACGAGCGCTCGGACCTGATGGGGTTCGCCGCGGTCGGATTCACCTGGCTCGTGATCGTGGCGACGATGGCGATGCTGGTTTGGGCGAGCACGCAGCCGCTCTGGATCGCTCTGCCGGTGTTCGTGATCGGCTTCGCGATCTTGGCGGGCCGTCACCTGGGCTTGGCCATTCTTCATCACGAAGCAGCGCACAAATCGTTGTTCAAGACGGTGTGGCTGAATGACTTCGTCGGCGACTGGTTCTGCGCGCGCCCGACGTGGAACGACGTGAAGAAGTACCGCGCCCACCACTTCGAGCATCATCGCAAGACCAACCAACCGGAGGACACCGACCTCACGTTGGTGGAAGGCTTTCCGACCACGCGCCGATCATTGACCCGCAAGCTCGCGCGCGATCTGTTCGGCGCCACCGGCCTCAAGTACCTGGTGGGCCGCGTGTTGATGGATGCGGAAATCGTGAAATGGACCGTCGCCAACGATGCCGTGCGCTTGCCGCAGGCCGGCCGCCGCTGGTGGAGCTATCCGATCACGTTCTTCAAGAACGCCTGGGGGATGATCCTCACCAACGTGCTGTTGTGGGCTGCGTTCTCCGCGGTCGGACACGGCTGGCTGTACGGCGTGTGGGTGCTTTCGTACGTGACGCCGTTCCCATTGTTCCTGCGGATCCGATCGTTGGCCGAACACGCATGCACCGAGATGTCGACGGACATGTTCCTGAATACACGCACGACCCACGCCGGCTTTATCGAGCGAGCCACGGTCGCGCCGATCCGGGTGAACTTTCATATCGAGCACCACGTGATGCCGTCGGTTCCGTACTTCCGTCTGCCCCAGTTGCATCGCATGTTGCGTGAGCGCGGCGCGGCGCCGGAACCCATGCGCTACGCTGATGTGCTGCGTCTCGTGTCCAGTCGCGCGTAGTCGACACTGATCGACGCGTTGCTGTGAGCGACGGCGCGAGCGGATCGATGGCAGCACAGAGGTGTGTGCCATTGGCCACCCTGTTGGTGGCACCAACCGTCGCTTGTCCTGGTCGGCCGTCGGACCTCCGCGGACAACTGGCCGTGCGACGTGACTCACAATATTTCACGTAAGGACGCAATCGGCGGCCACGTGAAATAATTCGACACGAGTCGTCTTGCGCTTGGGATACACCGCGTATACCGTTGGCAGGTGCTCGGGTGATTGCTTCTCCACGTGTTCTTTTCCGCAGGGGGCCGACATGACGCACGACGCAACACGAACGCAGAACCGGGTCCGCACGGCATCCACGCCACTGAGCGCAACGGCCTGGTGTGTCACCGCGGTGGCCGCGACCCTGCTGATCGCCTGCGGCAATGAGCCTGCTGGTGAGAACGTGGCGGGCACCGGCGGCGCTGGCGTCGGCGGCATGTCAGGCGTCGGCGGCGCTTCGGGGGTCAGTGGCGCCGCGGGTTGGGGCGGTGTCGGCGGTGCTGCAGGCGTCGGCGGCATGGGCGGCGCTGCGGGCATGGCCGGTCTCGGTGGCGCAGGTGGAACCGGTGGTGATGCGGGACTCGGGGGTGTCGGTGGCGCCGCGGGTCTCGGTGGCGCGGGAGGCACGGCCGGCGCTGCGGGCATCGGTGGCGCAGGTGGTGTCGGCGGCGCGGGTGGCACGGCTGGGATCCCGAACAACCCGAGCGTCGTCTGCAATCCGATCGGCAATGGCACGACCACGCTGATGGTGAACGGCGTGACGCGCACGTACTCGGTGGTGTTGCCGAACGACACGTCGCACATGGCGCTGCTCTTCCAGTTCCACGGCTGGAACCAGGTGCCCGCGACGTTCGCCAACGAGATCGTCTACGACGTGCCGCGCGGTCAGTGGATCGCGTTCGATCCCAACGCGTTCCCGATGCCGCTGATGATCGTGACGCCGACCAGCACCAAGCTCTTGCCGATCGGCGCCAACGCCGGGCTCGACTGGGACATCTCCAGCGGCGAGAAGGACTTCCCGTTCTTCGAAGCGATGCTTCAGTGCATCCAGTCGCAGTACAGCATCGAGACCAAGCGCATCTACTCGTTCGGCTTCTCGGCTGGCGCGGTCTTCACCAACTTGCTGACGGCGAAGTATCCGCACCTGTTCGCGGCGACGATCGCGGAATCGGGCGCATGGTTCAACGACATGAATCAGTGGTCAGACATCTCGATTCCGATCGTGCAGTGGCGCTGGCCCGCCTTCGACCCGGCCGACGGTGGCAACGTGTTGCTCACCCACGGTGGACCGAACGACTACGCGACCGTGATCAGCTTGGAGAGCACCAACCAAAAGGCACTGCCGTTCCTGCGTAACAACGGGCGCACGGTGGTGGAGTGCTCGCACGACTTCGGGCACACGCTCGATCCCGACCTCACGCAGACCATGTACTACCAGTACATGTGGGCGCACGAGCTCGGCGGACCGCCGCTCACGGGTTTGGTGCCGGGCTTTCCGACGCCAGAACATCCGGTCGGCCCGACCACCTGCCGCTTCCACGCGCCGAACTGAGCGTGGGCTAAGCGTGGGCGCTGCACGTCCACGCGCCGCAGAATATCGATTGGTATACGACGTATTTACCTTGGCTCTGTGGATGGGATTCGAAACACAAGGTTGAAGGAGAGTGTTTATGAAAAGTCGTTGGATCGTCGCACTGTTTGCGCTTGTGCTCGCCACGGCGCCCGCCGCCGAGAAGCTTCAGGCCCAAGAGGTGGAGAAGCACATCCTGCGGATGGCGTTCTTGATCCCGCGATCACAGCAGGTCGTGATCGAGTTCAAGAAGTG
>JACZCZ010226858.1_pt1 | contig 10246 bp, 8 predicted proteins | sample 8641811 | NCBI WGS metagenome assembly JACZCZ01 (sample SAMN15324610, study PRJNA640507) | soil metagenome | isolation source: intercropping peanut in the first line | place: China: Luxin town, Laibin City, Guangxi Province | collected 2019-07-25 | depth 10cm m | reverse complement strand
GCGCGGAAGGTCCGGCGTGATCCAATCGATGCGGGGACACAGCGCGCTCACCGTCAGCGTCACCGACTCGGAGACGAGCGTGCCTGAGCTGACCTGCAACGTATGCGTGCCCGGTGTGAAGGTTTGGCGCGCGAACACCACCGAGCCATCGGCCGCCGGGCTCAACGCGGTGACGTCGCTGTCGTCGATGCGCAGCGTGATGGTGTCGGACAGATCGAGGCCGTGGCTTTGTACGAGCACGCTGCGCTGAATGTCGGGCGTGTTCGGATCTTCGTCGGCGCTCGCGGCGAGGACGGTGCCGTCGCTGGGATCGGTGATCACCAGGCCGCGCAGCGTGACGTGCGTCGTGCCGGACTGAACGCTGTTGTCGAGCGCGCGCGCGATCAACGTGTGACGTCCAGGCGGCAAGGTCACGTCGGCAAACGTGAGGTTGCCACCGGGTTCTGTGGCGCTGATCGTGGCGCGTGTGTCGTCGATCCACAGCGCGACACCGACGGACGCGCTAACTCCGTTGGCACGCGCGCTGACCGTGATCTGGGTGCCGGGCAGATCCGGATTCTCGTCATCCTCTGGTGACAATGTGGCGCCATCGCTCGGCGCGATCAGCTCGATCGACACGAGCGCGCCGGCGGAGCCACTGCAGCCGAGCTGGCCAGTGCTTGCGCTCGCCCACGCCAACATCAGCGCGCTGAGCCGGGCCCATGCAGCACGCTTCGCCTGTCCGCGCGGGCCGAGTCCGTTCCCCCTGTGCATCGTGACGTCCTCAGTGGCTAAGAATCAAAGCAGCACCACGTCTTCCACATCGAGCGCTTCCTGCGCAACTACGCTGCGGGTCTCTTCGTCGCGCTTGGTCGCCAGCTCGTACAGCTCGCTGAGCAAGGTCGGATGCTCGCGAATCGCCGCTTGAAAGCGTTCGCGCGTCAGCTCCAAGGCCACGGTCGGATGGACCGCGTGTACGTCCGCCGTAGCGGGCCGTCGCAACAACAGGGAGATCTCGCCGACCACGTCGCCAGGTCCGAGCTGCGCGACCACGACCTTGTCGCCCTCGCTGTCCTTGCTGGTGACCTGGACGCCACCGCTCGCGATCAGGAACAGACCCGCGACCTCCTGCCCTTGCTTCACCAGCTGCGCGCCCGGCTGCAGTGTGCGGGTCTCAAAGCGGCTCATCAGGTCTTCGCGCTTCTTCGGATCCACCGCGGCAAGAAAGACGCTGTGTCGTATCAGATTTGCAACCATGCGACTGTGACAGAAGGCGCCGAGCTCGCGGGCAATCTGGGGCTCTTTGACCGCCAGCTGTTCGAGCTGCGGGCGGTCCGCGACCAACACCTGCGTCGCTTCCACCGCCACCACCGAGCCGGCGCGCGGCGCCTCGCTGACTAGCGCCATTTCGCCAAAGATCGCCCCGGGCCCGAGCGCCGCGAGCAATGCTGTCTTGCCATTTTGCGTGCGCACCACGTTGAGCAACCCGCGCGCCACGATGAAGGCTTCGCGTCCCTCCTCCCCCTGCTGCACCACGGTTTGGCCCGGCGGAATCTCGCGGACCTCGAGCGCGGCGAGCAGCTTGACCAAGGCGGTTGGCTCCAGTGCGGCGAACAGCGGCAGACGCGGCAACGTGGTGTCGGGCTTGAGCGGATCGGTGAAGCGCTCGAGCGCCTTGCTGGCTTTTTCGAGTAGATCCGCACCGCTGAGCTTGGCGAAGAACGGCGCCACATCCACGTTGGCAGGCAGCGGCGGTGGCTTCGGTGATACATCACCGACGCGGCTGGATCCCTTGCCGAATGCTCGCGCAATCAAGGCGAGCAATGTGTTGAGGTCAGCCCCGGCCTTGCCCGCCTGCTTGGCAGCGGTCACTGCGGCCGCCAGCTCGCCGCGGCGAACCAACGATTCCACCAAGCGTTGTGAGGACTTGGAGGCTTCCGCGCCAGCGCCGAGCTCGCTCAGCAAGGCGTGGGTCAGGGCAGCCGCACCGATGTCCTCCTGGTTCGCGACCAGGATGGACGCAGCCAAACGTAACGCCCCTTCCTTATCACCGGCGAGCCGCTGGGCGTGGGCGCGGTCCAGGGACGACACCCCATGTTGTTCCGTCATTGACTCCGTCCTCTCTGGGCGATGCGGCGGCAGCGCGAGGGAAAGGCGGAATCATAGGGTAGACGTGCGAACGCTGTCCAGCCGGCGGTGTCACGCGCCCGCGTTGTAAGCGTGCCGTATCCACAATTGTACATTGGCGTGATTACGCATGAAGTTTCAATAATTTACGCGATTTCATCCACAGCTCGCGCACAGCTGTGGGTGAGCGTGGATAGGCCTACAATGTAGGACTGGTTTCCACGTCTTGCGAAGGTCGCAGGAACTCTTCCAACTCGTCGCGGCGAGCGGCGGCGTCCTTGCGGCCAAGGTCGATCAGCACGCGCGCGTAATCGCCATCGAACAACAGGTAGCTCGCCAAGTCGGCATCGGCGTTTTCGCCCACGTCGAGCATGCGCAACACCGAGCGACCGAACAGTTTGCCCAAGCGTGTGCGATGGGTTCGCAGGTGTTCGGCGGCGAGACGACCGAGATCAAGACTCGGCCGTACCGACATCACACGGATGATCCGGCGCTGCGGGCGGCCCTGAGCGACCGCGGCAGCGTTCAGGCGATGGATGAAGCTCTCTCCGAACACCGAGATTGCATCGTCCAGCAGGTGGTTGACCAGCTGGACCTCCTCGAGATCGTGGTTGAGATGGTCAAGCATCAAGGCGTTGACTGCGCGCCCGAAGAGGAACGAAGCGCCCGGCGCGCCAGCGATTTCGTAACGGCGGTCATGCTCCGGTCGCGCCACAGGCGTCGAGACGCCGACCACAAACAGCCGGTCCACACCGAGATGAATCGCGGGAGCTGTCGGCGTATTGAGCCGGATACCACCGTCGCAAAAATAATCATTTCCGATACGCACAGGCGGAAAGATCATCGGCATCGCGGCGGAGGCGAGGACGTGGTGCGGCAGAATGTGAGTCGGCCGGATCACCATTCGGTTGGCGAGGGCGGGGAGCGGAACGCCCGGTGCGCGGTCGATGTACAGCGTGGCGCGACCTGTGGCGACGTTGGTGGCGCAGACGGTCAACGCGCGAACCAAGCCACTCTTGAGGTTGCGGCTCAGCTGACGCCACGGGATGCGATGGCTGATTTTGCGGGCGAGCGGGCGCGAATCGAAAATGCCCGCCGGGGCACCGCCGCCGACCCACACGCGATAGAGCTTCGTGAGTTGCCCGACGTTGAAGTGGAGGATGTCGGACATCTCCTGGTTGAGCCAAACGTCCGCCAGCTCGCTCAGGCCCGGCTCGGGATCGTTGGCCGACGCAGCGAGCGCGGTGCCGTTGACCGCACCGACGCTGGTGCCGCTGACCACGTCGAAGCGGGGTGTGTAGCCGACGCGACGCCGCATTTCGCCGTAGATGTAACCGAGAACACCGACTTCGTAGGCACCGCGGGCGCCACCGCCCGAGAGCACAATTCCGAGACCACTCACAGGCCGAACCGCGCGGGTAGGGGGTGTTGGCGTCGGTCGGTACTACGCATAGGCGGCGCATCCTGCCACAGGTCGGCGAAATCAGCGACGAAAGTCCACCACGGTGTCCTCGATCGAGGACACCGATCGGTCGCAGGACCATCAACCGCGGACGCCGCGACCGTACGTATGACAGTGGCGGATCCCAACATGGTATGCCGCGCGCCTGCGATGTCGGACGAGGCTTCAGGCAAGGGTTCGTCGGCCCCGGTGCCATCGGCTGCAGTCGACCGCTCGCTCAAGCTGTCGGTGCTCGACGGCATGCTGCACGCGGTGATGGTGGGCCTGAGCGAGATGTACATCGGTGCGTTCGCGGTCGAGCTCGGACATCGCGACGCGGCGCTTGCGGTGTTGATGACGGTGCCGCTCCTGATCGGCGCGCTCGGGCAGCTGTTCACCGCGACGCTGGTGGCTTGGCTCGGCAGCCGCAAACGCGTCGTGGTGGTGAGCGCGGCGATCCAAGCCGCGAGCCACGTGTTGCTGTGGCAGATCGCGCAGCGCGGCGACACCGCGTTTGCACCGTTGATGATCGCCGCGACGATGTTCTGGGGCTCGGGCCTGGTGCTGGGGCCGGCATGGAACAGTTGGATGGGCGCGTTGACGCGTGAGATCGGGCGTGCGCGGTACTTCGCGACGCGCTCGGCGGCCTTGAACGTGGCGCTCTTGTTGTCGTTCAGCGGTGCGGGCTACGCGCTGTCACACGCGCGCGCAGACGGTCACGCGCTCTCGACGTTTGCTTGGATGTTTGCGATCGCGATGGCGATGCGCGTGCTGAGCGTGATCACCTTGTCGGCCAAGACCGATCCCGATCCGACGCCGCCGCGCACCGAGTCCACCTTGCAGCGCACGCGGCTGGCGTTGTCGCACGGGCGCTTTCGGGTCGCCGCGTTTGCCGCCGTGATGATGCTCGGCGCGCACGTGTCGGTGCCGTTCTACACGCCGTACATGTTGCGCACGCTCCACCTCGACATGCTGTCGTACGCGTGGCTGATCGCAGCAGCGATCGCGTCGAAGGCGATGAGCTTCGGGGTCTGGCGACGTGCGGCGGAGCGCTTGGGCATGCCAGCCGTGTTGTTGGGCAGCAGTGTGGTGGTGGCGGTGTTGCCGGTGCAGTGGGTGTGGTTCACGTCGGTGCCGGAGTTGCTCGTGGTGCAGCTCGTCAGCGGGGCGGCTTGGGGCGGCTTCGAGTACGCGAGCCTGCAACTGTTGTTGCGCGACGCTCCGCAGGGCCAAGAGGTGGAGTTCTTTTCGCTCGCCAACAGTGGAAGTGGCGTGCTGCAAGTGACTGGGGCGTTGCTGGGCAGCGCGCTGTTGTCGCTGCCAGATGCCAGCTATCCGACTGCGTTCATGGCGTCATCGCTGTTGCGCGGCGTGTCGCTGTTGCTGCTGCTGCGCGCACCGTTGCAAGCCATGAGTCAGCGGAGCGCGTGATCTCGATCGGGCTCGACGCCGCGCTCAGTCGATCAGCAAAGGTGTACAGAACGCGAGCGGCTGACAGAACGGCCGTCCACCACAGTTGTCGGGTTGGCTCTCGTCGATCCGCCCGAAGTACTGACCGAGACGACGGTAAATCGGCGCGCCTCCGTCGATATCGCTCTCGATCGAATCGACCGAGAGGTTGACGCCGACGTTGACACCGACACGACTGCCGGTGCTGAGGGCCCAGCTGGTCAAGTCGAGATCGCTGGCGACGACGAACGCTTCGAGCGCGTAGCCACCGGGCCTCGGGAACACGTTGAACTGAGTCGACATCCAGACGCCTTGCGCGACCGCATCGGACCAACGCTCGGCGCGCGCGACCGGCGTGACGTCGTCCACCGGCGCAGCGATCGTCATCTGCATCGCACCGGGTCGATCGTAGACAGGCGCCGCGGGGAACAACGCATCCGCGTCCACGTACACCTCGACGCCATCGCCAAGCCATGTCGGCTCTGTGCTGCTCGGCGGCAGGCGGATCGCGTCGGTCACTTCGATGTAGAAGTAGAGTCCGTCGGGCTGCCATGCGATCGCGTAGGCGCTCGGTTGATCGCTCGGCACCGGCGTGGTCGCGGTCCAACCGGCTTGCGGGATCGGGCGCGCCAACAACCCCGGCTCGAGCACACCATCGAGCACCATCGCACGCTGCATTCGCGGCACTTCCACGCAGTAGTCGAGATCACGCGGCGGTCGCCCGGAATCCATCGGTGCATCGTCGGTCGCGTCGCTCGGCGCATCGACCCGCGCATCAGTCAGCAACGGTGCATCGGGCGGTGCATCGGGCGTCGCGTCGCTCATCGCGTCCATGCCCGCATCGACCATGGCGTCCATGCCTGCTTCGACCATGGCGTCCATGCCTGCTTCGACCATGGCGTCGGTGGCGCCGGTGTCTGCGCTGGCGTCGGGCGGTGGTGTGGGCTCGAAATGCCAGCGACCGCAGGCCGCCAAGCCCAACACTGCAAGCGCGGTGATCAGCCGGAAACGCAAGGCCAAAACCTTACCACGACCGCCCCAGGCGCCGTCGTTCACGGCCGTTTTGCACAGTTGTCACCTGCCTGTCGCGTTGGCTTTGAGCCGTCCTCGTAGGCTTTTCTGCATGCACATCACAGTCTTGGATCTGGGCTCCACCACGTTCCACGCGCAGACGTTTGCGGTGGCTGCTGACGGCTCATTCGTCACGCGTTTCGACGATCGGCGCGCACTACACCTGGGCCGCGACGTCTATCGCGCAGGGCGCATCAGCGATGACAAATGGCATCAGGCGATCGCCACCGTCGGCGAGCTGCTCGACGCCACCGCGCGACAACATTCGGACGTCACGATCGCGGTCGCGACCAGCGTTCTGCGTGACGCGGCCAATGGCCTGGCGTTTCGTGTCGAGCTCTGGAACCGCTACCGCCTCGGCGTGCAACTGCTTACGCCGGAGCAGGAAGCGCGCTTCACGTACCTTGGCGCGTCGACCGATCCACACGTGGGGGGCCGGCGCGTGGCGGTGATCGACCTCGGCGGCGGTTCGTTGGAGGTTGCGGTCGGCGAGGGCACGCGTTGTTTGTACGCGGAGAGCCTGCCACTCGGTGCGCTGCATGTTCGCGCGCGACTCGGTGACGGCAGCGACGTCTTGAGCGACGCGGCGTTGGGCACGGTGCATGAGCGTGTGCGTCAGGTGGGCAAGGACGTGCTTTCACAGGTGCGCGCGCTCGGTCCGGAGCGCGTGGTGTTTGCCTCTGGGACGGCGCGCAACGCGCGGCTTGCTGCGATGCAGGGGACGATCGCGCCCGGCAAGACTGGCTTGCTGACCACTGCGCGGCTGCGTGATGCGCTGGCGCACGACGACGTGCACGCCGGTGTCGTCGCTGACGACGCGGTGCAGGTGGCCCAAGCGATCATGTTGGCGACGCTCGACGTGCTCGAAGCGCCGGAAGCCTTCGTGTCCGACAAGGGCTTGCGTGATGGTGTTGCGCTGGACGTGATGCGCCGCGCTCCGCAGAAGGAAAGTAGCGCTGGCGTGCGACTTTGGAACCGCCGTTTGGCGCGGGTGGCGACGGTGCCGGCCAACCTCGCGCGCCGCGACTGATTGGCATCAGGCGATGCAAGATCGGCGTAGCGGTCGATCGGGACCCATGGAAGGATGCGGGCCTTCTGACGAGGCCTTCATGCCGGCCTCCACTCGCGAAGCGCGCACGCGCCAGGAGAGCCCATGAAAGTCGCTGCCAATACCGTGGTGTCCATCGATTACGTGCTTCGCGATGACGAAGGCGACGTGATCGATTCGAGTGAGGGCGAAGAGCCGCTCGCGTACATGCACGGTCACGAGCAAATCGTTCCGGGCCTGGAGCGCGCGCTGGACGGACGTGTCAAAGGTGACGCCATCGACGCCAAGATTGCCCCGAAGGACGGCTACGGCGAGCGCGACGACAAACGTATCATCCGCGTGACACGTAACGAGCTGCCGCCGGGCATGGTTCCGCAGATCGGCATGGAAGTGGGCGCCGAGGACGAGGACGGCGATCACATCCCGTTCTGGATCACCGAGGTCGGCGACAAGGAAATCACCCTCGACGGCAACCATCCGTTGGCGGGCAAGACGCTGCACTTCGCGGTGAAGATCATCGACGTGCGCGCCGCGACCAAGGAAGAGCTGTCCCACGGTCACGTCCACGGCCCCGGCGGTCACCACCACCACTGAGCTGGCCGCCGCCGCTTCACGGATGGTCGTTGATCACCAGCGCTGGGTGCGGCTGTAGATCGCGACTTGGCACCAGATCGCTTGCGTGGGAAGCGACTCGCACACGCGGTCGCAACCATCGTCCGTGCAGTCCTGTGATTGGCAGCTGCCGCCTGCGCAATCCTCGCTGAACGAGCATGCCTCGCGGTCTGCGCGGAAGTCGTACTGCACTGGAGGCCAGCGCGGTCTTTGAGATGCGCCGTGCACGAAGCGCGGTGCTGCCATCACGCACGTTCCGTCGACGCACTCGCCGTCGCAGTTGTCGCTACTGCACGCCGTGCATTGCCCGCTGACAGAGCTCGTCAGCACGCAGACGTTCGAACGACAGCTGTCGGCGTTGGTACAGGTCGTCCCGTCCGCCGTGCGTTCGCCGCAGGTCTCGTTGCTGAGCGGGTCTTCGCGGCAATAGAAGCCCTCCGCGCAACCGGTAAAGCCGATCACTCGCGTGCACGGAGCGCCAAGCGTTCCAGGCACCACGCAGGCCGTCGCCACCGAGTACTCCATCTTGCAGAGGAGACCTGTAATGCAGGGCATATCGATGCAGCGCTCGCCGAGCTGCGCTTTGTCGCACGTGCCTGTGGCCGTGCCGTCGGGCGCTCGGCAGCCGAAGTCTGGGCTGCAGTGTGCCTCGGCCAAGCACGGCGCCCCTTCCACCTGCGCCGGCGCTTTGCAGTGACGCACCTCGATCGCGTCCGTGCTGTCGGGGATGCACGCGAGCTCGGCCGGGCATTCGCGATCGTCGACACACCGATCGCCCTCGCGCAGGTGCGGGCTCAGCAAGCTCTGCACGCTCGCAACCAACGGCGGGATGTTGCATGTGCTGGCGGCATCCTCGAAGCGCGCGATGAGACGCGCAGCGGCTCGACCGTCGAACGCCATATCCAGCGGCTGATAGGGTTCGAGATGGGTGTGAGGAAAAAACCTGTCGCACGACTCCGACACACGCTGCTGGAGCTCTTCGTCGGTGAGATAGAAGTCGTCGAGAGAGGCGCAGCAAGCGGCTCGACCTGAGCGGAGCGCCTCGGTGATGCGTGGACACACTTCTTCGAGCGCGAGCGGTTCGATGTCATCCACGTGTGCGGCGGAGCAAGCTCCAGCGACGAACAGGCCAACCGCGATCAGGATCCAGCGCATGACGTTGCGCTAACGGTTGTTCCGAGCGGAGACAAGGCGCGCGCTGCTCGCATTCCTCTCGCGAGCGCACAAACCGATGCAGGTTGTTGCTACGCGATGCCGCGGCGGGCTTTTTCCTTGGCGATCTCGGCTTGGATCATGTCTTCGGTGCTGGCGCCACCGATTTGGGCCGTGGCGATTCCGTGCAGCACGAGCGCTGCGCCCCAGGCGCAGACGGGCCAGACGAACCACAGCGTGTTGGGGCTGTAGTTGAAGTTGATCGCGATCATGGCGGCGCTTGCCATGGCGTAGACCGCGGCGTGCCACATCAGGCCGATCCGGGCGCGCACCCGGCGCACGGCCTTGGCGCGGATCTCACCCTCAACCAGTCGTCGAATGGCGGCGTCATCCATCTGCATTGCAACCTCCCAGCGAGTACTGCGCCACCATGAACTGTCACAGTGCGTGTGTCAACGACTGATCCGAATTTGGACCTCGCGGCCGAGCCCATGCCGTGCCGCCCATCTTCTTCACGGGAAGATCCGCTGGACTGAAAACGCACGCGACGCCCATGTAACAAGCACGCGAGCTGGGTTGGCGCTCCGTGGGTCCTCGGTTAGCGTCCCCCGATTCTTGGAGGGCTCAATGCAAGGTCGCGCGTGGTCGTCGTGGGGTGGGTTGGTGATCGTCGCAAGCTCGCTGCTCGCGGCCTGTGGCGGAGACACCAAGACCATCATCGTTCAAAACGACAGCGGCACCGGCAACGCGCCGTTGGATGCCAGCTACTGCATCTCCGACTTCGAGTGCAGCGACGGCCTGTTCTGCAATGGCGCCGAGATCTGCCGACCCGGTGAGAGCGGTGCCGACGCGTTTGGCTGCGTGGCCTCACGACGTGTTCCCGAGTGCGACGACGGCGTTGCGTGCACGACCGACAGCTGCTCCGACACGTTGAACCGTTGCGAGTTCCGCGCTGCGGACGACGACGGCGATGGTCACGCGGATGTCGCGTGCGAAGACGGCGAAGGTGAAGCGCTCGGCGACGACTGCGACGATAACGACGCCAATCGCTTTCCTGGCAACACCGAGGTCTGCGACTTCTTCGCCCACGACGAAGACTGCGACGGCGAGACCGTTGGCGCGCGCGATCGCGATGGTGACGGCGAAGTCGATGCGGAGTGCTGCAACGGCGACACCTGCGGCACCGACTGCAACGACCTCTCGATCGCGCAGCGCAGCATGCAACCGGAGTTCTGCGACGGCATCGACAACAACTGCGACGGCATCGTCGACAACGACACGCGCGCGGTCGATTGGTACCAGGACAATGATCAAGACAACTTCGGCGACATGAACGCGACGCCGGTGAGCTCGTGCGATCCGGTGGT
>JACZCZ010004835.1_pt1 | contig 10251 bp, 9 predicted proteins | sample 8641811 | NCBI WGS metagenome assembly JACZCZ01 (sample SAMN15324610, study PRJNA640507) | soil metagenome | isolation source: intercropping peanut in the first line | place: China: Luxin town, Laibin City, Guangxi Province | collected 2019-07-25 | depth 10cm m | reverse complement strand
TGTTTGCCTATTGCCTCACCTATCTGCGAACACGTTTTTCCGGTAAAATAAATCAAGGCTAAATAGCAGCATCAGCATGTAAATATTTAATATCTTCATTTCTTGATCAAATGCTTTCAAAGTAAATGAAGGTTGGTGTAGCACAGTCAAGGCCTGTCATCGGGAATGTCGAGGCAAACATAACTAATCATAAAGCGCTCATCGAACTTGCTGCGTCCAATGGTGCGGCACTTGTCATCTTTCCGGAACTTTCACTGTCAGGCTATGAACCCAGAATTGCCTCACAAGTGGCAACCACTGTTGATGATCCCAGGTTTTCTGATCTTCAGAAACTCAGTGACAAACATAATATCTCGATCGGTGCAGGGATTCCAGTCAAACATGAAAAAGGGATTACCATTACGATGATCATCTTTCAGCCACATCAATCGCGCAGATCATATTCAAAAAAATATCTTCATTCGGATGAAGAACCATTCTTTATCAGCGGCGAGAACTTTTCAGTGCTCACTATAGGAACCACCAAGATTTCATTAGCGATCTGCTATGAGATATCTGTTCCGGAGCATGCCGCAGCAGCGGGGGCAACACAGCCAGCTGTCTACATCGCCAGCGTCGCAAAATATAAACGTCACATGGATAACACAATAGCAACTCTCAGTAACACAGCGAGACAAAATAACATGTGGGTGATGATGTCGAATTGTTTGGGTATATGTGATGGTGAAGAATGCTGTGGAACGTCACTGGCCATCAATAACCAGGGCATATTGGTTGAACAACTTGATGACACGCGCGAAGGAGTTTTGATCCTTGATCTTGAGACGAAAATGATCGTGAAGAAATATATTTGAATTGAAACAAAACCGAAAGTTGTCATGAATATCGCCGCTTCTATAAAAAATGCAGGTGGAAGTAATGAGATCACAGTCGTCACAGAGGGGAATGCCAGATCAATTGCTATTCCCTCAAAGTCGCAGGGGCAAGGCTCATCGGTGAATGGCGGTGAACTACTTTTTCTTGCATTAGCAACCTGTTTTTGCAACGACATCTATCGTGAGGCAGCGAAACGGAAAATGAACGTTTCATCGGTGGATGTCACCGTGAGCGGAGAATTTGGTAAAGAAGGTGAGCCCGGATCGAATATTGTTTATGTCACGAACGTGATTGCGCCGACACATACAAAGGAAGAGATTAACGATTTGATCCAATTCGTTGATGGAATAGCTGAGATCCACAATACGCTGAGAAGAGGAACAAACGTTACATTGAAACACTAGCTTTACTGACCAATGCCTGACAATGCCCGTAATCGGATATAACTGTCCACATTTCAGACAGATGTTGAGAGCAAGAGTGATCCTGGATCATAGCTGTAGTGTTTTATTCTGGCCACATTGTTGAATATTACTTCTCACAATGGAAAACCTGAAGCTATTCTACCGTATCGCGTTAAAGAACCGTGAGGTCTACTTCCTCAAGATAATCACACTGGCCGTAGCATTCGGAAGTTCTGTATTGATCCTCCTTTTTTCTATCAACGAATTTGGCTTTGATCGTTTCCACAAAGAGTCTGATCACATCTTCCGTGTTCTGCAAAGAAACAATGCCGAAAACTTCAGTGGGATAAGATTGTCCAATCAGGTTCCTGCAGAACTCTATCCTCAGCTCGCACAAGATCCGTCAATCACAGTGGCGCGTGTGAAAACAATGAATCAGCAGGTAGCGATCGCTGACCAAACTATTTTTCGTGATATCACCGTGCACGCAACAGATCCTTTACTGCTTAGAGTCTTTTCATTTGATTTTTCGGAGGGTGACCAGAAACAATTTTCCGAGGGCGATGATGTCGTGTTTCTGTCGCAATCAATCGCTGATAAATTGTTAGGGGCCGACCCGATCGATCAACAACTGAAGCTGTGCGTATGGAACGACACAATAACAATGCGCGTCGCCGCCGTGTTCAAGGATTTTCCGGCAAACTCTCATGAAAAGTTTTCTGTGCTTATTCCTTTTCAGAATGAGCGTCTGCACCGACTTGGCTTTCAGGCTTCATCGTTTCAGCTATACGGTAAAACTCTGAATAACGAAGTAGAGCAGTATGATATATCTGGTATTAATACTGCCAGTGAGCTAACATACAGTCTTCAGCCCATCCCCGACATCTATTTCGGTCCAAGGATCTTCGGCGACAATGCGCGCCACGGCGACAGCTATAGCATCCTGATTCTCCTTGCAATTTCTTCACTGGTCCTCTTCCTTGCCATTACTGGTTTTATCAACCTTACTGCTTTGACGCTTCCTTATCGCGCAAAAGAGATTGCTATCAAAAAGCTCGCAGGCAATGACAATAAAGAACTCATTATTGCATTTGCAAAAGAGTCGTTCACTATTGGCATATTCTCCTTTTTGTTAGGGACGGGGATTCTTATCGGCGTAAGCAGTTGGATGTCGCCTGTTCTGTCGATTGATATTATTGGTTTGATGAAACAGGGCGATGTGAAATTGATTCTTGTGATGGTGCTCCTCATAATGATCGTCGGGTTAGCCCCACTGATAGTTGTAGTAAAGTTTGCAAATGCTTCGCCAGTCCGGTTGTTGAGCACGGACACAATCACATTTCCAAAACTGAAACGTGTTATCACCTGCCTGCAATTGGGCGTGAGCATCTTTCTTATCGTTGCGTCGATGGTGATCAAGCGACAGATTAACCGGTCATTGTTGAAAGAACCGGGCCGCAACTACGATCAGGTTGTATACATCAATTATCCGGAGGACCTTACGGACGAAGATCTGTACAATCTCAGAAGCCAATGGCGAAAATTCAATCCGAACATTGTTGATGTAATGGCTACGTCGCAGCTGCCCGATCGCATTCATAGTAAAGAGCTCAACTCCGATTTTTATTTTGTCTCCGTAAACCCTTCATTCCAGGGGTTTTTCAACCTGAAGATGGCATCAGGCAATTGGTTCAAAGCCAACGCGGATTCTGCGATTGTGGTAAACAGAACGGGCAGAATGATTGCAGAAAACAATAGTAATGTGATTGGTGTGATCGATGATCCTGGAACCGAGTTTCATCTTGCCGAGAAGCCACTGAAGATCAAACTCGCAAACTATCACAATTATAATTTTCTCTGTATCAGAATTCTTGAAGTCGAGATACGGCGTACGATGAAATACTTGTCGGAAACTTTTACCGTGAATGGCAGAAATGCGCAAGTATCGTTCCTTAACAAACGCTTTGAGGAGTGGCTGACATATCAGGATCGTTTGAATTCCCTTTCAGATGTTCTCACTTTGATATCGGCTCTTCTTGCTTGCTGCTCTATTTATGGATTGAGCGTAAGCCTCGTACGCGACAAGTTGAAACAGATCGCTGTGCATAAACTATATGGAGCTGCCGTGATGCACATTACAAAATTATTGGTCAAAGAATTTGCCCGGCAACTCGGACTGGCGATCCTGATCTTCGCTCCGATCACATACATCGTGATCAATGAGTTGCTGAGAAACTTCGTCTATACCACTCATTTTCACTGGTCAGATCCCGTAATTCCGATAGCCTATTGTGCCTTTGTGATCATACTGCTTTGTGGCATTCAGGCATTAAGCCTTAACCGGGCTGATCTTACTTCCGCATTGAAAGCTTCGTAGAACGATCCCAAAAGAATTTTGTAGTTTAGCCAAGATATATATTTTCAGCTATGAGCCCCCGGACCTTAGTTATTGGAGACTACAAAAAGTGGTTAGTTTATGCATTTGGTAAACAAGAACTCACTACATATGCCGACTTATTCAAGGCATTACAGTCCGGGCAATCCAAAGGCACTGTAAGCGTTACCATTGCTGCCGATGATTCACGGATCTTTTCGCACGAGACAACAAAAGAAGATCTTCAGCTGACAGCCGAGCAACAACAGGCTTTCGCGCAATACCTGGTTCAAAACTATTTCCATACCGAACAGGTCGATGATCTGATCGCAGAAAAATCGCAGGACGCTGAGAAGGCATCGAATCATTCCTTCCTCAGCAAAAAAAATCAAGTCCCTTCCCCGGGCAATGAAACGTACAAAATTAAACCTCATCCGAAGGAGACTACTTATTTTAATATTAAACTCGCCGTGAGCGTGTTGGCTTACTTCGCCTTTGTTGGTTTCCTGGTTCTCGCCGCGTTAACGGATTTGAGTTTACTGTTCAGCACGTTGTTGATCATTCCTTTTGTCTTGTTGGTCTGGTTGTTCCGGAAGATCTTTCACGGTGTTTTCGTTGGGATCATTCGTGGACAGTCGATTCAGGTAACTCCTGATCAGTTTCCGGAGATATATCATATTGTTGAGCAGCAGGCTAAGACTCTTGGAATAAAACACCTGCCGGAGATTTATATCACCAGCGGACACTTTAATGCATTTGTCACTCATTTTTCAAGAGCGCATATCCTTATGTTGTATTCGGAAGTGGTTGAAACGGCTCTCCGTGACAACTACGATGTGTTAAAGTACATCACAGCCCACGAGCTTTGTCATGTGCGGCGCAAGCATCTGTCGAGAGAACTTTATACATTCCCTTCAGCCATAGTACCTTTCCTTAGTCTTGCATATTCACGAGGTTGTGAATATACCTGTGATCGCGTGGGCTACCATTTCTCACCACAGGGATCAATAGAAGGGATCATGATCATGACGACCGGCAAAGAGATCCATTCAAGATTCAATGTCGAGAAGCATATTAAGGCAGCGCAGGAAAACGAAGGATTCTGGGTTTGGTTCAGCGAGAAATTCCTGACTCATCCTCATCACTACAAACGATTGATTGAAGTGAGGAAGTTTAGTCAATACAACTAACTCGCCGCCTGTCAGGCAACAGCCTGCCGATTGTATTTATTTCGATAGTTGATCGGTGACAATCCCGTAATTCGTTTGAATGCCGATCTGAATGCTTTCGTGTCGGTGTAACCAACTTTGTACATCACTTCATTGATATTCTCCCGTGAAGTTTCAAGGCTCTTCTTTGCTGCTTCGATCTTCACACGTTGCATATATTCAATCACTGAATTCGATGTAGCCTTCTTGAAGCGACGTTCAAGATTTCGTCGGCCGATAGCAAGCATGGAAGCGAGCTGATCAACAGTGATCTTTTCCTGGAAATTGTTCTCAATAAATTCCTGGGCTTTTCGGATCGGTTCGTCCTCGTGTTCTTTCTGTCCCTGGAAAATAATGAACGGTGATTGACTTTCGCGTTCGATCTCTATGGCAAAAACTTTCGAGTTCAATATGGCGATCTCACGACCTGCATATTTTTCGATCAGATAGAGCACGAGATTCAAATACGAGTAAGCACCTCCACTTGAGTACAAACCTCCTTCATCGGTGATCACCTTATCAGGTATCAGATTCACGTCTGGGAACATTTTCCTGAAGTCATTAGCAGCCATCCAATGTGTTGCGCATTTTTTTCCATTGAGCAATCCGGTGCCGGCAAGGAAGAATGCGCCCATACAAAGGCTTGCAACCTCCGCACCCTTGCTATGTTGTTTCATAATCCACGGAATAAAATCCTTGTTAACTTCCATTGCATTTTTGATATCGCCATCAAATGCCGGAATAATAACGAGATCGGTTTCTTTAACTTCATCGAGCAGATAATCGGAATGAACAGTGAACAGTCCTCCGGCGAGTTTTGTCTCTCGGGTATGCCCGACAAGTTTTACATCAAACAACGGAGGCTTCTCCTGCATTTTGAAAAGGGTATTCACTTGCGTTAACAACTGACGTGGACCTTCTATGCTTCCCAGAATTCCACCACTCGGGATCAATATTGAAATGCGTTTCATTGTGTTAGAGAGTTTTCGTTATGCCTGCCTGTCCAGGTAGGTGGGCTCAAAACTAAACCGAATCACTGTCGCAATCAACCCCTTTGAATGACGCAATTGCACCACGTCGATTTTTATGCTGCGGCCTAAGTTTGGGGGATGTTAATCACCGCGCAGATGGAGACATACATGCTTGAGGAGGACCTCACTGTATTCTATGTTGAAGCAGGATCATTCCCGGAGGGTGTGGGGACTGCGTTTTATAGTCTGATGAAAAAACTTCCCTACACGGAAGGAAGAACTTTTTTCGGCATTAGCTATATGGATAAGTCGCGTAAGATCATATATAAGGCCGCCGTCCGTGAGGCGTACAATGGCGAAGCAAAAGAGTATAAAAGAAAAACGTTCATCATTAAGCGGGGCATCTACCGGATTGAAACAATCACAGATTGGAAAGGGAAAGAATCACGAATAGGTGAAGCATTTTCCAGATTGCTAAAGGACCCGGAGCTTGATCCAAGTGGTGCCTGTGTTGAGTGGTATACAGGCGACGATGTGATGTGTATGGTGAGGTTGAATAGCGGCACAACTTGAAATAGCCGCGGATACGACTTGAGTGTGCTGGCATCCTGCCAATAGAGCACGCGAGTAAGCCAGCCTGTTGTTCGCCCACAAATTATGCGTAGTTTGCGGCCAAATATTTTTTTTATGGTCGTGCCCGACTTGTCAGCATATATCATCTGGAGCGTAAACCCCGACATCTTTGTTATTCCCGGCCTTGATCATCCTGTGCGTTGGTACGGATTGAGCTGGGCGCTTGGCTTTATCCTGAGCCAGCAGATAATGTATTTTATTTATAAGAAAGATGGCATCCGTCCGCGAAAGGATGTTGATGACCTTACAATCTATATGCTCGTTGCCGCGATGCTCGGCGCGCGCCTGGGACACGTGTTGTTTTATGACGTAGAGGAATACCTTAAGGAACCCTGGAGAATTCTTGCGGTTTGGGAAGGAGGGCTGGCGAGCCATGGTGGAGCAGTTGGCATTTTGATCGCGCTTTACTTTTTTGCGCGAAAGACCAAGGTCGCTTATCTATGGATGGTAGATCGTCTTGTGATCGTATCGGCATTTACCGGTGGGCTCATCCGTCTTGGTAACCTTATGAATTCAGAGATGGAAGGCATACCAACAGATGTGCCCTGGGCATTTGTGTTCACGCGAATCGATAATGTGCCACGCCATCCCGCGCAACTTTATGAAGCGATCTATTGCTTCCTGTTGTTTGGATTTTTATTCTGGCTGTGGTATAAAAGAAAAGAAACAATGAAGGACGGTCTTCTTACCGGATTGTTCCTGGTCATATTGTTCAGCCTGCGTATGGTGGACGAAGCATACAAAGTAAACCAGGTCGCTTTTGAAGATAACATGATCCTGAACATGGGTCAGATCCTGAGCATTCCGTTTATCATTATTGGAATTATCGTTCTGATAGTTACTCAGCGTAGGAAAACCGGGTCTTCAACGGTTGTTAACAATACACAACCTTAACTGATGGAGACAAAAATTACCCGCACCGAGTGGTTTCCTGAGAAATCACTGATCGTTACCCATATCTCCGGCGATGTTACGAAAGACGACATCGCAGCCTGGGAGAAATCATTGCACGAGACACTCGACCGCCTTCAGGAAAACTCTTCATTTAAGATCTTCATCAATCTGCATGGATTTAAAGCCATTGATATCGAAGCTCATAAACGTTTTCGCGCGATCGTGCCGTCAACGCTGGCAAACTATGGTTGGAAGGTAGGCTATGTTGATCTGTTCGAAGAAGACGCGAAGAAGATGACGTTTACAAACACAAGGGGAATAAAGTGTTCAGCGGCGGTGCATTGTCATCAGGATGCCACGAAGATCGAGCTATATCAACAGAAGTTCAGTCGTAAGAATGAACACTTTTTTACAGATCCAGCGAAAGCGATGGAATGGATTGAGTCACGTTCATTCAATTGAGTGAAAGGCTACTTTACTGCGATCTTGTCAGGAATAACAATCGCCGAATTGAAAAGACGCTTCACCAGCATAAAATCCTTCTGAGCACTCACGCGATCATAATACTTGCCAACCTTCACTCTGAAATTAGGCTGCGCATACTGTACTTCTGATTCGAGATTGGGAAGCGAAGTTGCCAGTGTCTTCTTTGCGTTGAGTGCATCTTCACGCTTAAGTCCTGAATACACCTGGATAGTAAATCCTTCGATGTACTTTCTGCTTTGGTTCAAGCGATCGATGCTATCAAGTACGGCGTCGACCTGCTTGTTGATGTTGAATTTTGGCTCAACGTATACAGTTTCCTTACGACCGTCATTTTGAACCGGCGTAGTCACTGAAGTTGTATTGTCAACTTTAGGACGCAAAGCGGAAAGATCTTCTGAATATCCACTTCCCTGCGACGTCTTCGTAGACGTAGTGCTTTGTGTGGAAGCACACCCCACCAAAAAGCAGTACATAAAATAGACAGGCAAATTGAACATTCTTCTCATAAGTTAATCAATTACAATGCAGCGGTTGTTGAGAATATCGTCTTCTACTTTCTTGTATTTCACGTCTCTCAATACACGGCCATCCGGATACTGAACGTTCACCTTATCGTTGCGATTGGCAATCTTTTCCGACTTGGCAGGCTGCACTTTTTCCGGTGGTCGGTTCTGCTGCGCCTGTTGCTCCTGTCTTCCGTTTCCACCGCCACCGCTAAGCAATGACTTCGATTCTTCTTTTTGTTCATTAAGTTTCACGCGACGTTGCGTGCGCGCTTCCTGAACCTGATCAGGTTGCTGAACCGGAATGTCGGCCTTCATCAGGAATGAAACTGTTTCTTCATTCACCTTCGAGATGAACCGTTTGAACAATTCAAAACCTTCAAACTTATATATCAACAGCGGATCTTTCTGTTCATAGACCGCATTTTGTACTGACTGCTTGAGATCATCCATCTCACGGAGATGTTCCTTCCACTGCTGGTCGATGATCGCTAATGTGATGGTTTTCTCCATCGACTTTATCAATTCGGCATTGTTGGTCTGAACGCATTTACCAAGGTCAGCAACAACTCCGATCTGCTTCTGACCATCACCGAATGGCACCTGAATATTCTGAACAGTAGCGCCGCGAGAACGATGAATGTCGCGGATGATAGGCAACGCTTTCTCTGCAACAAGTTTGTTCTTTTTATGGTAATGCTCGAGAGCTTTGTTATAAAGGTCGTCGCTCAGCTTGTCAACCGGCGTTTTTTCGAATGATTCTTTTGTGATCTCATAGTCGATACCCAACGTGCTCAATGCATTAAGTCGCAGGCTTTCATAGTCTTCTGCATTCTTCGCATTCACGACAATGTCTTCAGCTGTTTCCAGGATCATACGGAGAATATCAAGCTCAAGACGCTCACCGAACAACCCGTTTCTTCTGCGCTTGTAGATAACCTCACGCTGTGAGTTCATCACGTTGTCGTATTCCAACAGGCGCTTACGGATACCAAAGTTATTTTCTTCAACTTTTTTCTGTGCACGCTCGATAGAACTGGTTACCATCGAGTGCTGGATCACTTCACCTTCTTTCAGGCCCAGACGGTCCATGATGCGGGCGATCCGCTCAGGCATGAACATACGCATCAGGTTATCTTCAAGGGAAACGTAGAACGTTGATGTTCCCGGATCTCCCTGGCGACCTGAACGCCCGCGAAGCTGACGATCCACGCGGCGTGATTCGTGACGCTCAGTACCGATGATTGCAAGACCACCAGCGGCTTTTGATTCCGGAGTGAGTTTAATATCTGTACCACGACCGGCCATGTTGGTAGCGATCGTTACTGTTCCTGGTTTACCAGCCTCCGCAACAATCTCCGCTTCACGCTGGTGTTGCTTCGCGTTCAAAACCTGGTGTTTGATCTTGCGCATCTGCAACATACGACTCACGATCTCGGAGATCTCTACAGATGTAGTACCCACAAGCACCGGTCTGCCTTCGCCGATTAGTTTCTGAACCTCGTCAATAACAGCATTGAACTTTTCACGCATGGTCTTGAATACCATGTCGTCGTAATCTTTTCTTGTTACCTGTCTGTTGGTCGGAATAACAACCACATCAAGTTTGTAGATGTCCCACAATTCACCTGCTTCTGTTTCGGCAGTACCAGTCATACCGGCAAGCTTGTGATACATGCGGAAGTAGTTCTGAAGTGTGATCGTTGCATAGGTCTGGGTAGCATCTTCAACTTTCACATTTTCTTTCGCTTCGATCGCCTGGTGCAAGCCATCGGAATAGCGGCGTCCGTCAAGAACACGGCCGGTTTGTTCATCGACTATCTTTACTTTTCCATCAACAATGATGTATTCTGTATCTTTTTCAAATAATGTGTAGGCCTTCAGCAACTGGTTCACACTGTG
>JACZCZ010223930.1_pt1 | contig 10252 bp, 9 predicted proteins | sample 8641811 | NCBI WGS metagenome assembly JACZCZ01 (sample SAMN15324610, study PRJNA640507) | soil metagenome | isolation source: intercropping peanut in the first line | place: China: Luxin town, Laibin City, Guangxi Province | collected 2019-07-25 | depth 10cm m | reverse complement strand
CCGTCGACCAGCATGTAGCGCATGGAGAAGTCCTGCGCCATACGCGCCATGGCGTCGTAGACCGCATCGTCGCTGTGCGGGTGATATTTGCCCAGCACCTCACCGACGATACGAGCCGATTTCTTGAACGAGCTTCCAGCCCGCACGCCCATGTCGTGCATGGCGTACAGGATGCGGCGGTGCACTGGCTTCAGGCCGTCCCGTGCGTCAGGCAAGGCGCGGGACACGATCACGCTCATGGCGTAATCGAGGTATGCCGAGCGCATCTGCTCGCCAATATCTATCGGCTGTATGGATGTTTTTGCCACTAATGGATCCTTATCTACTGGAAATTGACCCGAAAAAAACAATTATACCCTCGCCCCATGCTTCTCTTCATTCAATACAGCACTCGTATTTTTATTCACATGGGAGTTTAGTACGCTTGAACAGCTTTTTGACTCATGTATACTTTCGAAACGGTAAGTTATTCATGATGGTTTAGGCAATAAAATTGCCAAACGAATTTGTAAACCCGTCTTCTTTTATCTCTTTCGTTAGGCCGGGCGAGAGGCTTCTTGCATGAGCAACGCAGATAACCTGATGCAGCGCCCTCGGATGACCGGCCCCCTAGCGCCGGAAGTTTTGGTACCCCGCCTGGGCGACAGCCTCGTTGAAAAGGGGCTGCTCACCTACGCTCAACTCAAACAAGCCCTAGCCCACCAGAAAGCCCGTACTGAGGGCGGCCAGCGCATGCTGCTCGGCGAAGCCCTCATTGAGCTCGGGTTGCTGGAGCGCGCCAAGCTTGATGCGGCCATTACCGAGCAGATCTCTCAACTGCAGGAGGCTCTGCGCCAAAGCAACATGTTCCTTGAGCAGCGCGTCGAAGAGCGCACCGCCGAATTGCAGGAAGCACTCGACAAGCTCACCGAGCTCAATAAGATGAAGAACGACTTCATCTCCAACGTATCCCACGAGCTGCGCACGCCGCTTGCACATATGGTCGGCTACATAGACCTGCTTTCCGTGGAAGCCTTGGGTCCGGTTAGCGATGACCAGCGCAACGCCCTCAACGTTCTGGAGAAGTCGTACCGGCGTTTGAATTCTCTTATCGACAATCTGCTCTTCCTCTCTTTCGACACCACCGAGAGTCTTCACCTCGAGCCAGCGCCGATCCAGATCCAGGTGCTATTTCCGCAGGTTATTGCCCAATCCAAGGCCAAGCCGGGCACGGACGATATTGCGCTCAGCCATGAAGCTCCCGATGACTTGCCAGCAGTCCAGGGCGACACGAACAAGATCGAATGGGCGCTAGGCCAACTGGTCGACAATGCCATCAAGTTCAACCAGGCCGGTGGTCGTGTCCACCTGACCGCCAAGCTGGATGGCAAGCGCGTGCGCCTCGCCGTCGCCGATACCGGGGTTGGCATCGAGGCGACCAAGCTGGAGACAATCTTTGAGCCTTTCCACCAGATCGACGGTTCCTCGACCCGCAAAGCCGGCGGCACCGGCATTGGGCTCACCCTCACCAAGCGCATCGTGGAAGCGCACGGCTCCAAGCTGGTCGGGGAATCTCACCCCGGCAAAGGCAGTCGCTTTTCATTCACCCTCCCCTTGGTAGACCAATGAGCAGCCGCGAACGTACCGCAAGCAATTTGCAACCGGCCGAGCTGGAAGCTGTGTACGCCATCAGCCGCGCCGTCGCTGAGACGCTCGATTTCGACAAAGCCCTGGCCGCCATCGTACGTCTCTCGCGCCCGGTCTTCATCTTCGACAATGCGGTTCTTTATTTAGACAATGACCAAGGCGGCTTGGAGCCAGCCTTCGCCCGCGCCATCGGCCGCGGCCGTTCCTCGGAAGCTGACTCGGCCTGGGGAGAAGTGGCCGCTAACGAAGCTTTCACCACCGAGAGCAATTCACTTTTCCAGCCCGAGACTCTTGGTGACGGCGACCGGCTCGAGCAGCGCTACTATCTTGGTATCCCGCTGCTGCTCGGCGGCAAGTGCATCGGTGCGCTCGTCTTCATCCGCTTCGGCGGTCCGTCCTTCACCGCCGAGCAGATCCACCTCGCCGAATTCATCGCCACGCATGTCACGCAAGTTCTCGAGCACAAACGTCTCGTCGAGCGCGTCGCCAACCTGGAAGCCGAGCGCCGTTTGGTGCGTCTTCAATCCGACTTTATTGCTACGGTCTCGCACGAACTCAAGACCCCTCTCGGGTTCATCAAGGGCTATTCGACCACCTTACTGCGCCAGGACACCAAGTGGGACGAGGACACGCAGCGCGAGTTCCTGAACATCATCAGCGAAGAGACCGACCGGCTGACCGAGCTTGTCGACAACCTGCTCGATTCTTCGCGACTGCAATCCGGCACGCTCGATATTGAATTCCGCAACGTCGACCTTGCTTCGCTGATGACAGAAAACCTCGAACGGCTTCGCGTGCGCTATCCCCAACTCGACATCAAGTGGAAAGCCAGCGGCTCGAACAGCCTGGTCCAGGCCGACCCCAAACGCCTCAGCCAGGTGATCGACAATCTGGTTGGCAATGCGGCCAAGTACGCACCCGATGGAACACTGGACGTATCGTTGAAGGCGGTCTCGGACGCGGTCGAGATCAAGATCAAGGATCGTGGGCCGGGCATCGCCACCGACGATCTCGAGCACATCTTCAAGCGCTTCTACCGCTCGAGCAACCACAAAGACAAAGTGCGCGGCAGTGGCCTGGGTTTGTTCATTTGCGAGCAGATCGTCAAAGCCCACCACGGCCAGATCCAGGTACTTTCTACGGCAGGCAAAGGTGCCGAGTTCGTGATCACCATTCCAAAGGCAATCTTGCCGCAAGCCGTCTAAGCTAGGGAGATTCTTATGTCACAGCAGATCCTTGTAGTAGATGATGAACCACGTTTCGTCCGCCTGGTTGAAGCCAACCTGGAAACCGAGGGTTACGAGGTCCTAAAGGCCAAGAATGGCAAACAGGCAGTCGAAGTGGTTGCGAACGATAAGCCGAGCTTGATCTTGATGGATGTGATGATGCCGGAGATGGATGGCTTCGAGGCCTGCGAGCGTATCCGCGAATTTTCCACCGTGCCGATCATCATGCTGACAGCCAAGGGCGACGAAGAGCACAAGGTGCGCGCCCTCAACTTAGGCGCAGACGACTACGTGGTCAAGCCATTTTCCGCCAATGAGTTGCTTGCCCGCGTGCAGGCTGTGATGCGCCGTGCGCAGCGCAGCGCGCCGGAATTCTCCGACACTCGCTTCACCCGCGGAGGGCTGGAGATCGACTTCGCCCGCGCTGAGGTCAGCATGGAAAGCCAGCCGGTTTCGCTTTCGGCCACGGAGTATCGCCTGCTGTTGCAGTTCGCTCGTGCAGCGGGCAAGACTCTCACGGCTGAAGAACTGTTGCGCAATGTCTGGGGCCAAGAGTATAGTGAGGAACGCGAGATCTTGTGGGTCAGCATCTCTCGCTTGCGCCAAAAGCTGGAGAAGGACCCCAAGAATCCCCAACTCATCGTCACGCTTTCGGGCGAAGGGTACATGATGCCCTGATCGGGCGGATAACAAGACGGCTGGTAGACCAAGAGGAGCTAATGATGGAAGGTGCAAATCAGAACAAGGAACGCGGCTTCCGGCCTTTTGTTAATACCACCCAGTACCCGGTTGTTATTCAAACGACCCATAACCGCATTCACGGCAATCTGCACACGCGTGAGAACGAACGCATCAAAGACGCGGTCAACTCCAACGAGCTATTCATTGCCATCACGAACGTTCAGATCTTTGACGCAGACGGGGTTATCGAGATGAAGCGCAGCGACTTCCTGGCCATCAATCGCTCGAACATCATCTGGGTCATGGAAAACAAGCCGGTTACTGGCCCACTTAGCTAGCCCAGTTCTTCAATATAATAGGGCTATGGCCCAAAATCAGGCAATCAAACTGCGCGCAAAGATCCTTGGCGTTCTCTTGCGAGACGCCCGCCTTGCTTCCGGCAAGTCGATGAAGGAGCTTGGCGAGGTCATCGGCGTCTCCAGCGGCACCATTAGCGCCGTCGAGCGTGGCTCGAATTCGCTTTCCCTGCCTGAACTTGAGCTGGTTTCCTTTTATCTCAATCGTCCCGTTGAGCATTTCTGGACCGAGACCATCGTCTCGGAAGATCCGCACCCCAGCCAAAATCTGGAGACCGGGCGCCTGCTCAGCCTGCGCCACAAGACCATTGGCGCCATGCTGCGTCAGGCCCGCACCGAGAAGAACCTGAGCCAGAAAGAGCTGGCGCAGCGTACTGGTATCTCCAGCAGCCGCATTCGCCGCTACGAGAATGGCGAGACGCCCGTTCCTCTGCCTGAGCTTGAGCAGCTGGCCGCCGTGCTTGACTACTCTGCTGAGAGCTTCGCAGACAGCAATGGCCCCGTCGGTGAATGGAACACGACCCAGCGCGCAGGGCAAGCCGTGGGCGAACTGCCCCGTGGCCTGCGCGAATTCATCGCCGATCCCGGCAACCGTCCCTATCTGGAATTGGCTCAGCGCCTAAGCAATATTTCGACCGAAAAGATCCGTTCGCTGGTCGACGGATTGTCTGAACTTCTCGATTAGTTAGTCACTCACGCAACTTTTATCCACCTAACAATATTGTAAAGCGGAGGCTCGTAACACCTCCCATATACTGAAGAACGCAAGGGTTGTCTGACCAATCCTGCAACATCGTAGCGCCTGGGCATCGAGGGTTTTGAAGCCCGGGCAACACTGTAGCCCCGTACGGGCGTTATGAGCATTGACGTGGTTTCTCGCGGTGCAGAAAAAGAATTCCGTCTCGCGGCGGAATCAAGCCCGTTTGCAACATTGTTAGTTTCACTCTCCAGTGGCGAAGTCGTCTCGGCCAACGCCGCATTTGCTGCGCTTGGCAGCGCTTGGAAAGATCCGCAAGCCCTCAACCAGTTGATCGCCGCGGCCCGCGAAAGCGGGCAGGCCAGCACCGAACTTGAGCTCAGCAACGGCGCTACTACGTTGGCCGCCGCGCAATCTCATCCCAACGATGATCTGATCAGCATTCTGCTCGCTGACATTAGCGCCCAAAAAGCCACCGAAGCCGAACTGCGCAAGAAGGTCGAGAACCTTAGCAACTCGAACGCCGAGTTGGAGCAATTCGCCTATATTGCCTCGCACGATCTGCAAGAACCATTGCGCATGGTCAATGGCTACATGGAGCTGCTCAAGCAGCGCTACGCCGGCAACCTTGACAAAGACGCCGACGAGTTCATCAATTTCGCCGTTGACGGCGCCACGCGCATGCAGCAGATGATCAACGACCTGCTCGTGTTCTCGCGCGTGCAGACCCCCGGCAAAGAGCTCGTCGCCGCCGACCCAAACGCCGCTCTTCAAAACGCCATGGAAAATCTTGAGATGGCTATCGAGGATGCCGGCGCGAAAGTCACCCATACGCGCATGCCTGCTGTCTTTGCCGACGCGACCCAGCTGACGATGCTGTTCCAAAATCTGCTCAGCAACGCCATCAAGTTCCGCAAGCCAAATGAGACGCCTGTGATCAGCATCACTCACGAAGGCGACGAGAAGACCCTCACCGTCTGCGTAGCAGACAACGGCATCGGCATTGATCCACAATTCTTCGAGAAGATCTTCGCTATCTTTCGCAAGCTACACACCCGCGGCGAATACCCTGGCACGGGCATTGGCCTTGCTGTGGGCAAGCGCATCGTTGCCCGGCACGGCGGCAATATCTGGGTAGAGTCTTCGCCAGACAACGGATCTCGCTTCTACTTCACGTTGCTCAAACCGAAGGGGGATGGCCAATGAGCATCGGAACTGGCGAGCTAAAGGCTCCAGAAGGCCGAAAAGAAAAGAAGAACCGCTCCATTCGGGTTCTACTTATTGAAGACAATCCGGGTGACGCGCGCCTCATTCAAGAGATGCTCAAGACCGTCGCCAACGTCAACATGCGCTTCGAGCACGCCTCGACCCTGCATGAGGGTCTGCAGTATGTAGGCGATCCCGAGAAGCCGCTCGACGCTGTGCTGCTAGACCTTGGCCTGCCTGACAGCCAGGGTTTCGAAACCTTCACGAAATTCCAGGAGAATGCCGAGGCGTTCACCGTAATCATTCTCAGCGGCCTCAACGACGTTGATATGGCTCTCAACGCGGTGCGCAGCGGCGCTCAGGACTACCTGGTCAAGGGCCAGATTAATGGCGATCTGCTTATGCGCTCGATCCGCCACGCCATTGAGCGCGAAGAAGCCGAGAAGCAGCTAGTCGAAAGTCGCGAGCGCTACCAAAGCCTCGTCGACATGATGCCGGATGCCATCATCGTGCACAGCGAAGGCAAGGTTGTCTTCGCCAACCCGGCTGCCGTACGCTTGCTGCGGCCCAAGAACGCTAGCGACCTGTTGGGCATGGACCCTGTGGACTTCGTCCATGCGGAATTCAAAGAGATCGTAAGAGAACGTATTCGCCTGCGCGACATTGATGGCGTTGGCCTGCCGGCCCTCGAGGAAAAGTTCGTGCGCTTCGATGGCAAAGTGGTCGACGTAGAAGTGACAGGCACGCCCTTCGTCTTTGAAGAGAAGCCAGCAACGCAGCTGATCATTCGCGACATCACCGACCGTAAGCAGCGAGAGCGTGAGATCGAAGCCGTGGCCACGGTGAGCAACAATCTGCGCGAAGCCAATACTAAGATGGAGATGCTGCCGATCATTATTGATCAGGCACTCGCTTCGGTCGGCGCCGAAGAAGGCACCATCACCTTGGTGATGCCAGACACTGGCGATCATCTCATCGCACTCGGCCGCGGTCCGCGTGACATGCCAGTTGGTCAAATCATTCCCAAAGGCACTGGGCTTACCAGCGCGGTTGTAGCCAGCGGCGAACCCTACATCAACAATGAGGCGCGCACCAAGCCCGATCCGCGCACCATCGCTTTCTTTGACGACCCTACCGTCGCTTTTGCAATCGTACCCATCACCGCCGAATCGCAGGTGATCGGTACACTGGGCATTGGCCGCGATCTTGCCTTCGAAGACAGCGACATTCGCGTCCTCGACGCTATTTGCAGCATCGGCGGTAATGCCATCTACCGTGCCGATCTCTTCGAACAAACCCAGCGCCGCCTGCGCCAACTGCGCAGCCTGCGCGAAGTCGACACCACCATTGCCTCCAGCATGGAGCTCAAGCTCACGCTCGACGTGATCTTGGCCCAGGCAAACAGCGAACTCAAGGTCGACGCGGTCGCCATCTTGCTCATGAGCGAGGATGAGGTGCTCGAATATGCAGCCGGGCGCGGCTTCCGCTCCGATCTTATTCAGGCCACCCGCCTCAAATTCGGCGAGGGGCTGGCTGGCCGCGCGGCGCTCGAACGCACCCTGATCCATCGCGACGTCAGTGCCGAGCCGAGCAACGCTCGCGCTCGCATGCAGCTTCACGCCGAAGAGCAATTCGCTATGTATTACGCCGTGCCGCTGATCGCCAAAGGCAAGGTCATCGGCGTGCTCGAGACTTTCCACCGCTCCAGTGAGCCGCGTGACGCCGAGTGGACTGACTTCCTGCAGACATTAGCCAGCCAGGCGGCTATCGCCATCGATAACGCTTCACTCTTCACGGGTCTCCAGCGCTCCAACGAAGACCTGCGCTCGGCGTACGATCGCACGATCGAAGGCTGGGCGCACGCGCTCGCCTTGCGCGATATGGAGACCGTCGAGCACAGCCGCCGCGTCACTGAGATGACGGTGCGGCTCGCCACCGCGCTCGGCATGAGCGAAGAGCAGATCACCCAAGTGCGCCGCGGCGCGCTGCTGCACGACATCGGTAAGATGAGCATTCCCGATCGCGTGCTAGGCAAGACCGGTCCACTCAACGACGAAGAGTGGGTCATTATGCGCAAGCACCCGGAATACGCCGGGCAAATGCTCTCCAGCATCGCATTCCTCGAGCCCGCTCTGCCCATTCCTACTGGCCATCACGAAAAATGGGATGGTACCGGCTATCCGCTCGGCCTCAAAGGCAAGGCCATTCCTCTCGAGGCGCGCATCTTTGCGATCATCGATGTATGGGATGCGCTCACGTCGGACCGCCCGTACCGCGCCGCGTGGGATAAAGAGAAGGTGCGCGCTTATCTGCTCGAGCAATCCGGCACGCACTTCGACCCAAGCATTGTCGAAGCCTTCTTCCAGCACATCCTGGACGCCGACTAAGGCATCCCTCCTGCTCACGATATAATGGCTTCGGTGGCTCTAAACGCCGTCCTCAATGCCCGCCCCGCGGTTGAAAGCGACCGCGCCGGGTTGGCCAACCTCCTGCATTTCGAAACATACGTGCACCGCCATTTCGACTGGCGGCGGCCCATCGATTGGCTTGGAAAGAAGCCATATCTCGTGCTTGAGAAAGGCGACCGGCTGGCAGCCGCGCTGGCTTGCCCGCCCGACCCCGAAGGTGTCGCCTGGCTGCGTCTTTTCGCCACTACCGCCCGCGTCGAACCCGGCGATGCCTGGGACGAACTTTGGCCGCAGACGCTGGAACAGCTCCAGCAGATGGGTGTCCACCATCTCGCCGCCATCCCTTTACAGGATTGGATGCGCGAGCTGCTCGGCGACAGCGGCTTCTCCCACACCCACAACGTAGTCGTTTTGGATTGGCGCTCCGCCAAGGCCGCCGCACCGAAGGTCGCTCACGCTATCCGTGACATGAGCGAAGCCGATCTGGTCAGCGTGGCCGAGGCTGACCACGCCGCCTTCGCGCCGCTCTGGCAGAACTCACTTCCGGCCATCAAGGTTGCTTTTGAACAGGCCGAAGTTGCCCGCGTGATCGAACTCGACGGGCGCGTGGCCGCATTTCAAATTAGCACGCCTGCCACGCAAGGGGTGCACCTGGCTCGGCTGGCCACCCACCCCAGCTTCCAGGGGCGCGGCTTAGGCGCCGCGCTCGTCCACGATCTGCAGAACTACGCCACCGCCCACAAAAAGGCCGTGGTCACGGTCAATACGCAGGACAACAACAAGCCATCGCTTGGCCTGTACACCAAGCTCGGCTTCAATTTGACCGGCGACAAATACCCGGTCTTCGAGTACAAGCAGCTCGACCAATCAGATTAACGCCAGCAAAGAGGCTGCACAGTCAGTCGGTCAGAATCAAAAGTCTGTTAAACTGCTGCCTGTAATTTTCAAGATCTTATAGTCCGGAGGAACAATGGATAGCAGCAAGCGTCAAGCCCGGCAAGACCGCCGCAACGCGGAGCAGCGCAAGGGCCAAACGAAATTGATCATCTATATGGTGGTAATCGCCGTCACCCTGGCGGTCCTGGTCGTGATGGCACAAGGACTCAGCAAGCCCACCATCGGCACTTACACGCAGAAAGATGGCGTCTCGCTCGGTGACCCGAACGCGCCGGTCATCATGATCGAATTTGCAGACTTCCAGTGCCCACACTGTCTGGCGTCCTACAACAGCGTCGAGCGCCCGATCATCGAACAGTATGTGGAAACCGGCCAGGTGCTGTACGTATACCAGCCCGTAGGTTTCCTCGGACCTGAGTCAGTCGCTTCCGCTCAGGCTTCATACTGCGCTGCCAACCAGAACTACTTCTGGGAATATCATGACGTGCTCTTCGGACCAGCTAACTTCTCGAACGGCAACACGGGCGGCTACTCTGAACAGAACCTGATCACCTTCGCTGGTGAAGTCTCCGGCCTCGATGTTGCCGCGTTCACGCAATGCTTGGCCAGCGACGAAACCGTCGCCACGGTCGAAGCAGCTCACGCGCAAGCCAGCTCCATGGGCGTCACCGGTACCCCCGGCTTCGTCATCAACGGCACCGTGCTCTCCGGTGAGCAGCCTCTCGCCCGCCTACAACAGGCGATCGAAGACGCACTCGCCGCTTCCGGCAACTAACTTTCATCGCAACATAAAAGAGCCTCCCTATCGGGAGGCTCTTTTTGTTTTCTAGGGCAGCTGCAGCCCTAAGGCTGCGATAATGTACACGAGTATCGGCGCCAGCAGCAAGGCCGGCAGGAAATTTCCCAACCGGATCGGCCTCAGTTCCAGCAAACTGCTCACCGCGATGCCGATCAACAACACACCGCCTGTCGCGCTCAGTTCGGCGATCATCGCCTCGGTGAACAAAGCTTGGGCCTGAGCTGCCAACAAGCTGATGCCGCCCTGAAACACTAGGATCACGAGAGTCGAAAACAACACGCCCACGCCGAGCGTTGAAGCGAATACCATGCCCGCGAAACCATCCAGCACTGATTTGATGGCGAGCAGCTGATAGT
>JACZCZ010104392.1_pt1 | contig 10263 bp, 12 predicted proteins | sample 8641811 | NCBI WGS metagenome assembly JACZCZ01 (sample SAMN15324610, study PRJNA640507) | soil metagenome | isolation source: intercropping peanut in the first line | place: China: Luxin town, Laibin City, Guangxi Province | collected 2019-07-25 | depth 10cm m | reverse complement strand
GTGAGGTCGATGTCCGCCTCGAAGCGCACCGCGCCACAATGGCAGGATCCGTGATATGTCTTCAGCAATGGAAATCTCCCGGCCCTGGTCAGGGCGCGAGGATAGAATCCCGCGGCGGGCTTTCCAATTCAATGACAAAGGGTTCAGGGGGCTATGGATTTCGTTCCTGGCGGGGAGCTGTCGCGACGCATTCGCGAGGGCGACGTCTCCGCCGAAAGTGAGCTCATCCGGCAGTTCGAGCCGGGTTTGCGCGTGCTCCTGCGCCGCCGCACGGGCGGCGATCACGGCCTGCTTCAAGACCTGGTACAGGAAACCCTGTTAGTCGTGATCCAGCGATTGAGGGGCGCCGGCATCGACGACCCCCAGAAACTGGCCGCATTCGCGGCGCAAACGGCAAGAAATCTGGCGATCGCGTCACTGCGGAAGACCGAGCGACAGAAGACAGATGTGGATAGTGAGGCGACGGACCGGAATGCCGACCCGTCGCGAGGTGTTGAGGAGATCGCGGCGGACGTGGAATCCGCGCTGGCGGTTCGTGCGCTGTTGCGCGAATTGCCCCAGGCCCGGGATCGCCTGATGCTCAAACGTTTCTATCTCGATGATCATGACAAGGAAGTCATTTGTCAGGAGCTCCAACTAACAGAGGCCGCGTTCAACCAGGCGCTGAGTCGTGCGCGCAAGCGATTCAGGCAGATCCTCGAAGAAAGGGGATTTTCAAAACGCGACCTGCTCAATCTCGGCTTATGAACCCCAGGGAAATGGACCAGCAACAGATGGAACGATACGTCTCCGGACGCATGAGCGAAGCCGACGCTCGTGCTTTCGAGGACTATTGCGTCGCGAACCCCGAGTTCGCGCGGCAGGTGGAGTTCGAGCAGCGCCTCAAGGCCGGCATCGCGCGCGTGGCCAGCGGCAACACCGCGGAGTTCGTGCGCTCTAACCACCCGATGCGCTGGAGCCTGGCTGCCGCGGCGGGCATCGTCTTCGTGTTGTTCGCGGGCTTCTTTCTCTTCAACCGTTACGCGCCGAGGCACGAGCCCATCATTGCCGCGGTCACCGCCGACAATCGTGGCCAGGGTACGCCACTGCGCCTGGCGCTGGTCCGCGGCACCGGGAGCACGCCGGCGCTGACCTCCGGGCTGGTGCGCGTCGCCATCGCCGGCCTGTTCGATCCGGGCTTCGAGTACAGCATCGCGCTGGACCGGCTCGACGCGAACAGGAACATCGACACCATCGCCACGCTACATGGCCAACACCCCACTTCATCCGTCACGCTCGAGGTGATGGTCGACAGCGACCAGCTGGTCCCGGGCACCTATTCGCTCAGGGTCCGCAAGCAGGCCTCCAGCGAGGAAGCGCTGGATTTCGAGTTCCTGAAGCACTGATCTCCTCGGTTTTCCTTGTCACTGCCTGCGGCGTCGTCGCAGAAGGCAGGGTGTGCGCCCCACACGAGCGCGCGAGGGAAACTCATGATGACGACGGCGGCCGAGCCCGGCCGGTTCGGCGCTGCCTTCGACCGCCTGGGCGTGGAACGCGCGTGGTCCCGCACGCGTGGCAGCCCCGACGTGCTCATCGCCATCGTCGACGAAGGCGGGGCCGCCGGACCGCACGGCGACGCGGAGAGTTTCTCGGCCGTGGCGCCGGCCTGCCGCGTCCTGCCGGTGCGGTTCGCCGCGCGCGCCGGCGCGCAGGCGCTCGACCTGGCCCAGGCCATCGAATACGCCGTGGAGATGGGCGCCTGCATCATCAACGTGTCACATGCGCCCGACATGTCGTTGCCCTGCGTGCATCGTGCCATCCAGTACGCCGCCACGCGCAATGCGCTGGTGGTCTGCTCGGCCGGTGCGGATGCCAGGCCGCCCGAGGGTGACGACGACACGCCCAACGTCATCCGCGTCATGTCGGTCGACGAGGACGGCCGGCCGCTGGCTAACTACACCGCCGCGCACCTGGCCGCGCCCGGTTTCGCGCGCGCCCCGCACGGAGACGGCGGGCGCGGCAACTCGCCGGACGCGTCCATCGCGGCGCCCCGCGTCAGCGCCTGCGCAGCGCTGGTGAAATCCCAGAATCCCGGCTGGGGATACCACGAACTCAAGGAACACCTGCTGGCCAGCGGCACACCGCAGCCGCAGCTCGCGCACCATTGCCGCGACGGCCACATGCTCAACGTGGCGCATGCCGTGCTGGGTCCGATCGAGCACTCCGAGGGCATTCACCCGCTGACCTGGTCGTCGCTCAACGACGCGGTGCTGCGGTGGCGCATGCGTTTCCGCTCCGCGCTCTGCGTGAACGTCGTCGCGCTGTTCCGATCCCATGCGGACGACCACTGGCGCGAGCTCGCGTTCGCACGCGCCAGCACCCAGAAGATGGACGTGCCCGCGGCATCGCTGCGACGCGCGTCCGGAATCCTGCGGCTGGCCTGCCGGGAATCGAACTTCCACAGCGACGACATCCAGCTCACGATCCGCTGATCCCTTCATGTTCTCCGCCCTCCCGCGTGGCACTGGCTGACAGGCCTCCTGCCTCGATTCCGATGCAGCCAGCGTCCGGCTTGCCTGAAAATTTCCGGACCCTGAACGACCCAAACCGAATGGAGGCATTCATGACCACCGCATCGGGCCATTCCGAAGTGATTCGCGCCAAGAAAGTGATCGGCACCACCGTCAAGAACACGGCGGGCGAGAAGATCGGCACCGTCGAGGACATCGTGCTCGACAAGCTTTCCAACAACATCGTGTATGCCGTGGTTGGCTTTGGCGGCTTCCTCGGCATGAACGAGAAGTACCACCCGGTGCCATGGTCCGCTCTCGATTACGTCGAAAGCGAGGACAGCTACGTGGTGCCGTTCACCAAGGAGCAGCTCAAGAGCGCTCCCGCCGACTCATTGGAGAAGCTCACGCGCGCCGATGGCGCCGCCAGCTACTCGGCCAGCGCGAACGAGTACTACAAGACTCATTGAGTTCGCTGAGCTGCGGGCGACCGGCGTCCAAACCCGGTCGTCCGCGCCGCAGCGCGCGCATTCTGTCAGGCGGGTCGCTCCACGAAATAGGCGACGCGCGAGAGCCGCCGTTCGGCGGTGAGCCGGTGCACGGCGCCGAGGAAATCCTGCACACCTTCGAACTGCGCCTCGCCCTCCATGAGGGTCAGGTCTTCGCGGAAACGCGCGCGAGCCTCGCGCCAGCGCCGCGATACCAATGCGGCGTTCTCGGTGAGATCCATCTGACTCACCAGCTTGAATCCCGCTTTCACGATCAACTCCTCGTTGTGCCCGCGGGGCACGAACACGAACAAACCGATGGAACTGCGCTGCGCCAGTTCGTCGTTGGTGACCGGGCCCGTGACCAGCACCGGGTCGGTGAACACCGCGCGGCCGCCGGGCTTCAACACCCGGCACCACTCGGCCAGCGCATGCGCGCGGTCGGGAAAATGGTTCATGGAATCGATGCACAACAGCGCGTCGAACGAACCTTCGCTGAACGGCAAGGTGCGCGTGGCATCCGCCACCTGGAAACTCAGCCGGTCACCGAGCCCGGCGCGCACCGCCGCCTGCGCGGCGGTGGCCACACCATGGGCGTTGGCATCGATGCCGGTCACGCGGCAACTGGTTAGTCGTGCCAGGTGCAGTGCGGGGCCTCCGGAGCCACTGGCGACCTCCAGCGCATGCTCGCCAGGACCAAGCCGCAGGTACTGGATGAAGGTCTGATATTCCCCGGCCGTCACCCAGCTGTTCTGGCCGATGTCCTGGCCGAAGGTCAGCTCGCGTACCGCGACCAGCACCTGCTCGGAAAAATTCGCGTAGGCCTTGTAGAAGAAGTCGACGCGCGTGTTCATGCGGCTCTTTCGCTCGTTCCGCCGGCCACGGGCCGTGCACCGCGCGCCGCTCGCTTGAACAGCGGGATCAGCATGGGCACGCGCCGCCGGTATTCGCTGTAGCCCGGGTGCTCGTCGACGAGGTCGCGTTCTTCGAACCGGATGGCCACGAGGATGTACGCCGTGGTCATGAGCGCGAACACCAGGTGCGCCACCGTCATCGTGGGCGTGGCCCAGAAGATAGTCAGCCAGCCGATGTACAACGGATGCCGCACCTGTCGATACAACCACGGCGAGGCGAAGGGCAGCGGCGTGTACGGCCTGCCGCGCAGGTACAGCCAGACCTGGCGCAGCCCGAACAGGTCGAAGTGATTGATGAGAAACGTGGTGTACAACAACAGCAGCCAGCCCGCCGCGTACAGCGTGTACATCGCATTCACGGCCGCAGGCGACTCGAGATTCCAGATCACGCCGCCCATGGGCTGCCAGAACCAGAACAGCGCGATCAGGCAGGCGTTGGAGAACAGCAGGTAGGTGCTGCGTTCGGCGGCGGGCGGCACGAATTGCGTCCACCAGCGCTTGAACCAGGGTCGCGCCATCACGCTGTGTTGCACGGCGAAGATGCCCAGCAGCACCAGGTTGACGAGCAGCGCGCTGGTCAGGGGCACGTCGCGTGGAGAGTCCATGGACTTGGGCACCCACAGATTCACGATGAACCCAAAGGCGTAGAGAAAAACGGCGAGAGATACGGCGTAGCTGGCCACGCCGTAGAGAAAGAGGGGCAGACGTTTCATGTCGATCTCCTGGCGCTTGTTTCGCCGATGTCGATGTGACAAAAGCCTACGGACGCGCCGCCAGGGAATCCCGGGACACTTCCGGGATTTGGCCGGGATTTCATGGATCACATCAGCTTCGGCAACTTCAGCTTCGAGCCCGCCTCCGCGCGGCTCTGGGAAAACGGCAGCGAGGTGCGGCTCACGCGCAAGGCCGCGCAGGTGCTCGGTGCCCTGCTCGAGCGCGCGGGCGCGCCGGTTTCCAAGCAGGAGCTGTTCGCGAACGTGTGGCGCGGCACCGTGGTCAGCGACGATGCGCTGGTTACCTGCATCCAGGAACTGCGCAAGGCGCTACGCGACGACTCGAAGCAGCCGCTGTACATCGAGACGCGCCATCGGCTGGGCTACCGGTTCGCGGCGCAGGTCAGCAGACCCGCCGCCACGCCATCGGTCATACCCGCAGATACCGCGGCGCCTCCCGTGGCGGCGAAGACCGACACCGCCATCGCGGTGCTGCCCTTCGCGGACATGAGCCCCGAGCGTGACCAGGATTTCCTTTGCGAGGGCCTGGCCGAAGAACTCATCGACGCACTCACGCACATCGACGGGCTGCGCGTGGCGGCGCGCACCCTGTCATTCCAGTTCCGCGGCGGCCATGACCTGCGCGAGGTGGCGCGCAAGCTCGGCGTGCGCAGCCTGCTCGAGGGCAGCGTTCGCAAGGCCGGCGACCGGCTGCGCATCACCGTGCAACTCATCGATGCCGAGAGCGGTTATCACCAGTGGTCGGAGCGTTTCGACCGCTCGGCCGCCGACGTGTTCGCCGTGCAGGACGAGATTGCCGAGACCGTCGCCAACCTGCTGCGCGGCGGCACACTCTCCTCGCGCGAGCGGCGCGCGGTACGGCGGCAGCCCACCGCCATCGAGACGTACGAATGTTTCCTGCGCGGCCGACAGCGCATGCACACGCTGCAGCAGCCGCACATGGACGAGGCCCGCGCGCTCTATCTACGCGCCATCGCACTGGACGCCGGGTACGCGCCGGCCTGGGCCGGCCTCGCCACGCTGCATGCGTTGCTGTACGAGTGGTGGGGCTCACGCGACGAAGACCTGGCGGAAGCCGAGCGCGCCAGCGCGATGGCCATGCATCTGGCGCCGGACCTGGCCGATGCGCACCTCGCGCGCGGCTACACGTTGTCCAACCAGCGCCGCTACAAGGAAGCCGAGAAGCACTTCGAAGCCGCCGCGCGCATCAACCCGAATCTCTTCGACGCGTATTACTACTACGGTCGCGCGGCTTTCGCCGCCGGCGACATCGAGAAGTCGGTGGATCTGTGGCGCAAGGCCGGCGAAGTCCGTAGCGAGGATTTCGAGAGCCCGCTGCTGCAGGCGCAATCGCTGCGGAAGTTAGGCCGCTTCGAGCAGGCCCGTCTCGTGAACCGCGAAGCGGTGCGTCGCGCCGAGCGGTTGCTCGAGGTGAACCCGCAGGATGGCCGCGTGTTGTCGTTCGGCGCGGGCGCCGTGCACGAGGATGGCCAGCACGAGCGCGCGCTGGAATGGGGGGCGCGCGCGGAGCAGCTCTATCCGGACGACATGAGCGTGATCATCAACAACGCCTGCCTGCATGCGCGTTCGGGCAACAAGGAGAAGGCCATGGACCTGCTCGAGCGCGTGTTCAACAAGGGCTGGGGGAAGAAGGACTGGGTGTCCAACGACCCCGACTACGACAGCCTGCGCGCCGAGCCGCGTTTCATCGCGATGATGTCCAGGCTGAAGTGAGCGCCGCTTCGCGCAGCGGCGTGACCATGGGCTGCGACCAGGTGTAGATGGCGTTGGTGGTCGAGGCGCTGGCCGGCCGGGCCGGACCTCGCTGCCCGGCGGCGGGCAGGAAAACCTGGGAGCCGTCTTCTCGGATGTAGCCGAAAAAACTTTCGCCTTCGCCCAGGTCATCGGCCAGGACCTGGAGGTCAGGAACCGAAGCCACGGGAACCGGGTCCGAGTCCGTCAACATGCGGTTGGCGAACAGCACCATCAGCGAAATCGACACCACGATCCAATCGAGCGGGCGACGCATGGAAGACTCCCCGGAAACCTTTTTTGCCCTGTCGGCAATCCCATCGGCGAGGCTACGTGCGTGCCGCGCCGGGTCTGTCGGGTTCCTTGAGTTAATTCGTCAAAATCTGTCCCGGTCCGCCGGGCCTGCCGCAGGACACTTTTTCACAGTTTTCACACGCGTTGACGCCACGTTTTCGCCGGTTCCGATGCCTCGAATCGCTAGAATCGGGCCCATGAAATTCCTGCTGAAAGTCGCGGCTTTCTGGGCGGCGGCGACGCTGGCCCAGGCGCAGGCCCTGCCACCCGCGGAGCCCGCCGGGCCCGCGGAGGACACCGCGCCTGCGATGGACCAGTCCGTGAGTTCGGCACCGCTTGTCTTACCCGAGGAGCGGCGCTGGCGGCTGGGCGCGGCGCTGGGTTACGGCGAGCGCAGCAACCCGCTCATCCAGTCCGATGACATCCCGGTGATCATCGATCTCGACATCGCCTACTTCGGCAAGCACTGGTTCTTCGACAACGGCGACCTCGGCCTGCAGATCGTCGACAACTCGCTGTTCACCACCAACCTCGTGGCGCGCGTGAACAGCGACCGCGCGTTCTTCAGCAAGACCAACACGAAGTACGTCACGTATACGGTGATGGTGGGCGGCCTCACCTCACCCATCCCCAGCGCGACCGGCAACGGCCAGCCCATCACGCAGGAAGAAGCATTGCCATTGAAGCCACCCGAGCGCTCCTACGCCGTGGAAGCCGGCATCGAGACCTTGTTTGGCGGCGAATGGGGCCAGGCATCGCTGCGCTTTTTCCGCGACGTCAGCAAGGCGCACAACGGCCACGAGATCGCCGCGGATTACAGCTATCGCATCACGCGGGGGCGCATGTCGCTCTCACCCAGCGTGGGGCTGTCGTACAAGAGCGGCGCGATGACGGATTACTACTGGGGCGTGCAGGCCGGCGAGTCGTCGCGCACGCTGGACGCCTATCAAGCCCAGGGCGGACTGGGCTGGGAAGCAGGGATGAGACTCAACTACTACATGACGAAGAAGACCAGGCTTGCGTTGTCCGCCAATTACGAACGTCTGAACCACAGCGTGGCCATGAGCCCGCTGGTGGAGCAGGACTACGTGTTCGCGTACTTCGCCGGCATGGCCTGGCAATTCTGATGCGCGCCCGGTTCACGCTCTGCGGCCTCCTGGCCGGTGGCCTGCTGGCGACGCCCGCGTTTGCGCAGGACGCGCCCGCGCCGGTCAAACTCATCATCAAGCCGCTGCTCTGCGTCATCGACAAGGACGCGACTTCCTGCGCCGTCACCTTCGACATCCGCTGGCGAAGCACACAGGCCGCCGAGTATTGCCTGAATGACAGCGTGCAGGCCGCGCCGCTGCGCTGCTGGCCGCGATCGCTGGCCGGCGAGATGAAGCAGGAGCGCGTGTTCACCGAGGATTTCCGCTATTGGCTGAGCCTGCCGGTGGCGGGCGCGTCACCGCCGGCTGGCGGCGAACGGCTGTCCGAGGTGAAAATCGAGGTCCTGCGCGTGGGCTCGAATGACCGCCGCCGCGAGCGGCGCACGCGCCACGTATGGGATGTCCTATGAACGTCGCCTCGAACGTCGATATCCTGCTCATCGAAGATGACGAAAGGCTGGCCGCGCTGACGGCTACCTACCTGGAACAGAACGGTTTGCGCGTGGCCACCGAGTCGCGCGGCGACCGCGCCATCGAGCGCTTCACGCGCGAGCGTCCGCGGCTGGTGCTGCTCGACCTGCTGCTTCCCGGCAAGGACGGCCTGTCCATCTGCCGCGAGATCCGCCGCGTGAGCGAGGTGCCCATCCTCATCCTCACGGCCAAGGACACCGACATCGATCACGTCATCGGCCTCGGGGCCGGCGCCGACGACTACGTGATGAAACCCGTGGACCCCATGGTGCTGCTGGCGCGCGTGCGCGCGCTGCTGCGCCGTACGGAGCGCGGCGGCACCACGCCCGCCGAGCGCAAACCCGACCTGCTGCTGGGCGCGCTGCGCATCAGCGAGACGTCGCGCGAGGTGTGGTTGCAGGGCACGCCCGTGCCGCTGACCACGCAGGAATTCGAGCTGCTGAGCCTGCTGGCGCATCGCGCCGGCGAGCTCGTGAGCCGCGACGAGGTGTTCCGCACCATGCGCGGCATCGACTACGACGGGCTCGACCGCTCCATCGACGGGCGCGTGTCCAAGCTGCGCCGCAAGCTCGGCGACGACGCCTCCTCGCCCACGCGCATCAAGACCGTGTGGGGCAAGGGCTATCTACTGGTTCCGGACGCCTGGGGAGATCTGAGGCAGCAGGCGTGAGGGAGTGGCTCACGGCCCGCCATCGCGGGCTGTTCATCCGCTCGTACGTAGTGCTCGCCGGTGGACTGCTGATCGCGGCCATCGTGCTGGATCTCGGGTTCGACGCGTTGCAATCGCGCCAGGTGCGCGCGGCGGATCCCTGGCTGGTTTCCACCTTTCGTCTCATGGAGTCCGAACTCTCCACCCTTCCGGCGGCGGAACGGGGCGCGCAGGCCGAGAAAATCGCCGACAAGCTGGGCCTCGAGATCAACCTGCTGGAAGCCGCCGAGATCAGCGGCGCCGCGCCGCTCGAACCGGTTCCGCACGAGCTCGAGAACGACGACGGCAAGATCTTCTACCTGTGGAATTCCGCGGCGCTGGGTGGCGCCATCCGGCTCGGGCCTTTCGAGCCGCCACGCGAAAGCCCGCTGGTGCGTTTCCTGCCGGTGCTGTTCTACGGCTCCATTTTGCTCATCGTCGGCCTGTGGCTGCGTCCGCTGCTGCGCGACCTCAGCGTGCTCACCGGCGCCGCACGGAAATTCGCCACCGACTACCGCGAACCGCTGAGCACCGCTGCGCAGACTACGCAGCTCACCAGTCTCGCCACCAACCTCGACGACATGTCGGCGAAAGTGAGCCAGCTCATCCAGACGCAGAAGGAGATGACCGCGGCGCTGTCGCACGAGATCCGCACGCCACTGGCGCGCGTGCGGTTCGCCGCCGCCGTGCTCGAAGGCCAGGTGGACGAAAACCTGCGCGGCCAGTTGCGCGCCGTGAACACCGACGTGCAGCAGATAGACGACCTGATCAGCGACATGCTCGATTACGCGCGCCTCGACCACCCCGGCATGCGCATGAACGTGCAGGCCGTCCCGCTGGCACCGTGGCTGCGGCAGATCCTGGTCTCGTGCCCGCCGCATGAGCGCACGGTGAACGTGCGACACGACGGACTCGACTCGGCGTGGATGGAGCCGCGCCTCATGGAGCTCGCGGTGAACAACCTGCTGGTCAATGCGTTGCGTTACGCGCGCAAGAACGTGCAACTCAGCGTGACGCGCGACAAGGACCTGTATCGCCTGCTGGTGGAAGACGACGGCGAAGGCATACCCGAGACCGCGCGCGCCACCATCTTCCGCGCATTCACGCGCCTCGACACCAGCCGCAATCGCGAGACGGGCGGGTTCGGACTGGGCCTGGCCATCGTCGCGCGCATCGCGGCGCTGCACCGCGGACGCGTCATCGCCGGCGCGAGCAGCACGCTCGGAGGCGCCATGCTGGCGCTGGAGTGGCCGGTGGAGCGGGCCTCCAACGCCTAGCTAACCCC
>JACZCZ010206604.1_pt1 | contig 10264 bp, 9 predicted proteins | sample 8641811 | NCBI WGS metagenome assembly JACZCZ01 (sample SAMN15324610, study PRJNA640507) | soil metagenome | isolation source: intercropping peanut in the first line | place: China: Luxin town, Laibin City, Guangxi Province | collected 2019-07-25 | depth 10cm m | reverse complement strand
GACCCATCAGCGCTGTCAGCGGGGTCACCACGTAGCCAGTCAACGTGTGGGTGTACGCGCGCGGCGAATCGAACAGCGGCAGCACGATGATCAGCCACGCATAGACCACGCCGATCGAGCCCAGCCAGCGCGCGACGCTGAGGGCGACCAACAACATGCTGCGCAAGGTGCCGGACTCGATCACCTCGATCGAGCTCATGCGCACCGACGTCATGGTGCGGCCGGGCGATGAGAGGTAGGCCGCACCGCGGTCCGCCAAGTCGTGAAAGCGCCGCAACAGGTACACCGTGATCAAGCCGAACAGCACGACCAACGACACCGAGAACACGCCGTTGGCGATCTCGCGACGCTGCTGCTCCCGGCCGATCGCTTCGCGCACGGACGCCACGACGGTCGCCGCGTGCACATCGAGCGACGTGTCGCCCGCCACCAACGCGTCTTCGATCGTCAGCTGAATGATCGGCGTGTCGCCGACGAAGACGACCACCGCGCCTTCGCTCGCGCGTGACGTCACTTGCTCCGCGGTGGCGGTCTTGGCCGCCGTCTCCAACGCACGGCGCGCCCTGGCCACGCGCTCCTCAACACCCATGCCGGCGCTACTGAGCCGCAATGAGAACACCGGCGTGTCGCTGAGCGTGACCGCGACCTTGGGCAACGCCGACAGGTCGATCGCAGGTGGTGGTGGCGTCGCTGTCGCTGCGTCAACGACGACCTCAGTGGCCGCAACGTCGGCGCTCGGCGCGGGGTCCTGCACCTTGGCGCGCGTGGGGCGCCATGTCGGGACGAGCTCGGGCAGTCCCGCATCCTCCGGGGGCGCCACCGCGGTCGCTGCATCCGCCGAGCCGACGGGACCCGTAGCCGCATCGCTCACACGCGCACCGGCCTCGACCGAGGCATCGACCTGCGCATGCGCCAACGACAGCGGCGCCAACGCCAGCGCCAGCACCCCGACCGCCACGCGTGCTCGAATGCACATCGCTGGCTAGGGTCGTTGCCCCAGCCGCGTAAATCAACCCATTGTTGCGGCGGTGACGCCAGCGTGCGCGTGGGCAAAGCGTGCGCGGGCCGTATCGTAGTGCTGCTCCAGCAAGCGCACCTGCGCCGCGATGTCGTATTGACGTTCCATCTTGTGGCGCGCCGCGACCGCCAAACGCGCGCGCAACGCGGGATCGTTCAGTAGCGTGACGAGTCGCGCCGCCATCGCATCCACGTCGCGCTCCGGCACCAGATAGCCAGTCTCACCATCGTCGATGATCTCCGGGATGCCGCCGTGCCGCGTACCGATCGGCACCACGTGGCTGGCGCTCGCTTCTTTCACCACGATCAGACCCGATTCGCGATCACCGTTGGCATCGACCACGCTCGGCGCGAGCAACACGTCACTGCGCGACAGCTCGCGCGCCACATCCGCCTTCGTCAAGACGCCCGCGAACGTGACGTGTGATGCGATGTTCAAGCGCGTCACCCACCCGCGCAGCTCCGACTCGCCGTCGCCGCTGCCGACGATGGTCAAGCGCACCGGCGTCTTCACCTGCGAGACTGCGCGCGCGAAGGCCTGAATGCCGTAGGCAAAGCCCTTCTTCTCCACGAAGCGACCGATCATGATCACGCGCAGCAAGGCCGGATCGCGCTCGGCCGGCTGGAACGCCGACAGGTCGACGCCGAGCTGGCTCAGCACCAAGCGCTCGGGGGCCACACCCATCCCGATCAGCATGTCGCGCAGCTCGATCGAGGCGCACAGGCCCAGGGTCATGTCACGCAAGAGCTTCGGACCGCTCCACGCGTAGGGCCAATGCAACGGCAGCAAGCGCAGCCGGCTCTGCAACAGCGGCACGTCGTAGCCGTGGAACGTCACCACCAAGGGCAGCTTGTGACGCACCGCAAAGGGCCGCGCATAGGTTCCGCCCGGACCGAAGTGCGCATGGATCAGATCGAAGCGTCCGTTCTCGATCACGCGATCGAACAACGGGCTCTTGCGTGTCGCGATGTACGCCGGGTTGGCTTGATAGAGCGGTGCGTAGGGAAAGCGATCGGGAAAGAAGCGGCGCCAACAGAACACCTCGGCTTCGTAGCGCTCGTGGTGCTGTAGCTCTTCGAACACGAACGACTGGGAGTACGGCAGGAAGTTCGTGCAGAACAATGCGACGCGCGACTTCATCGCCGCCCCATCGCGGACAACCGCTCGTGCAGAAAGATTTCGATCTTCTCCGCGCGCGCATCCCAGGTCAGCCGCTCTGCATCGCGCAACGCACGCTCTGCGATCGCCTGCATGCGCGCCGGGTCGTTCAGCAGTTGCTTCAGCGCATGGCTCGCAGCATTCACGTCGCCTGGGGGCACCAGCACCGCGTTGTCGCCGTCACGCAACAGCTCACGCACGTCTTCCGTGGCTGGCGCGAGAATCGGTCTCCCCGCCGCCAGATACAGAAACAACTTCATCGGCAGCACGGTGTTGCCAACCAGCTTCAACGGCAGCGCGCTCGGTGGTTGCAACAACACGTCGGACGCGAACAGATACTTCACGGCTTGATCGAAGGGCTGCCACTGCACGACGCGCAGGTTGCGCATGCGCTTGGCGACCTTCTGGATCGGGCCATCGCCCTGGGCGCCCACCAACACGAATGTGGCCTGGGGGCAGCGCTTGGCCATCCCCAACACCAGCGCCAGGCCCTTGGTCATGTTCACGTGCCCGGTATAGGTGACGAGCAACGCGTCGTGGGGCAGGCCGAGCTGCGCGCGCGCTTCGAGCTTGCTCAAGCGTGGCGAAAACAGGCTCGGATCGTAGCCGTTGTGAACCACGCGCAAACGATCGGGCGCAACGCCGATCGCCTCGTAGCGTGCGCGCGCCACCTCCGAGTGAAACACCCCGCCGACGAAGGTCTTGGCGTTCATCGCCGCACGGAACGCTGGACGCAGCATCGGAAACTGATCGCCCCACGGCCGGTAGGTCTCGTACGCGATCGGGATACCGCGCGCCGAGGCCACGAACAGCGTGGGGAAGTTGCGGGTGTAGATCACATCGGGCCGCAACCGCTCCGCGTGCTGCAACGACGTGACCGCGTGCAACCACTTGCGACCGGTGGACCAGAACGACAGCGCGTTCGGCACGTGCGTCACCTGCAGCGGTGCGCGCGCCTTGTAGTAGTCAGCGATGGCGTGCGCATCGGGCTGCGGGCGCCCACCAGCTGTCGGCAGCACCAACGTCACCTCGACACCGCGGCGACCGAGCGCGTCGATGGTGCGAATCGCCTGCTCCGAGTCGGTCTCGGTCGCAGGCAACGGTCGATCGAACAGGTACGCGATACGCACGGTGGTGCCCTATGACGGTAGCGGCGATTCTCGAATCGCCCGCTTTACCCCTGAATCACCGGAAGCCGACCGTTCTTGAAACCCGACGCCGGCGCGCCGTCTTGGCTGCGAAAGCGATCAAACGCGGACGCGCGACGCACACACGCGATCGTGCAGCGGGTCTCGCAACCCTTGGGCGCATCGAACGCCTCTTGCATCATCGCCTTGGTGTACTGAAGCAACGGCGTGCCCGGATCGCCGCGGCGTTGGCTGCAGTACGAGACCTTGCCGAACTCGTCGACGTACAGGTAGCGACTGCCCGCGCGGCATTTGAACGGCGACTCGCCACGGCGAATCATCTGCTTCTCCCAACCTTCGCCGGCGAAGTGGAACAACGTCTTGTTGCTGCGCTCCTGCATCTCCGCGTGCAGGCTCGCCAAGTCGTCACCCGCCAAGCCCGGATCGAGCGCGCCGTCCGGACCGTGCATCAAGCCGACCGTCATGTACGTGCCGAGTCGCTCCACTTCGTCGACCAGGATCCGCGTGTCTTTGGTCGGGCTGCTGCCGAGCACCGCATTGACGTTGATGCCGAAGTCGGCGTGATCGCGCAGCAGCTCTAGCTTGTGCTTGATCTTGGAGAACGACTTTTGAGAGACGTCGTTGGGCTCCAGGTTGTCGATCGAGATCTGGATCCACGAGAGCTTGGCCTTGTTGAGCCGCTCGATCCAACGCTTGGTCACCGGGTAGCCGTTGGTGATCGTGGTGACGACCATGCCGTGACTCACCGCGCGCGCGACCAAGCGATCGAGCTCGGGATGCAACAGCGGCTCACCGCCGGTGAACGTGAGCACCAAGGTGCCCAGCGAGGCGATGTAGTCGATGCGCTCTTCCAGCTCCGCGGTCGGCAACGGATCGGAGACATCGTCGTACTCGTTGCAGTAACCGCAGCTCAGGTTGCAGCGCCGCGTGACCACCATCTGCACGAGCATGGGGTTGGTCGGGGACGCGATCGCAAGCGCGCCGCGAACTGCCGCGCGCGCCGGGTGGTGGGGCAAGTACATGGGCGCACGGCTTACGCTCTGGCGGCCCAAGTGACAAGCAAGCCACAGGCGATGGCCCGCGGGCGCTTAGGCAGGGCCATGCCCATGGAATTGCAAGGCAAATCGGCAAAAATCGGCCGCGCAACGCGGAACTTCACGTCTGCGAGCTGTCGCCGTTTTAGGCTGTGGCCCGATGTCCAAGGCGCCCTCCCCCTGCCGCTTCGCCCCGTTCGCCACCCCGCCCCTGTCACGGCTCATGATCGCGGCGCTTTGGATCGTGTGCGTGGCCTGGACCGTGCGCGTCGATGCCCAAGCCTTGGTCGTCGGCGATGACTTTCGCAGCGCACCCCTCGGAGCACGTGCCCAGGTCTGGGTGGACACCGAAGGCACGCACGACATCGAAGACGTGTTGGCCCTGTCGGCCGATCGCTTCGCCTCCACCGGGCAAGAGGTTCCGAGCTACGGCTTCACCTCGGCTGCGTACTGGTTTCGGCTCGTCGTCGAGAACCCGCAGGCGCACGGTCAGCAGTGGCTGCTCGAGATCGCGTACCCACACCTCGATCACCTCGACCTATACGGGCCGAGCGAAGACGGCGCGCTCAAGCACTCGGCGGCCGGCGACGGGTTGCCGTTTCACGCCCGCGACGTCGACTACCGCAACGTGGTCTTCGAGGTCGAGACACCACCCGGTCAGCACGTCTACTTGCTGCGCGTCGCAAGCAGCGGACCGTTGACGGTGCCGATCACCGCCTGGTCGATGCGCGGCTTCCTCGATCACATCAAGAACGAGTACCCGATCCTATGGATGTTCTACGGGCTGATGATCGTCATGGCGGTCTACAACCTGTTCGTCTTCTTCGCCGTCCGGCAGCTGCCGTACCTGTATTACGTCCTCTACATCACGGCCTTCGTGCTGTTTCAGTTCACGCTCAACGGCCTGTCGTACCAGTACCTGTGGCCGAACGCGTCCGAGTGGACCAATCGCTTCTCGCCCACGTCGATCGGCTTGGCGTTCGCGCTGGGCGTGCAGTTCATGCGCCACTTCGTCGACATGAAGCGCCACGTGCCGCGCTTCGATCGCGTCGTGTTCGTGCTGGGACCCTGCGGTGGAATGGCGACGGTGGCGTTGGCGCAGGTGGCGCCGGTGTGGCTCAGCGTGCGCGTCGCGATCTTCGTCGGCATCACCGTGATCGTGATCTCGCTCCCGGGCGTCGGCTGGCTTGCGTTCAAGGGCAATCGCCAGGCGCGCTACTACCTCGCGGCCTGGACGGTCTTCTTCGCCGGCATCCTGCTCTACCTATTCAAGAGCATCGGCATCATCCCGACCAACGCCATCACCGAGTGGACGATCCAAGCCGGCGCTGCGCTCGAGGTGGTGCTCCTTTCGCTCGGTCTCGCCGACAAGATCAACGTGATGCGCCGCGACTTGGCCGGTCTCAATCAACAACTGGAGAGCAACGTGGCGCGCTTGACCACGGCGCTCGACGAAGCCGAGCAGGCACAACGCGCCAAGAGCGCCTTCCTTGCCAGCGTGTCCCACGAGCTGCGCACGCCGCTGAATGCGATCATCAACATCCCCGAAGGCCTGATCGAGCAGTACCGCGAGGTGGACGTGGCGCATTGCAACAGTTGCAGGAGCACGTTCGATGTGGAGCCGGGCGAAGTGGTGAGCGCGCAGACGCCGTGCCCCGAGTGCGCACGGACCACGCTCGCGATCGAACGACAGTGGGTGTTCAAGGGCAGCGCCGACAGCGCAGTCAAGAACCTGAAGCTGGTGCACCGCGCGGGCAGTCACCTGCTCGACGTGGTTTCCGACATCCTGGACATCAGCAAGCTCGAAGCCGGACGCATGGGTATCCACCCCAAGCCGATGGATCTGGCGGAGCTGGTGCGCGACGTCAGCGCGCCGATGTACGCGGTCGCAAGCGCCAAGGGTGTCCAACTCGCGCTCGATCTCCCAACCGATGCGCGAATGGTGTCCGGTGATGCGACCAAGCTGCGGCAAGTGGTGCTGAACCTGATCAGCAATGCGATCAAGTTCTCCGACGGGCGCGGCATGGTGCAGGTGACACTGCGAGACGAGTCAGCGCACGTGTGCGTGGCGGTCCGCGACGAGGGCATGGGCATCGCCGAACAGGACAAGCCACGCATCTTCGGTCGCTTCATGCAGGCGCAGTCCCAGGACACGCGGCGCTTCGGTGGCACGGGCCTGGGTCTGGCGATCAGCAAGCAGCTGGTGGACCTTCACGGCGGCGAGCTATGGTTCGAGAGCGAACAGGGGCGGGGCAGCGCGTTTTTCGTTCGCCTGCGACGGCTTGACGCCGCAGCGACCGTGGGAGCAGCGACGGCATGAAGAAGCGTGAGGTCCCCCCGCCCCGAAACCCCAGTGGTGCCTTCCCGGTGCGCCCCTTGCTTTACGTCGAAGACAACGACGACAACTGGGCAGTCGCGGACTTGCGCTTGGGATCCAAGTTCCTGCTGATGCGCGCCAAGAACGATCGCGAGGCGTGCGAGACCTTGATCAAGGACGGCCCGCGCCTGTGCGCCGTGTTGATGGACATCGAGCTTCAGGGCTCCCAGCTCGACGGCATCGAGCTCACCCGATTGATGCGCGGCATCAGCCAACGCCCCAACCTACCCACCTACGCGACCGCGGTGCCGAAGCTTTCCACGCCCGTGATCTTTGTGACCGCGTACAACCAGGTCTACTCGGAAGACGCGCTGCGCGCGGCAGGCGGCGACAAGGTGATGTCCAAGCCCGTCGACTTCCCCGCGCTCAATCTTGCGTTGATGAACCTGCAAGTCGCCCGCATGAGCGGCGGCAGCAAGAAGACACCCTGAGCGTTCAGCGCGGTCGGTCGCTAGCGCAAGCACTCGTGGCTGAGCGCTTCCGTCGTGGTCGCGTTGGGGATGCACGTGGTCGCGTGCGCCGGAATCGGGCGGCCGATGCAATTGTCGAGGCGCGACTTCAGGCGCTCGCGCAGCTCGGACTGTTTGCGGCGCGCGAAGAGTGGATCGCGGTAGCCGAGCTCGCCCAGCTCGATGGTGATGATGCGATCGAGGATCAGCTGACAGTCGGCGCGCGTCGCCGTGCGCTGTTGACACGCGCTGAGCGTGAGCATGAAAAGGGCGACCGTGACCGCGCGCGTCATCGGGTGAACCTCACGCGAATCGGCGGTGAAAGAGCCCGCACCGGTCGTCCGTTGGGGTCGAGCGCGGGTGTGAACGAGGTGCGCTTGGCACAGGCGAGCGCGGCACGGCCAAAGCCGAGGCCCGGGTCGTCGACGAGCTGCGCGGCTTCCACCGAGCCATCGGCCAACACCACCACGCGCAAGACCACGGCCTGCTCGTAGATATCTTGCGAGATGGCTTCATCGGGCCACGCGCAGCGCCAACGCGAAGCATCGAGCTGGACGGGGCGACTCAACGACGGCGCAGCAGGTGCAACGGGTACGGGGCTTGGAACAGGGAGCGCGGTCTCCGCGGTGTTGTGTTCGGTCGATGTGCCGGTGGTCGCGCTCGCGCCACCGATCGCGTGGGTTGCGCTGCCAGTCACCACGGTGGTGCCAGTGAGATCGAGGGGCGCATCGCCTTGCGTGACCACCGCCGCCGCTTGTGCTGGTGCCGGGGCTGCCGGCGCGGGTGTTGTCGGCGTGGGCGCGTGCGCGTGGCTGGGTGACGCCGGCGACGCGCGACGTGTCACCGTGGGTGCAGGCTGCGCTGGCGGCTCGGGGCTTTTCGGGGTGGCCAGCTCGATCACTTGGTCGTCGACCAGCGCTTCGTGCACTTCCAACGCGAGCTCTGCGCTCCACGCTTCGAGCGAAGGTCCGCTGCGCAGCGCGGCGCCCACCACCACTGCATGAATGACGAGCGCGACCACCCACGCGGCGACACGCAGCCCACGACGCCGCTTGGCCGGCTCGGACGCGCCACCCAACACCACGTCGATCGGTGACGCCGCCCTCACGGCGCCTCGGCGGGGATGGCACCGAAGGCGATGCGGCTGATGCCCGCACCCTTCAAGACGTCGATCACGTGCATCACTTGACGGTGGGGCACGGCTCCGTCGGCGTGGATCACAGCCCGCAGCTCCGGGGTCTCGGCGGCAGCCTGCAGCGCCTTCTCCTTCAACAACGGATCGCTTGCGACTGGCGCGCCGTTCACCAACACGCGGCCGTCCGGCGCCAACAGCACGGAGAAGATCACCTGCACCGCTTCGCTCGACGCAGCCTTCGGCAAGTCCAAGGGCACCGCTGGCGTCACCATGATCTTGGCGGTGACGATGAAGATGATCAGCAACACCAACGTGATGTCGACCAGCGGCGTGACGTTGATGCCCTGAATGATGCCGCGCCCACCGTCGTTGGGCTGATGATGACCGCTCATGGCGTGTCCTGTGACGGGGCGGGATGAATCTCGCCCCTCCTTACGTCGGTGTTGCCGCTGAGATAGGCCAGCACCAGGTTGCTCAGCACTTCACTGCCCGAGAGCAGGCCGGTGACGGTGTCCTGCAAGTAGTTGTATGGGGCCACCGCGGGTAGCGCGACCGCGATGCCCCCCGCCGTCCCCACCAGCGCCTCGGCGATCGCCGACATCACCGCTTGCGAAGCGACTTGTCCGGCTGCGCTGCTGGCGCCGTGACCGGCCGCACCGTGACCCAGCTCTTCGAAGGCTTGGATCACACCGATCACAGTGCCGAAGAGACCGACGAAGGGCGCGTTGTTGCCGAGCGTGCCCAGGTACGCCAAGCGCTGATCGAGCGCCTCTCGTTCCAAAGCAAGCCGACTTTGCATCGCCTTGTCCGCAGCAGCGGAGCCGAGGTGGGCGAGCTTGAGGCCCGCCGCTGCCACGCTCGCCGCAACCGATGGTGACCTCTCCAATGCGGCGACCGCACCTTCGCGATCGGCCTTGGACAGGTGCTCGTGCACGAGCTGCGCGAGCGCAGGGAGCTGACCCGTGCGCCGCCGGTAGTAGAAGAAGCGCTCGACCGTGATCGCCACGCTGATCACCGACAGCGCCGAGAGCAGCCACAGCACCCAGCTCGTGCCTAGGTCTAAGAACAAATGTTTGACTGACTCCGTGGTGTTCATGGCAAGGAGACTCCTAGGGTGAGGTTCCACGCACGCGGTGATGCCGCGGCGATGTGAGTTGCGGTGCTCGAAGGCGCGGCTGGGTCCCAACGGGACTCCATGCGCGTGGCCAAGGCCGCGTAGCGCGCGTCGAACAGGTTGTAGATCTCGAGACTGAGATCGACGACGCCCCAACGTAAACCGGCGGACAGGTCGCACGTTGCGAACGCAGGTGTGGTGCCTCCGCCCGCCAAGGGTCTGGCCGAGAGCGCAGTCACACCGAGGCCGGCCTTACCTTCCAGCTCGTGCGCGCCAAGCGGCGTCAGCGCCCGCTGTGCAGCGAGGTCAGCACGGAACACCCACGGTGGAGCATTCGGCACGCGCGTTCCGGCCGCGATCTCGTCCGTGCCATCCACCAGCGTCGCGTGCGCCCACGTCAGCGACATCGATCCCAAGAGCCAGCGCAACGGCCGACTCAGCGCCGTCAGCGCCACACCAAGCCGTCGCGTCGGTCCGATCGCTTCGAGCTTGTTCTCGTGCGCATCGAACATCAGGTCCGAAGACACGCCGGTGTAGAAACCACCTAGGCTCAGCGCCAGCAGGTCGCCCGCATCGACGCGCGCACCTAGGTCAGCCGAGCGCACCTTGGTGAACGGCACCGCGCCCTCGGCGTGAACCAACAGCGCTTGTCCTGATCGATAGCCTTCACCGTAGGCCGCGCGCAGCGACAACCAACGCGTCGCGCGTAGCTCCGCGCTCGTCCTTGGCCCCCATGTGCCGCCCATGGCGCTGTGCCGAACGCCCGGCAGGTGCGACACCGCGGGGTCGATCGCCAAGCGATCATTGACGTCGTACCCAACCAACGCGCCG
>JACZCZ010046987.1_pt1 | contig 10264 bp, 10 predicted proteins | sample 8641811 | NCBI WGS metagenome assembly JACZCZ01 (sample SAMN15324610, study PRJNA640507) | soil metagenome | isolation source: intercropping peanut in the first line | place: China: Luxin town, Laibin City, Guangxi Province | collected 2019-07-25 | depth 10cm m | reverse complement strand
GCCATCTCGAACGCGAACAGGTTGCACTTGTTGTAGCCCTGGTAGCCGTTGGCATCGCGCACGTTGAAGCGCGCCACACCGCCAGGCGCCTCGGTCGCGAGCGCGCTGCTCAGCTCTTGTGTGGTCAGGCTTTGATCCTTGGCCCAGCGCTCACCGCCCGCCGCCAACATCTGTTGCGCCACGTGTTGCAGCGCGCCGACCCCCCCGCCGATGCGCTCGCCGTGCGCGGGCAACGCGTGTCGACGTCCCAGGGACGTGTGTCCCAGGGACGTTGCGAGTCCGGTGGGGGAAGGGTTACCGGGCAATGTTTGGCCCTCGCTGTCCTCGCCGTCACCGCTGAACGCGCCGCGCATCACTTGAGCCAGGCCGATGCCGCCGCCCTCTGCCATCGTGGTCGCGATCGATTCGTCGAACATCTGCATGTACATCGCGCCGGAACCGCCAGCGCCACCCTCACCACTCTCGGGCACCGTGCGGCGCAACACCTGCAACAGCTGTTGCAGCAACAAGCCTTCGAACTCGCGCGCCGCCTTGGCTTCGGCCACGCCATCACGCACAGCCGAACGCTGCGTGCCGACGATCGAAGGATCTGCGCCGATCAAGGTCATTGGACTTCGATCTCCGCTTGCAGGGCACCGGCGCTACGCAGCGCTTGGAAGATCACCACCAGGTCGCGCGGCTTGGCACCGAGCGCGTTGAGCGCGGTCACCACATCCGAGAGCGTCGCGGTGTTGTCGATGCGCGAGAGGGATCCAGCCGCAGCGGTCGCGGTCACCGTCGTGCCCGGAACCACCACGGTCTCGCCCTGACCGAAGGCGTTCGGCTGCGAGACGCGCGGCTGCTCTTTGACCTCGATCGTGAGGCCGCCCTGCGCGATCGCGACCTCGTTGATACGTACCCCGGCACCGAGCACCACCGTGCCCGTGCGCTCGTTGATCACGACCTTGGCGCGTGTGTCCGCTTCCACGTCGATCACGTTGATCGCCGCCATCAGGGCCACCGGGTTCTGTCGGTACTGCTCGGGCACCTTCACGCTCACCGTGCCGCCATCGGTCGCGCTGGCCGAGCCCTCGCCGAGCGCCGTGTTGATCGCGTCGACGATGCGCGTCGCCATCACGAACGACGGATCACGCAGCGTGAGCACCATCGCTTCGCCGGCCAGCGCGGGTTGCGCCGCACGACGCTCCACGATCGCACCGCCAGGCACGCGACCTGCGGTCAAATGATTCTGCGTCACCGATGAGCCACTGCTGCCGCCACCAGAGAACGCGCCGGTGATCACCGAGCCTTGCGCCACTGCGTAGACCTGACGGTCACCACCGTAGAGCGGCGTCTGCAACAAGGTGCCACCGACCAAGCTGCGCGCGTTGCCGAGCGACGACACCGTCACATCGAGCTGCGTGCCGGGATTGCTTGCGGCAGGCAGCGTCGCGGTCACCATCACCGCCGCGGCGTTCTTGGTTTGAATCGAAGCCGGATCGATCGTGGCACCGAGCCGACGCAACATCGCGGCCGTGCTCTGGATCGTGAAGCGCGCTTGGGCCGAATCACCCGTGCCCTGCAGACCGACCACCAGGCCGTAGCCGATCAGCTGGTTCTGACGCACGCCGCGAACGTTGGTCAGCGTCTCGATCCGCACCGCGTGGGCATCGGTCGGCGACAGCGCGAGCAGGCCAAGCAGGAACGTAACGAGGGTGAGTGTGCGCATCATGATCAAAATGGGTTGATGGCGGACAGGAGACGCGAGAGCCATCCCTGTTCCTGGTTGTTGGTGAGTGAGCCGCGACCGGTGAACTCGATCTGCGCGTCAGCCACACGACTTGAGCCCACCGTGTTGTCCTGCGCGATGTCTTGCGAGCGAACGACGCCAGAGATGTAGATGTGGAGCTCTTCGTCGTTGACGAGCAGGATCTTGCTGCCTTCGACGTAGAGATCATCGTTGGGCAAGCGCTTCTTCACGCGGACCGTGATCGCCGCGCGCACGCGCGAGCCGCGCGAGGTTTGGCCGGTGCCTTCGAACGACGACTCACTGGCCAAGTCCAGCAAGCGCCCCGGATCGATGTCGGGATATTCGCGCTGCAACGCGGCGGTGAAGCCGAAGAAGCTGCCGACGCCCATCGATTGCGACGACTCGCGCTCCATGCTCGTGCTGGCGTCGCCCTGTGCGTTGGGCGTCTCGTCGATCTGGATCGTGAGCACATCGCCGACCGATGCCGCGCGGAAGTCTGCGAACAAGCCGCGACCGCCCTCTTCCCACAGCGAGCCTTCCGACGCCGGCTGACCGCGGCCACCGTAGTCGCCGGTCTGGTAGTTGCGCACGCGCTCGGTGTGCGGACGAATGTGCTGCGGTCCACAGCCGATGCTGCTGACCAGCACGAACGCGAACATCATGAGCGGGAAGCGATGGTTCATCGGAGACTCACCTCGACCGAGCCGTCGGCCATCACGCGACCCATCACGCTGCTGCCGCTGAGCAAGTTGCGCACGCGGATCAGATCGCCGACGCGACCCACCTGAGTGGCCTCGCCCGGCACCGATGCGCGCACAGGACCGGCATAGGCAACGATGCTGACGCGATCACCCGGCTTCACGATCGGCTCCGGGCACTCGACCGTGACACTGGTGTTGACACGACTGATGGTCTGACCGATCGCGAACACCACACGCGCCGGCACGCGACCGCTGCGACGCGGGACCACGGCTTCGGCGCTGACCTTGAGCTCACCGCGCGGCACCCGCAGCGCCGATTGCACGTGCACGTCCTTGATCGTGCAGGGCGACAACGCGGTCTCGAGCGCCGGCAACGCCAGCCGCCGCACGTCGTCGGCCGACAAACGCGAGCCGCGACCATCCGCATGCACGCTGACCGCCGAAAGGCCGAGCATCACGAGCAAACCGAGCAGAGTCAGGGATGTGGGCAGGGGTCGCAGGCGGGGCATGGTCGTGTCTCCGGCCCCCAATGAGCACGCCGCGTGCCATGCGCCTCTGTGAAGATTCCGCGGGAAAACCTGGGATCGCTGGGTGCCTCACGCCGTCGCGCTTCTGACGATCGGCAGCTTTCTGACGCTCACCTCACCCTGCTCCACGGCCGCCGCGATGCGAGGGGAGCCCAGCGCTTCTTCGTGCTGGGGGGTCACAGAAAGAGCCGCACCAGCTCTCCGACGCCGAGGCGTTGCTCGATCGGGTGGCGAAAGCGTCCCGACAGGCGCACGCGATAGTGGTTGCGCCGGCCGTCGCGCTCACGCGTGACGAAGCCCGCGGTTTCCAGGTCGCCGACGATGTTCTGCACGGCCCGTTCGGTGATGCCGACCCGATCGGCGACGTCCTTCATGCGCGCGTCGGGATCCTGCGCCAAGGCGATCAGCACATGGCAGTGGTTGGTCAAGAAGGTCCAGTCTTGCTCGGAATGAGGCTCCTTGTTGGCTGGCATGATTCACCCCCGCTGCGCTGACTTGCACATGCGCATTCCGGATTTATATTTCGCGTATTGCGATGCATGAAATATACATTGTTCGACTGTGGATGCCAATGCCATGAGCGACTCGTCGCCCCGATCCAGCATTCGCGCGGTCCTGTTCGGCCCCGAGGCTCCGGTCGACCGTGCGCCAGAGATCCTGCCCGAGCTCGGTCCGGTGGTCCTCTACGCGGTCGCGATCGGCGCCCTCTCGCTGTTGATGCCGATCGCGGTGCAGACGCTGGTGAACACGGTCGCCTTCGGAACGCTGCTGCAGCCGTTGGTCGTGCTGTCCTTGGCGCTGCTGTTGGCCCTGGGCCTCTCGTCGGTCTTCAGCGCGTTGTCGACGTGGGCGGTCGAGACGCTGGAGCGCCGGTTCTTTCTGCGTTGGTACCTGGTCGTTGCCAATCGACTGTCACGCCTCGCACGCACGCCTGAAAATCGCGACGAGCTGATCAATCGTTTCCTCGAAATCTACGCCGCGCAGAAGAGCGTACGTTCGGCGTTGCTCGGCGGGTTGGAATCAGCGCTGACCATTACCGTCGGCCTGATTGTCCTCAGCCTCTACCACCCCGTTTTGGCCGCGTTCGCAGTGCTGCTGACGATCGTGTTGGCTGCCGCGCTGCTGGGCTGGTGGCGTGCTGGCTTCGCGCTGGCCCGCGCCGAATCGCGCGCCAAGTACCACCTGCTGAGCTGGATCGAAGAGCTCACGATCGGTCATCGCCTGGTCGCCGGCAGCAGCGGGCTGTTGGAGCGCGCCGACGACCGCGCCAAAGATTATCTGCAGGCGCGCGCGCAACGTTTCCGCACGGTCTTCCGTCAGCGTCTCGCGTTGTGGGGGCTGCAAGCCGTGGCGATGGCTTCTCTGCTGGGCGCAGGTGGCTGGCTCGTGATGCAGGGGCAGCTCACCTTGGGACAACTGGTGGCGGCAGAGCTGATCGTGTCCGGCATTGGGCTCTCGATCGCGAAGCTCGGCGGCTACGTGGATGTCATCTATGACCTCGGTGCTTCGTGCACCAAGCTCGAGCACTTGCGCGCCGGCCTGACCACGGCGCCGGGGGTGGACGCCGGCACCACGCTCGCGCACAAGCCATGGAGCGTTCGGCTCCGCTCGCGCGACAGCGAGCGACACGTTGAGCCCGGCGAGTTGTTGGTGGTCACGGGCAGCGAGCGACGGCAGGAGTCACTGGTCGAAGCGTTGCTGCTGGAGGCCAACCAGTGTGGCCTTGAGGTTGCCTATGACGGCGTCAGCCTGGCGGATCTCGATCACCGCACGGTTCGACATCGCATTGCCTATGTGGGAACCGGCACGGCCTTCAGCGGCACCGTGTTGCAGAACGTGACCGCAGGCTGCCAACACATCGATCGCGCGCGCGCCCGAGCGACGCTGGAGCAAGTGGGCTTGAGCGGCGAGCTCGACGCGTGGATGGATCGCGCGGGCCGACCCTTCCCGCACTCGGACCTGACGCGCATCGCCGTGGCACGCGCGGCGCTCAGCGACGCCTCGATCGCAGTGGTCGATCGGGCGCTGGACACGCTGGACCCCGAAGAGGCAACCCAGCTGCTGCGCGTGCTGCGCGGCATGACCTGTATCGTCGTGACGCAGCGAGCGGAGCTGGCGATGCGGCTGGGAGCACCGTTCGTGCTTCGCGACGACGGGCAAGCGTTGGAGGCGCAGTCATGAGCGCACCGATCCCACGAGCGCGCACGGAGGAGGCTTTCCTGCCATGGGTCCCGCCGCCGATGCGGTTTCGCCGTAGCTTGGCCGCCACGCTGCTGACGTTTGCAGCCGCGTTGCTCGCTGGCTTGTTGCTGCCGTGGCAGCAGAGCGTGAGCGGGCATGGCCGCGTGATCGCGTACGCACCGCTGGAGCGACAGCAGAGCGTGGAAGCACCCTTCGATGGGCGCTTGATGCGCTGGCACGTGCAGGAGGGCACGCACGTCGAATCGGGCGATCTGCTGGCCGAAGTGGTGGACCTCGATCCCGAGCTGCTCGATCGGTTGCAGCAAGAGCGAGCCGTGCTGAGCGAGCGAATCGACACCTACCGTGCGCGACTGACGACACTGCAGGAGCGAGCGGCTGCGATCGACAAGTCACAGCGCAATGCCATCACCGCGAGCGAAGCGCGCGTGCGGGTGGCTAGCGAGCGGCGCGCCGGCGCGGCGCAGGCGATCGCAGCGGGTGAGGCCGAGTTGGTCGCGTCGCGTGCCAACACGGCGCGACATCGCTCGCTCGTGGCGCAAGGTCTGGTGTCTCAGCGCGAGGTCGAGGTCGCCGTGGCCGCCGAGGCGCGCGCCCAAGCCAACCTGGATGTCGCGCGGGCCCAGCTCTCCGCCGCCGACGCGGAAGTCGCGTCCGCACAGGCCTCCTTGGACCAGGCGCGTGCGCATGCGCAGGCGGAGGTCGAAGCGGCGCGCGCCGCCACGCAATCGGCGGAGACCGACGTTCAAGGGGCGCGGACCTCTTTGCTGAGAATCGACAGCCGGCTTGCACGCCAGCACAACCAGCAGGTTCGAGCGACGCGCGCTGGCACCGTCTTCCGCATCCTTGCCAACGAGGGGGGCGAGCAGGTCAAGGCGGGCGATCCGATCGCGGTGCTGGTGCCGGACTCACTCGATCGCGCAGCGGAGATCTATGTCGACGGCAATGACGCGGCGCTGATCCAACCCGGACGTCTGGTGCGTCTGCAGTTCGAGGGCTGGCCGGCCGTGCAATTCGTGGGCTGGCCCTCTGTCGCGGTGGGCACCTTCGCCGGTCGTGTCGCGTTCGTGGATGCTCACGACGATGGACACGGCCGCTTTCGTGTCGTCATTTCGCCGCCCTCCGCCGACGCTTGGCCGAGCCCGCAGTTCCTCCGTCAAGGCGTGCGCGCCAATGGGTGGGTCTTGCTCGACAGGGTTCGGCTCGGCTTCGAGCTCTGGCGTCGCTTCAATGGCTTCCCGCCCTCGATCGCCGTGCCGCGCCACGAGATGTCGAAAGCAAGCAAAGGCGAATCGACCCGCAGCGGCAAGGAGGACGTCGATGGCGAGCCGTAGCCTGATCGTGCTTGCGTTCCTGCTCTGCGCCACGTCGCATGTCCGCGCTCAGGTGGTGACGCTGGAGCAGGTGCTTGACTGTGTCGCGCGCCACCCGGATGCGATCGCTAGCGCGCTGCGGGTCGCTGCAGCGGAAGGAGCGCGTACCTCCGCGGAAGGCGCCTTTGATCTGTCGGTCCACGCGCGCGGCACCGTGACCCCCGCGGGCTACTACAACTACGGCACAGCGGACGCGCAGCTCGTGCAACCCACGGCGCTATGGGGCACGACGCTCTACACCGGTTGGCGTTTCGGTCGCGGTTGGGACGGCGGCATCCCGAGCTACTACGGGCATCGGGAGACGCTCTCCGCCGGCGAAGCGCGCGTGGGCGCGACCATCCCGCTGTGGCAAGACGGACCGATCGATTCGCGCCGGGCTTCGCTGCGTCGCGCAGAAGCGGGGGTCACAGTCGCGGAGCACGAGCTCCAAGCGCGTGTGTTGCGGCTGCGGCAAGCGGCGAGCGAGACGTATGCGCGCTGGGTCGCTGCAGCCCAGAAGCAGAAGATCGTCGATGCGTTGATGCACATCGCCGAGGAACGCGACGCTCAGGTCCGCGCGCGCGTGTCTGCCGGCGCCATTGCCGAGATCGAGGTCTTCGAGAACCAGCGCGTGATCCTCGAGCGCAAAGTGGCGCTCGTCTCCGCACGTCGTGCCACCGAGCGCGCCGCGATCGCACTGTCGATCTATCTCCGCGACGGCGATGGCGCTCCGGTGGTGCCCACTGCCGAGCGCGTGCCCGATCAGCTACACGCCGACGCCTGGCCGCAGATCGCTGAAGACGAGCGAAGCGCGATCGCGCTTGCCTACCGGCAGCGGCCAGAGCTCGCACGCCTGCAACCCGCGATTGAGCGGGCGCGGATCAGCCGCGACCTCGCCGACAATCAAACGGCACCGCGACTCGATTGGACGGTGGAGGGCAGCATGGACCTGGGGAGCGCCAGCCAAGCGACGCGCGACCGGCTTGCTCCCGGGGTGGTGGAAACGTCCGTGCTGCTGTCGCTGCCGCTGCAACGCCGTGACGCACGCGGTCGCTCAGAGACCGCCATCGCCGAGCTCCGTCAGCTCGAAGCCGAGCGCGAGCTGCTCCGCAACACCATCGCCATCGAGGTCCGTGACGCCCTCTCGGCACACCGCAACGCCGAGCAAGGCGTCGCGCTCGCGCTCGAGAGCGCCCGGATGGCCGAGAAGGTTCGAGACGCTGAGCGCGCACGCTTCGACAACGGGCTGAGCACACTGCTGATGGTCAACCTGCGCGAAGACGCAGCCGCAAGAGCGCGCGGTGATGTGATCGAGGCACAAGCTGCGCTCTTCGTCGCGCGTACCCAGCTCAGCGCCGCGCTCGGGTCGCCGCTCCGTTGATGGCTCAGCGCGAGGCCAGCAGCTCCACCACGTCGTCCACGCAGTGCACGTTCGCCAAGCGCTCACCCAGATTCGGTACCTGCGCGGCGAGCGCGATCACAAGCGCGATCGGACCAATCAAAGCGGGTAACCAGGACGTGCGTTGCATATGCGCCTCTCGGTTTGAAGAGATGAGCATTCCCCGTGCCACCCGACGGTCCGGCGAAACGATTGAGGAATCTAGTTTTCGACAAGAACGGGCACGTTGCAGGCCTGCAAGACGCCGCTGCGTTGTTGCGATCTGCCCCGCGTCGTCCGGCTCTCCGCCGGCTTTCATGCGTAGCAGCAGACCGCTCCTTAGAGCACCGAGACGACTTTGGAATCGCGGATGGCGTTGTCGGCGGTGAGCAGTGTGAGGGCGTGGCAGCGCGCGGTGGAAGCGATGATTCGGTCGAACGGATCACGGGGGAATCACGTGCGAACAGCTTGTCCGGCCGCGTTGATCTCAAACTCGTCGGACCAATCGGTGTGAACGATATCGCCCACCACCGTGACTTTGCCCTTCCACGCGCCGAAGGAAGATGCCTTCCTTGAACCGACCCGAGGCACGCGCACACGATTCGCCCTGTCTTTTTGCGCCATGCCCCGCGAGTAGCCACGCGGCCGCCCACTGGTCAAGCCCGAGGATCAGCGTTCGGTGGTCTTGCGGAGCATTTCGTCGGCGGCGGTGATCACCTTTTGGTTGATCTCGTACGCGCGCTGGCTGCTGATCAGGTCGATCATCTCGTTGACGATCTCGACGTTGGCGCCTTCCAAGAAGCCGCTGGCGATGGTGCCGAGGCCGTCTTGTCCGGGTGTGGAGACGATCGCTTGGCCACTCGCCGCTGTTGCGACGAAGGAGCTGCGACCGATCGCTTGGAGGCCGCCGACATTGGCGAAGTTTGCGATCTGAATGCGCCCGACTTCGGTCGCCACGGTTTGTCCCGGCTGCGTCACGCTGACGGTGCCGTCGGGAGAAATGCCGACGCTGGTGGCGTCGATCGGAATCTGAATCGAAGGCTCGAGCGGATAACCGTCGACGTTCACGAGCTGACCTTGCGCGTCGACCTTCAAGTTCCCCGCGCGCGTGTACGCGATCTCGCCGGACGGCCGCATGATCTGAAAGAAGCCAGCGCCCTCGACCGCGAGGTCCAAGGGGTTGTCACTCTGGCGCAGCGCGCCTTGCATGAAGCTGGTTTGCGTCGCCACGTTGCGCACGCCTTGTCCGACTTGAAGGCCGGTGGGCAGCGTGTTGCCTGCGCCTGTCGTGCCACCGGGCGCGCGCATGGTTTGGTACATCAGGTCTTGGAACTCCGCGCGCACCTTACGGAAGCCCGTGGTGTTCACGTTCGCCATGTTGTTCGAGATGACGTCGATGTTCCGTTGCTGAGCGGCCATACCGGTTGCAGCAGTGTTGAGCGCGCGCATCATGGTGACATTCTCCTGGTGTGACGATTATCGGCGGCCGACTTCGCGAGCGGTTTGCTCGTCGAGCTGACGGAAGGTTTGGATCACTTTCTGAAAGGCTTCGAAGGACCGGCTGACGTTGATCAGCTCGTTCATGCCGGCGACCGCGTTGACGTTCGCGCCCTCCAAGAAACCCTGAAGCACGGTGGTCTCTTCATCGGCGATTGCCGGCTGACCGGTGGACGCGAACAACGTCGCGCCTTCCTTCATCAACACGCTCGGGTCGGCGAAGCGAACGATCTTGAGCTTGCCGATGGTGTCGGCCTGACCACCGTTGCCGGGCGTGGTCACCTGCACGCTGCCAGTCGGATCGATCACGATCTCGCTCGCGTTGTTTGGGATCGAGAACGCACCGCCGTCGGCGACCACCGGCAGACCTTCGGGCGTCCGCAGCTCACCGTTCTCATCGGCGACGAAGGATCCCGCGCGCGTGTAGCGCTCGCCGGCCGGTGTCTGGATCACGAAGAAGCCATCGCCTTGCAGCGCGAGGTCGAAGGTGTTTCCGGTCTGCTTGATGAAGCCCGGGTCGGTGATCGTGCGTGACTCGGTCACTTCCGTGTAACGCAGCACATCGGGCGCCGGGTTCGCCGACGCACGCGCGAGCACCTCACCGAACATCAAGCGGTTGGCGCGGAAGCCGGTGGTGTTGGCGTTGGCGACGTTGTTGGCCGCGGTGTCGAGCGCGCGTTGTTGCGCGAGGGCACCGGAGAGCGCGCTGTAGATTCCGTCCGACATGACTAGGCCTCCTTCGACAGCTTGGCGCGGAGGCGCGCGCTGGACTCACCGAGGATCTGACACACGCGGCTCTCGGTGATCCCTAAGATCTCGCCGATCTCCGCCTGCGTGCATTCCTCTTGGTAGTAGAGCGCGAGCACCATCTGCGTGCGCTC
>JACZCZ010056585.1_pt1 | contig 10280 bp, 1 predicted proteins | sample 8641811 | NCBI WGS metagenome assembly JACZCZ01 (sample SAMN15324610, study PRJNA640507) | soil metagenome | isolation source: intercropping peanut in the first line | place: China: Luxin town, Laibin City, Guangxi Province | collected 2019-07-25 | depth 10cm m | reverse complement strand
CCTACTGGGCGTGCTGCGTCGCCGCGCCGACATCACTTTGGATCCGGCGGAGCGTGAAGAGATCTTGGCGCAGATGGCGCTCATCCACGATGAGAAGTTGGAGGAGCCTGCGGAGGCCATTCGCCTTTATGGCGAAGTCCTAGAGAACGACGCCACCAGCGTTCGTGCATTGACCGCGCTGGATGCCCTCTACGAACGGCAACAGTTGTGGAGCGAGCTGGCCGACAACGTTGGTCGTCAGTTGGCCTTGGCCGAAACCGACGAGCAACAGTTGGCGTTGATGCTGCGTCTTGCGGGGTTGCGTGAGACGCGCATGGGCGCCGTCGATGCGGCGATCGAAACCTACCGCGAAGTCCTGGAACGCGATCCGTCGAACGTTCCCGGCGTTCGCGCGCTCGAGCGCCTGATCCAGGATCCAAAGCATCAAGTTGCGATCGCTGAGATCCTCGAGCCGCTCTATCGCGATGCCAACGAGTTCACGAAGCTGATCGCAGTCCACGAGATTCAAGTGCAGCACGCCGCCGCTGCAGAGCAACGTGTCGCGCTGCTGCACAAGATGGCTGAGCTCAACGAAGTCGCGCTCGACGACCTGCAGGCCGCCTTCCGCTGTTTCGCACGCGCGTTGGCAGAGGATCCGGCCGCGAGTGACACTCAACAACAGTTGGATCGCATCGCGTCGACCGCGGGCGCATGGCAAGCGCTGACAGAGGTCTACGAAGCACAAGCACAGCGACAAACGGACGTGCCCTTGGCCGTCTCACTTTGGGCAAAAGCCGCGCACGTGCGTGAAGAGCAGCTCGGCGATCCGGCTTCTGCGATTGAGCACTACCGCACGATTCTGACACTCGATGCCCAGAACCTAGATGCGGTCGCGGCCCTGGAGCGCTTGTACCAGCTTGCGGAACGCTACGAGGACTTGGCGCAGACGTACATGACCAAGGCAGGCATCGTTGACGTTCCGGAAGAGCAACGCGGGTACTTCTTCCGTGCTGCAGCGATCTACGAGGACCTGCTTGAGCGTCCGCTCGATGCGATCACGGTCTACAAGCGCTCGCTGGAAGTCGAGCCCGACGATCTCGATGCCCTCAACAAGCTGATCGAGCTCTTCCTGCGCCTTGAGCGCTGGGAGGAGTTGCTTGGCGTGTACACGCGCAAGGCTGACCTCGTCGACGATCCCGACGAGAAGAAGGCGCTTTATGCAGAGGTGGGCGCGGTCTACGAGCGTGAGCTGTCGGACGTCGAGCGCGCGATCAGCACGTATCAACGGATGCTCGAGATCGACCCGGACGATCTCACTGCGGTGGGGCGTTTGGACGCGCTCTACCAGGCGACGGGCAACTGGCAGGAGTTGTTATCAGTACTGGAACGCGAGGCGGATCTCGCGCCCGATCCGATCGAGGCGACCGCGTATCGCTACCGCATCGGTGAGATCTGGGAGCAACGCCTCTCGGACGCGACGCGTGCCGTCGACGTGTATCGAGAAATCCTCGCCACGTTGCCGGATCACGAGCCGACACTGGCTGCCCTTGAACGCATGATCGCGCAGGAGCGCGAGCCGATGACTGCCGCCGGCGTGCTAGAGCCGGTGTACCGAAGCGCTGGCGAGTCGGCGAAGCTCGTCGCGGTGCTCGAGGTTCAGGTTCGCTACGAAGCGGATCCGGTCACGCGCGTGGACCTGCTGCACCAGATCGCGGAGCTCCGCGAGATTCACATGGATCAACCGCGCGAAGCGTTTGATGCGTTCGCGCGCGCGTTGCCGTTCGACAACCAACGCCAAGAAACGCTGCAGTCGCTCGAGCGTTTGGCGGAACAGCTCGGTGTTTGGCCCGAAGTCGGTCGCCTGTACGACGTCGAGGTCAACAAGCTGCGCGAGTCAGCGCCCGACAACACGGTCGATCTCGCGTTGCGCTTGGCACAGATCTACGAAGTCCAGATCGGCGATGTCGACGCTGCCATTGCTCGTTACCGGATCGTGTACGAGGCGGATTCCGGCCACGTCCAAGCGATTGAAGCCCTCGATCGTTTGTATGAAGCGACTCAACGTTGGCCGGAGCTGGCGGATGTCCTCAAGAAGGAAATCGAGATTGCCGGCAGCCCAGACGATGTGCTGACGCTGCAGTTCCGCATCGGTCAGATTCACCAGCTTCACCTGGGTCAGGTCGATCGCGCGATCGAGCAGTACAAGGAGATCCTCGGCGCCGCACCAGAGCACGCGCCGTCGCTGGCCGCGCTCGAAGACCTGTTTGCGCAAGGCGTTCAGCCGGTGGTCATCGGAGAAATCCTCGATCCGCTGTATCGGATGCAGGACGCCTGGGACAAGTTGGTCGGCGTCCAAGAGGTGGCGCTCGCGTCGCAGTCTGGCGCGGAAGAGCGCGTGCTCATGATGCACCGCATCGCAGAGATTGCGGAGCAGCGTGCTGGCGACGAGCGCGTCGCGTTCGTGTGGATGCAGCGCGCGTTGTTGGAGCAACCCGCAAATGAACACACGGTCGGCGAAGTGGAGCGTCTCGCAGCCGTGCTCGATGGTTGGAGCGTATTGGCCAACACGTACGCGGATGTCCTCAGCCAGTCGCACCCGCAGGAAGAGTTGGTGTCGGCTGCAAAGCGTGTTGCACGCATTTACGAAGACGAGCTCGTGGACGTGCAGCGCGCAGAGGAGGCGTATCGATTCATCCTCGGTCACGCGCCGCTGGATACCGATGCCCTGGAAGCGCTTGATCGCATCTACACGGAGCATGGCGCGGCAGAGGCCTTGGCTGAGGTCATCCGCAAGCGTGTCGATGCTGCCGAGGATGCGCGGGACAAGGTCGAGCTCAGCTACCGGTTAGGTGAGGTGCTCAGCCGCGATCTCAATCGATTCGCTGATGCGATCGCGGTCTACCGTCAGGTGCTCGATAAGTTGGATCCCCAGCACGAGGACACGATCCGCGCGCTGCGGGACATCTACGTTCTCCAGCAGGACTGGCCGAACCTGTACCAAACCCACGAGCGCGAGCTGGCAGTGGTGGTGGGCGACTCGAATCAGGCTGAAGTCCTCGGCAAGATGGCGTGGCTGGCGTCCGAGCGCCTCGGTGACTTACCGAAAGCCGTCGAGCTGTTGCGTCGCGTTGTTGATCTCACCGGCGAAGATCCATCCGCGCTCAACGCGTTGGGCAACATCTACGCCGTCCAGGAAAACTGGGCGGACTTGGTCGATGTGCTCGAGCGAGAGGTGTCGGTCACCGATGACGATGCGATGCGTGTTCGCATCTACTCCGATCTGGGCCGTGTCTGGTACGAGAAGCTTCGCCGCGATCGCAACGCGCTGGAGAACTGGGAGCGAGTCCTCGATCTGGAGCCGGGGAACACGGACGCGTTGTTCGCCATGGCGCAGATCCATCGTGCTGCCGGAGCCCAATCGGAGCTCGTCGACACGCTGCACCGCGTGATCGACGTGGGCGGTGCGACGCTCGAAGACGCGACGCTGGAAGGTGTCTACATGGAGCTCGGCGGGCTGTACTCGTCCTCGCTTCAGCAGCCACCGGACGCGATCGACTCGTACCGAAAGGCGAGCGAGCTCAACCCGCGCAACTTTGCCGCCCTCGAGGCGTTGGAGAAGATTCACACCGAACAAGCGGAGTGGGACGAGGTCATCAACGTCCGGCTCAAGCGCGTTGACGCGTTCACCGATGGCGTTCAGCAAATCGAAGAGCTGTTGTCGGTCGCGCGCGTATGGTCCGAGCAGTTGGGGCAACCCGACGAGGCCCGCACTGCGTTTGCCCGCATCCTGACGATCAACCCGCTGCACGAGTACGCCTTCGAGCAACTCGAGAAGCTGCACAAGGACGCGTCCCGCTTCGACGAGCTGATCGAGTTGTACCTGGCGCGCGTGGAGGCCACCGAGGACACCTCCGATCGCGTTCGTCTGCTGCGTCGTGTGGCGCAGTCCTACGAGCGTGATCTCCAAGACCGCCAGCAGGCGTTCGATGCGTTGCTCATTGCGTGGACGCAAGACTTTGCCGACGACGAGACGGCTGCAGAGCTTGAGCGCGTTACTGGTCTGACGCAGCGCTGGAACGAGTTGCTCGCCACAGCGAACCAATCGCTGGAGAGCGTGGATCCGGGCGACACCGCAACCAAGATCGCGATCTGCCTCAAGTGCGCCAAGTGGTACGGCCGCGCGGGACACCCCGAGTACGCCATCCCCGCGCTGCAGCAAGTGCTCGCGATCGATCCGTTGAATCTGCCGGCGATGCGGCAGATGGCGGATCTGTATCGCCAGACGCAGCAATGGGAGGTCTACGCGCAGGTCCTGGGTCGCATCGTCGAGATGACCGAGGTGCCGAGCGAGAAGGCCGACGTTTACGTCAAGATGGGCGAGCTCAGCGAGCAGCAGTTCAACCTGCCTGAGCAGGCGATCGACCACTACAAGGAAGCGCTCAAGGCCGTCCCGACCCACCTCGGTGGCCTGCTTGCCTTGGAGCGCATCTACACGGCGCGCGAACAGTGGCGAGAGCTGATCCGGATCCTGACCAAGAAGGCGGAAGCCCTCGCCGACACCGACGAAGCCCTCAGCGCCAAGTTGCAATTGGCGGAAGCCTACGAGGATCGGCTCAAGGATAAGGACAAGGCGATCGAGCACTACCAAGCGGTGCTGCAGATCGATGCGCGCAGCTTGCCGGCGCTCAAAGGCCTGGAGCGTCTGTACGCGCAGACCGAGCGCTGGCAGGACTTGCTCGGCGTCCTGGAAACCGAGCTCGACGTCGTTGCGACCGAGAAGGAGCGAATTCAGCTCCTGATGCGTATCGCGTCGATGTGGGAGGAAGAGTTCGTCAAGCCCGAGAAGGCCGCCGAACGCTTGGAACAGGTGGTCGAGATCGATCCGACGCACACGGATGCGTTGCAGGCGCTCGCCCGGCTGTACCGCCAGATGCGGCGCTGGCCGGATCTGATCAAGAGCTACGAACGGCACATTGATGTGACGCCCGATCGCTCGGAGAAGATCGGTCTCTACAGCCACATCGGCGAGACCTATCGCGTTGAGCTCGACGACACCGAGCGCGCGATTGATGCCTACTTGAACGTTACGTCGATCGATGAGGACCACCTCGGCGCGCTCGACGCGCTGACGCGCCTCTACGACAAGCGTGGTGAGCACAGCCAGGCGCTCGACACGATGGAGCGCCTCTCAAAGTTGATCGACGATCCGGCGCAGCAAGTCGACTTGTTGTTCCGCATGGGCAAGCTGTTCGAGACGCAGCTGAGCGATCGGGTCTCAGCGCTCGAGAGCTTCCAACGCGCGATCGATGTGGACGGCAAACACTTGCCGTCGCTCGAGGCGATGCGCGACATCCACCTCGCGGACTCCGACTGGCACGCGGCCAGTCGTGTCCTGGAGCAAGCCGTCGATGTGGAGAGCACTGGCCGCCGTGCTGCTGAGCTGCGGGTTGAGCTCGGCCGCCTCTACGAAGACAAGCTCGATGAGCACGATCGTGCCGTGGAGTGCTTCGAGAACGCGCACAAGTTGGACCCCGATAACGAGGCCGCCGCGCTGCCGTTGGTCGATGAGTACGTCCGGACGGAGCGCTTTGCGGAGGCCGAGCCGCTGCTACAGATGTTGGTGCGACGCGCTGGATCGCGCGAGACCGCGGAGCAACATCGTCTTTGGTACCAGCTCGGTCAGTGCGCGGGGAAGCTCGACAACAACGACGAAGCGATCCGTGCGTACGGGCAGGCGTTTGGACTCGACGCGCAAGACTTGGCCTCTCTCACCGGATTGGCAGCCGCGTACTATCGCGCATCGGACTGGGAGAAGGCGTTCAAGTACTACCAGATGGTGCTCGTGCACCATCGCGACGAGCTGAGCAGCCCCGAGACGACCGATACGTTCTACCGACTTGGTGTGATCAAGCGCGAGCAGGGTGAGCAGAAGAAGGCGCTCAACATGTTCGACAAGGCGCTGGAGGAAGACTCCCACCACCGCCCCACGCTCGAAGCGCTGGTCAAGCTCTACGCGGCAGAGAACGACTACGAGCAGGTCATCCGCTTCAAGAAGCAGATCGTCGAAGACGTGCTCGATGGTGACGAGAGATTCGCGCTGCTCGAAGAGATCGGTGATCTGTGGTCCGAGAAAGCCAAGAACCCGGCGAAGGCGATCGAAGCCTATGCCGAGGCAACCGATCTCAAGCCGGACAATCACCAGATGCTGCACAAGCTGCTCGCGCTGTATCAGTCGACGCGACAGTGGGAGCCGGCGATCGGAATCATCGATCGGGTGTCGGAGCTCGATGGTCGCGCCAAGGTGCAGTCCAAGTACGCGTACACAATCGGCGTCATCTTGCGCGACGAGATGAAGGACCCCGATGCAGCCGTCGATCGCTTTAACAAAGCTCTCGATCTCGATCCGCAGCAGCTCAAGGCGTTCGAGGCGATCAACAAGATCTTCACCACCAAGAAGGACTGGAAGCAGCTTGAGCGCGCGTTCCGCAAGATGTTGCACCGCATGTCTTCAGCGGGCGTTTCGGACCCCGCGCTCGAGTTCAACCTCTGGCACAACCTGGGTCTGATCTATCGCGACCGCCTGCAGAGCATGGAGAGCGCCGCGGAAGCGTTCCGGATGGCGGCGCGCATGCAGCCGGACAATATGCAGGAGCATCAGATCTTGGCGGAGCTCTTCGCGGCGATTCCGGAGCGCATCGACGACGCGATCGCGGAGCACCAGCTCTTGCTGAAGAACGATCCGTATCGCGTCGATTCGTACCGTGCGTTGTACAAGCTGTACTTCGGCGCGCGCGCCTACGACAAGGCATGGTGCTTGGCGGCAGCACTCTCGTTCCTGGGCAAGGCGGATACGGAGCAGAAGCAGTTCTTCGAGCAGTATCGTCCGCGCGCTGTCCAGCCGCGTACCGCGCTGACCAACGAGCGCTGGGTTAAGGACGTCTTCCACCCAGAGGAGGACTACTTGGTCGGCAAGGTGTTCGAGTCGATCACCAACGCCCTGATGCGCATTCGTGCGCAGAGCGACAAGCAGCTCGGCCTCGACAAGCAGAAGCCACAGATCCTGAGCGCCGACGCTCAGGTGATGGTGACGAAGAGCTTCAGCTTCTTCTTGCAAGTGATGAACATGGGCGCGGCGGCACCGCGCTTGTACGTGATTCGCGAGCGTCCAGGTGGCTTGGGTTACCTGCCGAGCATTCCGCCGTCGTCGGTTTGCGGCAGCGCGCTGGTGCAAGGCGTGTCCCCCACTGAGGTCGCGTTCCTCGTCGCGAAGCACCTCTCGTACTACCGGCCCGAGCACTACATTCGCACGCTGTTCCAGACCAAGGACGAGATGAAGATGGTCTTGCTGGCGGCAATGCGGATCGCGGGCGCGACGATTCCGGATCCCACAGTCACTCAGTGGGCGGAACAGATTCGCCAGAACATGCAGCCCGCTGATGTCGAGCTGCTCAACAGCGTGGGCAAGCGCTTCGTCGAGGCGGGCGCTCGGACGGACATCAAACAGTGGATGCAGATGGTCGAGCTGACTGCCTGCCGTGCGGGCTTCTTGCTGTGCGGAGATCTCGATGCTGCCGCCAAGATGATCCAAGCCGAACCGCCGTTTGGCGCGACCGACATTCCGCCGAAGGAAAAGATCAAGGAAGTCGTTCTGTTCTCGGTGTCGGAGAATTACTTCCGACTGCGTGAGGCGCTCGGCATCCAAATCAAAGTGGGCTGATCGTTGGGCGAGGGAGCGCGCGGCCGTGCGTTGCGGTTCCCATTGCCCACGCGTCGTGCGACGCGTCGATTGGCGCGCGCGTTGTCATCGATCCTCCAGCCCGGCGATCTGGCTTTGCTCGAGGGCGATCTCGGTGCGGGCAAGACATTTCTCGTCCGCGCGCTTGCCCGGGAGCTTGGAGTACCCGCGTCGGTGAAGATCACCAGCCCTACGTTCGCCCTGGTTCATGAGCTCCACGGGCGCATGCCGATCGTCCACGCGGACCTCTATCGGTTGGAAAGCGGCGCGTCGCTTGATGAGCTGGGCCTGCTTCAGCACATTGGTCGCGATGCGCTGGTGTTGGTGGAATGGGGGGAGCGCTTCCAGGACTCGCTGCCCGGAAGCGGGATCGTGGTGCGCCTGTCCGTTTCCGACACAGGACGCGAGGCGACGCTGGAGCCGTTCGGAACCCTTGGCGCGCAGCGGATTGCTGCGCTTGCGGCGGTGTCTTCCGTCTGGTAGCCCTCGCGCGCATGCCGCGCCGCAATGATCTCCACCGCATTTTGTTGATTGGTTCGGGGCCCATTGTCATCGGTCAAGCGTGCGAGTTCGACTACTCCGGCACGCAGGGCGCCAAGGCACTGAAGCAGGAGGGGTATGACGTCATTCTCGTCAACTCCAACCCTGCCACGGTGATGACTGACCCGGAGTTCGCGACCCGTACGTACGTTGAGCCGCTGACCCCCGATGTGCTCGAAGCGATTATCGCGCGTGAACGTCCTGACGCATTGTTGCCGACGTTGGGCGGTCAAACCGCGCTGAACCTCGCTCTGAAGTTGGCCGATCAAGGAGTGCTTGAGCGCTACGGTGTGGAGCTGATCGGCGCGCGGGTCGATGCGATTCGAAAAGCTGAAGATCGCGAGCTTTTCAAGGCCGCGATGGAGAAGATCGGCCTCTACGTTCCGCGCGCTCACGTTGCCCGAACGCTCGAAGATGCACAGCGCGCCGTAGAGGATCTTGGTTTCCCGATGATCCTTCGTCCGTCGTTCACGCTCGGCGGTTCCGGCGGCGGAATTGCGTACAACCAAAAGGAATTCGACGTCGCGATTCGCTGGGCCTTTCAACAGAGCCCCACGCACGAGTGCTTGCTCGAGCAGAGCCTGCTCGGCTGGAAAGAGTACGAGCTCGAAGTGATCCGCGACTGCGCCGACAACTTCGGCGTGATCTGCACGATCGAGAACTTCGACCCGATGGGCGTGCACACCGGTGACTCGATCACCGTCGCGCCCGCGATGACGCTGACCGACAAGGAGTACCAACGGATGCGCGACGCGGGTCGCGCGATCATCACCGAGATCGGCGTGGACACCGGTGGCTCGAACATTCAGTTCGCCGTCAATCCACACGACGGACGCCTGGCGGTGATCGAGATGAACCCGCGCGTGTCGCGCTCGAGCGCTTTGGCTTCGAAGGCGACCGGGTATGCGATCGCCAAGATCGCCGCCAAGCTTGCGATCGGCTACCGCCTCGACGAGCTGAAGAACGATGTGACCGGCACAAGCGCGGCCTTCGAGCCGAGCATCGACTACGTGGTTGCCAAAGTTCCGCGATTCGCTTTCGAGAAGTTCGCCGGCGCCGACTCACGTCTCACCACGCAGATGAAGTCTGTGGGTGAGGTGATGGCGATCGGTCGCACCTTCAAGCAAGCGCTGATGAAGGCGCTGCGTGCCCTCGAAAACGGGCGCGATGGCCTGACGTCGCTGCGCGACAAGATCGACTACGTGGCGCTGGCAGAACAGCTGACGCAGACCAAGGCTGCCGGCGAGCCGCTTGGCAATTTGCCGCGAATCGTGGACAGCGCGCCGCGCGCCTCCGCAGCCGATGAGCTGCGAGCATTGCTGGAAGTCGTGAAGACCCCGCTGGCAGACCGCATCTTCTATATCGGTGATGCGCTGCGCCTGGGAGCGACGGTCGAACAGCTGCACGCAGCGACCTCGATCGATCCGTGGTTCTTGACCCAGCTGCAAGAGATCATTGCGGCGGAGCTGACGTTGGCCAAACAGGGCAGTGCGTCGCTCAGCGCAGAACGTCTCCGCGAGCTCAAGACGATGGGCTTCTCCGATCTCGCCATCGCGCGCGCCAGCCAGCGAACGCCTGCCGACATTGCGAAAGCCCAGCGCGATCAAGACGTGCGCCCGGTGTTTGCGCGCGTCGATAGCTGCGCGGCGGAGTTCGTGGCGCGCACACCCTATATGTACTCGACCTGGGGTCAGGCGACTGAGGCGGCGCCGACGCGCAAGAAGAAGGTGATGATTCTTGGCGGTGGTCCGAATCGCATCGGCCAAGGCATCGAGTTCGACTACTGCTGCGTGCATGCGGCCTTTGCGCTGCGCGAGCTCGGGATCGAGACCGTCATGGTCAACTGCAACCCCGAGACGGTGTCGACGGACTACGACACGTCCGATCGCTTGTACTTCGAGCCGCTGACGTTCGAAGACGTGATGGCGATCGTCGATGTTGAGAAGCCGGACGGCGTGATCGTGCAGTTCGGTGGCCAGACGCCGCTCAAGTTGGCCGTGCCCCTCGCTCGCGCCGGCGTTCCAAT
>JACZCZ010171679.1_pt1 | contig 10289 bp, 3 predicted proteins | sample 8641811 | NCBI WGS metagenome assembly JACZCZ01 (sample SAMN15324610, study PRJNA640507) | soil metagenome | isolation source: intercropping peanut in the first line | place: China: Luxin town, Laibin City, Guangxi Province | collected 2019-07-25 | depth 10cm m | reverse complement strand
TCGTACTCCTTCATGCCGCGGTAGCCGAGCACCTTGATCTCGGTGCCGGTGAGACCTTCGTCCACGAACTCTGGCGAACCGTTCTCGCCCGTGCAGCGCGTCTTGGGCACCAGGAAGATCGAGAGACCGCCGTAACCGGGATCGTCCGGGTTGGTACGCGCCAGCAGTGTCATCAGGTCGGCGCGAACCGCGTGCGTGATCCACGTCTTGTTGCCTTGGACGCGGTACGAGCCGTCGGCCTGCTTGACCGCGCGGGTGCCCAGCTTGGCGAGGTCGGAGCCGTTGTTGGGCTCAGTGAAGACAGCGGTCGGCAGGATCTCGCCCCCCGCGATCTTCGGCAGATAGTGCTTCTTCTGGTCTTCGGTGCCGCCGCCGAGGATCAGCTCCGCGGCGATCTCCGAGCGCGTGCCGAGCGAACCGACGCCGATGTAGCCGCGCGACAGCTCTTCGGTGACCACGCACATCGCAACCTTGCTCAAGCCAAGCCCGCCGTACTCCTCGGGAATCGTCAGGCCGAAGACGCCCAGCTCGTTCATCTTCTCGAGCAGCGACATCGGGATCAGGATGTCCTTGCGGTGCACGTCCTGCGCGATCGGGATCACCTCTTGATCGGTGAACTTGGCGAACTGCGCGCGGATGTCGTCGAGCGTGCTGTCGTCCAAGCCAAAGGCGCCGAAGCCCGCATCCTTCGCCTTCGCAGCGATCTGTACATAGTTGTCGCTGGTCGCGTAGGTGTCGCTGAACTTCACGATCTCGGGGGAGAGGATCGTCTCGGCCAGATCCTTGTCGGTGATGCCAAGCTCGCGCAGGTCGACGTTCTCGCAGGCGCCGAGATCGATGCCGGCGCGAAGCGTGCGGGCCACTTCGCCGATGTATGCGCGCGCGATCGACAGCTCGTGATCGCCGCCCACGCGGCCGTGCCACGCCAGGATCTGGCGGCTCGCTTCGAGCTCGGTCGCCATGTACGCGAGCGCGTGGCAGGCAACTTGATACTGCTCAATCTTGGCGTTGCTGATCTTGCCGTCGACCGTGACCTTCGCCTTCATGTGCGAAAGGGCACGTTCGTACAGAACCTCGATCGCCTCAACTACGCGCTTCATGGCCGGCATCTCCTTGTGCCCGCGGTATTAGCCGTGCACCAAGGCTTCGGCAACCACTCAGCGCGCGGTGTCGCACCGGTTTGGTCAGGCCATGCGCTGCTTGTTCGAGCCGGGGTTCTGCGGAGCCTGTCCGGGCGGCGGAAGGGTGGCGCGCGCCTCGAAGTACACGGTTTGCACATCGCCCGCGTCGTAGATCCCGCGCGAGATCTCTTCCAACAGGGCGAAGTCCATCGGGCGAATGCCTTCCTCGCCGGCCACCAACGCGATCGCACCGACCGCGACCAATTCACCACCGCGCGGTACGAGCAAGAACAACGACCGGTAGGTTCCGCCGATCAGGTCCAGTGACGTGTCCGCGTCGTCGTTGGCGATGGCCGTCTGCAAGCGGCCGATCTTGGTGTTGTCGGTGACCGCGGTCTTGTCGTCGGAGTCGCGGAAGCTGTTGAGCCGATGTTGCAGCTCCACCCGCAACTCCTCCGGCGGTTCCACCCCGACCAGTGGAGCCGCGAGACGCAGGCCGGTCGGTTCCATCACGTAGAGGTGGCCGCGCTGTGCCCGCGTGGCGGAGATGACCAGGTCCAAGGCGGTCTGCACGCGATCAGCCGGACCACGGCAGAGACCGAAGGCGCTGCGCACGGCGGTGACACCCGTGAGCGCCGCCTCGGTGGGCGCCAGCGAGTAGCGACGGGTGTCGGTGAGCTGATCGCGACGCCGTCCTTCGTCCGCCAGGCTGCGGCACTGCGCGATCAACGCCGGGTTGTCGGTGCGGCGGAACCAACTGAGCATGGCGTCGAGATGCACGCGGAAGGTCTCGCTGTCTTTCTGCTGCAGCGCGATCCACGCCCACGCCTTGTGCGTGAGACCGCGCACGAGCGGATTGTCATGGCGCTCCTGCAACGCGCGCAGTTGCTCCAGCAGGTCGATCGCTTCGCTTTGACGACCCAAGCTCGCCAGCGCCAGCACGTGCTCGATCTGCACGCCGGCCACGACGGCCTCGAACTCCAGTTGCTCTGGTGTCAACGCTGAAATCGCTTGTCGGCACAGCGCTTCGGCGCGGTCGTATTGACCGGTCTTTCGATACAGCCGTGCCAACGCGCCGACGAAACGCATGCTTAGCTCGCCTGGCTCACGTGCGGCCTTCGTTAACGTCGCTTCGTATTTCTCCAATGCCTCGGCATGCATGCCGCGTTCTGCCAGGTAACAGGCGTGTGCCGCGTCGCGGTTGTCTGAAAGCGACGGAGCCTCCGCGGCGAACGCCTCCAACTGACGCACGCAGTGCTTGAGACCCATCACGTCCTCGCACAGTGCGGCGGGCCACCACAGGTTGCGCGCGAGCAACACGTCCTGTCGCCACGTGCTGCCGGCTTGGGCTGCCAGCACGTCCACTTCACGCTGGTGCTGATCGAACAGCGCGCGCTCACCACGATTGGCGTGGTAGGTCGCACGCACTCCCGCCGCGGTCTGACGTGACACGGAGGTCTTCTGCGAATCGAGCGATTGCAGCGTTTCATGCACGCTGCCGTCGGTGCGATACGCGTCCAGGCTGCCGAGCAAGAGCTGCAAGCCAAAGTCGAGCTGAACGCGCGCGTCTTCGGGAAGCCCAGCAATGCTTCCCGGCTTGCGCAGCAGCGAAAGCGCGTGACGACCGCGACGTCGTGCTTCCGCGAAGCGACCGTGGGTCGAGTCGACCATCGCCAACATGAAGCCATAGACGAAGTGCGCGACGTGCTTGGTGGGAAACCAACCAAGCGGTGCCAGCAACTTTGCGTTGCGCGCCGCGAGGCCGCGGTCGAGCAGTGGCGTCGCTGCACCGATCACCGCCGTGCCCAAGCTGATCACTGCGAGGATCATCTCGCGGAAGCTGCGCGCAGCCTCGCGGTAGGGTCCAAACGGGTACCCGATCGCGCTGATGACGATGCCGCTCCACAGCGCGACGGACCGCGGCAGGATGCGCGACCAGCGTGCCGCGCGCAGAAGGCCAGTGGCTGTCACCAGCTCCTTCATCAAGCGCTCGCCGTACCGGTAGGCCAAACGGAAGTCGACGTAGGAACCCGCGAGCGTCAACGGCACCATCAGCGCCATCGCGTCGCCATCGTGACGACCTTGTTGCTGGTAGATGGCGAGCGCGGCCTCCAGCGCTGGGATCGCTTCAGCCAGGCCATCGCCGCGATGTGTCAGCTCGATCCCCGCATCCCGCAGCAGGCGGCGACCGCGTGTCTCATCACCGCCTTTCAAGAAGTGGAACCCGGTCTGCAGCACCAGGCCAAGCTCGGCTGGCGTCGCCTGTGATGTGGCTTCAGCGCTGGCGACGGCCACCTTGCAGCGTTCGAACAACGCATTGCCTAGCGCATAGTGAAGCGCCGTGACCTGCTCCTTGTTCAAGCGTCCGAGCAGCACGGGGCGAAGGGATTCTTGGCGCAATCGATACGTGACGTCGCTGGCGTTCGCGATGTCGCGCGTGAGCAGCTCTTCGAGCGCAGCAAACAGGTCGCTCCGCTCCACCTTGGGCAAGAGCGCGACGATCACGTCGATGTCGAGCGCGCCTTGCTGCACCGCCAACAGCTCGGCGATCTGTCGCGCCGTGGGGGAGAGCGCGTCGACGCGTGCGCGCAACGTATCTTCGACGCTGGTGGGAAGATCACGCTCGCTGAGCTCCGGGGGCAGCACCCACGCGCCGCCCGCGTAGCGGATCACCTCGGTGCTCACCAAATGACTGAGGAGCGCCAACGACTGCGACGGGTTGCCATGACTCACGGCGAACAACCAGTGCGTGAGTCGATTGCGGTGCGGTACATCGCCGAACGCCGACGCCACCAATTGATCGATCGCTTCTTCTGTCAGTGGCCGCAGCTTGATCCGCGCGCCGACACGAGAGAGCTGCGCCACCGCCACCGACAACTCGGCCTGGGAACGCTGGGTCACGGCCAGCAACAAGCGTGTCCCGCGCGCCGCGTGAGCGAGCCCGATCAGCACGCCGGCCGACGTCGGATCGGTCGCTTCCACATCGTCGATCACGAGCAACAGCGGCTTCCGTTTGGCGACTTGCAGCACCCACTTCACGAACTCTTCCTGGACCCGTGAGCGACGCTCGCCCACGTTGTCAGGCATCTCGCTCGGCGGCAGCGGCGCGTCTTCTGGCCGCGCGTAGGTGCGTAGCTCCGGCAACGCGTGCGCCAGCACGGGCAAGTGCGTCGAGAGCGTTTCGGTTGCCTCCGCGGGCGAGGTTTCCAGGAGCAGGCGGGCGAGGGCGCGCATCACACCGTGCGCCTCCGAGTGCGCCATGGCGTCGACGCGCAATGTGGTCATGCCGGCCAGGCGCGCGTCGATCAAGAGCTCGCCGGCCAAGCGGCTGCGACCCACGCCAGCCGTGCCTTCGATGATCACGACGCTGCCCTGTCCACGTACGGTGCGCGCGACGTGTTGATTGAGCTGAGCCTTTTCACGATCGCGTCCGCACAACGCAGTGCTCAGCAGGTGACTGCTCGCCAACTGAGTGAGCGGCTCCTCGTCGAGCTCCGCGATCGCGCTCAAGCGGTCGATCACTTCGGCCGCGGTCGATGGCCGACCGATCGGGTCGATGCTCAGCATCGCCAACACCAGCGCATCGAGCGCGCGCGGCACTTCCTTCACGACTTCGGAGGGCGGTGGCGGTCGCACAGCGTGCGCAGCTTCGACGTCGTGCAGAGAGCGCACCGGGAACGGGCGGCGCCCAGTGAGCGCCAAGTACAGCACGACACCCAACGAGAAGAGATCCGAGCGCTGATCGAGATCGACTTGGCGGGCGACCTCCGGTGCGATGCACATCGGTGTGCCGACGATCTCGGTCGACACGCCGAAGCTCGCGAGCGCGCCAAAATCGAGTAGCTTGGCGCGACCGGCGCTGTCGAGGCGAACGTTGCGCGGGCTCACGTCGCGGTGCACGAACCGACGCGCGTGCAGGAGCGCAAGCGAAGTCGCCACGTCACGGACCGCGGCGCACGCCTGATTCCACGGCAACGGTGACAACGCGGAGAGATCATCCCCGGGCAGGATCTCCATCGTGTAGTAGCGCTGGCCGTCGTCGCTGACGCCGAAGTCGAACACGTCGATCACGCTCGGGTGTTTGAGCGACGCAAGCACGTGATACTCGCGCTCGAACAACATCGCTGAGCGCGGGTCGCTGGTCGCCAGCGTCTTCAACGCCACTTCGCGACCGCTGCTCACCTCGATCGCGCGATACACGGCGCCCATGCCGCCGCGTCCGAGCTCACCCTCGACGCGATAGCGCTTCGTTAAAGGAGGCGCCGGCGTTAGGGGTTGCGCACCGCCGCTGCGATGAACCATGCGATTAAGCTAGCAAGGTTGCGTCTGCGACGGCACGCGCTTTCCTTGCGTGCACCCGTTGTGCGGCGAGCTTGGATCACGGTCTCCGACACCCCGCACCGCTGTGTGTGACGTAGGCCTACGGCGTGGAGGCTGACCGCGCGATGTCGACGTTCCGCGCCGGGCGGACGAGCCCGACCACGACAACGCCAGCGCCGATGCTCGCAGTCGTGATGCCAATGCCGATCGAAACGTACCCAGGGACACGAATCCAACGGCTGTCGCTGGTGGACATCCAGTAGCCAAGCGCGCTGTAGAGCAGGCCGAGCGTGAGCGGTGCGAAGCCGATGCCGCGATTGACGCGTTCCCGTTGCTCGATCGCGATCACGTTGTCCATCGGTGTCTCGAGCTGAATCGTGAAATGAGTTGCGGGGCATCGCGTAGGCGCGATCGGTTCGTTGCTGGCGAAGGCTCCGCGTTGTGCGCAGCTGCGTGGCAAGCGCGGCACCGTGTCGTAGACGCGCCAGGTCGTTGCGCGCGCATCAAACAGGTCCGACGCGAGCTGGGGAAACGGTCCGATCCACCGGTCCGTCATGAGGCGTGCGCCGTAGCTGGTGCCCGGTACGAACGGGCTTCTCTGGGTGAGTCGCAGCGCTGCCTCATCACGCCGCGCTTCCCACGTGCCGAGCGCACCCTGCTCCAGCAGCGTTTCGGATTGTGGCCGCGCGGCAACCACTTCTTCGTAGTGACCCGCGCTCGATTGGACGCGCAGCGTGACCGCGTTCGGATCGCGCACGCGGAAACGTGTCTCGATTGTGCCGATGCAACCGCTGACGCACAGCATGGCCAGCAGTGACGCGAAGCGCAGACAAGTGACGTGTGTGTAGCGCGGAGAGATCACCGTCGCGTTCAACGCTTCGGCATCAACACCCAGTAGTCGAGATCGAGAACCACCGACGGGTGGTAGCTCTCTTTGCCTTCCTTCTCGACCTTGAGCGGCACGGGATCCTTGGCCATGTCGACGTTCTTGAGCGCGACCATGCGCAAGCGCAGCGCGCCAGCGTCGGTGCAACCGGGGATCGCGGCGGTGTCGAGGACCTCGCTGTACGCGTACACGGTATCGTTGGCGAATGTCGGGTTGCAGTGCGTGCCGCCGTTCCACGCCAAGATGCCGAGCGCGTTCTCGAGCCCGTTGAAGGACAGCGCGCGCGCCACGCTGATCACGTGACCGCCGTACATCAAGCGCTTCTTGAAGCGCGTGGACTGCGCCTGGAAGCCATCGAAGTGCACCTTCGCGGTGTTCTGGTACAGGCGCGTGGCCAAGGCGTGCTCCGACTCTTCGATCGTCATGCCATCGACGTGATCGATGCGCTCGCCCTTTTGGTAGTCCTCGAAGAACGCGCGTCCGCCGCTCGGCCACGCTTCGTAGTTGTCGAAGGTCATGCCGCGCGGAATGCTGAGCTCCGTGGCTGCCACTTCCTTTGGAAGGCTTGGCTTGTCGTTGGCGCCGGTGGGCTTGGTCTTGTCACGCTTGTTGACCATCACCCAGCGGTAGTACTCGAGCACCTTCTCGCGGTTTTGATTGGTTCCGGTGGTCTTCACCCAGACGACACCGTTCTCACCGCTTGCGTTCTCCTTTTTGCCGACGACTTCCGAGACGGAACGCACGGTGTCGCCCGGATAGACCGGCGCCAAGAAGCGCACTCCGGCATAGCCCAGGTTCGCGACAGCGTTGAGCGAGACGTCGTTCACTGTCTTGCCGAACACCATGTGGAAGACCAGCAGGTCGTTCACCGTCTCGCGCCGATATCCCAACGAGCGCGCGTACTCCGCTGAACAATGGAGCGGGTAGCGATCACCGGTGAGCGCGATGTAGAGCGCACAGTCGCCCTCGGTGATCGTGCGCGGCACGGCGTGGACGAGCGTTGCTCCGGCCTCAAAGTCTTCGAAGTAGTTGCCAGGATTTGTCTTGGGCGCCATCGGTGATCCTCCAAACGCGCGGCGTTGTAGCAGAAGCAAACACCCTGTGCGATCCTCGCGGCCCCGTGAGCTTTGAGCCTAAATTTCAGAGCAATGCGCGCTTTGAGGTTCGCAGGCTGCTTGGTGAAGGCGGCATGGGTGCGGTCTATGAAGTGATCGATCACGATCGCGGCGCGCGCGTGGCGTTGAAGGTGCTGTCGCGCATGAGCCCGCTCAACGTCGAGCAGTTCAAGCAGGAGTTTCGCGGGCTCGCGGGCGTGCTGCATCCGAGCTTGGTGCGCATGCACGAGCTGGTGGCGGATCACGAGCGCTGTCTGTTCACGATGGATCTGGTGGACGGCATCCCGTTCATTCACTACGTGCGCACCGACCAGCGCGATTCGTTTCCGGGTCAGACGGCGTCGGCGATCACCCGCGAGCAGGCTGCGACAGCGACGATTCAGGGACTCGGTGCGGTGGATGCACGACACGCGCGTGGCGGTCACCTGAACGAAGCGAGGTTGCGCGCGGTGCTGCCGCAGTTGGTCGCTGGCGTGCAAGCGATTCATCACGCAGGCAAGGTGCATCGCGATCTCAAGCACTCGAACGTATTGGTCGACGGACGCGATCGATTGACGGTGCTCGACTTTGGCTTGGTCACGGACGCCGCGTCCACGAGTGACGTCGATGCGCCCGGTGGTGTTTGGGGAACGCCGGCGTACATGTCGCCCGAACAAGCTGCGGGCAAGGTCGCGACTGCGGCCAGCGATTGGTACTCGGTCGGGGTGATGCTCTATGAAGCGCTCACCGGCCGCCTGCCGTTTTCAGGGCGTGCGCACGAGGTGTTGCTCGCAAAGCAGCGCGCCGAGCCCGTGCCGCCGAGCACGTGGGTACGTGACGTGCCAAGCGATCTGGAAGCGCTGTGCCTGCGTATGCTCCGCTTTCGTCCCGAGGAACGGCCACATGGCAGTGAGATCCTGCGCCACCTCGGTGCGGGCGCGACGTTGGATGTGGCGACCGTTCCCAGTCGGCCGCCGTTCGTCGGACGTGTCGAGGACATCGCGTCGCTTTGCACTGCGCTCACGGCGAGGCCTGAGCGCGCGCAGGTGGTGATCGTCGAAGGCCTCTCGGGCATGGGCAAGTCGGCTTTGGTCGATGAGGTGTTGGCCCGCGTGCGGCACGACAATCCTGAGTTGCTGCTGCTGACTGGGCGTTGCTATGCGCGCGAGTCCGTTCCGTTCAAGGCGTTCGATGGCCCGATCGAGGCGTTGGCGCGGCACCTCAATACGCTCGATGAGGCGACGGTGATGCGCCTGACTCCATCCGGTGCTTCCGCGTTGGTGCAGATGTTTCCGGCCTTGCTGCAGGTGTCGACGCTCAAGCGCGCAGCGGCCGAGGAAGCACTGCCGGCAGATCCGAAGGAGCTGCGTCGTCGCGCCTTCACGTGTCTGCGCACGTTGCTCGATCGGATCGCGCACGGGCGCCCACTGCTGATCTACGTCGACGACCTGCAATGGGGTGATGAAGACAGCGCGCACCTATGGATTCACTTGCTCGAGGACCCCGATCCGCCGCCGTTGTCGTGGCTATGCACATTTCGCAGCGATGAGCGCGAGAGCAGCCCGTGCTTGCGCCTTCTGCTCGGTAGTGAAGGCATCGCACACCGTGTCACCGCGCGGCGGCAACTCACCGCGTTGTCTGCAGTGGAGATGGCGGAGCTCGCACGTGGCCTGTTGCCGACTGAGCTCTTGGGCGAGGCGCAGTTGAGCTTGATGCACGAAGCGCGCGGCAATCCGTTCTTCGCGCTGGAGCTCGCGCGCGAAATCTGTAGCCGTCCACCCGGTCCGCTGACCGATGTGCATCCGATCACGCTGGAGCAGGCATTGGCGCAGCGTGTGAGCCGGCTGCCGGGCACAGCACAACGGCTGCTGCGTGTGGTGTCAGTGGCGGCGCGTCCGGTGGATCCCAAGGCGGCGTTTGCCGCGGCGGGTCTCGGCTACGACGGCTTGTCGGCGCTGACCGAGCTTCACGCCGCACACCTCACGCGCGTGCTCGGTCCTGACAGCAACTGGATCACCGCCTATCACGATCGGATCCGAGAAATGGTCACCGACGGCCTGTCGGCGGCCGACGTGCGCGCAATTCACGGGGCGTTGGCCGATGCGATCGAGGCACGTGGTGACGCCGATCCGGAGCTCCTCACCGAGCACTTGGTCGGTGCCGGTGAGCTGTCACGTGCCGCACGCTACGCCGCAGTCGCCGCCGAACACGCCGCGCGCGCGTTGGCATTTGGACGCGCCGCACGCTTGTATGAGCTCGCGCTGGCCCACACCACTGCGGACGCCGCGCAACGAGAACAATGGCAGACGGCATGGGCCGAGGCGTTGGTCAACGCAGGGCGCGGTGCGGATGCGGCACGCGTGTACCTGGATGCCGCACAGGAATCGTCCGATGCAGCGGCGACCTTACGTCGTCTCGGTGCCGAGCAGTTGATCTTGAGTGGACACATCGACGAAGGGATCTCGGTCTTGGGCGACGTGTTGCGCGCCTGCGGCCTCGACTTGCCAGCGCCGGGGCAGGCGCTCGCGCAAACCATGGAGCTCGCGGCGCGTTTGCGCGATCGTGGCTTGGGCTTCGACGCGCGCGATCCAGCACTGTTGTCGGCGCAGACGGCATTGCGCCTCGAAGTGTGTTGGGCGGTCGCGCTCGGATTTACCGGCAGCGAGCCGGAACGCTTGATGCCGATCGTGTTGCAGCACTTGCTCGACGCGCTCGATGCGGGCTCGGCGTATCACGTGCTGCGCGCGCTGTGCCTGTTCATCGGGAACGGCGCCACGGCCACCCGCCCTGGCAGTCGTACGATCGCGAGCGCGCTGGCGACGGCGGATGCGCTGAGCGTCAGCCTCGACGCACCGGATGCCGAAGCAT
>JACZCZ010046180.1_pt1 | contig 10294 bp, 9 predicted proteins | sample 8641811 | NCBI WGS metagenome assembly JACZCZ01 (sample SAMN15324610, study PRJNA640507) | soil metagenome | isolation source: intercropping peanut in the first line | place: China: Luxin town, Laibin City, Guangxi Province | collected 2019-07-25 | depth 10cm m | reverse complement strand
GCATCCTGCCCTATCACTTCACGCCCGACGAAAGCGGCATTCCGATTCCGCCGCCCGTGGGCACAGCGCCGAAGACCCAAGCGACGCTCGACGAGCTGACCGAGCGCATCGCCGTGATGAACGACGAAGGCCTCGTGCGCAATCTGCAAGCGGCGTACGGCTATTACGTGAACCGCCGCATGTGGGACGACGTCACCGACTTGTTCGCCGGCGACGGCGTGTACGAGCTCGGCGGCAACGGCGTCTACTCAGGACGCGACGGAGTTCGAAAGGCGCACGAGCGCATGGGGCCGGCCGGCCTCACCGACGGCGTATTGAACGACCGGCTGCAGTTCGACACCGTCGTGCAGCTCGCACCTGGCCGCCGCGAGGCGCACGTGCGCGGCCTCGAGCTTGGGCTCTTGGGCGACGTCGACAGCGGCAAGGGCTACTGGGAAGTCTCCGTCTACGCCAACCGCTTCGTGAAGGAAGACGGCTTGTGGAAGGTCCGCGAGATGCGCGTCTTCCCGCTGTTCAAAGCCGACTACAGCGAGGGCTGGGGCAAGAGCCGCCTCGTCGAGACGCTGACCGGCGCGTTGAAGCCGAGTCGGCCGCTGCCTGCCGAAGATCAGATCGAGCAAAACCAACTCATGCCCGCCTTCGTCTCGCCGCACCCGATTACCGGCAACCCGGTTGCGGCGCCTTCCGGGCGAAAGCTCGTCGCGACGCGCGCGCTCACGGGCGAGATTCCCGTGCCGATGGTGAAGCGCCCGGCGCGCGACCTCGAGACAGCGCAGCGCCGCTTGCGAATGGCCACGGCGTACGACGCCGCCGAGCACGTCTCCTCGGCGTACGGCTTCTTCGCCGACGACTCGCAGTGGGATTGGCTCTCGGAGCTATTCGGCAAAACCGGCACGAAGCAGATTCCGTTCGCGGGCTACTACAAGAGTTATCCGCGCATCTCGAAGGCCCTGTTCTTGGAGTACGGCGATCCCGTCGCGCTGGACGCGAAGAAGGCCGCGATCGCGTTTCACTGGCGCATCCAGCCCGTGATCGTCGTTGCGCCAGACGGCCGCTCCGCGCGCGTGCGCACCTATCTCTTTCATCCGAACACGTCGAAGACCGCGTCGAGCACGCTATTCGGCGCGATGTACCCCGACGATCACCTGATTCTCGAAGACGGTGTCTGGCGGCTGTGGAACTTGTCGCTCGACGAGCCGTACTTCTCCATGCCCGACTGGGAGCGCGGCTGGGCCGGCATCAATGAGCCGAGCACTACGCCCGAGCGGCCGCGCCCGCCGCCGGGTGCCGGTGCTGCGGCTGCAGATCGCCCGCAACGCTTCTTCGGCGCCGCGCTCGTGCGCCAATACCGGCCCGACGTGCCCATCACCGAGCTCGGCGTGCTGCAGGAGCATTTCCGCGGCGGCACCGGCGAGCCGTGGGAGTGGCCGAAGATCCTGCCGATGTGGTGGGGCTACAAGAATCCCGTCTCGGGCCGCCAGCCCGAGCTGTTCCTACCGGATTGCGTGCCGTGCGAGTACGCGCCCGAGATGAGCATGGTGAAACATGGCTACCTGCTGCCGTCGACGGACCCGGTGCGAAGCGAAGACTAGCCGCCCAGCCGGCGGCCAACCGGAAGGTGAACAAGCTGTGGCAGGTGCGCGTCTTTCGGAAATCGAAATTTCCACGGACCCCGAGCGAATCGACATCGATGTCGTGCATCGATTTCTGACGAGCTCGTATTGGGCACGAGGCCGAAGCCGCGACATGGTCGAAAGGTCCGTCCGTAACTCGCTGTGCTTCGGCGCTTTCCTTGACGGAAAACAGATTGCGTTTGCCCGCATGATTACGGATCGAACGACTTTTGCTTTCTTGGCGGACGTATTTGTCACCCCCGAATTTCAAGGCAGAGGCGTAGGCAAGCGCTTATTGAGCCAGATACTGGCGCACCCGGACTTGCATGATTTGCGATTGATCATGCTGCGGACGAAGGATGCGCAGGAGCTTTACAAACAGTTCGGGTTCTCCGAGGTCAAGAACCCGGAGCGGATCATGGAGCTGCGCGGTTCCTCCTTCGCGCAGTGAGTGAAGGGCGCGCTGCCCTCGACGGACCCTGCGCGAAGAACACGAGCGACCCAACGACGCGGCTATAATCTCGCGCACGCGGAGAGGTGGCAGAGCGGTTGAATGCGGCGGTCTTGAAAACCGTTAGACCGTAAGGTCTCGGGGGTTCGAATCCCTCCCTCTCCGCCAACTCAAGGCGCCATGCAACGCCCGGGCGTCACCTTCATCTTGTCGATCGCGAAGCGAAAGAACCCGCCGAAGAAATCTCCGAGCGCCATGTTGAACCTGGCGTGGCTCCTGAACCCGTAGCTGCTTTCATCCAGCTGGTCGCCAGCGACCTCGAATGCCTGCAGTGGGCGTTCGCCGTGGATGAAGTCGAAGAGCGTGCTGCCGGCGAGCAGGTAGAGCGCGTCCGACCTTAGGCGAGACTCGTACGGCCCGCGCTCCCTGCTGCCCTCGACGTCTCGCACCTCGAAGTAGTCCCGACCTGCAACGTTGTCCTCGACCACCAGCCGGTCACCCGACAGGCCGGTATCCGGCGTCGCAATGCCGCTCACGAACGACGACGCGTACGACGGCTGCGTACGCGAGGCGGAATAATCGGCGCGCTTCGGATCGGTTGGAAACTTGTCGGCCGGGACGTTGTGCAGATTTACGCGTAGCGATCCGGATATCGAATCGCCGACGTGAGGGTCGTCGCAGCACGTGTCAAAACCGAGACCGCCGTTGCCGGTGACATAAGTGATCGTGCCTTCGTAGTCGACGGTCAGGAAGTCATAGTCGTGAATGGGAGTAGCAAATGCAGTAAAGGGCGCGACGCAAGCGGCGGTCGCGGCGAGTAGCGAGCGCATGATGGAATCCCCCCGTGTGCGGCATTGTTGCCGGGAGAATTTCGTGCAAAGCGTGTGCCACGCTCGTACGCGCGCCGCGCTCGAAGTTACCTCAGCGGGAGCGGTTCGAACGTCTGGAGGGTGCCGGAGCGACCTCGGTCTCGGGCTCCGTTTCCGCGTTCGCCTTGACGTAGTCGGCGACGGCCGCCTCGACGCGCTGCTTGAGCTCGCCCAAGATATAGGAGCCGCTCCGGTCCGAGGCCGTACCGAGCCCGCTGTAACTGCTCAACGACCAGCGCACGAGATCTGCGCCCTGCTGGCCGACGAAGTCCACATCCGTGCGAAACGCTGCACCGCCGCCGACGCACGCGACGTTGACGTATAGCCACGGGGTCGGCAGCGGAACCTCGACCTTGGTCGGATCGAGCGGCGTTACCTGCGACTGCGTCAAGACGCTCTCCGCCATCCGGCGTACCGCCGCGCTGTCGACCGGGCAGTCGCGCGCCTCGACCAACAGCGGCAGCTCGTTGGAGTTTGCACGTTTCATGTACGGCCACGGATCGGCCGCAACCGACGATGCGGCGCAAGCTGCGAGTGCGAGAAGCGTGAGTCTGACCAAATCTCCTCCCAAACCGCGACGAACGCGAGCAGTGTCGCATATCGGTGGAGCATCGTGGACGCCGCGCCGCGAGCGACCTTTCGCTTGGCGACTATCGTGCTTCGTTGGGACGCGGCGACGGCTCGAGCTCGGCGTTGACCTCGCCGCCGATCAGCACGGCGAACGCGGACAGCCACAACCACATCATCAACACCGCCATGGCGGCGACCGAGCCGTACGTTTGGTTGTAGCTTCCGAAAGTCGAGACGTACCAGGAGAACAGCGCCGAGGCCGCGAGCCACAGCACTGTCGCCGTCACCGCGCCACGCCAAGCGCGGTGCGGCCGGCTATGCGCCGGCCCGAATCGGTAGAGCGCGGCCATCGCTGCGACCGACAACGCGCCGATGATCGGCCAGCGCAGCCACCGCGCCGCAGTCACGACGAAGTCCGGCAGCGGCAACCGGTCGACGATTGCAGGCAGCACGGCTACGACCGCGAGCGAGAGCGGTACCACGATCAGCATCGCCAGCGTCAGCAGCAGTGCCGTGCCGTTCAGCTTGAAGAAGCCGCGGACCTCGCGCTCGTGGTAGACGATGTCGAGCGCCGTCATCAAAGACTTGACGCCCTTTGCCGCGCTCCACAGCGCGAGCAGAAGAGCCACGACAGCGCCGATGCCCAGCGATGTATCCGACGCCGCCGTCACGCGCTGCAGTTGCTGATCGAGGATCGTACGCGCCTCTTCCGGCGCAAGGCCCGTTAGCTGAGCCGAATGCGCCGTCACCGTCGCGGGGTCGGTGAACAACCCGTACAGCGCAACGCCGGCCGCGAGGGCCGGAAAGATTGCGAGCAAACCGAAGAAGGCTGCGCCGGCGGCAATCAGGGAGAGGTTGTCGGCGGCGATGTCGTTCTTGACTCGCCGTGCGATGGTCCACCAGCTCGTCGAAGCCGCATCCTGCGCTCCGCGGGGTCTGTCTAACGTCGTGCTCATTCGCGTCCGTCCTGGGCCTGGTCGAGTGCAAGACGTGTGCCATTCGCGGCGAAAAGGATCACTGCATCGTTCGGGTACGCAGCGCCACCATCTCGGGGTAGTGATAGATCGCGCTTTGCGCCGGCGGATGCAAAGCGGCCGCGACCATCGCTTCGGCGATCTCCGTGGTGCGGATCGAACGAAACTTCGCCGGCGTCAGGAACGCGAACAGCGGCAACACGGCCGCGAGCAGTCGCGGCGTGTGCTGGGAGCCGATGATCATCGCGGGGCGAAAGATGCTGACGACGGGCGGCCCCTGACTCTGCACGGCCCACTCCGACTCGCCTTTGACGCGCAGGTAGCGCGGCATGCCCGCTGCGCCGGAGCCGGTCGCCCTGGCATTGATGTCGGCACCGACCGACGACATGAACGCCAAGTGCTGAACCTTGCCCGATTCCTGCAAGCCTCGCGCGAAGGCAGCGTTGAGATCGACGTCGACGGCGCGATGCTCGTCGATGGAGAGCTTGGCCGTGCCCGCTCCCACGCCCAGCACGCTGAAGCCAATCACTTCGCCGTCCGCGTCGCGCAGCGCGTCGACGACGGCCCGACACATCCTGTCCGGCTCCATGCCCGGCACGAGGCACTCCTCGATGTGCGGACCGAGTTGCAGCGGCCGTCGCGTCACGACGAGAACCCGGCTAAAGCCGCCGCCGCGCACGACTTCGTCCAACAGGGCCTGGCCAACCGAGCCCGACGCTCCCAAAATGACGGCCGTCCTACTCGCCAAGCCACCCTCCTCGACGCCCTACGTGATCCAAGATCCTACCTTCTATGCGCTGGCAGCGCCGGCCGTCATCTTGCTCGGCCTAGCCAAAGGCGGACTCGCGGGCGTCGGCTCGCTGGCCCTGCCGCTCATGGTGCTCGTCATCGATCCAGTGCAGGCTGCGGCGATCCTGTTGCCGATCCTGATCGCGCAGGACGTCGTCGGCGTCTGGTCGTTCCGTAAGCACCTCGATTGGTACGTGCTCGGCTGGACGATTCCCGGCGCCACGGTCGGCATCCTGATCGGGTACCTGTTCGCCGCGAGCGTCTCGGCCGAAGGCGTGATGGCGCTCGTCGGCACGATCTCCGTCGCGTTCGGCGCGTATAGGCTCTGGCTCTCGCGGCACAAGGCGCCGGCGGCCAGCGCCTCGTCGCCGGGCTGGGTCGGGGCGTTGGCCGGCGTCGCCTCCGGCTTCACGAGCCAGATCGCGCACGCGGGCGCGCCGCCGTTTCAACTATGGGTGTTGCCGCGCCGTTTGCCGCGCGACGTGCTAGTCGGCACGTGGGCCGTGTACTTCGCCGCGCTGAACTGGATCAAAGTGCCTGCGTTCGCGGCGCTCGGCCAGTTCAGCCGCACCAACCTGCTGACGGCGGCGGCGCTGCTGCCGCTCGCGGTCGTGTGTACGTTTGCCCGCGTATGGCTCGTGCGGCGCATCGACGGCGAGCGGTTCTACATCATCATCTACTGGCTGATGATCTTGGTCGGCGTGATCTTGATCGCCGAAGCCGCGCTCTGACCGGATCCAACCTGAACGGACTTCAAGTCGTCTCTGCGATCCGCCACGAGGCGGCGAGCTGAACGAAGTTAAAGTGGTTTCTACGACCCCTCTGCGGAGGGATGCGCGGCCGCTATGTGCCCGCCTCCGCGCATGAGCCGACCGCGCCGGCTACGCAGATAGAGCTCCGCGACGATGAGATTCGGGATCCAGGACAAAAACGCGATCGCGCGATACGCGTCCACGACCGAGACTTCGACGGGCAGCATCTGCGAGACCTGCAAATAGAGACGCACCGTCACCGCCGCAAAGGTCAACGCGAACGAGCGAATCATCCACTCGCGATGCACCGCGAGCTCGCGCCGCACCGCGAGCCGCCACGCCCGCGCCGTCGCGTAGAACCAAACGACCGCGAGGGCGCCGAAGCCAAGCGTAGCCGCGGGCCCTGACGTCGAGCCGAGCGCCAGCAGCAGTCCCGTTACGCCCCCGGCCAAGCACCCCGTGACGTACACGCGGCCGAGCACTCGGTGCAGCTTCGGCCAGCGTGCACGGAGCCGCGAGCGGAACTGTAGCGGTGCGACGAGCAGCGCCGTAGCCGCCGCGGCCGCGTGCACTGTGAGCCAAGGCACGAGGAAGGGGTTCCCGACGACGAGCGGGGCGAGCACCACGCCCGGCACGAGATAGCGATACGAGACGACGGCCACTCCAACGCACAGCAGAGCGCCGAGCGCGAGGACGACCCAACGGGACGCCGTCAGCACCACCAAGACTAGTTCAGCCGCACGGTCTGATTGAGCTGCGACTCGACCGGCGGCACCGCGAACGAGCCGCAGTCGAGGTCGCAACCCAAGTTGGGATCGCAGTCGCCGTCCGCGCGGCAGAGGTTCTCGAGCAGCGCCACCGTCTCGGCGAGCGGATCCGGCTGCGCCTCGGTGATCGCGAGCTCGTAGTTGCCCATCGCCATGTTGCGCGGCGTGCGGCCGCTCGCGTCGACGGGCTGAATCTCCGCACCGTTCTCGACGAGCAAACGGACCATGTCGTTCCAGCCTTTCTGCGCCGCGCCGTGCAACGCGGTTCTCCCGCTCGGCGGCAGGTAGGCGTAATCGAACGCCATCTGGAAGATGAAGCCGTACATCGCTTCGCGGACCAGCGGGTCCTGGCGAATGCGGCGCGGGTCGTACGTGACGCGGTGGACGTCGGCGCCGGCCGCGATCAACAGCCGAGCGACCTCGAGCGACGCGGCTTCCGTCTTCTTCTTCGCACGGCTCGTGTTCTGGCTCACGCCGACGCCGGCCGCCGCCATCAGCGGCGTGATGCCCGACGCGTTCGGCAGGTCGACGAGGGCCTTATGCTCGAGCAGTAGCTTCACGGCGGCGACGTCGCTCGCGTGCGCTGCGCGCAGCAGCGGCGTAGCACCGGTTGCGAGCGTGTTGTCTTGGCCGCGCGCCAAGCGCACGAACGGCGGGCGCCACTGCTTGAGCTGCGCGTTCGGGTTGGCGCCGCGCTCGAGCAGGAACTCGGCGAGCTGCAATCCCGTCATCGGCTCCGCCGGCCCGCCCGGCACCTTCGGTGGTCCTCTTTGTAATGAATAATCCATCATGTCGATCGCGACGTACAGCGGCGTGCGGCCGTACAAGTCCCATTGATTGACGTCCGTGCCCTTCTCGACCAGATAAGCCGCGAAGTCGTTTTGCAGATTCAGCGTTGCGACGACCAACGGCGTAACGCCGTACGGGTCGGCGAGATGGATGTCGGCGCCGGCGCCGAGCAGCAGCTCCGCGCACTCGATGCAGCCCGTGCGCGCCGCGAACATCAGCGGCGTCAGCCCGCCCTGCGCCAGCTCCTTCGGCCGCGGCTCGGCGCTGACCTTGCGCGTCCATTCGCGCACCGCCGACCGCGCATTGACCTCCGCGCCGTGCGCGAGCAACAGCTTCACCATCGCGGGCTGCAGCTGCGCGCCGGCCCACATCAGGGCCGTTTGGCCGGCCCAGCGCTCCTTCGCATTGACGTCGGCGCCGGCGTCGATCAGCGCCTGTGCCGCGTCGACTTGCCCCGTGCGCACCACGAGCATCAGCGCCGTCTCACCCTCGGGGCTCGCCGAGCCCGGATCCACCCCTGCCGCCAGCAGCTCGCGTATCACGGGCGCGGAGCCGATCAGCGCGGCTTCCGGCATCGGCGAGACGCCCAACGTATTCTCGGCTGTGGCGTTCGCCCCCGATTCGAGCAGCCGCCGGACGAGCGCCGCATCACCCGAGCGCGCAGCCCACATCAGCGGTGTGGTGCCGAGCGAGTCGGCCGCGTTCACGTCGGCGCCCGCTTCGATGAGCCGAACGGCCTCTTGGACGTTACGCGCGCGCACGGCATCGAGCAGCGCGTCGGCGGAAGCCATGCCGGCGCCGAGCATCGACGCCAAAGCTGCTGCTGCGATCTTGACGGCGCGTCTCATCGCTACACCTCCGCCAAATCGCCCGTGCTGGCGCCGACCGACTCGACCGGCACCGCCGCACGCTCGAGCAGCGTCAACAGGAAATTGTTGTACGGCGTTTCTTCCGTGTAGACGAGATGCTGGTTGCCCTTGATGCGGCCGCCGGCGCGCCCGAACACCGCCAGCGGCAGCGGGCTCGAGTTGTGCAAGTCGCTGTCGCTCATGCCGCTGCCGTAGAGCATCACGGAGTGGTCCAGCACCGTCGAACCGTCCGCTTCCTCGAAGCCGTCGAGCTTCGCGAGGAAACGGCTGACGACTTGGCTGTGATACGTCTGGATCTTGATCAGCTTCGCGTAATTCTCGTGCCGGTGGCCGTGATGCGAGATCGGATGGAACGCATCCGAGATGCCGAGGTTGGTGTACGTGCGCACGGTTTGCTCGGCGGCGATGCGCAACGTGGCGACGCGCGTGAGATCCGCCTGAATGCCAAGCGCGAGCAAGTCGAACATGACGTTGATCTGCTCGTCGACCTCCGACGGAATGCCGACCGGCGCATCCGGCACCGCGACGCCCGTGAAATCTTTCGCGATCATGTTTTGGATTTGCCGCTCGACGTCGCGCACCGACGACAGGTAATCGTCCATGCGGCCGCGATCGGCCGCGCCGAGCGTCTGCTGGAAGCGCGCGGCTTCCGCTTGAATGCGGTCGAGCACGCTGCCCGTGCTCTCGAGAATCGTGGCGCGCTCGCGTAGCGAATTGCCGGGCCCGAACAAGCGGTCGAACAGCTTGCGCGGGTTGTACTCCATTGGCAGGACTTGGTTCGGCGTGCGGAACGAGTGCCCGCCGACGTACAAGTCGGGCTCCGTCGCAAGCTCCAAGCTCGCGAACGACGTGTCGCGGCCGATCTCGCGGGCCGCGATCTGATCGATCGACATGCCGGCGTTCGGCCCGTCGCGCACCTCGACGCCTTTGAGCCACGCCTGCTCCGAGGATTTGTGCACGCCGCCGGCGCGATCTTCCTGGCCGCGATTGCGCAAACCCGTGATCACCGTCATGCGGTCGCGGAACGGCTCGAGCGGCTTCAATACCTGCGAGACCTCGAAGTCGCGCCCCTCGCCTTCCGGCGTCCACGCGTTGATGTCGGTCCACTTGCCCGTGAACGCGCCGTGCGGAAAGTAGAAAAAGCCCATGCGCGTGCGCGGCTGCGCGGCCGTCTGCGCGAGCGCGACGCCGGCCGGAACCATGGCATCGAGCAGCGGCAACGCGAGCGACACGCCCGCACCGCGCAGCAGCGCTCGCCGCGAGATGTGCTTCTTGGTCAGTAACGCCACGGCGTCTCCTCCCTCAGTCGTCGCTGCGAGCCGCCGACAGCTCGGCAGACTCGCCCGTGCTCGCATCGCGCGTCGTGAACGGCACGCTCTGCACGATGCCCATCACGATCGCGGAAAACGAATAGTCGTCGGCCGCGCTCTCGCGCACGATCTCGCGCACGGCCGGCATGTCGTACCACTCGACCGAGCGCCCGAGCGAGTACGCCATGAGCTTCTCGACGAACGTCTGCACGAACTGCTCGGGGCGCTTCAGCAGCGCATTGCGCAGCTCCTGCGGCCCGCCGATCTCGGAGCCGTCCGGCAACGTGCCGGAAGCATCGATTGGCTTGCCCGACTCGCGATCGACGTCGCGCCACGTGCCGTCGACGTCGAAGTTCTCGAGCGCGAAGCCGAGCGGGTCCATGACGCCGTGGCAGCCGTTGCAGCTCGGGTTCTCGCGATGGATTGCGAGCCGCTCGCGCACCGTGAGGTTTTCCTGCGGCGCGATGTTGTCGAGGTCCGTCTCGACCTCGGGCGGCGGCGGCGCCGGCGGCACGCCGATGATGTTGCGCATGACGTACTC
>JACZCZ010138697.1_pt1 | contig 10303 bp, 4 predicted proteins | sample 8641811 | NCBI WGS metagenome assembly JACZCZ01 (sample SAMN15324610, study PRJNA640507) | soil metagenome | isolation source: intercropping peanut in the first line | place: China: Luxin town, Laibin City, Guangxi Province | collected 2019-07-25 | depth 10cm m | reverse complement strand
GGAAGCCGCCGCGCAGGGAGGCGCCGAAGCCGCCGCGTTGCTCGCCGTTCTGGTGGCAGCGGGCTTGGGCGGGCGCCACGACTGGCTGGCGGCGCTCGACCTCATGCGAATTGCAGCGTCGCGCGGCTGGCAGGCCGCGGCCGCGCAACTCCGGGTGCTCGCGTCCCTCGGCGCCGCCGCGGGGGCGATCGACCTCGAAGCGTGGCTGCGCGTGCCGAACGGCCAGGCGCTGCACGACGGTCCCGACGTTCGGCTGTTCGACTCGTTCCTCGACGACGCAGCGTGTGCCTGGCTCATCGAGCGAGCTAGACCGCGGCTCGTGCGGGCGCGCGTGTACGACGTGGCGACCAAGAGCGACGTCGTCTCCGGCACGCGAACGAACAGCTCCGCAGGTTTCAATTTGATCGAGACGGATCTCGTGATGCTGATGGTGCAGACGCGCATCGCGCGCGCGAGCGGCTTGCCGCTCGTCAACATGGAGGGCGCAACCGTGCTGCACTACGCCGTCGGCGAGCAGATCGAGAACCACTACGACTTCATCGATCCGGCGCTACCGGGTTACGAAGAGGAAGTGCGGACGCGCGGCGAGCGCGTGATGACCTTTCTCGTGTACTTGAACGACGACTACGACGGCGGCGCAACCGATTTCCCGCGCCTCGGCGTTACGCACAAGGGCCGGCGCGGCGAGGGGCTGTACTTCGTCAACGCGCTGCCCAACGGCGCGCCCGACTTGCGCAGTTGGCACGCGGGCCGCCCGCCGACGCGCGGCGACAAGTGGATCTTCTCGCAGTTCATCCGCAATCGTCGCGCGCTGAATCTTTAAGTCTTCGAGTCTCGAAGCTTTTATTTTTCGAACTATAAATCTTCGGTTTGCTCGAAGCCTGCGCGCATTGCCGGCGTTACGCGGCATGTAACAGAATCGATGTGTCGACGAGGCAACAGGCTCCCCCATGCGCATTGGAATGGATTCCTGAGGCAGTGTCGATTGCGGACACGGCGTGTCCGGCTCAAGCAACAGTCTTAAATACTATTGGGGGTTCAATGTCGCACGATTCGACGTGTGCGCCGCGTTTCTCTGCGCTGGCGACTACGATTTCCGGTGTTCTCGGCTCCAGCTTGTTGACGCTTCCAGCCGCCGCGCAGGACAGCGGCCTCGAAGAAATCACAGTGACCGGCTCGCGCATCGTCCGTCGCGATCTCGATGCGCCTAGCCCCATCATGACGCTCGATGCGCAGCGCCTCGAGCAGACGAGCACGCTCAGCATGGAGAGCGTGCTGAACCAAATGCCGCAGTTCGTTCCCGCCGGCACGCAGTTCGTGTCGGGCGGTGTCTCCACCTCGACGATGACGCCCGGTATCGCGAGCGTGAACTTGCGCGGTATCGGCACGAACCGCACGCTCGTGCTCGTCGATGGGCGACGGCCGCAGCCGGCGAACGCCGCGCTCGTCGTCGACTTGAACACCATTCCGTCCGCAGCCATCGAGCGCGTGGAGGCCATCACGGGCGGCGCGTCCGCCGTGTACGGCCCCGACGCGCTCGCCGGCGTCGTGAACTTCGTGCTGAAGAACGACTTCGAAGGCTTCGACGCCGACTATCAGTTCGGCACTTCGCAGGAAGGTGACGGCACGGAGCGCCGCCTCACGTCGCTGTTCGGCATGAACTCCGCCGACGGCCGCGGCAACGTGATGGTCGGTCTCGAGTACTACGATCGCGAGGTCGTGTGGCAGCGCGACCGCGAGTTCTATCGCACGGGTTGGTACGACCCGGGCACGAACACGGGCGGCTTCCTGTTCGCGCCGGGCTTCTCGTTCGCGGGCCAGGCCAACCGGCCGACGCAGGCTGCCGTCGACGCGCTGTGGCAGCAGCATCACGGCACCAACGGGCCGGTCGTGGGCTGGGGCCTGCCGGGCGTGGTCCACGAAATTTATTTCAACCCGGACGGCTCGCCGTTCGTAATTCCGGCGCAAACGGCGGCGGGCCGCTCGCAAGGCTTCAGAAGCCCGATCGGCAGCAAGGAGGCCGGCGGCGGCTACGCGGGCCTGCGCATCAACCCGAACGGGTCCGTCGGCCAGATCTTCGAAGGCGGCATGGCGTCGACCCCGCAGGAGCGCCGGTCGATGTTCGGCCGCGCGCGCTACGACATCACCGACAATCTGACCGCGTTCGCGCAGCTCACGTATAGCAACAACACCGTGACGACGACGGGCGGCATTCCGCCGGCGATCACCGTGTGGCAGGCGCACATCCCGAACGACGGCCGCACCTCGATCCCGGCCGGCCTCCAAGCTCTGCTCGACTCGCGCCCCGACGATCCGGGCGCCGAGTGGCGCTTGTTCCGCGGCACGGATTTCTGGAACAACGGGCAAGGCTTCACGACGGACAACTCCAACGACGTCTACCAGATCATCGCGGGTCTCGAAGGGCGTCTGTCCAACGATTGGACCTGGGAGGTCAACGCGTCGACGGGCCGTACCGATACGCGCAACGACTACAAGTACCTGCCGTCGCTGCAGCGTTGGCGTTGGCTGAACGCGCTGCCCGAGTTCGGTGCAGGCGATGCGACGGGCTTGCCGGGCTTCGACGGCCAGAACGGGCAAGCGGGTCTCCCGCCGGTCGCTCCGGGCTCGAGCGCGGGACACCACGTGTTCGCGCGCCAGTACGTGCTCGATTGCTCGACGGGTCTGCCGATCTTCGGCGGCTACGACAACGTCGATCCGGCCTGCCTCGACTCGATCGACATGCGCGCACGCGCGTCGTCGGTGCTGACGCAAGACGTCGTCGAGTTCAACTTGCAGGGCAAGATCGCGGACATGAGCGCGGGCGAGCTGCGCTTCGCGGCCGGTGCCGCCTATCGCGGCAACGAGTTCCGTTTCGAGCCGCTCAACGACAACCGCCAGATCTCCGATCACCCGATCGGCATCTTCGTGTCGGACAACACGTTCGGCGAGCTGTCCGTGCGCGAGGCGTACGGCGAGTTGTTGATCCCGATCACGCAGCGCTTCAGCGCCGAGGTCGGCTATCGCTTCTCGGAGTTCAACACGGCTGCGGGCGACGTGGACACGTGGAAGGCGTTGTTCGACTACGCGCCCACGGACACGATTCGTTTGCGCGGCGGCTTCCAGCAAGCGACGCGCGCACCGAACACGGCCGAGATGTTCCAGGGCCCGACGATGTTCACGGTGCCGTTCGCGCCAAGCGATCCCTGCCAGGCCTCGACGCGAGCGCCGTGGGGTAACGGAAACGGCATCTACACGGGCTCGACGGTCAACCCGCGGCGGCTCGAGATCCAGCAGCTCTGCTACGAGCTGATCGGCAACCCGAATACGCCGTTCGGCGTGCCGGGCAGCGTGGACGCGAACAACTTCGTGCGTCCCGGTTTGCCGTTCTTCGCGTCCGAGAACGTGCTTGAGCGCGGCAATCCGGACTTGAAGGCGGAGAGCGCGGATACGTGGACGTTCGGCGCCGTGTTCACGGGGCTCGGTGGTCTCGACAACCTGACCGCGTCGATCGACATGTATAACATCGAGATGACCGACGTGATCTCGCCGATCAGCCCGGTGTTCGTCTACGAGCAGTGCTTCAATGCCAACGGCGTCAGCAACCCGACGTTGACGGTGGCGGGCAATCCGTACTGCAGCATGATCGGCCGTCAGCCGATCACCGGCGAGCGGGACACGGTGCAAACGCCGTACGTGAATCAGGGTGCGCTGAACACCTCGGGCGTCGACCTCACGGTCAACTGGGCGAAGGACTTCAGCGACGGTGGCTCGTTCTTCTTCAACACCGTGGTCAGCTACTTGAACGAGTTCAAGATGCAGGATTCGCCGACGCAGCCGTTCTTGGATGCGCGGGGCACGCTGGCGCAGGGCGGTCAGTACGAGTACCGCCTGAATACGACGGGCGGCTACAACTTCGGCGGCGGCAAGGCCGACGTCGGCCTGCGCTGGTACCACCTGCCGGCGGTTGCCGACGCGTCCGCGCTGCGGCCGCCGACGGCGCTGCGTGGCACGGGCTCGTACAACAGGTTCGATGCATTCGCGGGCTACCAGATCAGCGAGCGCCTGTCGCTGCGCGGCGGCATCGACAATCTGCTGGACGAGCAGCCGCGCATCATCGGCGCGCAACCCGGCAACAACGCCGCGTTCACGACGAACGCTCAGTACTACGACATCCTTGGGCGTCGTGCGTACGTCGGTGTGGAGATGAACTTCTAGCGGAGTCCCGGCTTCGCGAGTTCGACGGCGGGCTTCGGCCCGCCGTTTTTTTTTTCGTGCCCCCACTACGTTCTCAAGCTCGGCGCGGTCTGTTGCTCGTCGGCAACGGGTAGTTCTGCCACCTGCTAGCGTGGTAGCCCCTGGTGAGGCCTGCAACTGTCGTGCAGAGTCAATGAGCCTGTGAAATCTTAAGACGGACTTTCACGTTATTCCCAGGAACCGAAGTTTTTTGGCAACACGTCGGTGTGCGACTTCGGTGCGTTGAGACGTTTTCTCATCACGACATTTTGGGGGGGGGTCCAATGACAAGCACTACGCGTGAGTTATCGCCGTGCGTGAACCGCACGGTGCTCGCGTCGACCATCTCGGCATTACTCGCCGGCGGTGGCGCGGCGCAAGCGCAAGAAGCCGGGCTCGAGGAAATTACCGTCACGGGCTCGCGCATCGTACGGCGCGATCTCGAGGCGGCGAGTCCGATCGTCACGATCGACACGGAGCGGCTCGAGAACTCGAGCACGATCAGCATCGAGAGCGTGCTCAATCAGATGCCGCAGTTCGTGCCGGAGGGCACGCAGTTCGACCAAGGCATCCAAGCGGGTCCGACGGCGTCGCTCGGTATCGGCAGCGTCAACCTGCGCGGTATCGGCGCAAACCGCACGCTCGTGCTCCTCGACGGCCGACGCGCACAGCCGGCCAACGCGGCGCTGATCATCGACGTCAACACCATCCCGTCGGCGGCCATCGAGCGTGTCGAGACGATTACGGGCGGCGCTTCGGCCGTGTACGGCGCGGACGCCATGGCGGGCGTCGTCAACTTCATCCTGAAAAAGGACTTCGAAGGCGTCGACATGGACTTCCAGACCGGCGTGACGCAGGAAGGCGACGGCGAGGAGACGCGCTTCACGAGCTTGCTCGGTGTGAACTCGGGCGATGGCGATAGCAACGTCATGCTGGGCGTCGAGTGGTACCACCGCGGCGTCGTCAACCTGCGGGACCGCGATTTTTTCATGAACGGCTGGTTCGACCCAGGCAGCAACGCCGGTGGGTTCATCCAGATGCCGGGTTACTCTCCTAACACCAACAACCAACCGTTCCCGACGGGCGGGGCTCCCACGCAGCTCGTCGTCGACCAGATGTTCTTGGCGAATCCCACGCAGTACGCGGGCTACTTCCCGTGCAACGGCTGGGCCGTCGATACCAACGGCGACGGCTCGGTCAACTTTGCCGACTGCAATGCTGCGGCCGTGGCAGCGGGTGGCGGTCGCTGGGCCGTGAATCGGACCTCGGAGATCTACTTCAATCGCGACGGCTCGCCGTTCGTTTTGGCGGGTGCGCATGGCTATAACAGTGGATTCGGCAGTACGAACATCGGCGACGGCTACGCGGGCGTACGTCTGCAGCCGAACGGCGATTTGGGCCAAGTGACGTACGAAGGCGAGGCTTCGTCGCCGCTGGAACGTCGCTCGCTATTCGGTCGTGCGACGCACGTGCTGAACGACAACCTGACGGCCTTCGCGCAGGCGAACTTCGCCAACGTCGAAGTCGAAACGGGGCAGAACGGCTACCCACCCGCGATCACGGTGTGGTCGGCGCCGGTGCCGCTCGATGGCCGGCCCATTCCGGCCGCGTTGCAAACGCTACTGGCGTCGCGCGTCCGGATGGTGGACCCGGACGGCGCCGGCCCCGCGGCAGCCGTGAACCAAGGGCCGACGGACCCGTGGCAATTGTTCCGCGTGCTCGATTTCCTCGGCGGCCCGGCGACGACGACCTCGAAGAGCAACGTGTATCAGATCATGGCGGGTGTCGACGGCAGCTTCAGCCAACGCGATTGGACGTGGGAAGCCTACGTGTCGTCGGGGAAAACGGAGGTCAGCAACTTCTTCGAAAACATCCCGTCGCTGCAGCGCTATTGGAATTTGATTAGCGCGTCGCCGAATGCGTTCACGTTGCAGGGCGCGCCGGGCAACGGCACGTGGGGCCAAGGCACCTTTACCCAAGGCCGAAACTACGCCCAGACGTGCACGAGCGGTTTGCCGATCTTTTCCAACAGCTCGACTCTCGGGGCCGGCCGCGCCTCGGCGGACTGCCTCGAAAGCATCGCGTCGAACGCGCGTGCACTCACTTCGCTCGAGCAGAACATCGCGGAGTTCAATTTGCAGGGCAAGCTGGCCGACATGAAGGCCGGCGAGTTGCGCTTCGCAATCGGTGCTTCGTCGCGCAAGAACGAGTTCGCCTACGAGCCTGGCGAGACGAACGATCGCGAGTCGGTAGCCGAGCAGCCGATGAGCATCTTTGCCTCGAACGACACGGCCGGCGAAACCAATGTGCGCGAGCTCTACGGCGAGTTGCTCGTGCCCGTCACGAGCAAGTTGGATCTCGAGTTCGGTGTGCGCATGTCCGACTACGTCGACTCAGCGGTCGGCACGACGGACACGGCGAAGGCGATGTTCACATTTCGGGCGACGGACAGCATCGCGTTACGCGGTGGCTTCCAGAGGGCCGAGCGTGCCGCGAACACGGCCGAGCTGTTCCAAGGCGTGTCGCTGCTCGTCGTGCCCTTCGCTCCGAGTGACCCGTGCTCGTTCACGACGCTCGTGCCGTGGGGCAACGTTGCCAGCAACCCGAATCGCACGGCGGTGCAAGCGCTGTGCCGGGCGATCATCGACAACAGCGATGCGATCGCGTCGAACAACGGGCAATCGGTGTTCGACACGGGCCCGGCAGGCCCGAACGGTTTTGCGCGGCCGGGCAACCCGTTTTTCCCGCTCGAGATCGAGCTACGCAAGGGCAACGTCAACGTGCAGCCGGAAAAGGGCGACACGTTCACGCTGGGCATCGTGCTGCAGGGCCCGGGTAACTTTGAGAATCTGACGGCGTCGTTCGACTACTACGACATCGAGATCACCGACGCGATCGCGCCGCTGAACTCTTTATTCGCCCACGAGCAGTGCTTCAACGCCAACGGATCGAGCAATCCAACCCTCAGCTACACGGGTAACCCGTACTGCGCGTTGATCCTGCGTAACGTGACGTCGGGCGAGCGCTCGTCGGTGGATGCCCCGTTCATCAACACGGGCGCGTTGCAGACGTCGGGTCTCGACATGAGCGTGAACTGGACGACCGATGTCGGCGATGGCTCGTTTTTCGTCAACTCGTTGTTGACGCTGCTCGATGAGTACATCGTGCAGGATTCGCCGACCTCGCGGCCGTTCGACGCGAAGGGGACGCTCGACCAGGGCGGTCAGTACGAGTGGAAGTTGACGAACACGCTGGGTTACAACTTCGGCGGCGGCAAAGCCAACGTGGGTTTACAGTGGCGCTATCTGCCGTCCATCAAGGACGAGTCGGCGGCGCGCAACCCGGCGACGCAAGTGTTCCCGGTCGACTCGTACCAGTCGTTCAACTTGTTTGCGGGTTACTCGGTCAACGACCGAATCGACTTGCGCATGGGTATCGACAACTTGCTCGACGAGCAGCCACCGATCGTTGGCGCGCAGCGTGGCGACAACAACGCGGAGGTTACTCGCGCGGACTACTTCGACATCCTCGGGCGCCGTGCTTACGTCGGCGTGAAGATGAGCTTCTAAATCGTTGTAGTTCTCGTTCGGACGGGCGGCGGGCAGCAATGCCCGCCGCTTTTTTTGTGTGCGAGCGGGACTCGCGCACGGGAGGGAGGGGTCGCGGCTACTCGGGAGAGGGCGCCGGCGCAGTCTCTGGAGCCGGCTCCGGGCGCGGCGGCAGCTCGACTTCCTCGCTGGTCACGGCTTCGCGCGCGCTGCGTCGGCGCGTGCGGCGCCGCTCGCGATCCTCGTCCGTCATGGTGGTGAGGTCCTCGAGCTCCGCCTCGGTGATCGGGACGAAGGCGCCGAGCTGGCAAATGAACGCCGGCGTGTAGTTACCCGTACCCGTCTGCCAGAGCACCTGAAACTGGCCCCCCGCGCATAGTTGCCGGTTGGCGACCGCGTAGTTCACGAGGCTGCCGCGCCGCAGGCTCGGGCATTGGCGCGGGAGCTGGTTGTTGTAGATCTCGTCGTCGCGCGTGATGAAGACGATGTTGCGGTCGTTGAGAATCCGCGTGCGCTTGATCGTCGGATTGTCGAGGCACATCTTCGCCACGCTTGCCTCGTCGTCGTCCGCGTCGCGGCCCGCCTGCGCGTCCGCATCCGCGGTGTAGAGCGACGTTAGAAACAGCGCATAAATGGCCGTGCAAGAAAGGATTTTTCCGGGGTTCATACGGCGCTCCTCGCCCGGATGCGGGCCTCATCGCCGGTGCTGTCGATCGAGTGGCGACAGGTTCAGGCGGCGGTCTTGCCATTTGGCCCCTGGCGGGCGAGTCTCGTCGCCTGCGATGCGAGGAGCCAGCGGATGAGCGTACCACCGGGAGTCAGCGAGCGGGATTTTGCGAGGGCGGTCGCGCGCTTCGAGTCGGTGGTGGGGCGCGATTGGGTGTTCACGAGTGACGAGGACACCGCCCTATACCGCGACGCCTATTCGCCGTTCTGGAACGAAGCCGACGAGAAGCTCGCGTCCGCGGCCGTGGCGCCGGAATCGACGGAGCAGGTGCAGGAAGTCGTCCGCATCGCCAATGAGTTCCGTGTTCCTCTTTATCCGATCTCTACGGGGCGGAACCTGGGCTACGGCGGCTCCGCGCCCGTGTTGTCGGGCAGCGTCGTGCTCGATTTGAAGCGCATGAACCGGATTCTCGAGGTCGACGAGCGCAACGCGTACGCGCTGGTCGAGCCTGGGGTCAGCTACTTCGATCTCTATCGCCACATAGAGGAGCGCGGGCTCAAGCTCTGGATCGATTGTCCCGACCCCGGCTGGGGCAGCCTCGTCGGCAACGCGCTCGATCACGGCGTCGGCTACACGATGAACCCGTACCGAGACCATTGGGGCGCGCAATGCGGCCTCGAGGTCGTCACCGGCGACGGCGAGTTGGTGCGAACGGGCATGGGCGCGTTGCCGAAATCGCGCACCTGGCAGCAGTTCAAGTACGGGTACGGGCCGTACCTCGACGGCATCTTCTCGCAATCGAACTTCGGCGTGGTCACGAAGATGGGCGTCTGGCTGATGCCGCAGCCGGAGGCGTACGTCGACTGCTCGATCGAGGTGTTCGGTCATGACGACATCGTGCCGCTCGTCGACCACATGAACTACGTGATGAACACGGGCCTGCAGAACGCGGGCACGAACCTGCAATCGCCGATTCGCTTTGCCGCCGCGGGCAATCCCGAGCTCCGCGCGGCTCTCGCGAGCGACGACCCGGCCGAGATCGCGAAACTGAACGCGTTCGCCCGCGAACGCGAGGTGCCGTTTTACTCGAACGTGTTCAAGTTCTACGGGCCGGAAGAGGTCGTGCGTGCGCAGCTCGACTATACGCGCCGGCGGCTCTTGACGATTCCGGGCGCGCGGTTTCGTGAAGGCGCGTTCTACAACTTCCCGATCACGGCCGAGCAAAAGGCCGCGGTGCGCGATCCGCAGGATCTCGGCATCCCGACGCTCGAGACGTTCTCGATCGGCGCGCGCTCGAACTTCGCCCCGGCGACGCGCGGCCACTTGGGCTTCTCGCCCGTGATTCCGATGCGCGGCGAGGACGTCATCGAATCGCAGCGCGTGTTTCAGCGCGTGCTGCAGGAGTTCGGCACGGACGTCGCGCTGCTGGTATTTCCGCAGTCGTATCATCCGCGCACGTTCGTGATCCTCTGTATGTTCTATGTCATGCCCGATCCCGCGCACAATGACGCCGTGCGGCGCACCTTCAAACGGCTGGTCGAGGTCGCGGCGGAGCATGGCTGGGGCGAGTACCGCACGCACACGGCATTCATGGACGATTGCGCGGCAGCGTACTCGTTCAACGATCACGCGCTGCGCAAGCTGCAAGAGAAGATCAAGGACGCCGTCGACCCGAACGGAATCTTGTCCGCGGGGCGCTACGGCATCTGGCCGAAGCACCTGCGAAAGTCGTGAATCGTTATAGGGTTACGTATGGACTTTGACGTTAAAGCTTACCGCGTTGTGGTCTCGGAGGTCGCCTCGGCTGCATGGTCTGCCTGCCCGACCCAGACGCCGGCATCGTGGCGCGGCGCAG
>JACZCZ010067726.1_pt1 | contig 10307 bp, 8 predicted proteins | sample 8641811 | NCBI WGS metagenome assembly JACZCZ01 (sample SAMN15324610, study PRJNA640507) | soil metagenome | isolation source: intercropping peanut in the first line | place: China: Luxin town, Laibin City, Guangxi Province | collected 2019-07-25 | depth 10cm m | reverse complement strand
TGGGGAGCGATCAGGCGAATTTGCTGGTAAAGCGTTTTGCTCAGGGCGTCCCCGCCCCAGAAAAACCAGCGCAGGGCGTCGAACGTCAGTCCGCCGAGCTTTGCCCCGGTTTCAATCAGTTTGCCCAGCGGCGGCGTAAGGTGGATGACGGAAATCCGCTGGTCCCTTATCCAGGTGGCCAGCGCCAGCGGATCGATGAGGGTCGACTGGGCCGGGCAAACCACCGTTGCACCGATCGACAGCGGCGTGAACACGTCCCGGTAGACCGGGTCATGACCAAGGCCGGACAACAGGGAGAAACGATCGGCCCTGGAGAACCCGTGCTGCCGGGTGTGCCATTCGATGAAATGCACCAACGGCGCATGGTGGGTCACCACCCCTTTCGGTTCGCCAGTACTGCCCGACGTGAAGGTGATGTAGGCCGCTCGGCCCGGATCGACGTCCGCCAGGGTCTGATCGCCGGCGAACGCCTGCAAGGCGTCGGCAGGCAGTTCGGGAATACCGATGACCGGCGTCTCGAGCTTGAGATCAACGGTGGCGTCGCCGCACAGCAGCACGAAGGCAGGTTCGAGCGTGCGAATGATCTGATCCACCCGCGCCGCCGGATAGGCGGCGTCGGCCACGGTGAAGGCCAACCCGCCACGCAAGGCGCCCAGCATGGCGTAGACCAGCCCTGCACAGCGACTCGCAACGATCACCACTCGGTCGGTTTCGGTGGCGCCCCTTTCGATCAGCAGGCCCGCCAGGCCTCGGCTGATCGCCTCCAGCTGGGCATAACTGCATTGCGCCCCGGCAGAAATGACCGCCGTGGCCCCGGGCGCACGGCTCGCTTGCTCGAGGAAGTCGGCGAATATCGGACGTTCAGCACAGTAATCCAGGCTGAGTTCAGGGTTGGGGCGAAGGTCATGCATTTGGTTTTTTTGCTCCGCGTGATCCATACGAGGTCAACATCGCGCCCCGATAAGCCTGGGTGAACTGACGCGCAGTGTAGCCCAAGCCGAGCCGGGACAAACAGCTCAGTGCCCGCTCAATCGGCGGCTCCCGGCCGCCCGGCGAGCGGCGCGTGCCGGGCCAGCAACTCGGCCACCCAATCGATGAACACCCTCAGCTTGAGGCTGATGTGCCGGTTCGGCGGAAACGCGATGTACAGCGGCATCGTCTCCAGGCGCCAGTCTTCGAACAGCGGCACCAGCTCGCCGCTGGCCTCGAACGCCCTGGACATGTACCGGGGCAACCAGAGGACGCCGAGCCCGGCCAGACCGGCGGCCAGGTAGGCGTTGCCATCGTCGACCGCCAGCGCGTAGCGGCCTTTGACCTGCACCCTCTCGCCCTGCTTTTCCAGGGCGTAGGGCACCGGTTTGCCGGTGCGTGCCCACAGGAAGCCGACAATCCGATGCCCGGACGCCTCCAGGTCGCGCGGATGCGCCGGCCTGCCCACCCGGTCCAGGTAACCCGGCGCGGCAAAAATCCCCAGCGGCAAGTCGGCGATCCGACGGGCCATCAGTGACTGATCCACCAGTTCACCGCCGCGCACCACGCAATCGACGTTTACATCGATCATGTCGACGATGCGGTCGCTGACCCCCAGATCGATCTGGATGTCCGGATAACGCGCATAGAATTCGGGCAACGCCGGCACCAGGATCAGGCTTGCCAGCGGGCTCGGCACATCCACCCGCAACCGCCCGCGCGGCAGCGACGAAGCGGCGGACAGGCTGGTCTCGGCATCGTCCATGTCGGCCAGCAGCTTGATCGCCCGCTCATAAAACACCGCGCCATCGGCGGTGACGTTGACTTTGCGCGTCGTGCGGTTGAGCAGCTTGACCCGCAGCCGCGCCTCCAGCTGCTGCACCAGCTGGGTCACCGTGGTTTTGCTCATGTGCAGGGTGTCGGCCGCCTTGGTGAAGCTGCCCGCCTCCACCACCCGCACAAAGGCCTGCATCGCATCGAAACGGTCCATCACAGTCCCTCTTGGCAAGCGGATTGTTTGGTTTTCCCAAACAGTGATCGCCAAGGTTGCTCGTTTATCGCTCCGGTGCAAGCCCCTAGAGTTCTCCCTATCGCAGGTTTCGGGTCGCATCAGACCCTTTTCTGGAGGCACTGTATGACACAGCGTGATGTTGTTTTCCCGCCTGGACGCCAGGCACTTTATGAGCGCAACCGTTACTCGCCGGCCGTCAGGTCCAACGGTTTTCTGTTCGTATCAGGGCAAGTGGGCAGCCTTGAGGACGGTTCAGCCGAACCCGACCTGGAAGCCCAGGTCAGGCTCGCGTTTACTAACCTGAACGCGATCCTGGGCGCGGCCGGTTGCTCCTTCGACGATGTGGTCGATGTCACCGTCTTCATGGTCGACCCGCAATCGACGTTCGAGCGCATCTGGAAGATCGTGCCGGAATTCTGGGGGCACGCGCCGCACCCGACACTGACCGGAATCGGTGTCACTTGGCTGTACGGTTTCCAGTTCGAGATCAAGGTGATTGCCAGGCTGCCCCCCGCCATCGACCAGTGATCTGTCGCCGACGACGGTTTTTACGCTGCTCACCCGGGGCTGTTCAGCGTTAGAATCCATCGGGTTCGGTTCACTTCAAGGATGCCCGGTATGTCCAGCCACGAGACTTCCCTGCAAGACAGCGCCGCACCGGAGGGTGTGTGCTACGGCTGCGGCGGCAGCAACCCCCACGGACTGCAGATCAAGAGCCATTGGCATGAGGACGGGGTGCATGTCATCGCCGAGCACCTGCCCGAGGCGAAGTATTGCGGCTGGCCGGACCTGGTCTACGGCGGGCTGATCGCAATGCTGGTGGATTGCCATTCCAACTGGACGGCGATGGCCTATCACTATCGCCAGGAAAACCGCGGGGTCGACAGTTTGCCGCGCATCAACTGCGTCACCGGCCACCTGGGCATCAAGTTCATCAAGCCGACGCCCATGGGCGTGCCGCTGATCCTCAGCGCGAAAGTGGAAGGTGAAGTGGGACGCAAGACCCGGGTCATCTGCGAGGTGTACGCGGGAGATGTGCTGACGGCAGTCGGGGATTCGGTGTTCGTGCGTGTGGATGCCGGGCAGTTGGCGGCCCAGGCCCATGCCCGGTAAACGGAAGAAGGCGCCCGCGGCGCCTTCGACTCGATGGCGACCGGCTTAAAGGTCAGTGATTTCCTTGTGGCGCGGCACCAGCGCTTTCATCACGCTCCACGCCACCAGGTAGGCCAGCGCGCAGATGGCAAACATGATCATGTAGCCGGTGTGAATGTCGTTGATCGATTTGTAGTAGTCGAACACCCAACCACCGATCTTGGTCATCACCACGCCACCCAGGCCACCGGCCAGACCGCCGATACCGACCACCGAAGCCACGGTTTTCTGCGGGAACATGTCGGACACGGTGGTGAAGATGTTGCACGACCAGGCCTGGTGCGCCGAGGCGCCCACGCCGATCAACAGCACCGGCACCCAGAAACTGATGTAACCCAATGGCTGCGCGAGCAGGACCAGCAGCGGGAAGAACGCAATCACCAGCATGGCCTTCATGCGACCGTCGTACGGCGCATCGCCACGCGCCATGAAGTAGCTGGGGAACCAGCCACCGCCGATGCTGCCGACCATGGTCATGCTGTACAGCACCGCCAGCGGCCAGACAATCGCCTGCCCTTTCATGCCGTATTGGGCCGACAGGTAGGTGGGCAGCCAGAACAGGAAGAACCACCAGACACCGTCGGTCATGAACTTGCCGAAGGCAAAGGCCCAGGTCTGGCGGTAGGTCAGCAGCTTGAACCAGGAGACCTTTTTCTGCACAGCCCCCGGCTCCGGGGCGGCAATGGTCTGTGCGTCGCTGCGAATGTAGGCCAGCTCCTCGGCCGAGAGGCGTTTCTGCTGGTCCGGTTTTTCGTACAGTGCGATCCACAGGGTCACCCAGACGAAGCCCAACATGCCGATCACGATGAACGCGGCTTCCCATCCCCAGAGACCGGCAATCAGCGGTACGCAGATCGGCGCCAGGATAGCGCCGACGTTGGCACCCGAATTGAAAATACCCGTGGCGAACGAACGTTCCTTTTTCGGGAAGTATTCGGCCGTGGCCTTGATCGCGATCGGGAAGTTACCCGCTTCGCCGATCGCCAGCACGGCGCGGGACAACATGAAACCGGCGATTGAAACCGGGATGACCGCCAGGCCGAATGCGCTGCACATCGCGGCGATCCCCTCGCCCATCGGCACGGAAAACGCGTGCATCATCGCGCCGGTCGACCAGATGCTGATCGCCAGGATGTAGGCCTTCTTGGTGCCGATCCTGTCGACGAAACGCCCGGCGAACAGCATGGAAATCGCGTACACGAACTGGAACACCGAGGCGATGTTCGCGTAATCGCTGTTGCTCCAGCCGAACTGCGACGACAGATCCGGTGCCAGCAGGCTGAGCACCTGGCGGTCCAGGTAATTGACGGTGGTGGCAAAAAACAGCAGCGCACAGATGGTCCAGCGGTATTTACCGACGGCCTGGCCAACACGTTGCGCATTAATGGGCTCGTTCAGATTCATGGCATCACTTTTATTGTTGGAGTTGGGTGATGATCGCTCGGGGTCAAGCGAGATCGGTGCACACGCGCAGCACGCCGATGGGCGCGTCGCGTCAGGCGAACAACAGGTGCATCAGGCGATGGGCGCAGCAGCCAGGGATAACGGGAATGAAACGGGGAAAGATCGAGCGGTCGATACCGGACCACGGGGAACGAGGTCGAGGGAGATGCAAAGGCGGAGTGTGTTCATGATGAGGCCCGGTTTTTTGTTATGGGGGGTTTGTAACATCATATGTCGTCGTACAACTGTGCCTTTTATAGCGATTCCCCTACCCGCCGTCAATCAGCAAAATTACCGTTCGTCTCCGCATTCACCTTTGCCTGAGCGCGACACCGCAAGCCATGGCGCGTTGCGCCCTGACAATTGACGTGTGGGGGAGATCGAGGCCAGAAAAGTCGTACGACAACGCATGTCGTCAGATAGCAGAGTCGGTCAAGCGTCACCGACTCAGGAAACCATCATTTGACCAGGCGCTTTTCCTTGGACGGGCGATAGCCGAAATACGAGCTGTAGCACTTGCTGAAATGGCTCGGCGAAACAAAGCCGCACGCCACCAGCACATCGACCTGGGACAGCTCCGTGTGCTGTAACAGGCGCCGCGCTTCGGTGATCCGCAATTCCATGTAGTAGCGCTGTGGTGTGGTGCCCAGTTGTTCCTTGAAAAGGCGCTCCAGCTGTCGACGGGAACGCCCGGCGTAGACGGCCAGCTGTTCCAGCTCCAGCGGTTCCTCGAGGTTGGCGTCCATCAGCTTGACCACCTCGCGCAGGGGCGCGCTGACGCAGATGTTTTCCGACGGCTTGATCCGCCGGTAGCGTGATTCCTCGAACGCCAGGATGTCTTCGATGCCCTCGACCAGCGCCTTGTCGTGCAGGCCCTTGATCCAGTCCAGCGCCATGTGGAAAGCCCCCGACGGACTCGACGCCGTGAGCCGGTCGCGATCGATGACATAGGGTTCGCTGGTGACGTGCGTGCCCTTGGCGATTTCCGCCAGAGCGGGCCGATGTCCCGGGTGGATGGCGCACCGATAACCGTCGAGCAAGCCGGCGATCCCCAGGAACCACCCGCCATTCCACAGGCCGGCCAGGCTGACGTCTTGATCGGCCGCCGTTCGCAACAGGTTGACCAGCTCATCGCTGGCCTTCAGTTCCGTGCGGTAGCCGCCGCAGATGACCAGCAGGTCGAGGTCGTGGATCGCCGCCGCATCGATCCGCGCATCCGGACGAATGACCAGCCCCAGGTCACTGACCACCTCGCTGTCGTTCAAGCCGAACGTACGGGATGAGAACAGTTTGGGTCGCAGCAGGTTCGCGGTGACGATGGTATCCAGCGCCTGGGTAAAGGCCGGCAGGGAAAAATGCTCGAGCAGCAAAAAGCCTGTGCGTGTCAATTGAACAGGCTGGTTGGGGTTTTCGTTCAGATAGCGAAGGTTTTTCCCCTTCATGCCTCCGCTGAATTGGCGACGTTCGATCAAGGTTCAGGGCACTCGGTTACGTTAACGAACAGGCAATCAGGATATCGCAAATCTGCAGGCGTTCACCGATCTCCTGCAGGCGCGCGACCGCCCTACCCGCAAATCGAATGGAACCTCGCGTCTTGCGCTGTTTTCGAAGGGTTATGAGCGCTGATCCTTTCCTGGGCGAGGCGCCATTGAAGAGGAAGATCCGATGAACACTCGAGTTCTGCTTCTGATCGCCAGTTTCAGCCCGACCCTGGCGTTCGCCGAAGGCTGTGACGTGTTGACCCGCTCCCAAAGCCCTTCGGTGCCGGTGGTCGAGTCCCACAGCTGCTATGAGTACGAAGGCATGCCGGTCAACGCCATAGACTGGTCGTGCAGCAATGAAAGCAAGGAGATGCTGACCAGCACCAAGAAAAAGGTCGCACAGTGCGACGATCACTACCAGGCCAGTTGCGTTGCCACCCTGACCCAGGAGTCGTTGGCCAACCCGCATTCAACGAGCAAGGACAAGAACGCCAAATCGCCGAACATTCCCGACAATGCCCAGGTCACCACGTACTACTACGACGCCGAGCACTTGAGCCAGGTGAAGGCGGATTGCGAGTCGGGCGGCGGGCATTGGAAAACCCGATGAGGTTTCAGGTCCGCGTCAATGTTCGAACCGCTCGACCAGGGCCTCCGACATGCGAACCAGGTCGGCAAACGACTTGGCATTCATTTTTTTCATGGCATGCCCGCGGTGAATCTTCACGGTGATCTCGCTCAGGTTCATCTGGCCGGCGATCTGCTTGTTCATCAGGCCTTTGACGGCAAGGGCCATGACTTCTTTCTCACGTGCGGTCAACGTTTGATAACGGCTGTGCAGATCAGAGAACTGCTGTTCGACCTCCCGGCGCTTGACGTCCTTTTGCAAGGCCGCCGATACGGCGTCCAGAAGATCCTGCTCGCGAAACGGTTTTGCCAGGAAATCCACCGCCCCGGCCTTCATCGCCTTGACGGACATTTCGATATCGCCGTGGCCGGTGATGAAGACAATCGGAATGTTGGAACTGCTGGTCGTCAACTGGCGTTGGAACTCAAGGCCACTGGCACCTTGCAGCCGGACATCGAGGACCAGGCAACTGGCACTGTCGCCCTGGGGTTGCTGAAGGAATTCTGCAGTCGAGGCGAAGGTTTCAACATGAATGCCGGCTGAGCGCAAAAGGTTGCTCAAGGCGTTGCGCATGGACGCATCGTCATCCACTACAAATACCGTGGGGCTATTGCTGCCCTGCTTGTTGGATGGTGGATTCCCGCTCATGCACAGCCCCCGAGTAAGAAAAAGTGTATCCCACCACTTTATCTCACATTGGCAAGCACACAAGCCTGGATGAACCCACTGACATTCAGGCAATGAAATACAGTTGCAGGGCTGCAACAAGTGAGAGCAGATAACGTGGGCCACGCAGCAGCGCCCTGACCTGAGCACTGCAACTTTTGCCGTGGATGCACCAACTGCAGAAGTGTTCACAGTTGTTGGACAGCACGCTGTATTGGCGCTCACCAAGCCTTGACCGCGCACGACTGACCACTTCGTCGGCGGGATACTCGCCGGGCTCCTGCACGATCCAGACCGGCCGGCCACTGGCGAAATGCTCGAGATCGATCACCTCGACCGGGCCCGCCATGAACGAGCCGCTGAACCCGGAATAATGAATGACCTCGCCCCCGCCCAGATGAATGCCATGGTGCAGATAGAACCCCCGTGGGCTCACCAGGTGCGCACCTGTGGGCAGAAGGTCTGCCTGCCCTGCGATACCTGCCAGGTTCAGGGGGATGTTCAAGAACGCCGCTTCATCGGATGGCTTGCCAAACGCATGACGTGCAAGCCCTACAAGGTTCAAGCGATCGCAAACTTCGTTGGCCGCCAGCGTCATGCCAACCGCGACGGTCGACCGAAACGCTGCACACCCATGTGTCAAAGTCATAGCCAGAGTCTTCACGATACGTTCTCCGCAAGCCTTGAAACGACTATATCGCCCGGCTTGCGAAGCTTCATTTGTACCTGTGACTACTTCAAACGACCATTGATATGCCTCTGCTAAAACCTAAGTATTAGGCCTCGGCCTGCTCCACAGGCAGGGTGAACTGGACGATCGCGCCGCGTGGACGATTGACGCTGGCCCACAAGCGGCCGCCATGGGCCTCGATGATCGAGCGGCAGATGGATAACCCCATGCCCATTCCCGTGGGCTTGGTGCTGTAGAACGACGCGAAGATCTGCTCGGTGTTTTCCGAGGAGAACCCTGGCCCCGAATCGCGGACACTGACCAGCACACCACCGGTGTCATCCCGACGCGCGCTGATGTGCAACTGGCGCTCGCCTTCGCCCACGCCATTCATGGCTTCGAGCGCATTCATGATCAGGTTCAGCAGCACCTGTTGCAGTTCGACACGGTCGCCTTCGATCGCGGGCAGGCCGTCTTCGATCTCGGTCTGGATCGACGCGCCATTCTTGGTGACCTGGCCACGGGTGAGTTCGATCATTTCGCCAATCGCCCCGTTGATGTCGACCGGACCCTTTTGCGGTGGGGCTTTGCGGATATGCTGGCGAATTCGGCCCAGCACATCGGCGGCACGCTTGGCGTCCAGGATCAGGCTGCCCAGCACGCTACGAACTTCATCGATTTGCGGCGGTTGCTGGCTCATCCAGCGCAATGCGGCGTCGGCATTGAGAATGGCCGCGGCGATCGGCTGATTGACCTCGTGGGCAATCGACGCCACCAGTTGCCCCATGGTCGCGACACGGTTGGCGTGGGCCAGCTCGGTTTGCACCTCGCGATAGCGCCGCTCGCTCTCGCGGATCTTTTCTTCCGCCTGCTTGCGCTCGGTCAGGTCCAGGACGAACGCCACCCCTTCCTTGCTGTCGGCTTCGAACATGGCGAGGCCGACGATCACCGGCACGCGCCCGCCGTCCTTGGTGAAATATTCCTTTTCGTAAGGTTGCGCATAGCCGGTGCGCATCGCCTGGGCCAGATGATGCTCGCTGATCTCGCGAAACGGCGGCGTGGTCAGGTCTCGCCAGCGCAGCTGGCCCGAGGCCAGGTCGTCACGTTCGTAGCGCACCATGCGCAGGAAGGCATCGTTGGCCTCGATGATATCGCCGTTGGCGTTCCATACCAGAATGCCAATGATGTTGGCGTCCACCAGGCGACGGATCTTGCCTTCGCGTTCCGCGACTTCGCGGTACAACCGCGCATTCTCCAGGGAAATGGCCGCCTGGGAGGTCACCAGTTTCAACACGGCAATCCGCGCGGGGCTGAACACGCGCGCGGCCAGGTTGTTTTCGAGGTAGAGCGCGCCGGTCAGCTTGGCCTGGTTCATCAAGGGCAGGCACAGGATGGAGCGAGCGTGGTGCTGACGAATGTAGGGATCATCGGCGAACGACGGCTCGGTCATCGCGTCATCGAGCGAAACGCTCTCCCCGGTACGCAAGACATGGTAAAGCAACGACTCCGGCAGCATGGCCGATGTCATGGGCTGGTCGCGCAATTGCATCGAGTCGCTGCCCGTGGTCACTTGCGCGGCGATGCGATGTTCGCCCGTGTCGGAGAGAATCAGCACGCCCCGCTCGGCACCGGCCTGCTCGATGGCGGTGCGCATGATGACGTCGATGAGCTTGTCCAGGACGATCTCACTCGAAACCGCCTGGGATACCTTGATCACGGTGGCCAGGTCGAGGTGCTCGACGGGCGCATCCATGGTCGTGGTCGGCGCGAGCGCCTGCGTCTCAGTGCGCAGCGACGGATAGCGAGCCTCGAGCTGGCGCACCTTGCCGTCGGCGCCCCAACGCAGGTAACCATACCGGGCGTCCTGCATGTAGACGCTGGCGACCTTGCCAAGACCACGGGCCGCGTAGAAGCGCGACGCCAGCTCGTTGGCCAGCGCCTCGATGTGCACGAAACCACTTTTTTGCGCCGAGTGGATGGCCTGCTCGAACAGCAGTTCGGCCTCGATCATCCGGCCTTCGACCCGGGCAATTTCGGCTTCCACCAGTGCGGCGCGGCTGGCGAAGTTTTCCGGGCACTGTTGGGCCCAGGTCTGCAATTTTTGATGAGCCTCGGCCATGGCGCTCATGTGCTGTTTACGCTCGCCGATCTGCAGCATGTCGCACCAGCGGGCGCGAGTCAGCGCGTCGAAGAAATAGTATTCGGCCTCCTCGAAGAACAGGTACGAGGTCCAGAGCAACTGCTTGGCCTTGCCTGCGGCCTGCATGGCGGCCGCCAGGTCGTCGG
>JACZCZ010085360.1_pt1 | contig 10310 bp, 6 predicted proteins | sample 8641811 | NCBI WGS metagenome assembly JACZCZ01 (sample SAMN15324610, study PRJNA640507) | soil metagenome | isolation source: intercropping peanut in the first line | place: China: Luxin town, Laibin City, Guangxi Province | collected 2019-07-25 | depth 10cm m | reverse complement strand
TTTTAACCGTGTAATGACAGAGATAAAGCGAGTCGCCATCATCGGGCCCGAATGCACGGGAAAATCTGAGTTGTCAAAGTTCCTGGCGGATCATTACAAAACAGAATGGGTTCCGGAGTATGCCCGGGCTTATATCGACAATCTTCGCCGACCTTATAATCAAAACGATCTGTTAACAATTGCTCACGGACAACTTCGCCTTGAGGATGAATATAGCCGTGATGCCAATACATTTTTGTTTTGTGATACAAATTTGTATGTGATCAAAGTGTGGAGCATGTTCAAGTATGGCAACTGTGAGAAGGAAATTCTCGAATTAATTGCCACACGCAAATATGATCTTTACCTGTTGACCTATGTGGACATCGTTTGGGAAGAAGATCCGTTGCGCGAACATCCTACGAAGCGACAAGAACTCTACAACATCTATTTGAATGAAATGAAGAATCAGGCAGTTCCATTTGTGGAGACCAAAGGTGAGCGTGAAGAACGCCAGGCAACCGCCCTCCAGGCAATTGACAGACTTCGCGCATGAGTGAGAACATGGGACCGTATGCATCACTGAAAATTCCTGAGTTCAGAAATTTTATTTCCGCCCGGGTATGTGTAACACTCGCTATTCAGATCCAGGCTACGGTTGTGGGTTGGCAGATGTTTGAATTAACGCACGATGCCCTTGCCCTTGGTTTGATCGGAGCGGCAGAAGCTATTCCCGCCATTGGAGTTTCATTGTACGCCGGCCACATCGCCGATATTGTTGAAAGAAGGAAGATCATTCTTGCGGCAGTAGCCATTCTTGTCTTTTGCTCGATTTCATTGCTGTCGTTCACAGTGGAGCCAGCTAAATTTCTTCTTTCATATGGACCAGCAGCGATCTATTCGATCATCTTCATCAGTGGTTTGGCAAGGGGATTTTTGTCGCCCGCAAACTTTTCATTTATGCCGCAGCTGGTGCCGCGACACTTGTATGCAAATGCCGTAACGCTTAACAGCACGTTCTGGGAAGCATCGAGTATTGGAGGACCACTCATCGCCGGATTCATTGCGTTCTTGTTCCCGAAAAATCTCATCACTCTTTCGTATCTGGTTGACGCACTGCCCATGGTAGCCGGACTTCTGTTCTATTTCAATATCCCTAATAAACCGTTCCCTCCCATCACGAAAGAACAAGGCATCTTCGAAAAGATCAAAGCAGGATTGAAATTCGTCTTCAAGCATCAAATTATTCTCAGTGCAATTTCGCTGGACCTGTTCGCTGTTTTGTTTGGCGGCGCTGTAGCGTTACTCCCGATATTCGCTGATCAGATCCTGCATGCGGGTGCAACAGGTTTAGGACTGCTAAGATCAGCTCCCGCAATCGGCGCATTGCTAATGGCTATATTCATTACACACAATCCGATCAAAAGACACGTCGGCAAAATTCTATTGGCATGTGTTGGCGGCTTTGGTGTTTGTATGATCGTATTTGCACTCTCTACCAATATCTATCTCTCTTTGTTTGTTTTGATGATGAGCGGAGCATTCGACAGCGTAAGTGTTATTGTTCGAGGAATGTTAATCCATACGCACACGCCCGAAAATATGAAAGGGAGAGTCGCAGCTGTTAACAGTATGTTTGTAGGATCATCCAATGAGATCGGCGCACTCGAATCAGGCGTTGCTGCCAGATATCTCAGAGTAGTGCCATCAGTTGTGATGGGAGGATGTATGACACTGCTCGTAGTAATCGTCACCGCCTGGAAAGCCAGGAAGCTACGCACATTGGACAGCGCACATTGAATCGAAAAGGTGTTGAGGTAAACATTGAGGAAGGGTTCAGCTACCCAGCTATCTAGCTATCCAGCTACCCAGCTATCAAGCTACGTGGCACCCCAGCACGCAGATCACGTTACTATGTCAATGCAACTGATCTAAAAATCCGTTACCTTCATTCTCGCCTAAACTCATTGCCATATGAAGTCCCGTCGCTCATTCCTTCAAAAATCAATCGCCGCTGCCGGCGCATTTTCTCTCTCATCACTTGCATCAAAAGCTCTTGCTGAAGATGTTTCAGATGCACTTGTATCATTGAACAACAAACCGCTCGGCGCATCCATCGTCGATGAAGATCTCTGGGCACGAATGGCTCAGGCTTACACCGTGTCTCCATCAATTTTGAACCTCAACAACGGCGGAGTAAGTCCACAACCTAAAGTAGTTCAGGACGCTGTTGATCGTTACTATCACCTCTGCAATGAAGCGCCAACGTATTACATGTGGCAGATACTCGACAAAGGTCGTGAAGCATTGCGAAGAAAGCTTGCTGATCTGGCCGGCACATCAAACGAAGAAGTTGCTGTGAATAGAAACGCAACGGAAGCGCTTGCTACAGTAACGTGGGGATTGACTTTGAATAAAGGTGATGAGATCATCATGACCAAACAGGATTATCCCAACATGATCCAGGCCTGGAAACAAAAAGAAATGCGCGATGGAATTAAAATCACCTGGCTCAATTTCAAATTGCCAATAGAAAATGACTTGGAGATCGTAAAGTCATTCATCGATGCAACAACTTCCAAAACAAAGATCTGGCACATTACACATCTTATTAACTGGACAGGGCAGATCATGCCGGTGAAGAAATTGTGTGAAGAAGCAAGGAAGCGAAACATCATATCAATCGTAGATGGTGCTCACACATTCGCCCATATGGATTTTAAAATATCAGATTTCAATCCTGATTATTATGGAACGAGTCTTCACAAGTGGCTATGTGCGCCATTCGGAACAGGAATGTTATATGTGAAGCGTGAAAACATTGGAGGGTTGTGGCCATTGTTCCCGAATGATAAACCACAGATCGCTGACATCAGGAAATTTGAAACATTGGGAACACGTTCATTTGCTACTGAACAGGCAACCGGACAGGCAATTGACTTTCATAATGCTATCGGCAGCAAACGAAAAGAGCAACGACTTCATTATCTCAAGAATTACTGGTGTGAGAAGGTGACGAGCAACTCACGCGTTAAGCTGAACATCTCACTCAAGCCGGAATATGGTTGTGCGGTCGGTAATTTTTCTATCGATGGAATAGAACCAGAATCTGTTGCTTCGAAGTTATTCACTGATCACCAGATCCACCCCGTATCGATCAAATGGGAGAACATCAGCGGTGTTCGCGTAACACCACATGTTTATACGACAACGAAAGATCTCGATCGCTTTGTGGAAGCTGTACTGAAGATCGCAAGCACCTAGGTCATTCGTAACGCAAGGCTTTTACCGGATTTGTACGCGCTGCTTTCAGTGTCTGGAAACTCACCGTGATCAATGACACGAGAAGAACACCAAGTCCAGCCCATACAAAGACTGTCCAGGAGATACCGGCTTTGAATGCGAATCCTTCCATCCATGTGTTCATCAAGTAATACGTTGGAACGACCGATAATATCACCGCGATCAAAACAAGTTTGATGAAGTCAGATGATACAAGCACGAAAATACTTTGCTCGCTTGACCCAAGCGCCTTTCTGATACCGATCTCCTTTGTTCGTTGTGCCGCCGTGAATGCTGACAATCCCAGCAGTCCAAGACAACCAATCAAGATCGCCAACCCTGAAAAGATCGAGAACAACCGACCGAACCGTTGTTCATTCTTGTATTGCTGATTGAAATAATCATCGAGGAAAAAGTATTCGAATGGATTGCCAGGGAATGTTGCAGTCCATGCTTTTTCAATTTCGGAAAGTCCGCTCTGAAGATCAGAGGTAGAGATTTTCACTGAAAAATATTCTGGATAACGGAGATCACAAAAGAACATGGTCGGATCAAGTGTTTTCTTGAATGACACCTGATGATAGTCATTCACGACACCAATCACGATCGCCGTGGAGCCGAAACTCGGAATTTGGATGGTTTGTCCGATGATCTCTTCATTGGATTTGAAACCGAGTTGCTTTACGGCGGAAGCTGTTACAATTGCCGACGTGTCCTGATCACGCGGGAAGTCCTTGGAAAAGTTTCTGCCAGCAAGAAGTCTCATTCCAAAAACATCAACGAAGTCATAGTCCATGGTGTTGATCCGCATGGTGACAAGCTCATTATCATCAGCACCATATTTTTTCACACCAGCTTTATACTCACGTTGTTTCCCTGGCACGGTGAGCGAGCTCGTTACTCCTTTTACAGCGCGCGAACTCACAAAAGAATTTTTAAACGCTTCGACTTTGGACGGAAACTCTTCACCATTTTTCTGAGCTCCCGGGCGTTCAAGCACAAGGACCTGGTCAATGTTCATTCCAAGATCCTGCTTCATCATAAAATCAAGCTGCCGATTAACGATCAACGTGCTTGCGATAAGCGCAGCCGAGATCACGAACTGGCCGATCACAAGACTCTTGCGCAATACGACACCGCCTTTGCTATTCTTCAACTTGCCTTTCAATACAGAAACGGGTTTGAACGAAGCAAGAACAAGCGCCGGATAAAATCCTGACAGCAACGTTCCTCCAATCCAAAGCAGAGCGATCAATCCCAGATACCACGACTCAAACAAAAATGCAGTCGTCAGATTTATTCCAGAGACAAAGTTGAATGCAGGCAACAGAAGCCATACCGCGATGAATGCAATGGTCAAAGCCATCAGGTTCACGAGCGCGGCCTCGACGAAGAACTGTGTCATCAATTGTGTTTTGAACGCACCCATCACCTTACGCACACCAACTTCATTTGCACGCTCAAGCGCTTTAGCTGTTGAAAGATTGATGTAATTAACCCATGCGAGTATGAGGACAAACAAGGCGATGATGGCCATGAACGAAACTATACGCTGATCTCCGTTCGTTTCAAACTCTTCTGCGAGACTTGAGGTCAGATGTATAGACTCAAGGGGTTGAAGCTTCAATACATCAACACGATCGCGCTTCTTCAAGCCAGGATTATATTTTTCAACAATCGGCGGAAGTTTCGCTTCGAATGATTTCACATCTGTTCCTTCACGAAGCTGTACGAACGTATACATGTCTTTTCGGAACCATCCCTGATCGTATCGGTTGATCGCCCAGTCGCCACGACTGAACAATGTCTTATACGAAATCAAAACATCAAATTTCAGGTGTGTGTTGTCCGGAAGATTTTTAAATACACCGGTCACTTTACAGAGTTCGCTGTTATAGTCATCGTCGCGCAAGTGAAGCACTTTTCCGATCGGATCTTCGTTGCCAAAATACATTGTTGCGTATTTTTCTGAGATCACAATACTGTTTGCTTCTGCCAGCGCAGTTCTGGCTTCACCTTTTGCCATCTCATATCCAAGCACGGGCAACAACGATGAATCCGCATAGAGGAATCTTTTCTGCTTAAATGCAACCGGATCACCTGCCTTATCTTCATAGGCAATGACAACATTGTTCTTATAGCCCATGTTATACAAACGGGCATAACCCAACACATCGGGGAATTCATTCTTCAATGCAGGTCCAACACCTGGATAATTCTCCGCGGTCGCTTGCTGAAGTTCGTTGCTCTTATACATCTCAAGCGTCACACGATAAATGTTTCCGGAATTCGGAAGAAATTTCTCAAAGCTGCGTTCGAAATGAACGTATTGAACGATCAGAAGAAATACGATCATCCCTACGGCGAGACCGAGGATATTGAGCGTTGTAAAAAATTTCTTTTTGAGAAGACTGCGATATGCCGTGAGAAGGAAATTGAAAAGCATAAGCGTGAACGTTTTGGTTGAGAGTGCAACACTAAGTACCGCAAATTCTCATCAATGTTACAGCATCATGACAACATTTTACATGTCATTTGCCCGTCGCTCATGCGTCATTTCGCAAGCACGAGGTCTTTGAGGCAGCTGATCCAGATCGGGTGATCGTTGAGACTCTCTACCAGTTGCACCTTTTCACCGCCGTGTTCGTGGAAGATCTCCTGGTATTCGTCTCCGATCTCAATGATGGTCTCAAGACAATCCGCAGTGAATGCCGGCGAAAAGATCAATAGTTTCTTCATGCCTTTCCTGGCACAATCAGCAACAACGACGTCAGAAAATGGTTTGATCCATTTCTCATCAAGACGTGACTGGAAACTCACCGTGTATTTTTCTTTGGGGATATTCAGTTTCGTGGCGAGTAATCGTGTTGTAGCGTAGCACGTTGCTTTGTAACAGAATTTATTTTCTTCGGTGATCTCATCTTCACAGTTATGATCCTTACAGAGCTTACCATCGGTGTAAACCTTATCGACTTGTCGTTCGGGCAATCCGTGATAAGAAAAGATCACATGATCATAATCATCGATCTTGTATTTCCGTCCGCGTTCAGCGAATGCTTCAATGAATAACGGATGATCATAATACTGCGCGATGAATTGTACATCCGGGATCACCCACCACTTGTTGATCACGCGCATTACTTCTTCATGTGCCGATCCTGTAGAAGCCGACGCATATTGCGGGAACATGGGCAGCACAATGATCTTTGAATAGTTCTTCCTGCGCATCTCTTCCAGTACACCTGGGATCGACGGATTTTTATAACGCATTGCCAGGTAGACATCGTGCGTATCGCCAAGCTCTGCTTGTAAAAGCTCCTTCACACGCTTGCTGTAATACAAAAGTGGAGAACCATTCGCTGTCCAGAGTTTCTGATAGATCTTTGCCGACCTGGGCGCTCGAAATGGAACGATGATCAGATTCACCAGTATCTTACGAAGCAACCATGGAATGTCGATCACACGTGGGTCATTCAGGAATTGGGAAAGATAGGATCTCACATCTCCCACAGATGGTCTATCCGGAGTTCCTAAATTGATCACCAGTACACCAGTCTTATTCTTCATCTTCACTTCAACAAAATCTATCGAAACTTGTTCGTCTTATTTTAAAATCGGGTGACGTTTAAATGGCTTTGTCTCATCGAATAACTTACGATATGTTGCGTGGCGTTTAACGATCTCGACGTTAATTTGCTCGACCACGTTGATCATTTTCGGATTGAAGTCTCCGATCCAGTTCAATTCATATTCATCATAGCGATGATATTCGTCTTGCATCAGTTGACGGAACGCCATGATGATCGCTCCATCGACACCTTTACCTTGATGTTCAGGCACCACTCCAAACAACACACCAAAAGCTTTGCGACTGGTCCCACGAATTTTATGATACAAAAACTGAAGCTTACCCCACCAGTTCAGGTTTCCATTCAAATGTTTGAATATCTGATTCACTTCCGGCAGTGAAAGGAAGAAAATCACAGGGTCTTCTTTGTAGAAACCGAACCACAAAAGCTTTTCATCGACAATAAATTTCATCTGCTTCACAATGTGCTTCGACTGTGCCTCAGTCATTTCCGGAATCTCTCCACGGTTTGCCCACGCTCGATTGTAAACATTGCGCATGAGTTCCGGAAGCCGGTGCATTTCAGACTTACGTAAATACCTGAACGAGTAGTTTGGATCTCTGGCAACAAGATCAGCTTTTTCCTGAAGGCGCGCCGTAAGTGGTCCTACGATCTTTCTTCCAAACGTAAGCTGATAGAAATACACCTGGAATCCATAAGCCTCAAAGAAAGTCTTGTAGTACGGATGTTGATAGTTACACTGATAATTTGGTTCGCGATCGAATCCTTCAACAAGCAATCCCCACCAACGATCACGATCACCGAAATTGATCGGGCCATCCATTGCTTCTATACCTCGCTCCTGGAGCCATTGTTTACAAGCATCGAATAGCATGAACGCTGCACGCCGATCGTCAATGCATCCAAAGAACCCCATCCCGCCAGTGGGCTGATCATTTCCCTTGTTGACTGTCTTCTTATTGATGAAAGCCGCCACTCGCCCGATCACTTCATTCGCATCGTTCCTTAACAGCCAGCGAATGCAATCACCTTGCTTGTAGTATTTATTTTTTTCTGGATTAAATACTGATTCAATGTCCTGATCCAATGGTCGTATCCAACACGGTGTGTTCTGATACAATTTGACAGGCATGATTAAGAATTCTCTCTTCTGATCGTCGGTCTTGACCTCTTCAATCCTCATCGTTCAATCTCAAGGGGAATGTTACGGGGAATTACGCTATTGATACGGTTCGGCAAAACTATATTAAATCGGGTACCTTCCAAAGGGCGACTGGCAACAACGATCTGACCACCCAATTTATCGATAGCATTTTTTACGATGTACAGCCCAATTCCAGAACCATCAGATTGTTCGGTGGCCCTGTAGAACATTTCAAAGATCTTTACAAGACTCTTCTCGTCGATACCAATACCATTGTCTGAAAAACTGATATCTGCGCGAAGATGGTCGATATGGATCTTAACACTGATCTCCGGAATGGTATCATCCAGTTTGCGATACTTGATTGAATTGGAGATGAGGTTTCGGAAGATTTCTGAGATCCTCCACGGATCGCTGTAAAGATCGATGCCTTCAATACGAACATTGCGGATCACTTCTTTCGCTCCGTCCAGATAACTCAGATCATTGAACGTTGAGTCAATGATCTTCTTGAGATCAACTTTGTTCGTGCTCACATCCATCTTGAGATTTTTGGAGTGTGAGAGAACGTCGCTGATGAAATGATCCAGGTGTTGAACCTTGTCTCCGATGATATCAATATAATCCATCGGGTTATCAGTGTTACCCGGAAGCCGCGCAAGATTAACCAGACCAAGGATAGATGATAGTGGAGCACGGAGATCGTGAGAAACTTTATACACGAAATTGTCGAGCTCAGTATTTCTGATCTTAAGTTCTTCTTCTACACGCTTGCGATCGGTGATGTTAACATAGACACCGTATATTCCGATCGTCTGATTATCGAGCATCACAGGTACGCCATAAAGAATTACATTGACGATATTTCCATTACGATGTCTTCTGATCGTCTCAACACTCACTACACGATTTGACGTAATAAGATTGTTGAGGTCAATGCCTTCGTGATGAAGTTCTGCCGGAACAATAAAATCGTTGATGCTCTTATTCTTGAGGTCGGCTAATGAATAGCCGAACATTTCTTCAAATCCTTTATTCACCTGCTCCACCTTTCCAGAGTCGTTAAGCATAACAACAGCCATCGGAAGGTTTTGAAAGAGCTGAGCAAGAAGGATCTCATTCTTCTTGATCTTGGTTTCGGTTTGCTTACGTTCAGTGATGTCGCGAAAGATCACCTGCACCGCAGGTTCACCATTGAATGTGTATGGAAACGCCATCGTTTCAACATCAATGACACGACCATCAATGCGAATGTATTTCTGTTCCACCATTGGGCCCGGAAGTCCATCTTCAACTTCCTTCATACGACGAATGATGCGGCTATGAAAATCAGGATGAACAAAGTTCAGAACTTCGGTGCCCACCAACTCCATTGACTTCTTTGCACCAAGGATCTGATGTGCTTGCCCGTTAGCAAAGAGTAATTTTCCTTGTCGATGGATTACAATTCCAACTGGTAGTCGTTCAACAAGAGCCTGATATCGTAACTCTCCTTCTCGCGCAGTTTCTTTTCTTTCGGTGATGTCTTGAATCAGCCCTCGACGCAAGATCGTTCCATCGTCGCGCACTTCGTGGTTGGAGCGTATCTCCGTCCATTTTACTTTTCCATCCACAATGAATCTTCCCTGCCAGTTCCATTCTTTTCCATGAACCTCACATTCGCGTGACGTTTCGTGCAGACTAGTTAGATCTTCCGGATGTACGACAGAATCAATTACAGTGGCATCTTTGAGAATATCATCGGGTTTCAATCCCAGAATTACTTCTACAGCGGGACTGACGTAGTTAAAGCACCGGCGACCCCCTGGGTGAATGGCATACTCGTAAATGATTGCGGGCAAATGCCTGATGAGATCGGTCATTCGGAAATCAGAGGTTTAGCTGATCAGTTTGGTCTTCGGTGTAAGAGGGCTTTAACTCCGAAAGATACTCCTTAGTCCTTATAAAACAATAGGTTAGCACTCAGTATGCCCAACATTCTCCCGCACAATCTTACGTTCGAAGTATAAAATTCTTTTAATTTGATGTGAGTAAAGTTTCATTGTTTAAACTCCATACCCGCATATGCCGGCCGCAAAATCACAAGCAAAAAAAGTATTTCATGCAATTCTCGAAAATGACAACAAAGGAATGGATACAGCTTTTGTAACGGTTCCTTTCAGTGTTGAAGAAGAGTATGGTACACGCGGACAGGTAAAAGTGAAAGTGTTGTTCGACAAACACCCATATCGAGGAGTGCTGGCAAACATGGGAACTGGTTGCCACGTCCTCGGTGTAAGAAAGGATATTCGTCAAGCGATAGGTAAACAAGTCGG
>JACZCZ010118420.1_pt1 | contig 10314 bp, 8 predicted proteins | sample 8641811 | NCBI WGS metagenome assembly JACZCZ01 (sample SAMN15324610, study PRJNA640507) | soil metagenome | isolation source: intercropping peanut in the first line | place: China: Luxin town, Laibin City, Guangxi Province | collected 2019-07-25 | depth 10cm m | reverse complement strand
GGGGTAGCGGCGGGCGAGCTGCCCCGGACGATAGCCGGGGTGGGAGGGCAGCGCGGTGTCCGAGTACACGAGGGCCGGTCCCGGCCCGGGCCCCACCGGGTCGGCGGCGTGTGCCGCCGACAAGCAACTCGCCCAAACTAGCAGCGATAGCGCTGCGCCTACCGGCTGACGCTTCATAGGACCCCCCTTTCCAACCGCTCGGCCGCGAGCCGATCGATGCTGTCGGTTCGTTGGCAACGTTGTCAACGACCGGTAGCATCGCGGGAGCGTTCGATCCGCTATATGCGATAACAATCCTGGGGGGAAGGGATGAGCACGCGCAAAATCGCCTCGGCTGTCGCTATCGTTCTCGTCACGCTGTCCGCCGCGAGCTTCGGCCAGCCGCCCGAGAACCGGGACGGGATTCCGGATACGCCGGGCACCGGCCCGTTCATGCCGCTCAAGGAAATCGATCCCAAGTTGCCCGACCAGGTGGTTTATCGGCCGGCCGATCTTGCGAGCCTCGGCGCCACGAAGCTCGGCATCTACGTGTTCGGCAACGGCGGGTGCTCGAACGACGCCGCGAGCGCGCGGCTGCACTTGTTGAACGTCGCCTCGCACGGCTACGTCGCGATCGCGCCCGGCGGAATTTACAACGGTCCCGGTAAGACCGAGGCGCCGCCGCGGCCGGCGGACACGAGCATCGCCAACTACGCGCCGACGCGTCCCGCGCAGCTCAAAGCAGCCATCGACTGGGCGCTCGCGGAGAACCAGCGGCGCGACAGCCGCTACTACGGCCGCATCGACCCCGCGCAGATCGCCATCTCCGGTTTCAGCTGCGGCGGCATTCAGGCACTGACGATTGCGGCCGATCCGCGCGTCAAGACGGTCGTCATCATGAACAGCGGCCTGTTCGTCGAAGGCGAGACCCGCATGGGCGGCATGGTCGAGACGAAGGATCGAATCAAGGACCTGCATACGCCCACGCTCTACGTGCTCGGCGGGCCGACGGACATTGCCTACGCGAACGGCATGCACGACTACGAGAAGATCGATCACGTGCCGGTCGCCGTGGCCAACATCAATAAGGGTCATGGCGGCACGTACTGGGAGCCGAACGGCGGTGTCGCGGCCGAGGTCGTCATCGGTTGGCTGGACTGGCAACTCCGCGGCAACGCCGACGCTGCGCGCAAGTTCGTTGGCTCGAATTGCGGGCTCTGTCGCGATCCGCAATGGGAGTATCAGAGCAAGGGGCTTTAGTTGGCGCTGCGACGCGGCCGATTTACCGGGGCGGCCGCGGCCGCGCTCCTCTTCGTTCAGCTGGCGGGCGCGCAGCCGATCGAGCTGCGGTTGTCGGTCGAGACGCCGCCGAGCCACGCACGCAATCTCGCGTCGGAGCGTTGGGCGAAAGCAGTCGAACGCCTTTCGGACGGCGCAATTACCGTGCGCGTTTTTCCGAGCGGCCAGCTCTACAACTCGGCCGGCGCGGTCAAGGCTCTGGCTTCTGGCGCGCTCGATTTGAGCGTGCAAGCGAACTCGACGTTGAGCAGCTTCGAGCCGAACCTGTCCGTCGTCGCGTTGCCGATGTTCTTCGGCGCGACGCGCGAGCAGGTACGCGACATCCTCGACGGGCCGCTCGGGCAGGAGCTGTACGCGCGGCTCGAGCCGAAAGGCATTCTCGTGCCGGGCCGGCACTTCGAGTACGCACCCAATAACACGGCCTACACCACGCGCACGCCCGTGCGCTCGTACGACGATTTACGCGGCTTGAAGCTCGCCACGCCTCCGAGCCCGCTGTTCGTCGTCATGCTGCGGTCGATGGGCGCGTTTCCGGTCGCCACGCCGCGGAGCGAAACGGTGATTCAGCTGAGCCAGGGCCAGGTCGACGGCTTGGGCTCGATGACGGATCTCACGATCTCGGGCGGCAAGCTTTGGGACGCGGGCATCCGTTTTGCGTTTCGCGACATTGCGGGGTGGGGCTTCTACATGCCGCTCGTGAGCCGTGCGACGTGGAACCGCCTGTCCGAGAGTCAACGCGACGCGCTACGGCGTGGCTGGGCGGAAGCGGAGGTGTGGGCGCGCGAGTACACGGCGGTGGAGCTCGAGCGGGGCGCGGCCACGAACCTCGAGCACGGCGTCGTCAGTTTTTCGCCCCCGCCGGACGAGCAGCAGCGCATGCGCCAGCGCCTCATCGGCGAGCAGGCCGCGCTCGTCGAGCAAGGTCGCATGGATCCGGATTTCGTCGCGCGCGTGCAGGCACGGCTCGCCGAGTTACAGTGACGGCGCTCACTGGCGAAAAGGTGCGCCGCTGCTGGCGACGCTTCGAGACCGGGGTGATCGGCGCCCTCGTCGTGGCGGCGCTCGGTCTGTTTCTCTATGGCTCGGCGACTCGCAGCTTTGCGCCCGCGCTCGCGATCGATTGGTCCGAGGAAGTCGCGATCTATCTGATCGCGTGGGCCACGCTGCTCAGCGGTGGCGCGATCACGGCTGAGCGTGGGCACGTGTCCGCCGACATGCTCGGGCATCTGCTGGCGCCGCTCGCACGACGGCGTTTGGGGCTTGGTATCGACTTCGTGGTGCTGGCGTTTTGCTCGCTCATGCTCTGGCTCGGCATCGAAGGCGTACTGTTTGCGCACCTGCTAGACGAGCGCAGCGCGTCGACACTGCTAGCGCCGCAGGCCTGGGTGCTCTATCTGGCGTTGCCGGTCAGCATGCTGTTGATCGCGGCGCGCATTGCGCTGTCGCTGTTCCTCGACCGGACGAATGCTTAGCGCTGTTGCGATCGTGTTGCTCGTGGCGCTGCTCGCGATCGGCGTGCCGATCTTCGCGGCGCTCGGCATAGTCGCGATCGGGATGCTCGCCCTCGAGGGGCGCCCGTTGTTCGACGCGGCGCTGACTGCGGTCAGCGGCCTCAACTCCTCGGCGTTCGTCGCCGTGCTGTTCTTCGTCGTGGCGGCGCGGTTCATGCAAAGCGGCGGCATCGCGCGCGTGCTGATCGAGGCGGCGGAAGCATGGGTCGGCTGGTTGCGCGGCGGTATAGGGCTCGTCGCGGTGCTCGGCACCACGTTGTTCGCGGCCGTGTCGGGCTCGTCCGTGGTCACGGCGATGACCATGGGCACGCTGCTGATTCCGCTGATGGTCGCGAAGCGCTACGACCGGCCGTTCGCGCTCGGCACCATCGGCGCCGCCGGCACGCTCGGCATTTTGATACCGCCGAGCCTGTCGATGATCCTCTACGGCCTCGTCGCCAACGAATCGGTCGCGCGCTTGTTTCTCGCCGGCGTCGTGCCGGGCCTCTTGCAGGCGTTGATGCTCGGCATCTTCGTCGTGCTCTATTCGCGCAAGAAAAATTTCGTGCCGGGCGAACGGCCGTCGCGCGCCGAGTTCGTGGCCCGCAACGTGCGCGCGCTGCCGGCGCTCGCCATTCCGCTCGCCGTGTTCGTCGGCATCTACGGCGGTTACGTGTCGGTCGCCGAGTCGGCCGCGCTCGCGGCCGTGGTCTCCCTGGCCGTCGCGATGCTCGCGTATCGCGGCATCCACGGCCGCGACGTGATGGGCTTGATCACGGATGCCACGAAGTCCGCGGGCGCGATCACGTTCATCGTCATGTTCGCGATGCTGTTCGCGCACTGGCTGACGGGCACCGGCGTGCCGACTGCAATCGTGGAATTCGCGCTCGCGAACGACCTCTCGGCATGGCAGTTCCTGCTGTTCTTGAGCATCATCATGATCTTGCTCGGCACGGTGCTCGACGCCATTGCGGTGCTGTTGATCGTGACGCCGATCGTCCTGCCGACGCTGCGGGGGCTCGGCATCGACCCCATCCACTTCGGCATCGTGCTCATCGTCAACATGGAGATTGCGTTCTTGACGCCGCCGATCGGGCTGAATTTGTTCGTGCTCTCGAACATAGCCAAGGCGCCGATGGCCGAGACGATCCGCGGCGTCGCGCCGTTCGTCGTGCTGATGTTCGTCTTTTTGTTGATCGTGATGTCGTTTCCCGAGCTGTCGTTGTGGCTGCCTAGAGCCGTGTATGACTGAAGCAAGACGATGACCGACGCGAACCGCCATATTCCCGACTTCAACCCGGACGTGCCGGAGGATTTCGACTCGCCGCACGCGATGTTCAAGGACTTGCGTGGGCGCTGCCCCGTCGCCTACAGCGATGCGATGGGCGGGTTTTGGGCCGTCACGAAGTACGACGACATCGTGCGCGTGCTGACGGACTGGCAAACCTTCACCACGACGATCCAGAACGTCGTCCCGCGCGTCGCGACGACGCAGCGCCGCCCGCCGTTGCATCTCGACCCGCCCGGCAACGTGCCGTATCGCAATGCGATTACGCGCTTGATGACGCCGGCGAAGCTGGCTCCGTGGCGGGCGAAGATCGAGCGCGAGGTCGTGGAGCTGCTCGAGCCGCTCGTCGCGCGCGGAGAAGGCGACATCTGCCGCGAGTTCTCGTTCATTCTGCCGATTGCCGTTCTCGCCGAATTCTTTCGCCTGCCCGAGGGCAATGCACGGCGCATCCGCGTCGTCGGCTCCGAGTTCAACATGGCGTTGCAGCGGCGGGACGACGAGAACGTGCGCAAATACAGCGACGAGCTCTACGGCATCGCGCGCGAGCTGATCGAAGACCGCAAGGCGGCACCCCAGGATCCGGAGATCGATCCGATCAGCAGCCTTCTCGCCGTGCGCATCGATGGCGAGCCTCTACCCGACGCGATGATTCTCGGAGCCCTGCGGCAGTTCTTGATGGTGGGAATCGTCGCGCCTACGACGTTCATCGGGAGCGCGGTCGTGCATCTCGCGCGGCATCCCGAGCACCACACGCTTCTCAAGAACGATCCTAAGTTGATTCCGGACGCCGTCGAGGAGATGTTGCGCCTCTACACTCCATACCGAGGATTCGCGCGCACGGCGCGCTGCGACGTGCAATTCGGCGACAAGCTCGTGCGCGAGGGCGACGTCGTGGCCGCCGTGTTCACGTCGGGCAACCGCGACGAGGGCGTGTTCGAGAATGCCGACGAGTTCGACCTCGGCCGCCGCAAGAAGGACTTATTGACCTTCGGCCGCGGCCCGCACATGTGCCCCGGCGCGCCGCTCGCTCGCTTGCTGCTCAACGTCGCGGTCGAGGGCATCGTGCGGTACACGCGGCGCATCGAGGTCGCAGGCGAGATCACGATGACGAACTGGCCCGAGTACGGGCCGTTGGCCGTACCAATTAGGGTGCATCGGAACTAGCGTCCGTGAAACCGACGCTGTCGCGACGGCGGGCGAGACGGCCGCGATCGTCTACAGGATCGCGTGCTTCGCCCTTATGATTGTCGCATTTCGCAAAGACCGAATCGGGATGAGGTGACGTGATGATTCAGCAAGGAAGGCGCCGTGTGTGGCTCGTCGGGCTCGCGCTCGTGTGCGCGAGCACATTCCCCGCCTGGTTGGCGGCGCAGCAAACCGTGCCGTTCTCGAACGGCGTCCCGTTGGCGCCCGCGGGCTTCGAGCCGCTGCCTATTCCGGAAGCGCCGCTCGAATTCAATACCGCGGAAGTCATGCGCATCCGCGTCGTGCCCGTGGCACGCGGGCTCGTCAACCCCTGGAGCCTGGCGTTCTTGCCCGACGGCACCATGCTCGTCACGGAGAAGGACGGTCGGTTGCGAATCATCCGCGGCGGCGTGCTCGATCCGAAGCCGGTGCCCGGCGTTCCCGAGGTAAGGGTCCAAGGTCGTTCCGGCCTTCTCGACGTCGTGCTGCATCCGCAGTTTGCCGACAATCGCTTGCTCTACTTCACCTATCTGAAGCCGGTCGGTGCAGAGCGGCAGCCGGCTCTGACGCTCGCACACGGTCGTTTCGACGGCTCGGCCGTCACGAGTCTTACCGATATCTTCACGGTAGATGCGGGCCTCGCCGGTCCCTCGCGCATCGCCTTCGGCCGGGACGGCAAGCTCTATATGACCACGCCGAGCGGCGGCGATGGTGGGAGCTCGCAGGATCCCGGCAGCTATGCCGGCAAGGTGCTGCGGCTCAACGACGACGGCAGCGTTCCCGCGGACAACCCGTTCGTCGGCCGCAGCGGTCATAAGCCCGAGGTCTTCACGCTCGGCCATCGAAACTCCCTCGGCCTGGCCGTTCACCCGGCGACGGGCGAGATGTGGCAAAGCGAGATGGGCCCGAACGGCGGCGACGAGCTCAACATCTTGAAGCCCGGTGCCAACTACGGCTGGCCGCTCGTGAGCTTGGGCCGCACTTATCCAGGCCCATGGCAATCGCCCACGTTCTCGAAGGAAGGCATGGAGAATCCGGTGGTCTATTGGACGCCGGCGATCTCGCCTTCGGGGCTCGCGTTCTACACCGGCAATAAGCTGCCGAAGTGGAAAGGCGACGTATTCGTGGGCGGTCAGCGCACGGGCGAGATCCCCGGTACGGGCCGCCTGGAGCGCGTCCTCATCAACGAGCGGCTCGAGGAACTGCGCCGCGAGTCGCTGCTCGTGCCGCTTCAGATGCGCATACGGGACGTGCGCCAGGGGCCCGACGAGCTGCTGTATGTGCTCGTCGACCACGAGAACGGGGGCGTGTTGCGCATCGAGCCGTCGACGATCGAGCAGCAGCCGACCTCGTATTCCGCACGCCCGTAGCGGCGGTCGTACATCCTGGCCTTTAGTGCGGGCTCAGCGCTGCCCTGCGAGCAAGCGCGTCAGCTCCGATACGTCGTTCAAGTTCTCGAGCCCGCGGATCGTTGCGAGGATGTCCCGCAGGCGTCCGGACGGTAGGCCGGATTGCGGCATGAGCTCTTGGTATTTCGCCTCGACGTCTTGCCATTCGATGCCGCGCGGCGCGGAGCCGCGCGGCGCGTCTACTGTTCGCGTGATACGCATGCCCGACGTCGTCACGATCGTGACCGTGCCGGCCCAGGCCCAGCGGGTCGCCACGGCCGGCGGCGACGGATCCGGATCCACCAGAGCCATCAGCCTCTGCACGGTGGGATCGGCGATCTTCTCGGCGCTCGCGTGCACCCACGTGAAATTCTTGTCCGCGATCGCGGAGGCTACGAAGTACGGCAGGCTGTGAATGGCCTCGACGTGGTCTCTTGGACGACGGCTGCCGAACATCGGCCCCACTGACGGGCCCGCGACGAGAATCTGCGCTACTTCGCCCGCCTCGATGTCGCCCTCGCGCGCGGCCGTGACCGCGGCCTCGACCGCGCCGGCAAGGGGGTGCCCGCCGGGCCACAACTTGATGGCGAGGTAGTCGTCGATGTTCCAGGACTTGCCGAGATCGGCCGTCAACCGGGCGACGCTTGCTGCGCCGCCGCCGAACACGTCTACGAATCCGCCGCGGCCGTCGATCATGTCCTCGTTTACCGTGAAGCCGCTCGCGGCCGAGAGTGCCGCCTGCACGCCCGCGGCCGCTGCATTGGCGCCCATGTACTCGCGCGCCCAGCTGTTCGTGCCGACGCCGAGGCCGCCGACGGTGGCGGCGATGATGCCGAGCGCATGCGCGAGAGACTCGGCGCTCTGCTGCAGCAGCTTCGCGGACACGGCGGCGCTTGCGAATGCAACGAGCTGCGAGGCATGCATGCCCGGGCGGCCGCCCGCGCGTGCGTCGCCGATGCGTCCCCCGGCCTCGTACCCAACCACCATCGCGAGCAGTAGCTCCCGGCCCGACGCGCGAGTCCGCTCCCCGAGGGCGAGACCGGCTGCGGCTAACGAAGTGCCGAAATGCGCGATGTTGCGCAGGTCGCTGTCGTCGGAGGCAGCGGCGTCGCTTGCGGCGGCGTTCACCTTCGCCGCGAGCGCGGCCGGCAGTTTCCTGCGGTCGAACCACAGCGTGCTCTCCGCCTTGCCGCCTTGGTCCAGCGCGAGCTCGCGCTGGATGCGCGTCGAATCCATCGCGAATCCGGCAGCAGCGCTCGACAACGTGCTGGCGAGAATCATCTTGGCATGCTCGATTGAGAGCGGGGACAAATCGGCGTATGAGGTCGCGTTCAAAGCGTGCGTGAATGCGCGCACTGCGCCGACGGGGAGGGTTGCAGGGGCCGCGTCCTGCTGCGCATGGCCGCGTGACGGCGCGAGGTATTCGAGCCCAAGGACACCGGCAGCGGCCAGTCCACCGATCGCCGTCCGGCGATTCAGCAGGAGTGCGTGCACTTTCGCGTCGTTGTCGCGTTCGCTTGCCATGCGCCTCGGAGCCCTCGCAACCTCGTCAGTCCGCGCGCCTTAGCGCACGCGGTCGCCGGCGAGCCCTTTGAGCCGTCGCGGGTCGTCGCCGGGCGGGCGCATCTCGAACTCTTTGTCGACGTAGGTGTAGTTGAAATAGCCGAGCCGAGCAAGCGGCTTGATGCGCGCAATGTCGAGCCGGCCGTCCGGCGTCAGCGCGTCGTCGCGAATGTGAATCTTGAGCACGCGGCCGAGCACGATGTCGGCAGAGCCCATGTCGCCGTTGCCGGGAATCCGGATCGTTTGCAGGTGCCGGCATTCGAATTGCACGGGCGAGGCCGCCACCCGCGGCGGCTTGACGACGAGAGATGGCGCTTTCTCGAGCCCGGCGGCCTCGAACTCGTCGACCTCGGGCGGGAACTCGCGCGACGTGAGGTTCACGGCTTCGCGCAACTCGTAGGTGGCCATGTTCCAGACGAACTCGCCTGTCGCTTCGACGTTCACGACCGTGTCCTTGCGTTGCGCCGTCGTGCGTTGATTGGCGGCGAACATCACGATCGGCGGATCGTAGGTGATGTTCTGAAACTGGCTGAACGGCGCCAGGTTCGGCACGCCGTTCGCGCTCAATGTCGAGATCCAGCCGATCGGCCGCGGCACGACGCAAGATTTGAACGGGCTGTGCTTGAAGCCATGGTTCTCGAGCTCGGGGTCGTAGTGCATTGCGCTTCCTTCGTTATGGGCCGAGCCAGCCGACCGTGAGGCATGCGGCTGCCGCTGCCGCGATTTGAGCGAGACCCGCCGTACGTGCGCGCGGGCCGGCCGCCAGGCCGCGGGCGAGCAGTATGGCTGCGCCGGTTAGCAAAGCGATCGCCGTGGCGATCTCCGTTCCCGTGCCTTCGAGTATGACGGCGGGATTGTAGATCCAGAGAAAGGGCAGCACGTAGGCCGCGGCAGCGAGCTTCAGACCGTCGACGCTCGTGCGCCAGAAGCTCGTCTCGGCGAGCCCCGCGGCGACGAAGCTCGCGACTGCGACCGGTGGCGTCAGCATGCTGAGCGCGCCGAAGTAGAAGAGGAACAGGTGTGCGGCGAGCGGCTGCACGCCGAACTCGATGAGCGCCGGTGCCAGCACGACCGAGAGCACGAGGTACACGGCTGCGGTCGGCATGCCCATGCCGAGCACGATCGAGAGCAGGGCCGTGAGCACGAGCATCGCGAGGAGCCCGAGAGATTCGCCAAAGGTGGCGAGCCCCAGCGACAGTTGGAAGCCGAGCCCCGAGGCGTTCAGCACGCCGACCACGACGCCGGCGCCGGCGCCGATCAGGAGAATCGGCAGAAGATTCGCGCCGCTACCGCAGATCAGCTCGCGCAAGCTCGCGGGCGACAGCAGCGCGGGGCGCCGCAGTGCCGCGGACGCGAGCAGTGCGCCCGCCGAGAGCAGCGCTGCGCGCGCGGCGTCCATCCCGAACGCGAACAGGAGCGTGAGCAGTAACGCGAGCGGCAGCACCAAAGCCCAATTCGCTGCGAACAGCGTGCCGAGCGGCGGGCCCTTCTCTTTCGGCAGCGGAGTCAACCCCAAGCGCTGCGCGATGCCGTCCACTTGAACGAACAGCACGACGAAGTAAAACAGCGCGGGCAGCGCTCCTGCGATCGCGATTTGCGCGTAGTCGAGCTCCAAGAACTCGGCGATCAAGAATGCCGTGGCGCCCATCACCGGCGGCGCGAGCTGGCCGCCGTTCGAGGCCACGGCTTCGACGGCTGCCGCGACGCTCGGTGGAAACCCGGAGCGTTTCATGAGCGGTATCGTCACGATCCCTGTGCTCATGACGTTGCTGACCGTCGAGCCGTTGATCATGCCGAACGCACCGCTCGCGACGATCGACACCTTCGCCGCGCCCCCGCGCCTGTGCGCCATGAGCCGCATTGCCACGTCCGTGAAGAACTGCGTCGAGCCGCTCTGCTCCATGAGCTTGCCGAGCACGACGAAACTGAGCACGAGCGTCACGACGACCGTGACGATCGAACCCGGCACGCCTTGCGAGTCGGCGTACAGGTACATGACCACTTCGGCGGGTTCCTGTGGCGACGCGCGCAGCACGCCGCCGAGCGCGGGGCCGAGCAGTGCGTAGGCGAGAAACGTCCAGGCGAGCACCGTGATCGCGGCACCGCACGTTTTGCGCAGGGC